>Ga0065711_1001874_pt1 | contig 53191 bp, 24 predicted proteins | sample Hoacrofraction12_FD_59098 | JGI IMG/M metagenome (GOLD analysis project Ga0065711, IMG submission 59098) | Hoatzin crop microbial communities from Cojedes, Venezuela - Epithelial fraction 12 v2 (version 2) | ecosystem: Host-associated > Birds > Digestive system > Esophagus > Crop | place... | reverse complement strand
GGACAAGGTCCTGTGCAGCCTGCTGTAGGTGACCCTGCTTCGGCAGGGGGGTTGGACTAGATGACCCACAGAGGTCCCTTCCAACCCCTACTATTCTGTGATTCTGTGATTCTGTGATTCTGTCTTTCTGAATCTATAAGGAGAAAAATCTCCTCCATTTTGGGAGCAGATTTAGCTGCACATTGCCAACTATATTACTGTGAGTTTAAATTTTTTTTTATATATTTTATTTTGAAAGCACAAAGAATTTTTAGATAATAAATTGACTAACCTTAGGGTGGGAGGTTTTCAAAAACCAGTAACAAAGCATATTTAATATGAGCATTAGCAATTTAGTGTAGAACATATCACAGCTAAATATTTGATCAAGCAGTCGAAGAAATTAGCAACATGCTGAAACCTTGACTGCGTTAATGAACCTTGGTGAATGAAGCAGTGTTTTCCATTTATTTATTGCATTGGTTTATATTAAAAAGTAGATTTCTGTATCTAATCTGCTGTAGCTATTCACAAAGCAAACATCCCAGTAAAACCAAGAAAATACTTGATTCAGACTCATCCATTCCTCCTTCAGTTCATCAGGCAACAGTGTTGTGGTGACTGCCGAGACAGTGACTTGTTCTGAAGGGCGGGCTGCATGGAGACGATATCCAAGAGTGCCTGGGGCTCTATACTGCCCTGCGGCAGCTGGCAGCAGGTAATGGTTTCCATTACACTTTCCCGCTGATCAGGTTATCTGACTCTTCTCACTCTCTCTGACAACTGGTGCTTGTCTATATCACTTGCTGTGAGAAGTGACACCGTGTTGCGGATCAGCACTCTTTTGAGGCTATCTAGCCATAATTCTACACAGACTTTGTCTACACTGAACTTATTCTGAAAGTATAACAGCCAGAGCGATTGGCAGATTCTGGAGTTCAAACAAATACACATACAAGCCTCTGCAACATTGGGATGACAGTTTTGAGCTTGCGTCTCCACCCCAATTATCATGTTCTTAGACCACCTTTATGTTATGCTGCTCTATACTGATATTTGACTGGTGAATAAGTGATGATTCTATATAATGCATGAGGACTACAAAAAGCACCTTCCAATTCTAAAACAGCACAAGAGAATGATGCTTGCAGATGTTATGTAAGCATAACAAACATCTCAGGTTTTCATTTAGATCTTCTGGTATTTTGTTAATTACTGCTGAAGATTAATGCTTATCAAATTTCAGCTTAACGTATGCTTCTGTCTGCTTATACATAAAATGTACTTACAGGGACGTTACTCACAGCTACCTCCCATTGCTTGCAATTGAAGGTCAGATTTTAAAAATCCCTTGGGGATTTTGTTCCCTCTGCCACCACTCTTCCCCTGTATAATGGGAACCGCATAATTTCCATTTCCACCCATTTGCAAAACTTAAACTGTCTGAAATGATGTGAATTTAGAGTTTTACTGGACAGGCCTCTTCATTTTGAGAACATAAATACTTCATCTTCAACATTTCTTCAGGAAGTATCACCTCTGTCATTGATTTCAGTATGCTGGCTATCAATGGTATGCTGATTACGCTTGTTACAATATTTTGGCAAAGACAGCAACAAAGTTTATCATTTAGAGGAGATACCCCTTTGAAAAAAGATTTTAGTGAATATTGCTAAAATGCATCTAACCATTCTCCTGAATTCAGGCAAAAAAGAAAAAACCTCTGTGTAACACTAAGCATTTCATTCAGTCTTCAGTGTATTTTGCCTGCCTCTTTAATCAATGAAATATTAAGACATGGGCCATTTATTTAAACTTGAGATCCTTTTTATTCAAAGATATTTGATTTTCTATAGTTATTCATCCAGTTTATATGTAGTCTATATTATATCTATCTTCTTAATGAAGTGCCACTGTGTTACTCTGTGTTAAAAACAGATAATGTTGCAATGTTGTGGCAACACACACATACTTGACATCAACAGATTTGTTTTCATTGCTTTTGGATAGCTCTCTACATGATCTGACAGCTTTAGTCCAAATTCAGTGGAAGAATAAGAGTCAGTTCTACTACCAAAAACACAATACATTTATTTCTAATGGGATATTTAATCAAAATATAGTTGGTATGATATCTGAGGAAAGTAACACTGAATATAATGCAAGCAGAGGGTGAAACAATGGGCCAGAAGATGTCCTTGCTTTCCATCATGAAATTTTTATGAAATAATTGTTTCAGACCATGAAAAGACATCTCTTACTTGCAATCCTGACCATGGGACTTTAAAATAAAATTTAGATAAACCCTAAATTAAATGAAAACACAAATAAACTGAAGTATTTGCCAGGATGTATTGCACACCCAAACAATTTTGAACCTAAAGATTAAAAGTTGCTGTAAGAACTTCAGAACTGCAGAAGCAACATGGATAAATTCCAAGATGTTAGAGCTGTGTTTGTTCTTTTAGGAAAATATTTTGTGAGTTAGTATTGTACTGGCACTACTACATTCTGCTTATTTATCTCCAAGGACTAAGAGTTCTCCATAACAGAGAAAGATTGTGTATTTAAAAGATAAGAATGCTTTCCCTTTGTGATGAAATGATGTGACAGCAGAGCAAAAGACCTGTACCAGACCTGTGTGCAGACCAGCTAGCAGGAGGCAACTGGCAGAAGCTGGATCCAGGATGAGATGCCTTGGAGTTGTCAGCTATGTTACTACTTACATGTTCCCTTGCAGGCAGGGTAAGAATTAGCACATAACCAGTGAGAGGTTTACCTCTTCTCTATTTTAATACCATTCAAGCCAAAAGTCAGAAAGGATGAAGGAAACGTGAAACTTCCATTGCAGTCTACTGAACATATTTAAGTTCACCCTTACCACACAAGCAGAGAAAGTAAAGGAGCAAGTTACTATGTGATTTTTACAAAGGCAGATCTCAGCCAAGAAACTGAGAATAAGAAGTATGAGAAGCTCCTATTTTTGCACTTAGTTAAGTAGACAGCACCACATCTACACGGATGCTAAAAGAAATTATAGCTTTTAAAACATTGGCAGATCCTCTTTGGCCTTTAAATTACTCTCAACATAACAGCTAGAGATATAAGCAGGTGTAAAGGATCAGATTCTGTATGTTCTCCAGATACTGACTGCTTGCAACTGCCTTTAACTTCAGCAAAATTTGATTGTTATCAATACTTCTCAATAGAATGTAGTAATATGACACTAGAGTATGATTTTAGATCCTCTACAGTTAGCCATTAAATTACTTTATTTAGGGCCCTTTACACCACAATTCACATAGCTAACCAAATAATGCAGAGTTCTACTTATTAAATGGTATAAAAATATTACAGAATAAGATGATAAGTTATGCTTTGCTATAGTATATGTCAAAGAAAAGTGGATTCAGTTCTTAGGCGTAATAGTCTGAGTACTGTTTCCAGTGTTTCCAATATACCTGTACAGAATGCTTCCTTGGAGACTCTGGTCATTCCTATGTCTCATTCCAGGCAAAAGAAGGTGACAGCATATCTCACTTCTTAAACACTCAACATTTTGCAAGTTTTGCACTTTTTTCTTTCCCTGCAGAAGTGGAGGGAACAGAGTAAAGTACAAACAGTAATTTGTGAAGTTAGTATATGTTATACTTTTAGCAACTATACAGTTTCATCATATATGTGTCTCTCGAGCATTACAAGTAGAGGAAGGGACAAATCAAGAGCAAGCAAAGAGACCACATTCTGGCTCTTAGTATTTATAAGATAAGTCTGAAATCTTAGCTTCATTGAATGGCCCAGTTTTCAGTGGAGACGCAGAATACACCTGAAACTGTAGCTGCTTGTGCATAGTTAATTGTCCATGAATATTGCAGGCATGGAAATGGGTGGAAAGGCAGGTGCAACTTGGCATGAATAACAGCACTCTAACATTGATAAAAATACTTGTTTACAAGCAAATTAAAGAAGTTGACAAAACACTTTCACATAACGTCAGCAAAAACTTGTAAATAACTGGTTTCTAATGTGACATTCAGCACCCTTCAGAATGATATAGAGATTAGAAAATTTAAAAATATGTTAAAGTGTAGTGCTAGCAAAAACAGAAACCATTTGGTATGAAAAGATGTTTTTAGCTACAATATCTTACAAACAGATTCAAATAGGGATTGCAGATATGATCAGATATCCTGTCTGTTGGCTTTTTCTCCTTTCACCCCTTCTCTCGCTGGAACAGAGAATCACCCACCAAACTGTGTGCTATATGCTATAGCCCACCCAAAATTAATAGGACTACAGTTATGACTCAGCCAACTCTACTCTGTTACTAAATCTTCTCATACTCACGTGTCTTTGGAAATCTCACTTGCTGAAGTCACAGCTGAAGTACTTAGATAACGTATATCTAAGGGACAAGACACTTCAGTCTATAATTAGATTAGAAAGTTATTAGTGATTTCATCCAGCTCCACTTGCGGATGCCCAAAGTGGTAGACCTTAAAAGAAATACTGATAGTCAGAGTTCATTCAAAGACCTTTCCAAAACCAATAGCATATTGAAAATCAAAGAAGTGTTCGCTTGAGGATATAGACAAAACCAGAAAATATAAATGAACTGTCATTCGCATAGCAAAGGAAAACAATTCAGGGGACAGTTCATCCCCTCTCTGATGCTTGTAAGCACACACGTAATCTGAACAATTCAGGCCAGAGTTTCATTCCCTCTCTGATACTAACAAAGACACACGCACAGAATCTGAACTGTAAAACCGAAAACAGGGTTGGTCCCAGCTGTATCTTACGGTAAGGATGGCTGTAGCAATATACCCATTTCCCAACTCTTCTAGATATGCCATTCATGCAGAGACTTTGCAGTATTTTGTTTTGAAAAATGGAAGTGAAAGACTAATATTTGAGGATGACTTCATACTTTATTTTTATAAGGCATTTTACAGTTTCTCAAACAGATTCATTACAACTAAGCCCAAACAATTGAAATTATCATATTTTTTAAAAGGTTTTGCCCAGAGGTCAGAAAAAGTGGATTACTTTGACCCACTAACAAAAAGCCTTTCGAGGACAGACTGAACATACTTATTCTCTGATGTAAATTAGAGCAGCTTCAGAGCTACTCTAAATTCCACTTTGTCTGCAAAAGCCAGGGAAATTATGCCTGCCAGAGGCTGCTGCAATACAGTACACTCAGAGGATGAAGAATAGAGCAGACAGCTAACCTGCTGCCTTTTTTCTGCACAGGGATTTATCTTACTAGTATGCAACCTTAGCTGCCCAATTAGAACAATTTCTAGACTCATTTTAATACATTAAATATATGTAATTTAGTAGTCCTGTACATGCAAATTTGGTTTTGAACAACAGCATGATAAAAGGCTATAGGGCAAGTGTTTTGTTACACTGATCAATAGCACACAGGTTGTTTAAAAGGTGCCAGATCACGGTGAAAAGGAATCACTTCACCTCAGTCTCAACTGCACTAACTTCTTTATGAAGACCCTGCATTAGCATGTGCGGCTACAGGCAATGGTCCATAGTTCATTTCAAACTCCTGAATAAAGACTGTAATAAGCCAGAAGAAATGTTTTAAAATCTTTCCTGGGTGGAAAAGCACCTGCACAGAGATTACTACAAACATTTGGTTACACAGGTTTGGACAATTTCTGCAGTGTTCCATAGCCAACACCAGAAATTAAGATTTATCTTGATAATCCTTTACAGAGGATTAGGTAATCCTTTGCAGAAACTGCAGTCAAAGTTTCCAGATTATCCCAGCTCCACAAATACAAAAGCAGTGCCTGAGCAATGAAGAGTACAGATTCTAGGGACTGCCTGGCTGAATTTCCACAGCTATCAAAGTTACAAAGAACCTCGGAGATTCATCTGTCTCAGTTTCTAATAGGACCCAATATAGCCCCAAGGAAGCTGGCAAGGGTAAGCCTCCAGAAGGGATCAATTGTGAGCAGTATCGGACCTATGGCTCAGGATTCTTGTTTCATAATTCACATGGAAAATACCTTTTTTCACAAACAGTCCACTTCACCACATCTACTGGAAAAGTTAGCATTGTAGCATTTTTTAATCATGGTCTCTAGGGAAAAATTTCAAGTTCATAAAACTGTGCCAAACTTGATTATTTCTACAGAATAATGTTGATCTTTTCAAAATGCAGTCTTTGAAGTGTCCAGACAGCACTTGCTGTAAAATATGCGCAAGTGTTTCTTGCCACATCTCAGACACAGAATCCTAAATGAAAATACAAAATTCCAAGCACAAAGCGGCAGGCTGAATCCTGAGACTAGTCTACCCCAGCAATCATAAAATTCAAACTACAGGCTTGTGACCATTCATTTTGGACCAGATTCTGATGAATTTACTCAAGTTGAGCAGTATCTTATTCCTCAAAAGACTGTGTTGAAATGGAAGCATTCATACATTTCAATCCAAGTCTGCTGTATTTTAACATAGAGTACATATCACCATGTACTTGTTATTGCATCTGTGCTATATATTGCTGCTAAGAACTGATGAAAAATATTTTTGGCCAGGCTTTTTTGCCATTAAAATAAATACCATTTTTGATATCTTTAGGTTTTGACGTCATATCTTGTACCAAGAAGTCTAACTGTTGAAGAAAGGCTATGTTGCAGCTGCCACTACTGGATACAACTGTCCATATGTATTTCCTGCTGGCAAATTAGATTCTTCAAAGTTCTCAAAGGACAAAACTTAATTCCATTGTTTTGATGGTTTGCTGAATTTATAAGCAATAGGTGTCACAAAACTCTTGCTACTTATTTTCAAACTACACTTGGTGGCAAAATACAGACTATTGTCCATCTTTACCACAGATTTTTCACTAGTGGTAAAGGAGGAAGGAGCAAGCCTAGTAGTTGCCTTTGCCTTCAGAACAACGGCATGAGCTAAACTCAGTGGAGTGTTGGTACACAGTGTGAAATACCATGCATTGTGCTAGTCAGGAAAATTGACTTGCCATCAGATTCTCACTTCCCCCATTCCCAAGGATCACGTTTTCTCCTACATGCTGTTCGCCTTTTATTTCTCCACCTTTTTTTCCTGGTGATCATTTCCTGGTATTTTTAAATTCCTTTTGCAATAACAATGAAGAAACAATGTAGCAGCCTTGGGGAAGACAATGCAGAGTGGCAATCAGAGAAAGCAAAATGCTTAACCCACCACATAACTTACTCATTTTTTGCCTACATTGTTCTATTACTCTGCATTATGTATAGCTTCCCATGATGCAAAGTAATAGAGAAAGCATGCACATAATTAATTTTCATGGATTATATTTACATTACTTCTCTCTGAAATATTAAATTAGGAATGCTTTTGTGAAGGTCACCTTGTTAATGTAGTAACCCAGAATATGACAGGACCAGCTGCCACCCCTTATTAATAGAGAGTGGAACTACAGCTAACGAAATTTGCAGTTCTTGGATGGAGGTCTCACCCAGCGAACAGTCATATTTCTATGCACAGCATGTTTCTGCCAACAGCACAGACTCACACCTCACCATGTATCAACACAAGCCTCTAAGGACTAGATTTAGGGACAAGAACAGAAATCACAAGTGAATCTTCAAAAGGGATTGTTTTAAAAAACTGTCTTGTAAGAATTTTGATGAGAATTACTCTGTGCTGGCATTTTATTTTTCATATGATAACCGTTAAGAAGCATCCATGAAAACACAGATTTAGTTCTGAAAATTTGGCCCAAGTTGTGGGGAAGCAGAACCTATAAATGGGAGCTGCTATAAGAATCTGAACTTCAAATGTTAATGAAAATCTCAGAAACCAAAAGCTTTTAAGAATGTATCATTGCTTTCAGGAGCCAACACTTAGAAACATTTCTTCTGCATTGCTTTTAAAATATATTTCTTAGTTGATTTGATTTATTTGGGGAAAAGAGTGTATTTTGTCTGAAGTCTTCAAAAACAACAACAGCTTAAGCTGTTCTACAAAAAGCACTAAGTCAGGAAGCTGACTTGTATTCTGGACTTTCTTAGAATTTAACACTCATTCTAAAAACAAATTTATAAAAAATAAATCTATAAAAAATTCATGTAAAGGGCTCAGTGGAAATTTTTGCTTTTAGGTAGATCAACTGACAATGCATGCAACTATGCCAGTAAGAATTATATCAGAGAAGATTATTTCATGTTGAATACAGTCTATTCATCTTAACATCTTCAGGGAGATAATTTAAAGAGATATTATCCTAAACATTATACTGATGCATTGCTGAGACAGAAATTTTAATCCACACAACTCAGGGAACTTCCTAACCAAAGGCACATTCCCATAGCAACCGCAATTATACGACCTTCACATATGCCTTATTACCTTTTCTTACAAAATAAGAGAACAGATAGTTTGGCAATGTAAAATTCTACTGGAACATTGCTTTTACTACATTTGTAACCCCGATCTACAGTGTGCTACTGTACTCCAAACTTTTAAAGTTATTTTTGTACTCTATCATGAGTTACGTTTTATCTTGAAAGTCAGCAAGCCTGACTATGACCTCCCTAATACCAGTATAAACCAAGACTGGAACTGTAAAAACACAGCAGTTCAAATCTCACTGAAACACGTAACACACAGTAACATATAAAGCTTGTTGCATACAGTTTTTTGTGATAATAAACTATTGCTACCTGGTGATGGATAAAACTTTTTTTAAAAAAATACCTATTATTTCAGGAGTTGCTATTCTGGAAATCTCAAACTCCTCAAAATCAAACAAGACAAGGAAAAAAAGTATATTTCTGTTTCTAAATGTGTTGGTAAGAGAAATTCTTAATAGTAGAGTGAGCCAAACACTAGAGGAAAGAAAAAATTTGGCTTTAAGCTCTCCAAAAAAACTGCACTCTGCATATTACAGATTACTATAGAAACTAAATACACTGGGATTGCTTTTCTTTTTCCAAATTTATTCTAAAATAATACACTTTATTCTGAATTTAAGAATGAGTGGAATAAATTCTCACACAATTCCACCCTATCCCCTGTAAATTTGATTAGACAATGTAACCCTGAGCTAATAGTTTGGCTCAGGACGAAGAACAGTAGCAACTGCTGAAATCTTGTTCACCGAAAACAAACAAAAAATGAGAGTTTAAGAAAAGATATTAGGATCCATGTAACATCCCAACAAATGGTATTTGAACAATTTAAGCATAGCTGTTACGCTAGAGCTTATTTCTGCCTAAGTTATAAAACAGTATTTTACCACACCAAAATATACTGGGGGTCAGAGCTTTAAAGACAAGTAAAGGTATACAGCTCCCACTGAAACAAGGACACATTAGAAATCTGAATGTCTTTAATAAATTGGGTTTATTGACTATCTGCATGGTCAGCGGTGCTCAAATGCTGTCAAGAGACTATATCAGAAGGATGATTCGTACAACAAAACTGAACTTTTATCTTATTATTACACTTATATGGAAAAGACAAAGCATTTTGGACAATAGCAAGCTAGAAGAGCTTTGACTGTTTTATCTAGAAATTGAAAACTTTGGCTAAGAGGAACTGAAGGGTTGGCCATTGCTAGAATACATGGAACAAATAATCACCACTTGCTTGTCAGAGAGGCAAAGGCTGTCTCCAAATCCATAGAAGGCATTTACAATGCAAAGCTATACTAAGAAACACATCTTCAGTGACTGACCTTAAAATAAAACAAACTCTAAACAGGGTATGACAATGACTATGGTATAAAGGGCAGACCATTATTGTTTTCCCAAAGGCTAAAGCATAGATGAGCTCACCAGTGTTCACAGCATTCAGGGAGGCTGGCTCAGAGCACTGAGCAATTCACTGCTCTGTGGGCCAGCACTACCCCCACATGTACTGCAGTGCAGTTTAGACAACCTTGCTTTTCTGCATTAGGCACTCGGATAACATCCTCAGGGTATCAATCTTCACTCTGCAGAGGTCTTTTCCAAACCTCGGCTGATATCCATTGTGATAAAACAATCCTAAAACAAAGCAGGTGTTTCTTGTGTGTTGTCTGGGTTTGTTTTTTTTTAATGTATTTGAAAGATGAATATGAAATGAATGAAAAATGTATTTGAGGTCTCATCAGTTCTCGATCTTTTTAAGGAAAAGAGTGAAAAAATATCAGGCACTAAGCCATATGAAATAGTCTGCTGTCTTGTATTTTCCCAGATATTTGCTGAACACTGAAATATCCACTCTCCCTTTCTCAGTCCCTCCCTTTGTGCATATGCCAAATGCTGGCACGCAGGCTGCCCAAAGGGAATAGTATATCATCTCTGGAAAGTTGTTAACATAAGCTGAGCATGTACCATGCCATTATTATGACAGCTTGCTCTGAAACAGAAGAGACAAGCAGGAGGGGGAAGTGCACAGCTCTTGTTTCTACCACATATGTCTACTGTTCATTCCTAAATATTAAGCTTACTATGATCTAGAATGCAGACAACTGACAAAGGACAGAGCACTTCAGCAATTTAGTTTGCTGTAGCTGGTTTTCCCCATTTTTACCACTGACAATTAGCACAGTCTTCGACACAGGCTTCTGAATAATTAACTTCAGTTAAAATGCACGTCTAGCATAACACAAGAATTTCTCAGCTCTTCCCTTCCTCTGAACTATGGGATCATTTGGATACAACTTGCAGAGATTTCCTGTATTGCAAGAAACAATAAGCTATAACAAGAATCCATTCACTTTATATTGCTCGAAGTGGCCAATCTGGATCAAACACAATTAGCAAACTTTGCCATGTCATTTAGTTATGTTATTTCTCCTTAATTCTTCTGCTTCCTTATATTCCCACCTCATAGAATTAGCTTGGAAATATTTGAAAACACATGACTTCCATAAATATTTTAAATAAAATGTTAATGCATTCTTGTTTCCATTAACTTCTGGAATATTTTCCCCAGAGCACCCACTGCAGCCTTGAAATACTCAGGAACTCTCCCTTCTCTCATGTTGCCGGTTCCTATCACAGCTATTCTTTGTTCCTTTCTCAACTCTACAGCAATCTCATTAAGTCTCTGGTATTCCCTGCCCTCTTTCTTTCTTTAATAAGCCCCAAAGAGATATTCAGTTTTAATTTCCTTTGTACCTCTTGCAGAATTAAACTGGAGAACCCGTGTCTGTCTTTCTGTGATTCAATGAAACCAAGGATGGAAAAAGCGCACTGTTTCTCTCCTATCAATACCCACATTTATCTTCTACCTTTCAGTATTGATAGTGTTTTTAAAACTAGATTGACACATATATACATTTGACCTGGTTGGGCCAATCTGCCTTTTCTCTACCATTTGCCAAAATCCAAGATTTGTTCATACCTTTTATAAATAACTTCAAAGCAGGGCTTTCCCTGGTTTGGGACACAAATAACTTCAAAGCAAGGGTTTCCCTTGTTTGGGACACAGTGCCTAGTCAGAACAGCAGAGCTAGTCTTAAAGACAGAGCATCCAGAAGGCCCCTTGTGCTCTCATTAGGACACCTGGCTTACATGTGAGAGAAGGCCAGGTCCTATCCCCACAGGAATCCAGGCAGGTCATGGAGGTGGCTGTCCCTTTGCAGGTCTCTACCCCTCATGCTAGCATTTATTTTGTGATCACTGTCTTTCTCTCTTATGTGTCCTTGATACAAATGTTTCTGTTTTATTCAGAAAGAAAATCAAGGATGGTAGCTAGATCTGAATATATTTTACTTAATGAGAGTCTTTGGTTAGCTCACACATAAATCAAACCAGTTCCAAAACAGTATTTCAGTCGTTGCAAAAAGCTTGAGTTTAAAACATTGCACTACATCACTGGCTTTTTATGTTTGTCTGTTAATATAGTAGTAATATAGTGATCAAATAGCAGAAAAAGTGTACAGTCAGATGTCAAAAGGGATCTATGCAAAAACAATACATCAGCCTGGTAATATTATGTGCTTTCTTTTTTCCCCCCTTTTTTTTTAATCTTAAACATATTATAGTCTATTCATAATCTGTAAGTTCTACAGAAGAAAAAAAAAACAAAAAACAAATCACCAAGAACCTGGGAAGAGGGCGTAGTGTGTTGAAGGAACTACAAGAACAGACTGAGGTAAACACCAACAGATGATCACATACTGCTTCAGCCAACGTGGCTCCTCAATAACAGATACTTTTTTGTTCTTGAATGACATAGGTTATACTTGTAGCATGTAACCAGCTTTCTCAGCTTTTTTGGTTTTTTAAGGATCTTCCACTTCAAAAAGTTAAAGAAGAACATTTTACTACTCCTTCCTTCCACATTATTCCAGTATTAAGGATGCTGAAGTATTGGTGTTGTCTTTTTACTACTTCATTCTTACTAATAGAGCTTTTTTTAATATATGCTTGCACATCTTCATGGAACACCAACTTCTTTCCTTCCAGAAAAAGTGACATGATTGCACAGAAAACCCAAATGAAGCAATTAAATGATTCATCCAGAGCCACATCTGTGCCATGCTTGTCAAAAACCAGATGCTAACACCTACTACCAGAAATTAAATTCACCACCATTGGCTCCAGACTTCATCAAAAGCAAAAGTATTCCCCATATGTGAGTGAAGAACCATATATGCATGTGTATTTACATATATCTTTTAATATATGCAAATGAACTCAAGTGTATATAAATATGCACTAGTCAGTAAAGGGGAAATCTTGGCTTATGATCAGAATGGGGGGGGTGGAAAGACCAAGCACAAAGGCTCTACATAAAGAGGGAATAAAGAGAACACATGTATAAATTTCTAACAAGTGCCAGTGTGATTGAACATCATTATGCTTCTGGCAGCTGCCATTTCCTTTGTCACTGAGTGCACTAATTTTAGCATTAGTATTATATGAGTAAGATCTCATGTACTTTTGATCATCACTTCAGATTATTAACAAAGACAGCTTTTGCAAAAGAATTTTCTTTAATTCATTTTTAATAATACACATATACTTCTCTAGAGTTTTTTTATCAGTATTTCGGTTTTATTCAGTATTTCGTTAAGATCTTACTGCAGGATAGATTTAGTATGTCCATACTGGAGGACATACAGTTGCCATCCTCCCTTCAATCCTACAGGTAATATACAGTCATAAAATTCACATGGAGACTTTTTAACCAAGTAGATTTCACAAGACATAAAATATTATGTGCCATAGATATTGATTCTCTTATTGCCACTCATTTTCACACTGCCTGAACATACAGAAAAAGTGGAATTTCAGCATCACAGTTTTCTTAAGTTACCTCTTGCTATTTAGCAAAGTCTTTCACATGAAAAGTGACTTGAGAGAAGTGGAGCACAGAGTAAAATGATATGTAATAATTCAACAGTTCATCTTATTCAGGCTTCTCCCTCCCCCCCTGTTTTTTTTTTTAAGGAAGCTTTAAAAATTTAATTTGACAGGTAAAATAACTGCTCCAACAAACTAGTAGCCTGTAGCTATTTCTTGCCAGAGATTCTTCAACCCTCTTAAAGAATTTGATTTCTTGGCACCCATTACTTAGTAATTATTTAGCCCTGACCTGATATATAGAAAATGAGCTGAAAACATTGTAACAGATTAGTGTTTTGTAACAGGAACATGACTGAGCATGCCCACAATATAAATGCCTCTAGGAAGAGTATTGCTATAGACATGTTGATGGACTTGTGCCCCCTAATATGCAGGAAAGAAACCAAACACTTAACTAGTACATGTTTCAGTGGAGTCTGTTCACTGTTTAACTTGGTTTGAGCCATTTCTAAATGAAATACCGCACACAAGTAAAACCATGTACTTCTTGCCCTTGTTATGACCTCTTAATTACCTTGTCTTCTGAGAAGACGATTTTCACTGTAACAGAAACTGATCTGAAGCACTGAAGGACTCTTTCTGCCTTCCTGCCTACATAAAGGGTAATACTGTACCCTGATATTAGCTTATTGAAAAAACAGTTTTGCACTCAGAGCCAAGCGCTAAGTTTTGCAGAAACCAATATTAAAAAAAAATTAGAGAAATTATGCTTAGATTTGTTTCCTCTTCCCTTGGAGATTATAAACACCCTGAGGCAGCTCACTTTTACACAGCATTTGCTGTCAAGAAGCAATGAAGTACAAATAGAAGCCAACTGAACTTGGCAATTTGTTTACCCAGGAAGACAACAGCTGGAGAAAAATGGAGTATTTTAATAATTAGCCAGTCACATTAGATAGGGGACAAACTGGTGTATGATCTAGCATTATAATAAGTTAACTTCCTTTGGGGGATTACAGAGAATTAGCAATTATCTTCCTTGATGATCAAGGAATTTATTTCACCTTATCTGAGGATGCTGGAAACTATGAATAGTCCAAAATATCACTGTCTGTTTTTTTAACAAACCCTCAGGCAGTATAGACTTTACAGATTTTTATTTCAATGTTCAGAAACCATTGTGGTATTGTCACTAGTCCCCATCTTCCCCAAAAGCAAAACTTTGTAAGCTAGAAATTGTTTAGTGATTAGATATTATGTGTCTGGAGAAATTAAAATTTGTGTTATCAGGCATGTGTTGCTTTGATATCTTCTTCTGAATTATCTCTTCGGAATTCTTAAGTTTGAATAAAACTTTACGAATACACAATAAGTAATTTACCTAAATAGAGATAGTGATGAATTCTAATATGTGGTGCAGCTCAATTATCCACAACCCACCAGTAAATCCAAGGGGAAAAAAAAAATATATTTTTTCATTAAAATGTCTGCAATTCAAAATGCTTAATCCAAAATCTGCTGCAGCAAATAGGAATCTTTTTGGTGCTATCACTGGCTTTCACATCAGACTGTCTTGCAGAACAGCAACTGGAACTCCACTCATGGACAGCTCAGTAGATTTTCGGTATTCAGCAAGTTCAATTGAAATTGCTTATTCAAGACATTATTTTAGACCTTTGGCTAAAGTGAACAATTTTCTTGATATGCAGTTAGAAAAAAATCAGAACTAGAGGCACAAAGCCCTGAAAAGCATACAGAGGAGGCTGTAGAAATTACTACAGGGCAAACATTCTGAAGAAAATAATTGTTTCTTGCCCCTATATAACAGTATGCTTTGTATTGGTTTATCTGAGTGACAGCGACTCACCCTCTACTGGACAAATTAGAGAATGAGCACCAGCTCTAGTTGGAGTCTATCCTTTAGTCCTCAAATTTAAAGTCACTCAATTTCTGCTCAGTTTCCTATTTTTTCATGGTTACACAAGAAAAATAGACCTAATAATACACTGCAGCACATTATTAGGCCAAAGTTACTGCTATGAAAATTTGGGCATTCCTTAGCTGCTCCATCTCCCCATCAGCCCAAAGGTTCTCCTGTTCCAAAAGCCCCCACAAAATTCATCTGAAAGTCACAGGGGCAAAAGAGCAGCAAAACCTGCTATTTCCAAGCTTGGAAAGGCTTCCAGGACACAAGTCTCACATCTTTGTTAAACTAACAAATGCTAGTCCATTCTGCCTTCTAATACATAGTTACAGTATTGCTTGTTATTACTGTTCTTGCATCTTCAGAACTGACACCCTTACCAGCACTTTGGTTTTCACATGAAGATGCAGTCCTACATGTCTGACAAAGGCTAGAGAAACATAAGGTGTCTCTGAGCAGCATGCCTATTTTGCCAACACTGCAGCTGCTGGTTTGCAGGGAACAACTTAAGCAATTTTGTGTTTATAGACAAGAAGCCAAAGAAATAATATAATTCTGCCAGTTTTGGGAAGCAGTTGCATAATTCATACTAATTAAAATCTGGTATTATACAGAAGCAGCTGTAGTTAATAGTTAGTTGCTAAACCACTATCTCTACAATTTTATTTTTATGGTCTGTCATATAGCACATAAATGTCATAAAGCCTTGTCATCTATGGTTAAACTAATTACAGCAAAATTTTATTTAAAAGCTACCTTTGACTTATGTGGTTCATGATACAATAATCTCATTATTTTCCCCATTCTTTCATTACTAATCTTGTTAAGTGATTTACAGGAAGCAGTTCAACCTTTTTCGGCTGATAAGCCAGTGTCATACTTAAAACAAGCTCATATCTTTTTGTCTTAAGCTAGTCAAAAGCCAACAGCCTAACCTGAAGTTTACATCAAACAACTTCCTGCACAGCCTGGAATTCTCACCAACTACATCCATGTTCTTTCTGTGATCATTTTTTGTAAGTTGGAAAATGGGGAGAAGCAACATTGACAATGAATTCTAAACTAATGCAAGATATTTTTGAATGTTAATTTGAATGTACCGTGAAAGAATTTGTACCAGAATCCTGCTTTTATGAAGCAAACTCCCACTCCATAAATGTTATTGGTATCAAATACATTATTATGAAATCTGAGAACACTGAATACTCATTTCTCTACAGATCAAGAACTATTTTGAAAATAATTAAAAACACAGATAAACTAACCTGTTCATGGATAATTTGTAAGCTGAAAAGAGGACAAATAGAGAAAATACATTGTGTTCACCATAAAACACCATTGTCTCTAGCTGTTATCCAATAATTCATGACCACAGAAAAAAGGTGTATCAACCCAAGTGTAAACTGCTTCTCCCGCAAAAAAACTGAGACAAAGTGTTTCTTATTCAACAAAACAGGAAATATCGAAAGGCACCAAACTAAGGTTCCAGAATTTCTAGAATTTACTATTTAACATATTCAGAGATTCATTCTGCAGATGTGTAAATACAATTTTTCATCTCATTAGAACCAATTAAACCATGTCTTCACTTATGAAACCAACTTCAAAGAAAAACAATGACCATGTGAAGGAACTTCTTTTAAGTTTGTGAGATTGATAAGTCCTCAGATTTCTGAAAAACTAATTAAGAGAGATTAACTCCTGGTAAATAAAACACAGGATATGAAATTTGTGAAATAAGAAGCCACACAAAGTTTCAAACATTAGTTCTCCTACAACTGAATTATTCATTGTGAGTCACACTCTTGCAAATTTAATCCCCTCTCTTATAACAAGTTCTTCAGGAATTGACCATAATTTTATTCAAACATTCTTTACCTGCAAGTATTTGCTGAATTTTTCATGTCAATAAATTTCAGTCCTTGGGTTGCTTGTAAAATCTTCACCTCAGTACTATACTACTATGTTATTTCTGGAATGTTTGGCCAACTTAATTATATAACAATGGTTCTAGTGCTCTGATTGGATGACTAAAATGGTTTAAACAAGAGAATAACAAACAATGACCACTGAATAGCAAACAATGAGGCACCAGAGCAGATTTTTGGACAAAAAATTCAAGAAAATATTTAAGGCACAGGTATAACTGTAGAACACTCGTACGTTTAACCACTGCCTCCCATGAGAGTCATTTGGTAATTTTACATCTGTCCACTTTACCTCTGACTCGTTAATGGTCTTGAAGCTGTATTTTCAAAGGTGCCTGCATATCTAAAGATGAAAACAAGGTCAGGAAAGGATTTACACATGCATATACATCCCTTGATTCAAAGATGGTTTTGAAAAGCCCATTTTGATGTGTTTTTACATTACTGGGCACATAAACAAGCTTAAAGATCTGATCTTTTTGTGTGTCCTACCCCTCATGGCCTTAGTTCTTCATATTTTATGATTAATAACAGCTCTATTGAGCTTATTTGGAAAATTTAGTTAGTTTATGCATAGACATGATAAACAAACTATGGGCAGAATACAGCAGCTCAGTTCATTGTCTTCAGTGGGACCAGAATTTGACTAGGAGCCAGTGAGAGATGGCACATTTGTCCTGCTATTTTAAAATCAAATGCTAACAATAAGTTGAAAGGATAAACTGGAAGAATCTCAGTACACAAGACTTTTTTGAATATGCAGTAATCTATGCCTGTAATGGCAAAAATCAACCTATCTGCTTGATAAGAATAAACGTAGGCCTCAGTTGAAAAGATGTTCTTTGTTTCCCCCCAAAGCATTCTTAAATGTAAGACTGATTCTACATGGAAATAGCATTTATGGTGACTGTTTCTCTGATTACATGACAGCTGGACTAAAAAGGCATATACTTTACCAAACAAGGCATATATGCAAAATTAAAGTAAAACCCAACACAAACTTTTTGAGTTTGCCCAAGACTTTGCAGCAATCCAATGCACTAACACAGTTACATTTCTCTGAGGTTCCAAGAAGCAACAATTGTCTACAAAAACAATGAGAGAAAGGGGAATGCATTCAACATCTCTCTTTATCTCCTAGTATTATATAGCCCTATCTGAAAACCTTGGTCACAAGCTCCCTAAAACCAGGCACAATGTCAAACCACCAAAATAAACACAAGTGATAAATAGAGTACTGGCCTTATACCATAACATTCAATAATGAATCTAGTATGCACACATTTACATTTTCTGGAAAATGTTGACATGGTTTAATTTCATTTTGCTTTGACTTAGAATCAGAATTGAAGCTTTTAAAACACACAATTTAATATAAATTTGTTTTATGTAATGCTGGGACATTACACCTCAATAACACTGAAAAACTACTGAACTTTATATATAGGCTATACCTGTGATATCAAACATGTGCAAGGTTAAATGAGTAGTACATTAGTAAAAAATAATTTAGAATAAAAACTTAAGCAAAAGAGGTCAGGATGGAAAAAAATTAAATATTTCAACAATATCAAAAAGAAACAAGTTTGCAGCATCTCTTTTGACTTTTCATGCAACCCTGTGACTAGTTTCAGTTTGATAAAACTGCATTTTCTGAAGATTCTGCTTAAGCTGAGCCAGCAGAAAGCAAACTTTAGAATTAAACATCTTTTAAAACTCCCTGCTACCTTCCGTCAGACACTATGTCTAAGGAAGTGTGGTCCCAATAACCATGCTGTGGCCACAGCGGCAATTGGAGAACACCAGTGTTTCATAAGGAAGATAGAAAAGGAGGAACAAACAGAATGGAATTCCAGGAATATCTGCAGTCTAAATACATTGTTGCATTCAAATAATATATTGATGAGGCAGTCTACAGAGAAGTAGGACATGAGAGATTTACTCAAAGTCAGAGGTGATTAAAGCGTTACTTTAAAGTAACCACTGCTGCTGGTTTAATAGAACTATTGACACTGAGGTTCCAGACTAAATCAGTGTTATAAATTACTATTCAGAGAAATCAAATAATTTTGGATGAGTATTTATTTGAAACCAGGAAAACATCAACACAAGGGCACTTATGATCATTGAAACAATTCCCGTGTAACAGAGCCAAAATAGAAAAGCATCTGTTAGGGCAACACGAGACAGTCACAATGCTATGAAAGACATCAGCAGGAGTTAACAGCAAGAAAGAAGAAAATTCTACTTTTTCTACTGTTTTTCAAAGCTGAGGTAAAGCACTTACATAATTGAAAAAAATCTGTCTACATGAGTCAAAGAACAGAAATTTAAAAAACCTGTCAAACAAGAATGAAATGAAGAACAGTGGAAAGCTAGAAAGATGCAGAGGAAAATAAATGTGAACATTGTAGAGAGCTGCAAAGAATGGCAAAGCCTCAAAACAGCCACTGGGAAGAAAAAAGAAAGCTCTTCAGTGTGATGAAAAATCATAACAGACCAAATTTCACACCAGAAAAATCACACACCACATACTGAGAATGTTAAATGGAGTAATCAGTGTAAATCCAAATAGATGTGCAAGAAATTACAGTGAATCAGACATTCCTTCTTTTTCCAGAAAAGGCTGAACATGCCATTTCTTTCCTGTTGAATGCTGTATTCCCTATGAAAGGGGCTGGTTTTCCTTCTGTTTATAATTGACTACCATGGCAGTTCCCAGGGCTATACAACTCACACACGAGTATGAATGATAGATAGATGGATGTGGATTGATACAAGTAGACAGCATGACTCATTCTGCATCCATAAAGTTGTTATTGTTTCCCTGAGCAGAGTTTAATCACAGCATCTTTTAAATACGGAGAAAAAGAAATTCTAAATAAAATCTTTGTGTAGTTTTTAATAATGTCCTTATATAAACACTTCCTGACCGCCATTTATCATAGGACCCTGTAAATATAGAGATTAAAATTGCCTAAAATAATTATTTTTTCAGGTATTATTTTGTCCCATGTGACCCTCATTAAATTCAGTAACAGATTTACTATTGACTCAAACGGGAGCAGCGTTCAACCTATACAGCACGGATATTACTTTCTTCATCTAATACTTTTTTACAAAATACACCAGAAAAAGAAATGCAATCCCTTTCAAGACAATGAAAATACATGGGTTAAATTCCTGTTTGAAGTACATGCAGTACTATCCCCATGAAATTCAGTAAATTCCATAAACATGAGTATGGCCTCATACACCTGCAGCAAGCAATCCATTGCAACAGAAGTCTGTAGAGTTGAGTTCCTACATTTTCATTTTTAATCCATTGACCTCAGTTGTGACACCATCATAAAGCAGATGTGAGGAAGCTGGGATTAAAGCTTGTTACCCATCTGAAGCCCAAGCTAACACTGATCAATAGCATTTTTTCCTTACAGATTTAATCAGTTTCTTAAAGCAATGAATATGATATCACATTAAATAAATCTCCTGATAACAATTAATTCCGAGAAACAAGTCAATTAGTTATTGATTGTATTAACATTAGGGGTTCATTTAAGGAACACTAGCTACAAGATAACAGAAACTAAATTTTTGTAAGTTTAAAAATAATGAAGTTAATTGTTGGCACAAACATATAAACAACACACACTGCAAACTTCACTCTGCCAGTACCCACAAGCAAATATAGGGATAGCTGTACAAAACTCACTAATCAGTTGGAAAGATTCTGCTTCCATCTAATACTTCTTCCTCAGAGTAATACACATGGAGATATAATAATCAGGTGTCAGTATGGTTTGCCTAAGGAAAAGATATCAAAGCAGACTTAGGAAACAAAAGGAAATAAGCACATCATTTTCAGAGTCTCTTTAAAGAAAGTCTTTAAACAGCCTCAGAATTTTTGAATTCTTCTCTTTTGGTAGGAAACTGGAAAATTCTGTTCAAAAAAAAAGGTCTACAAACATAATAAATACCTGACAACATACAAACTGTACTTGGCTCATTTAAGTCCAGTCCATTTCAGACATTAACCAATACCAGAACTGTAGTAAAAAAGGAGAGAAGGAAGAATTTAAAATATTCAAAGAATAGTGATGCAATAGCTGTTCTACAACCTCAGTTTCTTTTTCATTCCAGATAGCTGCCATCCAACTTTAAACTTGAACCAGAAGATACATGCTCCAATCTCATGCAAATTTGATTAAATAAAACAAACCAAAGGAAACATTGTAAACTTAATTCCTTTCATTTACAACTCTTCTGGTATCTAATTACTGCATTTGCAATCAAGGAATCATGTACCTCACCACAAACAATTAAATGCAACCTCAGTTTTATGCCCACAGTCTGGAAGCTAAACTTAGTCTTATCTTCTTACACTTTCATCCCATCTAATCCCAAGCATATCACACTTACCAAAATCTGCATCTTTTTGAGCCTCCCTTTTGTCATATGACTTAAATGTGCCACAAAGTATTTCTAACACGTTTCAGATTGTTGCATCTATATTTCACTTAGCATCTCTTTTCTCTTGTATTTTATGAATTGGAATAATTAGAAATACTCAGATGACTTGTCAACCCCAGTTAAAAACTACTGTCATTTCATCTTAGTTTACATCTCCAATCTAAGCACTGACCTTGCTGTAAACCTAAACCTTCACAGATTCTACAATATGTCTTCTGAGACGGAACGAGGCACCTGTATACAGTATTCAAGGTGACAAGATACCACTGATTTATATAATAGCTCTGTATTTTCTGGGTTAATTTGTAACTTTTTATTAATAAAATATAACACCCTCTGTGACTGTAAGCAACAATTAGCGATGAACAAGTATACTTTCTGAATCGCACAAAGCTATTCCAGCATATTTTTTTCCTCAGTGGTTATAGATAATTGAATTAAGCTATTAATCAGTAGTTTACCAAGTACACAACTTCAAAGTACACAGAAAGACAGAATAGGAATATATTTCACATTAACATAATTGCTGAGATTTTTCAAAAGCATTCAAGTTTTTTTCCAATCCCATGGAAATTTATAGTCAAACTCCTATTGATTTCAACAGGAGCTCGGTTTGAAAAACTCCCTTAAAATTCCACAGTAAAACAATCTTTAAGAAAATTTCTTTAACTAAACCAGATTTAGTTCCATCATTGCTCCTCATACAGAATTGCAGACATTCCTGTTTTAAAGCAACTCTTTAGATTGCATACAGATCAAAGCACTGTAACGCAGTGGAAAGATTGTGCTGTTGGTACAGGTTTTGCTGTGCTTCATTGTCAGACGCATGTCACTGACATTACCCAGGGGCCTTCGCCCTTGTTGGAGCATACTTACAGCAAGCAAGCCTTGCATTGAAAAAGCCCTGTTCTAACAATAACAGTGCTCTGATCAGAAAACAAGAAACATCTAACACAGCTAACTCTCCCACTCCCCCCTAAAAACCAAGCCCGTGCTTTACCTTTTGGCTATTAAATCAACCAGTCATTCCTCCATAGAGTGAAGGCCAAGGTTAAAGTTACTTTGGAACAACAACCAAAAAAAAAAATCAACCTCAGAAAAAAAAAAAATTTCTAGCAAAGATGCATCAGTTAAGCATCACTACTTCCTCTCTGCCACCTTTAAGAAACTCGGTTGAAGTCAGTGAATACAAGTAGTGCCTTCCCAATAGCTGTATGCACATGCATAAGGACTGACACATACATAGTTTCCCAGAGACCTCAGAGTAACTGCATACACAAAAATTCTGCTCTGTAGGCTTTGCACAGTCAGCATAATGCATCCCATACATACAAATACCATAGAGGAGTAGTGTGGCCATGTTCAGCGAGTGCAAGGCACATCGAACTTCACCATGCACAGAAAAACAGCTCATGCACAATATATCACTGGATTGTTACTCTCTTCAAGGAAAATACATTTATTATTCTTTATGAATCATTCAACCAGCCTTACATTAAAAGACAAGTAAACAGCTATGAAGTGGTGAATTTGCCACTATATTTTCAAAAATGTGCCTGAGCACACTGAAAATGCAAAATGCATTGAATGAAAGCAAAACAATTTATGACAGAGGAAAATGACACCATCTGATGATTCTTTTCCTGAACGTTTCCTGATTAGCAATATTTCACCACACACCACTGATTTTATTGACTATATATTTAGCATGAACTAGGTTGTACCCTGCTTTTTTGTAGGTATGAGTAGCAGAAAAGATCTCTTTTCATAGTTGTATTGAGTATTCTCAAAATCAAAGTTCCTACATTCAAGTGTGAAAAGGTTCTCATGCATTTTTCCTACACCAAGATGAGTTCTCCAAAGAGAGCACAAAAAGGAAGCAGAGCCAGGGCACCACATCTGGTGTCTGCAGTTACATTGCTCAGCTTAACAGAACAGAGATGCTGCCTATAACAGAAAGGGCCTATAAACATAAAGCACCATTTTCAGAGCTCTGCATGAAATCAGGGTGCTACTGCATTTCTTGCTATCCTGGCTGACAGTAAGATTACTTTTCTTCTAGAAGAGCAGAAGGCTGATGGGCTCAGAAGGAAAATTGGAGGGACACCACATTTCTTTGCAGGACAAAACACAGAACTTTGTTATGCTGAATTCTCAACCACAGCTTTTGGACTTTCCGAGTTCAACAACGGAAAAATGCACCTGCTAAAAACCACGGAACATTTAATTTGCCTTTTTTTGTGGTTAACATACAATATAAGTACATAAAGGCAAGTGATGAGTGAACATAATTTTATAGATACAATTAAGTTGTTCCTATCAAAGGATAAACCCTCTACTTTCAAATCCTTCTTGTAATCCAGATACCAAGGGACCAGACTTCTACACGTGGTTAACTTGCTCATCTCAAATTCACTAAGGCCACAGAAGCTATTTTATCTGGCACTCTCTGCTCCCTGTCCCTTCCTACCAAACAATTTTTTTATGGCCACGTGTGGAGATGAACCTTTCTTTATGCAAGGCAATCCATGATAAAAATTGGTCGCTAAGGTGTTATCATTTCATTAAGGAAACTACAAATGGAGAGCCACTTAATATTCACAGTAAAGTCACTTAAATATTTGCAGCATGCCTATTTTATATATATATGTGACCTGCAGTGAGTATCTATCTGCATATAAATATTGTCTGCACAAATAAGATTTTTGCTTTATATTCTACAAATCTGCATTTCAGAAATTTATCCTAGAATTTACTGTCTACTAGTGAACAGTGATATGGAACCAAGTCATTTTAGTCTATAGTAACAGCAATCCAGTTATGGCACTGGCTGTGAGGAAAAAAAACTGGCTCAAAAATATGAGTAAAAGCATTGCAGTTTTATAAGTAATTAACATTCCATTTTGCACGTGAAACTGCACAACATTTGGTCCAACTAATATTCACACTGATGGAAATTACGGACAGTGCCAGCAAATTTGCATTAATTTAAAGCTAATGCAAGAAGTCCCAACATCTGGAACGTGCACTGACCCATTGGTGTATGCTCAAGAGCCTACTTTACTATCTTGTGACTGCCCCTGAAGTCCCCAGTAAAATGAGCAAAATGAGCAATAGCTATTTACTGAGTTTTAGGTACATTCAGTGCTTCATTGCCCGGGGAGCACTCACAGCACTGATTTCAGTACCCCCAAGGAGACTTCACCAGGTTCTTCTGACATAGAATACAGCTGTAGCAAAAGATGTTCCATGATAACTACTGCAGCCTTGAGACGGCAAAATTTTGCTCATTCCAAATTTTCACATAAGAAACAGAGTATTTAAGCAACCCCATTATCATGTCTTCACACACTTGTTATGCCCTGCCCCAGAACTATTCCCATGTAGGAACAAATGAAGCATTAAGTTTTGTCTCCTGCTAAAGTCGTAGTCCCATTCGTAATGCAAAAAAAAAAAAATATCCAATACCCAGAACGGATTCTGCCCCTACTACTCTGACTATAAGGTTGTTCCAGGACCCAATTTCTCTGATTGTTAGAAACATTCATCCAGTTTCCTGCATAAGCATATTGGTGAATACATTATTTACGCCCACTTGTTCTTCTGCAAGAAAATCCTGATGTTGTTTGACTGTGATTCCCCTTGCTTCCTGTCTGCTGAGCAGGTTTCAGTTAAGTACAGGGAATTCTCTGAGGATCTGTAGGACTCCCGTGTTCACTGCTTACCATGTTTGCAGTTCTGCAAAATGTCCAGATTTAATCAGAAGGCAATATGCTCTGCCTGTGCCAATCCTTGGAATGACATGGAAATCGCAGTTTCTAAGCCAGCCTAAGATTTTCCTCCACGACATCTACTTGACACACAAAATCATATCTTTTCCTAAACTATTACCTGCAGCTAATAAATTTCTGCTACATCAGATGATAAATAACCTGTACTGAGTTAACTGGGCTTTATGCAGTTTTGCTGTGGTTTTGCTTGTTGTCTGTACCAGCCCTTTGCATCAGAGCACTGTTAGGCAACTTCATTGACACAGAGCTCGGTTCGTTAAAGAAAAAGAAGCCATGTTTCACATTAACATATGGTGAGCAGGAATTTTGCATAGCCAGAAATACATTTTTTTCCTTATTAAGTCACAACGGATATTTTCTTAGCACACTAAGCATCTTCGGTGGACAACAGCATTTATAAAACAGAAACAATTAAGAATCAGGACAAATAAAGCAGAGAAAGCCATAATTAAAATCCTTTCTTGCTTTCTGTTTGAAAAGATAACCTAGAGGCAACAATAAAATATGATACATCTGTAGTCGTTATCTGAGCAAAATTCTCACTGAAATGAACACAAGAATTTTCAGCATAGCATCTGTACACCTTTAAATTTTCACGCAACAAAACAGAAGCCTTGAAAATGGAATTCATTGCTCCATACTGAATATTATGCTTGAAAATATTCTCAAAATATAATTGCATCACTAATATGCTACTAATATTCACATGTCCAGTATTTCAGGTTAAAAACCCATCCATGGTCACGGCCTCCTCTTCAGTCCTGCCCCGTGCCATTGCAACCAGTGGGATTTCAAAGGTAGCCTTTCATCACCGTTCATGAAGGAAGTGGAACCTCAGCAACATTACAAATAAAGGAACCACCTTCACTTCTAAAAAGCCCTAACATTCTTAACAAAGGACATAAATTATTTCTTTTACACTGAGAAAGACTGTACAGGCTGAGTTTATTACTCTACTTCCATGAGGTAAGACTTTCATATCCTGTTAGTAATATTTGCAGCACATTAACACTCTACTGAATTTTGCTCTCTTGTTATTAGACTTAGTTAACAGATTTTACAAATCATATATAACAACAAAATTCTGATGTGAATGTAACAATGCAGATTTACATAGAAAACTGCATGTTATAATTTTGTGTAAATTAAACAAAGACTACAGAGGAGAAACAGAGGTATTTCCTACCACAGGTAGCACAAAATGCTGACATGCAGAGGTGATTTTTCATTATCATTTCAATACATCACTGCTGGTAGGTACAAAAAATACCCCATACAGAACACTCAAGCTGGGGCAGTCACCAAGTCTGGCCAGGCCCCTGGTTACAGGCCTTTAGGTGGAGAAAGAACAAAAGAGCTGAACACTGGAGAAAATGGGGGAGCATCTGTTCAGGAAGAGGAAGACTGAGAGGAAGAGAGATGCTCTTATTCAAAGAAAAGGAAGGAACAGGGCAAGAAAACAAGATGAAGAAAAAAGAGGACAAAGATAAGAGAAAAATTAAGACATGGGGAGGTAATAAAGAAATCAAAAGTATAAAGGACTGAAGAATGGGGAAAACAAAAAAGGTAGAAGTGCAATTTTATAGATTAATTTATTATATTTCCTCTGTCAGGCATTTTGTAATGCCATAATTTTAGAGGGAAGTAGACAAAGATCTAACATTCACTAATCCACACTCCAAGTGTCTGTTGGGCAGGAATATGAATTCCAATGAACTAGCTGTTTTGGTCAACTATGCTGTCACGAGTACAAGTGTCTCACACTACAAAAAAATAATACAGCAACAGATCACTATTCTAGTTAGTGTAATCTACATACCTACTCCATATTTACAACAGTTCATTGATTCACCTTTCATCTTTTTCATTAGAAGCTCACCTGTAAAGGAAGGCTGACAAACATGCATATGCCAAAGTATCTGTTTTCAAGTAGAAGAGTGAAGTTACACAGACACTATTAGGACAGAGTTTTTGTTGCAAGTTGCACACTATTTTATGTGTTTATTACATAGGAAGCTCGGGACATCTCACAAATTTGTCTAATTCTGAAAAAGCTAGCTCTTTTCTGCTTCCCAACCAAGTTAGAAATAAATGAATTAACATCAAATAGCTGGGGAGCAGGACTAAGAACTTTGTGTCAGCCCAGAGTATCCACACAGAAAGATTCCAGGCAGTCCAGTAGTTTTGGTCATTACAGGCTCCATCAACTATTATATACAAGTTTATAGAAAATATTGAAATATCAAACTAATACAGTCATATGTACTAAGCATTTCCTATACCCCATCTCACCATTCGTCTGGGCAAAGCAATTCCTCAGGTGAGTTACTAATGTTTTTGTTCATTTGCTGTGTTATTCATTGTTCCTGGATTTATTCCTGGAAATATTGAGCCTAAAAATTTTCATAGGTGGTATCTTTGAAGATGTGAGGCTCACATGAAAATGTGTTCTGTGCACATGTTATAAACCTCCCTCTATTTATTCACCTGCATTTTAAAAGCTTACTGCTGAAAAATGAAACAGAAGCAGTAATGTGTGAGTTAGGTGACTAGTCACACACCATGAAAATTCAAAATGAGCAGCTCCCAAACAACCTAATCATAGAAATGTATTGGCTGAGCTGTGTGGCAAGTGCCTGTAAATTACAAATAGATCCCTAGAAATCAATAGCATTTTCAAACAAAAATATTTAAATTAAATTGATACTATAACTATTCTAGCTTCATTAGGAAGAAGAAAATAACAAATATAAGAACTGAAAATCTGTAAACCATGACTCTGGCTCTCCTAATAGAAATCCTCTGCAATGAAGAAACTGCACATGGGAGTAGAGGGTGGCAACTCACAGAAAAGAAAGCTTTGTTTTCAAAATGGTAACTGAAGACATCTTCAATTTTTTCATTTGGGCTGATAGTCTCTGGTTTGTAATCTTCTTAATATCTTTAGAAATCAATATATTCAATATTTATTTTAGAAACTATGTATGTAGTTCACAATCTACAATCGTAAAATCTTAAACAGGAAAGTTTTGTAAATACAGCCCAGGTGCACCACATATCTGGTACATTACTATAGTCTTCAGAGCCATGGCCACGTAACACAATTCTGCCATTTGTCCATGAAGAATTTTTGGCACAGATTTGCTTGGAAATGTCAAAAAAAGAAGAGTAGTTATGGCTTGTTATCTACCAATGCCTCTAACTATTTTTCCATGGATAGCCAACAGCTTTTTGACACAGGGTTAACTGCGTTACAAACAAGGCAGTGTACAGCTTTAGACTTGTACTTGTTCTTGAAATATAAATGTTCAAGAATAAAAAAGGGCGCGCCACACAAATGAAGGCATTGCATTTCAAGAACCCAGAATGATTGTTCCTTTCACTGTACTGTGTGGACTCACTGCTTAAACTTTTTTCTCTCCTACACAAAGCCACAAAATAGTAGTGTCTTTTTTTTTTTTTTGACTCTTCTACTTTCAGGAACCTCAGTACAAGTAATTGCCTGGTTTGCTAAAGGAACAGTTATTCCTGACTGTGCCCAACTATTTTGTCACTAGGAAAGACCTTCTTAGCTTTTTTATCAGTGCAGTAAAAGATAATGAAACCAATAAGACAAATTTACACTCAGTTTGGTTCTAGTGTAAAAAATGCACTGCATCCTTTGATGTCATCTATTCTACTGTAAGATAACGTTTCTCATTACTGCTTTAAAGTGTCATCTTTTCCTCATGTATCTGTTTCAGAATCTTTGTCTTTAGGTGCAATAAATAATTTATGCGCTTTACACCAACATCCATAAACCGCACATACAGTGCAATGCACTTCAAAATCAAACAAAAGAAGCAAACTCCAGCCAGCCTGTATTTTCTGCTATCATAGGTGAACAAACTGCAACAGCATTACACAGGCAGCTGAGTAGGACAACGTAGGACTGGATGAAGGTTAAGCATCCGCTGGATATGGCACTCAATTACACAGTCATTGCAACATCCTAAATAAAGTAGTTGGGAAGGTTATTTTGCTCTGGTTTTTGTTTTGGGGTTGTGGGAGAGAGGTGTGGGTCTGGTTGGCTGGTTGGGCTTTTTAAGACACTTGAGAAGCCACTTCCACTTGCCTTTCTTCTTGAACATGGGGTTTCTTTCTCATCTCTTCCAAGCCACTATCTTTAATAATTTGTCCATTCCCATATAAAAGGGAAGAGGACCTCAGTTTGACTCTGCTCCATCCCAACGGAGATAACCCAAGCAGAGGGAGCATGCCCATCACATGATCCAACACCACAATGTGTTCATATTGCACAACTCAAAACCAGATATTCTTTGCTGCCCAATTTTCTTTTTTAAAGCCGCTCACACTGGAGCAGTTCCATAAAAATGTATTTTTACAGATGTCACAAGCACACATAGTTTTCAGTAGAAGCTAAAATATGAGCACAGGCCTTCAAGAAACTTTATTCCCAAGTTCCTTCTTCTGAGTGCCACAAACAGCATGTACTGTCCCCAGAGAATTCAGTTTTATTTGAAAAATTGTATTCCACTATCCACCTTTCCGAGAAGGGAATCTTCCATCTGACAAACAGTCTTACACAAAACCTGACACCTCATTTTCTTCCACTGTATTTGCAGGTAGCTTCCGCAGTAAAAGCACAAAAAAACCCCACACAATTCACTGTTCCTAAAAAACAAATATTACGATGCTCAGGAACTTTACCTGGACATTGTTACAAAGCAGAAGTAATAAAAAGAGCTATGCTTGGGAAAAAATTAGGTTCTGGAAAAAAAATTAAAAACTCCCTTGCTGAGAAGGGAATGCCAATAGAAGCAAGGGGGCAGGGAGCAAGAATCAACAACGACCCACACTAAATTACAAGAGAAAAACTGAGAAGTCATACACTGCAGGAACTGATCAGCTGATCTGCAAATGACTCTGGAAGCTCCATGCTTTGACTATAAAATCTATTATCTTGCCTCTTCTTGAGGATAAGCATTCACACCTGGTGACCTCCCTTTTTTCTATTTCTAATATTTTGCTTTTCACCTCAGCCTCTCTCCATGCTTGTCTCTCCTGCCTTTTTCTTTTCCAAAGAAAATGTTTCTTACACTTTAATTCTGGTTTCTTTTCAGACTTCTAAGCATTCTTAAATGTAATTTATTTTTGACAATTATTCCTCTAGAGACCAAATAATGCAGTCAATACATTATTACTTATTAATTTCTTGCTTTAGGCCTTACTTCTCAAGAGAAAGTTTTTTAAAAATCTGTTTTCTTAGTTGGTAAAGGGATTAGATGACGTATTTGAAGTAAAAAGAAGTGGAGACTGATGTTGCATGCTGCTGCTATGTGTTGTCCAATATATAATGGTTCATAAAAACTCCCTTGGGACTCCAGTACCCTGAAGCTCTGGAAAAGTTAAGTATTGCACTAAAAGTTTCTAATTTCTATGCCTTAGTCTCAATTTTCTGTAGAACATAATGATAACATTTTCCTTCACAAACTTTTTATTGGCAACGGAAGGAAAAACCATCATTCAGAGGAATGTCAGAGGAAGTTAATAGTTTGGTAGTGTTCAAGCAACTTGCCACATACAGTGATATTGCCCCTTCCCAGCATTTGCCTGCCCTAACAGCATACAGCAGAACTGTAGCAGAATCACCCAAAGAAGATTTTGTTTTCCCCAGCAGATCATGGCCTGCATCATATAGTGAAATACCTTATTCCTTCACGTTTCCCAGACCACCACAGTGTTTGAACAAAGGTACGCTTTACATTTTTATACCTAACAGTTTTCTAATAGTACCACTACTACTGCAAACATTATTTTTCAGGCAGGATACTAATTTCTTTCTGGTACGCCATTCGCCTCATGAAGTTACTTGGTGATACGTTATGTGCCATGCTAAGCATAAGCATCACTAAGACTGCTCTAGCTCAGGCTGAGGACACTACAGAGCTCGATAATTAAATCAGCTATTTATTTCCTTTACTGTTTCTTATCATTCAATGTCTTCTAATTTTTTAAATCTTTTAATCAGCTTCTGTGGTAGACAGTACACTTTCAGAGATGTAGATTACTCAGAAAAGGTAACACAGAAGAGAAAAAGGGAAAAGTGTCACGTTAAATCCTCTCCTATCTGCAGTCACTTCTACTTGACATTGGCATAGCTTTATGTGAAGAAAAATGGTTGCTGAAGACAGACAATATAGAACTTGTAAATAGCATCATAGTCTTTCTTAATTAAAATGTTGAAGAAAGGATGTCATGTCCCTCTTAATACAGTGCAAATGAATACAGTAGAGAATTAGAATACATCTAGTTTTCATACCCACAGAAGATTTTTCCAAACAATCTACACAGACAAGCGTAGCCTTTTTTCATTTATGTCATCTGTGGTTTAACTTCAGAATGCGTGACTTCGAGATCACTGCCAAATACATCTGGCTTCTACAGAATTTTCAATCAAATCAAATTTACATTATAAAAGCAGCCTTTGTGCAACATTCTAGGGCACCGAACAAATTCACTTTAAAAGTAAATGCAATTGAATATTAATAAGTCAAGCCAAACAAATAACTGTCTTTTAGTTAGAAATACGCAGCTCTACAGTTTTCATACAAATAGGGATTGAATTTCGCAACCAAAGATCACACTAAAAAGTATGTGGGCCCCAGACACAGAGGAAATAAATGGCAAATCAAGAGAGGTATCCTTGTGAAAAATGAATTTGGCTGCAGCTCAGGTAGAATCGAGACAAGCTCTGAGGATAAGATGAATCGGTGTCAATCTGGCAGTTGGCCAGTACAGTTGAAAACCTTAATCCAAGATTTTCAGAGAGAGATGACTAACTTGGAAGCTAAATTTATTAATCTGGATTACTGGCTTATATTGACCATTATCATGTTTGAATTATCACTAACCACCATGCTATCATGTAATTAACATCATTCAAGAGTCTGAAACTGTAACTGTAGGTGTAAGGATTTACAGCTCTGCACAACTGGAAATATCTGCTCACTGCTATGAACCCAACTTCTACATATGCATAGAGATCTTAACTCTTCACAGTTGAAAAATATACACACATTAATGTGTACATATACTTGCATACATGCACAAAAAGTTTTGTATTTGGAAAGACTCCAAAATACTAAGAATTTATCATTAGTCATCCCTAGGAACATCAGCTGTTGCAAAGTTTACTGGAAGAGTCATGAATAAGAAACTTCATTATTCAAATAAAAGAGAGTAGAGACTCATGTAACCAACCACATCTGCCATATAGTATTTTTGCATACAGAATAATCACTTCTGGAGCTTGACTTTAAAATCTGTAGCTACAGTCCACAAGTATTTAAGCAGTTGCTTAATACTATGCATGTGAGTAACTATCAGCTTCATAGGTGTTATTCATAGGCTTAATACAAAGCAGGTCTTGAAGGATATAGTCTTCTACCATTTTAGGTTTTTCTCTACTTATTACTATAATTAAGAGATTATGAGAATAATATAGGTCAACTATTTAAGATCACATAATCAATTTAATCACACAGAACATTTATAACCCACTCTACTTACTTACCATCTCCTGAGATAACTTGGGATTTGAAGTGATTGACAGAGATGTTTTTTTCAATTTCTCTGTGCGGATTTTCTCCTTTATTATTTTTACTGTATCATCTAAGCAATGCTATCATGCGCCACCTCATCACTAATGAGTCAAAAAACTCAGCACTGTTAATAGGGCTATTTCAGACCTACATTAATATTCAAAGTAAATATGCTAAAAATACATAGTATTAAGCTTCTAAAGACTAGCATCAAAAAAGACAAACTTTTTCATCACTTTTTGTTAACTTATAAATGTCAGTTTGCTGCCTGACCAGTGCTGTGGACGTTAAGAAGCCCCAGTGTTGCTGAACAGAACTTTTTGGGAACTTCTGCTTCTCAGCTTGCTACAGAGTGTAACTTTGCACTGAGTCTTACAGCGAAGTAAACTCTGGTCATACAAGTGCCCTGAAGAACTTGAGACAAACAGAAAGTGCATCATGCATACTGACATCCTGTTTTTTCTTCACTCTCTTCTTCCTGTCTTTCCACTCATGATTGAGAGTATATACAAACTTCACAGGGATTACTGCAGTCAGGAAAGAACACACAAAAATGCATCCCTCTCTGGTGAGAGGGGTCAGAGACAGTTGTGCAGTCCCTGGGGACCAGAAAAATCAACACAGCAGGAACACTGCAGAATGTAATAAAATACCCTGGCTGTGCTCACCTCAACCATTTCTTGTTGGTTAAACGTTACTGAAAACATTTCAAAAAAACAAGCAGTACAGGCATGTGCAACTTCGTGTGTGCAGACACAATTGTGAGCAATTATGATGCAATACAGTGTAGCATATGCACTCTTAACTACAATTTTTGTTCCTTCCACTATTCTAACTCATTCAACTCATGCCACAGGAAGAGATACAGATAACCCATTCTATGGAGTAACATCTGAAAAGAAAGTTACACTCAGGGCTCTCTACTAGAAGCTGGAGAAAAAAAAAAAATAGTCCCATCCAACCAGAAAAGAGGTTACAAGTTAGCTCTCTACAAACCAGTATCCTGTTTGTCTTTTAGGAGAAGAGGAAGGAAGCTTAACAGATGCTTCACATCTCCCACCCAGCACCCAGGATGCAAACTTGCCAGACTATCAGGTTTGATATTCAATCTCTCAAGTAGGAAAACCTAACGTGTTCCACTGCCAAAGCAAATCTTCACAGCATTGCAAGCTGGGGTAGGATCTACTCCATAGCCCACAGAGACCAGTCTTCAGTACAGTTTTGTCCACTCTTCACTTTTATCTCCACCTCCTTAATTTCGCATGTATGGCTTGGTTTTTTTAAAACCCTTACCACTAGCCTTATCCTGATGTCAGCCAGCAGCTTTTTTTGGGCTTTAGTAGAAACTGGATTAGGCCTTGAATTTAACTTTGTGGTAGCACAAGATACCACAGGCCAATCACCACATCAGGTAAGAGCCATTGGAAAAAAAACAAAGCAGCTTCCAATAGATCAGTATTGTAAACAGCATGCTGCCTGTTGGGTGCTAATTGGGTTAATAAGGATTACACCTGAGTTGCAACACAAGCGCATGAGGTTGCTTGTCTTTCATGAATGTGAAGTAATATGTCTCATCTTTTCCACCTGTGTTTAATTAACAATTTAAGACTTGTGAGAGGCCTGGGAAGCCACAGAATTTCACCAAGGGCACTTGTAGATAAAACTTACACTTGTGACAGCTAACTTCAAGGAAATTTGTTACTACAAGAGAAAAGCTGCTGAGGAACAAGAACGAACAAGAATTTACAACAGGAATCATTTGGGATAAACACTGTGAATTGTAAAAAGCTCCCAAGATATTGCAGAATGTATAACAATCTCGTAGAAATCAAAACAGAGACAACAACATCTGTGCTATGTGATGCTGGTGTTGGAGTCCATGGAGAGGGATTTACAGTCCCAAATGTACTAAGCAGTGATTTTAATCTATTTGTACACACACATCATTACTGAAGTTCTAGGTTTTTGTGTACTGAATATGCAATGTAGTTAAACCCCTTTATTTCCAGCTAGTACTTGAAGAATTAAGACTGTCATTCAGTTAATACTCATCTAAAGTTACAAAACTCTTCCTGGCAAGAGCAATTTGTCAGAACATTTGCCAGGCTATTTGGCTGGTGGTTTTTGGCATGGGTCTTCTGCACCGTGCATAATTCAGATCAGTTAAAATGAAGAGACTCTCATTCACAAAACATTGCTTTATTGAAGCAAAGGAGTATTTTATTTTATTTTTCATGCAGTATTTCTGGGTTATTTCTGTGACATCTAGCACAATTAAAATAATATGGTTAGATCACAAACTTCTGGATCTCTATGAATATAGTGGAGCAGCACAAAGATTTCCAGAGCATACCTAATACATACCTTTTCACCTCTGAAAATTGTGGGCTGCCTGCTAATCTCAACTAAACTAATGATTGATAATTTGTCTTTGCATCATTCCTTCAGAAAAGAAGAAACTCTGTATCTCAGCCTCCGAAAATTAAGTATGACCTCCACGTTCTCAAGACAGTTTAGTCAGATAAAGGACAGTTTCTGTCAGCCCCAATTTGTGTCAAATCCTGTCTCAGCCAAACTTTGTGCTTTTGTTATCAATACAGAGATGCTTAGGACTTTCCAAGACCTTCAGAAAAATCGTACTTTGTCCACAGTTCTGATTAAAACATTCTTAGTGTACAAACAGGCAGATTTCATTAACAGGACATGCCTATCAGATATGAAGGAAAGTGATAATGCTAAGACATGAAGATCTATTAAACCATCAGCTATACTTTGTAACATTTTGTTACCAATTTCTTTTATATTCTCAGCCATCTCAAACGTTCATGCAGTTTCTGGTGGCTTTCACTTGAACATCAGTGCTTGGGTCGTTGAAGCTTGGTTCTATCCACTGAGATGATGACAGTAATTTCTTGAATAAATGTTAGATCAAAACCCCAAAGGTTCAAGATTAAAAAAGCAAAGTTTCATCCTCTCCCCATTATGCCCAATAATCAAAGAATATGTTACACCAAGAGTTACTAGTTTAAGTCCACCTTCTCAGGGGCAATAGATTTTTCATATTAGAATTCATTATAAATTTATGTGCTTTAGCACATGAAGACTTACACAGTTTTGCTCCATCTCTCAAGGGTTAAATACACATATGCTGCCTCTGTAATCTGATCCCTTCAAAGTACAGCACTTCTTATTACATGTAAATCCAAATTCTTCAACTTCTCTCAAGCTACAGCACCAGCAAAATGCCAGTTTGCCGATTTGAAAGGCAGTCAGTGTGGGCCCATACTTCATTTTCATCACATTACAGCTTCACTGATACATTAAGAATCAAGAGGTATATCTGCTATTCTAGGAAAATAGAAAAGTTTTCATTACCTAACTGTTGTTTGAAGGCTTTGAACTAAGAGAGATGGTTAGCCTGTTTTCACTAGGCTCTTCCCAGATACTATATTCTGTCCTTTGGCATGCATTTGTCTCAACTATATGCAAGTCAGAGACAAGTTTATCCACACAGTTTGTACTGTTCTGGCTACTGTCTTTTGAGGTGTGACCTCCTGTAGTAACCCTAACCACTTGTTCATCATTGTACATCAAGGAGTTAGATATTCACCTCGCAGTTACCCTGGGTGGGTACAAGCTTGTGCTGTGTCACTCCGCATGTGCAGCTTGGCCACCACGCCTGTGCTGTGCAGGTCCCTTGGCTGCAGGACAAGCCCAGCAGCAGATCACAGCAGAGGAGCCTGGAGGCAGCCCCAACTCAGTACTAGGGACTACACCACTCATGTGGCCTTGCATTTATCCAAAACTGTAGTAACTAGGTCACCTAACAGCATTTTTGTTTGACAGTAGAAATAATGAATAGAATTATTTTCTTTTCAGCCATTTTGAAAATTAATACTTCAACCAACCTGGGCAAGACTAACATAACTTAGAAATTTCTATTTGTGGAATTTATATGAAGTATCTTGTCAGCTTATGGTAATTTAGGAGTTTTCTCTAAGTGTGAAAGCACAGCATATTTCACGTGCAGTTCACTGGTCAGATGAGCTATGGAGCCCTTAAGAGCACCTTCTCTAACCCACTTCTGTTTCGAGTCTGCAGATTTTCTATTTTAGATGAAAGGAACATAGCCCACCTATCTGAGTCTGCAGAAGCCCCTCTTGCTCACACTCGGCACACAACTCCAAGCCAGTTTCTGTTCAACATTTCGTTCAGTAACAGCTGGCTAACAGATGAGCATCTCCTTTCCAATAAACTTTCTGCCAAAGAATGTAATCTTAAATGGGGAATTTGATATGAGAGCTGTTTGGAGAAACATTACTCATACAGCACCACTACAAATTTATTCTGTATGTATTTCAACAAAAAAGATAAAGCCCTCCTGAAGCTTTGAATTTGATTCCAGTGTAATATTAAACTGCTCAAGATGGCATTGCATAATTCAAAAGTAAAAGTGAATGTGCTGTAGAAAGGAAATTGTATAATAGGGGCTTAATGTATGAGAACTCAACATTATCTGGATCTTTCTAATCATAATTTCAGTTGTTAAAGCACCAGGGACTCCATCAATATAGACACTATATTCCGATTCAATTACGTTATGCATTAAAAAGTGGTGGTTTACAGCATCCATTAGACTTGTTATTACCCTTGTGCCATACTCAATTGACCAAAGGAAAAAAAGGTTTCTCCTAAAGGGAGGTAAAAATACAAAAGCATATTCAGTGAAATGCATTAATAAGTACTCCCCAAGAGAAGTTTTAGTTCATTTCTTCCAGAGATGAGTATTCCTACAAAATGCATCAAAGTAAACATCATGCCTCATTACCCCATTATATTGTACAAACCCCACATATATAGGTGTAACATTGATTAATGGAAATAAATTACAATATTCTGTGACTCGGAATAAGTGACTCCAAAAGCTTAGAGGGACTAATAACAACAAGAAAAAAACTTGAATAAAACAAATTTATCAGGAAGCTAATCTAAGCCTCATCTATAACATACAGTATCTCATTTTTCTGTTTATCTTGAGCCTCAAAGCCATAAAAATAAAATATTGCCATTCTTCGCATTGGAATTGATGGCAATAGCCATGAAAAGATATTTAACTTTGGTCAGACTGACAAGCTACTATTTGCTGTTATAACTGAATGTAGGATGCCAGTTTCGCAGTTCACTAATTTAGCTGTCAGTTTAACTCTGATCTATAATACAGCACTTTTCCTTTTTCAAACAGACAAAAGAAATCTGTTCCCAGACTCTACAGAGAATTTTTCAGCCATCTACAATATTTAACCACCAGCAACTGCCGTGTTGAAGCCACTCTACTTAGTATTCAGTGTTACTGATGTCCAAATTAGATTTTAGACACTTTTAGAGTAATTCAGCCACAAGGTTATTTTTTTTTTTAAGCAGGGTAGATCACAATTGTTTGTATATTTATTGCTAAATTAATACATGTACAAAATAATTTCATTATTCTGCTTTTTAGACTTTACTCAACCAACAGGAACAAGCAGGAAACTTTCACCAATCTTCTAAGAATTTGATATGTAAAATACTTCTCATTCAAAGATGAAAATATTTTTTGTATGTTACTAACAAAGCAAAGAATATGTTTAAGGATCAATTGAAATATTTAATTTAGTCATTTCAAAAACTTGGAAATCTTGTTAATGAAAGGGGGATATCAAATTAAATTACATTAAAGAATAAAGTTTTATTTGAGAACTGAACTAAATTAAAAAAATAAATCACTGAAAAAAGTAATTCTCACAAGTATAGCACCTTTTTGTGCAGTTTTTGGGTACTGAGATTTTTTCAGCCAAAAAAATCTCACTATTCTAAAAATGTACAATAAATTTACTTACAATTCATGCCAATGACATAATGCCTTTTTACCCTTTTGCACCACCTATAGAAGCCTCAATTCGTTTACATTCCTATGTTTTAGAAGAAAAACTTCTCACCAAAGACATTCATGTTCATGAAATATCAACATTATTTAGGAGATAAACGTGATCCGGAACCAATTTCTTGTCATTCAAATACAATCAAATGCTTACTATGCCGTTTACTGCTTCTCTCTCCCATTGTCTGCTCCATCGGCACACACCACTCATTTCACAGTATTACAGCCTACTAGGTTCTGGCCATCTGTTCCCCTGCTGTAGTGAATCCCTTTTAGAGGTGTTATACAGCACATGAGACTTCATTTCCAGTTTGCTCAGAAAACAAAATGTCTGCCTGATAAATGCTGCCTGCTTGACAATACTGAACACTGTTTACAAACTGCAAGTACCTTTAATCAACACACTTGTCCCTGATTCCAAGACATGATCGTGATTCATTTCTAGGCTGCAATAAAATTCTTGTTGAGATAGATTGCACTAAGTGTAAATGTAGGCTCCACTCCTAGAGCAAGCTCCACTCAGGTGTGGTCCTCTGCCCATGCCAAATCCCCAGTACAATCAAGACAGCTTTTTGCAAGTTTTTGGAGTAACTGGTACAATGCTCATTCCAAAAAAGTACATCAGCAAGTAATTTCTTGGTATCAATACCTAAGCCGAATCCCACACATATGCATCTTGCACCAAGGCATACACCTAGCATATCATTATGAAGAGGGAGTAAAGCAAACACTCTCTTTTGATGTCAGTGGTGCTATGCTGATTTGCATTAAGCATCTGACTTCTTAGCTGTGTAGGTCCTCTGTGAAATCTGATAAGGCACTCGATCTGATGATAGAAAATATTAAAAGAAGGGCAAATCTTGCCTGACCAACTTGATATCCTTCTATAATGGGGTTACAACGTTGGTGGACAAAGGACGGGCAACTGCCATTGTCTACCTGGACTTGTGCAAGGCATTGGACACTATCCCGCATGATGTCCTTGTCCCTAAATTGGAAAGACATGGATTTGACAGATGGAACACTCGTTGGATAAAGAACTCAAAGAGTTGCAGTCAATGGCTTGATGTCCAGGTGGAGACCAGTGACGAGTGGTGTGCCTCAGGGGTTGGTACTGGGGCTGGTGCTGTTTAATATCTTTGTCGGCGGACAAACAGACAGTGGGACTGAGTGAACCCTCAGCAAGTTTGCCAACGACACCAAGCTGTGTGGTGTGGTTGACGCTGGAGGGAAGGGATGCCATTCAGAGGGACCTTGACAGGCTGGAGAGGTGGGCCTGTGTGAACCATAGGAAGTTCAACAAGGCCAAGTGCAAGGTCCTGCACATGGGTCGGGGCAGTCCCAAAGACAAGTACACGCTGGGCAGAGAGTGGGTCAAGAGCAGCCCTGAGGAGAAGGACTTGGGGGTACTGGTGGATGAGAAGCTCAACATGAGCCAGCAATGTGCGCTTGCAGCCCAGAAGGCCAACCGTATCCTGGCCTGCATCAAGAGAGGCGTGGCCAGCAGGTCTAGTGAGGTGATTCTGCCCCTTTACTGCACTCTCGTGAGAAAACACCCGGAGTACTGCATCTAGCTCTGGAGCCCCCAACATTAAGAAGGACATGGATGTGTTGGAGCGGGTCCAGAGGAGGGCCACGAAGATGATCAGAGGGCTGGAGTACCTCTCCTGTGAGGACAGCCTAAGAGAGTTGGGGCTGTTCAGCCTGGAGCAGAGAAGGCTCCGGGGTGACCTTCTAGCAGCCTTCCAGTACCTGAAGAGGGCCTACAGGAAGGATGGAGAGGGACTTCTCACAAGGGTGTGTAGTGATAGGACAAGGGGGAATGGCTGTAAACTAAGAGAGAGCAGATTTAGATTAGATATTAGGAAGAAATTCTTCACCATGAGGGTGGTGAAACACTGGAACAGGATGCCCAGAGAAGCTGTGGCTGTCCCCTCCCCTGGAAGTTTTCAAGGCCAGACTGGATGGAGCTCTGAGCAACCTGGTCTAGTGGAAGATGTCCCTGCTCATGGCAGGGGGGTTGGAACTAGATGATCTTTAAGGTCCCTTGCAACCCAAACCATTCTGTGATTCTATGACTTTTTGGGGGATTTTTTTTTTCTCGTTTTGGGGGAGTTGCTGTTGATTGTTTGGGGGTTTTTTTGGAGGGAGGTACAGCCTTAAAAAAAGTATTTTTTCTATAACATCCTCAAGAAAGTATTTCTTACTAGCACTAGTTACCAAAAATTTGAGTATTTTAACAAATTATTGTAAGAAGTTTGCCAAACTTTTCCTTTCTCAAGGCAATTTGTGTGACATCCAACAACAGATGCCAACTCACTGCTCTTTTATGCCATTAGTTTACTGCTACAGTAAAAGAGTCCAGAGTCAAATTAGAGGCAAAATGAGACTTGAAACAGGAAAGCTGAAAATGACAAACCAAACAAGCATCTACTTATTTCAACCCTTCAGATACTGAGAGTATAAAACAATATTAGCCTTCACATGCCTGAAGACAGCACAGAGCCTTTGGCTCAAGAAAGCAGCAATACAGCATCAGAAACAAAGCACAAGGAATTTAGTAAGGGACATTAACTGACTGTAAATGACCTAGTGCATCAACTGAGCAACACCAGCACCAGGACTGGCAGCCCTTGGTTTTCTTTCTCTGACTGACTACATCTTACTTCTTTCAAATACACTTGGAATTCACACAAATATACAAAGTCATGGGAGAAAACCCCAGTCCTAAATTTCTTGTCCTGAAGAGAAGTCCTTACAATCTAAGGGCCAAACTGCACAACACCTGTTCAGGAAGCATGTGGTTTTTATGAATTGTGAATATATGATTGATCAGACAAAAAAACAAACCACAAAACAACACACCAAAACTGTGAGACAAGAGGAACGAAGGCAGAATAGAAAAACAGATTATTTTTTTTAAGATGTCATAGAACTTGTGATTTATCTTTCATTCTCATTATAGAATTGTATTTATGCGAATCTTTTTTTTTTGTAAGTTGCATCAATATTGTCTTCCAAACTTGGTTCTTCCAGACATTTAAAATGCATAAGCCTACCTTGCTTTCTCAGTTCCAGCAGTATATTGATTTAAAATCCAGGTCTCAGAGCCTGGTGATAAGAAATTCTTATTCTAATAGGAATTATACCACTTCATTGTTCCACAGCACAAAAATTGTGCTGAACTTTCCACACACAGATTTAACTGTTCTAATGCAGAAAGCATTTATCTACCTGTCTGTGAAACAGTATTGTTTAGCAGAGACCCAGGAGCCTATATAAAGCTTTGTGGCTCAGTTAACAAAAGGTACATGTTTATGACCTTTGAAATCCATCTTCCCAATTTATTCAAATGCTCACTTAATCATTCTCTGAAGTTTGTGGATGTCTTGCACCACCTTCAACAGGAATGCAACTGAATCCAGGTGCAAAAAAGCTAGACAAGACTAGGAATCTCATGGTAAAACATCTGTCTAGCAAATATCCTTTAATGGAAAGTGAAGGATTTTTTTTGTAATTATATTCATTTTGGTGAAAATTCCAAGGAAAAGTATTCTCTCTGGCCAGAGAAATGCATTCTGTCATTGCAACCAGTTGCAGGAGATAAAGTCCGTGATCAGCCTGAGTCAAACTGGATTTTACCCTGCATTCCCCCCAAATACCACATGAATGTTCTTTTCAATAAACTGTCATTATTGTCGGACACTTGTCCTGTGGAAGTCTTAAATCGACGGTTCATGCAGAAGCACAGTGGTAACATGTCGACATTAGAGTTACTTCTCCAAGTCTTGTTTCTGATGAGTCACCATAAAAATATTACAGAATCACAGGCTTACTGGAAGTAAAGTCAAGAGGCGGAGTTAAAATTTATAGCTAAAATCAAATAGGTTATTTTAATCTTACTTTTCTTAAGGTGGCATAAAGAAAGTTGGTATGGCAAAATCATCCACATCATTTTCAATAATACTCCACAGGTCCACATCCTCAGATATTATTTTTCTTCTTTTATATCTTACTTTCTAAGCATGTAATCATACCAATATATTAAAATAGTATCTAGCCCCTATCGTTAAATTTATATAATCACTTACTGTTGCAGTTTCCATAACATACCAGTGATATTGCCATGACTGGAAGATATTGGTAGCAAGGAGTTACCATAGCATTGTGCCTCTGTGTCTGTATCCACATGTCTTCTAGTGGCTCACTGCTTTTCAGAGTGGACTCTTCGTGACCTGAGAACTGAAATGCAGGACTAGCTTGTGCTCACAAAACATCAGTTAACCACAGCCTGAGAGACATCTAAGAGAAGCAGATGTTGTAACAGTGGCCCCAAAAAATAGAGGCTGAAAATTACAGCAGAGGCCTGGAAATAGCAAGCACAGTATGATAACAGGGACCACAGAACTACCAAAACAAATCACAAAAGATTGATTTACAGTCACTATATGCATGCCAGTTAGGGAGCTGGGTAAAACCTGTTTTAGGAGTAACAAAGAACAAATATCCAGCATATGTAAAACATAGCATAAATAGCAGATCTTGGATATAATGTTACAGTATGAATCAATGGAGGAAAAGCAAGTAAGCAGACTGTGTTAGCAATCTTACAAAAATGAGGTGAAAAAAGATGCAACACTGCGGAAGAAGAAACCATCATCACATTTCCCTCCAAGGGCTCAGGATGCTGATGACGCATTGTGAGACAATCTCCTCTACCTTTCAAGGAAAATTAGCTCATGAAACTCAGGAGCCAAAGCAGCATGGGAATAAAGGGTAATGCCCAAACTGAGGAGAGATGACAAAGTTTGCACATATCTATTTATATTATCAAAGTGAGCTGTAATAACTAACCAATTTGAATGTTAAGTGTTAGTAGTGTTATACCAAGGAATAAAAAGGAGACTCAAAGTGTGAAATGATAATTGAAATTAACCAGACTATTGCTGTTATAGGTATTTTTGTAAGGCCCTACCCTTATTACAGTTAAAAGTTTTGTAATCTTGTAAGTTTAAAATTAGTTATATAAACTAAGAAACAGGATTTTAAATAATGTGTTATTGCTTCATTAGAAGGATGTACCTGTCCAAAGTAGAACCAGAGAGTGATGAATCGTAAGAATAGCTAACGAGCTATGAAAAGCTGCAGAGATTGCCAAAGGGAACAGGTAACTAGGGGAAAGGTAATTCTAGCAGGGGGAGATCATGACCACCGACTCCTGGACCACCTACCCCAGTTATACCCCAGACTCAAAAGATGAAGAAACTGAGCATGCATAGATATTTACATGCTGGAAGAAGAGACTTTAATGAATCTTTTAATAGAATAACAATGTGTATGTATTAGGAAGATGAATATGGCAACGTAAAGTGTATAAATGACTGTTGATTTCTGAACGGGGTGTGCTGTCTTGGGACAGACACCCATATTTGTGCAAATATGCAATAAAATACTTCTGCTCTGTGTGTATATTGGCACACTGCACACCGGGTAAACGAACCCCGATTTTTTGGGACAACAGTATTGTGACTGGACTAATAATAATTCTTTGATTAGATGGTTAACACCATACTGAGGTTAACAATAAATTTTTGGCTTCAAGTACATTTCTTCACTCTGCCCAAAACGGAGAGGGTATGTAGTCTGGTATCCTGCCTTTGAAGGTTGACTGTTAAATCAGGATGTGACTTTATTATCACATTACCATGGTCACATTCTTACTAGAACTTAACTTTGTTAGGATTGATTTTGCTCATTAATGAAGTGCAAACTGAAACATCTCACCTCAGCAAAACTTGCATGCCTGTTTTTCTTTCCTGAAGACAAGAACATTTCTACTTTTCTGGATGACAAAGTAGCTTCTCCTCACCCCACCCCTCATTTTTACACACACATATAAAATGCAACTCATTTGTATGGAACTTCTCACAACTAAGTTTTCCCTGATCATTTTCTGTCAAAATAAAACATCTCTATGATCAACATGCAGATTAACACGCATTTTCAAGTCTAAAAGGTTTAAAGTACAGGAAAGTTATTTTTGCACCTCATGCTACAAACATAATCAAGAAATGCCAAGTTCCTCCAATGTACTACTCCAATTAAATTGCTCTGCTGCCTCTGAGAACAAACAAATACAAAATTAACATTTCAGCTAAGTTACATTTTATTTTTGATGCTAGACAACATTGTCACTTTTGATTTGTTCTGGACCACCTCAGCTGAGCTATGGGAACAGAGCTTCAAAGAACACAAAAAATTATTTAAAGACAATGCCTCTACTTCCTTCACTTCCCACCACTATAAGCTAACCTAAGAATGATACAGCATCTTCACATTAAAAGTATATTTTGAACAGAATTGAGCCCAAGCTGACCCACACTGAAACTAAACCATAAGGAAGGACAGACTCAGACAGCAGGGAAAAGAATAATTTTTGAAAAAAAAAAATCTCTTCCTCCTCCCATTTCTGTTATCTTTTTTTAATTGCACTGTCCACAAAGGAATACCACCTCCATTTCACGTCTTGTACCTTTTTTTGATTAACAATATATAATGGAAAAAAATCAGGTCATCAAAAAAACAGGCATAAGCATCCCATGTCAGTTCCCATGCTATTTGTGCTGCACAATATACTGAATGCATGCAGCAGTAGTTCAGGAATCCAAGCGCTTTTGTGGCTTATCACTTAATTGGCAATTATAATCCTATAATTAACTACAGAAAAAAGCTTCTGGCAAAATGCAGATGGGCAATTCAAACACGAGAGAAAATTACTCCTAAAACCAGTCAACAGACAGTTTATCTGCAAATACCTAAACAAAGCCCACTAGAGAGTTAGTACTGCCAGTTACTGTGCCCACTCAAGCCTCTGGCCATCAATGGGCCACATCAGTTCAAGAGTGGCAGGAAACAGGTGCAGAGCAGCCATCAGTCTGATACTGGACAGGACTGACTGGCAGCCGTTCCTCAAAAAAGGGAGTAGGCTGAAAAATCCTGACTCACCTTGTTGTTGGAAATACCCTGATATAATCTCCTAGTCGACAAACACTTATAGAAGTGGTGCAGTAAATGAGCTCACGAAAGTGTCACAATAAAATGTCAGCAAGCCAGAAAAGCCAAGCCTGACTAGCATCCATCCCGCTGCACTGACTAAATTCTTCACATCATACTGCAAATGTTAATTACAGGAACACATGCATTTACTGCAAAACTAATCTAAGAAAGAGGCAGATAGGCCAAAACAGAGAATGACAGAAAATAAAATCTAATGAGATTCACCTCATCTTCCTTTTCTGATATTCAACACTTCTTTACTTTATCTCCTCACCCACCACTAAATTACTTCTCTAACTAGATGATACCATAGTGGATCTTGCCATGTGCTACAGATTTCTTCACACAACCTAACTGAGCACAATCAGCCTCTTATCAGGCCGCTCAAAAAGGATTTAACATGAGATTGCTTAACAAAATTCTTAGGTGTTCATTTTACAATATTTGTAATTGTCTGCACTGAACAGCTAATTCAGCGGTGCCTCAGAGAGACTCCAGCTACTGCAGCTAGCTCCAGAAAGACACCAACACTTACATACTGATTCCCGTTTTCTTAAAGATAGTTAAGTAAACTACATGACTCTTTCTCTAAATAGCAATTTGTGTTATTCATGACCTCAAGTATTTTACTTCTTAATTTGTAAATCAAGGTCTATATACAAACAAATAACTCAAAGGACAATATATACAGTTGTGAAACAGCAATAAAGAGAGATTGGTACAAAGATGTTGCTTACGAGCTTAAAAAATCCTACCTTGAATTCATAACATTAAACAAGAAAAGTCCAAGTTCCAGTTCAGAAAAAACATAGTATGGGTTTTATAAAATGTGTTGTTTTTCTGTTTTCTCAATTAAACTTAAAAAAAAAAATATTTTGGTCACACAAATACGTGGTCATATATCATTCATTACTGCATGAACCTTTCCTTCAGACATTTAAGAGAAATGAGGAGATGGCACATGGTGGTATCAGAGCTCTGTTTTCTCCCTTCATTGACCTAAGTCTGTTTGGATCTAAAGTATAGACCTGCTCAGGGACAAGTCAAGATGTCCAGTGGTATGAGCTGGGAGCCCATACCCTCAAATTTTGACATCGTTGCTTGATGCATAAATAATCTGTCACTGGACTGGAATCCAAGCACTTCTACAGGCCCCAGGGTCATTCCTGCCCTCTCACTCTATTTCTCAAATACTAGAAAAAGCAGAAGCATCTCCAAACACATTCTGGCACTTAGGGCTCTTATAATCAGGATAAACAGTCTAAAACCCCTTCAAAAATGAAAGCATCCACGTCTCCCTCCTCTGGACACAGCAGCTGCTGCTCATGGGAGTACAGTAAGACAGGCTGCAGCACCTCCAGCAGCTCTTTGGCTTCCTCCTTGAGCAGTTTGCCTAACATTATTCATGTAATTTATCTCCACTTGCAAATAGTCTCAAGATTAAATTCAACAAAACATGTAGTTTCTGTTACCATGGCCAAAAAATATTTTGCGCAATATTATTTAAGTCTCCTATGTCTTTCAAATATTCATTCATGAAGCTCCTAAAATAAGATTTCTTGTTCTCATACACACACTGTAACAGACTGAAAATGTAGTGGTTTGATGTCTTGGAGTTGACTGATCTATACTGCTGGAATTCAGTGGTAATAATTCTTCATCTTTTTCTTTTCAAATGCCTTTACTCTGTATGATGAGCTTTTAAATAATGTGCAGGATTCTGCCTGCTCAGTTTCATATTCAAACTACAAACCTAGCATCTGGGTCTCTGCCGGATGCCTGCCACAGCCCTGCCCCAAAAGTGCAAACATCTCCAGATAGCTCCCCCACAGAAGGCGCTAGCCTTGAAAGCTCTTGCTCACCCTCATCTGCTCATGGCACTTCTTGCACTGGCCCACAGAGACTGGGGCTCCACTACTGCCTTGCCACCTCAAACTTACACAGAGAGTATCAGTCTCTGCCAGACGCCTGCCGCAGCCCTGCCCCAAAAGTGCAAAAGTACGTCTATTGCTAGCACATGGATGTATGGAGCTAAGGGAAAGACACAACAAGGGTTACTAGAGACCTCAACAGAAGTAATTAGCAATGATACAAAGTATCCCATGTTCACAGCTTCAAAGCAGGTAAGCTAACAGCAACTGGCTCCATCCAGACCAAAATGAAGTACTTTTCTTAATACCAAGCCCTGCAATCAGAGTGAAATATCTTGGAAAATATGGGAGGTTTGAATTAGCTCAGAGAGGGTTCCAGGATTTTTCAGTGCAAAACTTCTAGGAAGACTCAGAAGGCAAGAGGCTTACTGTAACAGACAGTCAACTGCTTTACGTTTCTACTAAGTCAGAGACTGAATAAAGCAAACCCAATTCTATGAACTCCTGCCCTATAGGAAGACGACGTTCAGGTTTCCACTTACTGACTACTGTGGGTTAGAAACATTTAGCTGAAGTTAGAGCGACAGAAAATGGACATTTTAGTTGGAAATCAAAGCATCTTTAAAAAATCAATTTTTAAAATTAATTTCATTTTGGAAGACAGTTAAAACTGACCTTTACAGCAGTGTTAGGCACCCATTTAGAAACTACCTGTATAGCTGCTGTATAAAAACACTAAGTTTACAAAGAAAACAATTGTCTTGAATTTTTTTGAAAATTCAAGCTTTAGATCCATCTAAAAGATATTTAAATCCTTTTAATCAGAAATTTTTGGAATGTGTTTATTCTGTTTTCTTTTAGAAGGTAAAACATGACAAAAAAAAAAAATCTATCAGCTCTACAATTTTCCCTGGATTTAGTCCTTCTCACAGCATTCATCAACTTGCAGTGAGTCTCCTCACATGCCACCCCACTGATCAGCTAGGTTAAAAAAAATTCACTTTTCCACTTTCTCAAAAGCCCCAAATATCACCTGTATAATCTCACCAGCTCCCAAAAGACAAAAGATTTGTGTGGGACTGCCAGTAAATTCCAGGGGAAAATCCCAGTTTACTACAGTGAGAAGAACTCTTGTGTATGACTGACGAAATCGGATATTTTTTGTAGACAACAGCATATCTAGCAATAACGTGTTTGGGTTTGTGTTTTGGGGAGGGTTTTTAATCCGTAGCAACTTGGTCACAAAGCCTGCCATGTCCCCAGCAGCATCCACCAAAGATTTGAATCCCTTAAAAAGTTTCAACTGCAGATTACCTAGGTGTGTTTGAAGTTCACAGAAATCACTCTCCCTCTGTGTGATACAGTCCGAATTCTGTTCTGCATTGGATTAGCACACGCAGTGATGCATTCATTTCACCAGTGCCCTGCCAGAATCAGAGGTATAACGGAGAGGAGCTTGGTTCCATCTAAATAGGTTTCTTCATTGTCCTTTTTATAGTATTCCAGTTTATGAAGAGAATATTCAGTCCCGCTTCACCATGATGATCTTAGTGTCATAAATCATCTCTTATAATTCAGTTTTCTCTTTACATTCAAACTGGTTGCTGTATTCACAGACTGAAACCGATTCGCTTGTTTTGACAGGTGAAAATGCAGAGTGCACCTTTCAATCCATCACTTGGGAGGGATGCATTACTGACAGCAGGAGAGGTCGCTGAGGCAGCCACCTCTCTGGTAACAGAAAAAGGAGCATCTGGAGTTAACTGAGCTAAAGAACCATTATTTTCTCAGCCCATAATATGAAGCCAGATCACATCACCTCACAGTGCCAACAAACTCATTTTGTGTGCTTTTGAATATTCTGCAAAGCAATGATATGTTCCTCAAAACCGTATAATTCAGTATGTCCATCTGAGAACTTAGGCACATACAATTTAAGCCTTCTAGCTAAACAATGGCCAGACCACAGGAAACCTCAAGAAGAGAAATAACATGTGAGTCTCATCCAGCTGATGTCCTCCATTTGCCATCTCTGGGAATTATCCTCAGCTGGAGTCAAGCAAAATATAAATACCAAGCACAACTGGAAGAAGAGAGGCTCACATCTGAAAGGATGAAATAAATGAGGTTTCCCCTCCTAGGGGAATGTAAACCACAGAAATGTTTGAAAATAGGGAGAGTGCTTAGGGAAGCACCATACGTGCCTGTCCTGTTCTCATGCTCCTTGCTAGGTAACAGGTGTGGCCACACCAACAGATGGGAGGAAACCTTGGTCTGACCCACTACAGCCACATTCATAGAATCACAGAATCATTACGGTTGGAAAAGACCTCTAAGATCATCAAGTCCAACCATCCACCTAACACCACCATGCCTGCTAAACTATGTCCTGAATTGCCACATCTACACTTTGATGGAAGACCAGATGCCCTAGGTAGAGAAAGGCGGAAACAGCAATGATCCTCTACACTCACAGATATCAGGTTTTTCGTCAGTAGCACCCAAGAACTCAATTTTTGTATTTGAGCTGGTAGGTAAATTAATAACAAACTCTGTTAGTAAACTTGGGTTTTCAGGATCCGTTTTGCTTATTTCAGAAAATATTTACTTCCTCCCTTCAGAGCAAGGTAAGCTATACCAGGGGACAACAGGATGCATTCAGGTCTTGAATGTCATGTAATTAAAGGCTCAGTGTTTACCTCAGTGCACAAGGGCTTGACCAGTGTATAACTTTGCTTTTTCTTCCAGTGCTTTCCTCACATCTAAAAAAAATGAAGCTCTGCTCCCACTCTGCCCAGTAACCTTTTCCTTTATGTTTTCACCAGCTGAGTAGTTCACAAAATGAAGTGTAATGACTAGCAGCTCAGCAGCAACCTGCAAGAGGCACCAAAACAAATCAAGCACAGCAGTGCTCACTGGTTGACAGCTGTAATGAATTAAATTGCCTATCCCACTTCAATTCATTACACCTTCCACGAAAAAAAGACTTAGATTTAAATGAGCTATTCAAAAACACATTCTGCATTTCTATTAATCTAACAGAGTCAATTGTTTTCTACACTGTAAAGCTAACAACATTTGTCTGCGCAGCACCGCATCGCAGCATAAAGCTGTAGCACCTGCCCAGTGAGAAGGTACAAAGAGGCAATGTGGGGATCAAGATGTCACTTTCTAAGGCTGGCTTAGAAGCTACCAGTCTGTGAAAAATGTGTTTCATTTGTCCAGATGCCTTCATGTGCCTGCCACATCTGTGTCGTTTAGTTGCTAACTGAATTCAGTGTCCTTTCAGTTCCAGCAATGGGAACTCCTCTGCTCTCCCGCAGCGCTCAGTGTCAGGCTGTTGCTCACTGCCCCCTGCTGGAGCCTGGGGAATGTCACAGCGGAAACACAACAGCAGGCATTGCAGTGGGGTTTTGTGCATGCTTCTGTTTAGCAGATCCACCAACATTGTGTCTTGCTAGCGTTCCAAAGGTAGAACTATTTTCAGGCACGTTTTATCATTCACTCTTACATAGAAGCTTTAACCTCTCTTGCCCCAAGAATATCATTAGCTGCAGAAGCTGGATGAAGGTAATAGAAGGCAGAATGTGATAATTTTAACCATACTTTAGTTGTGACCAGGTGTTCATAAATTTAAAGGGAGTCGCAAAAAAAAATAACAAAATGTAATTTAACAAAAGTTCCATTTTCTGAGATAAGCAGCAAAATCTAACACTATGTTTAACATAGCTGTGCATTTAGGGAATCTAAGGACAGCTGCACAGCTGCTTTTTATTATTGTGTCTGTTTACATCCAGTTTAGAGAGCACGGTATGTAACAAGCTCAGTCCCTGAGCTTAAATGGATTTACATAAGTCAAATTAATGCTGCAACTGCAAAGAGAAAGATATCTGGAAATGTAATGATCAACACACAAAACGGGACATTACTTGCCTGGTACAACAGAAATACTCCCACAAGTAGGAAAGTAAATTCGACCAGGAAAAGACAGTCCATTATCTTAGAAGCAGTATAGCTACCTCAGTGCGGCATTCTGGCTAGGCTGTTTTACTCTCTTGCCAACTCTGGTATCCAAAAAACATTGCTAGTAGACCCCAAGGGTCATGAAAGTCTAACTATTTAGAATGTGTATATCACAGCCTTCTTGAGAGATTTGGGGAACTGTTTCAGCTTCTCCATTTTTTTCCCCTTGCTGAACAAAGTGATATTTGAAGGTACACATTAAGGTTTTCCAGGACTTTCCATAATACCTTCAAAAAAGCCGAAATATTTTTACTCTGCATAAGGGATTGTTTCAGAATCAAGTTACGAATAGATGCTGAGCACTGTAAAATTACTGCAGCAGTGAAGTGCAAGCCTTTTGCATTACCTGCGTAGTCATGTATGGTTAGCACATGGATGTTTTCAGCATTGCGGATGCTCACAATAGCCCAAATGAGATGGATAATATCTGACAGCCAAAAATTCGTCCAGATAGAAAGTCTTACCAGTTTATGAGGAAGGCCTAGGCCTCAATACTTCAAAGAGATTTGGATTGTGCACATACATATGCTTATTGACTTTACAGCTTTATCACATCTTCAGGATGCAGCTGAGCCAATGAAAGGGCCTTACTGTCTGGCAGCATGTCAAAACCTCAGCCACAGTCTTGCATGTCAAATCAGCTTGATGTACAGCTATTTTAGCAAGTATCCCAGGAGCACACTAAGCATTTAGAGCCTGGCCCCAACACATTTGTTTCCAGAGCTGTGAGTTTATGAATATTAAATTGTTGGAGGACATGCCTTATACTTTTCCCTTTCTTAGCTTTCCATTCTTCTCTCCATATCTTACTACATAGTATAAGATACATCTATCTTTTCTACAAGCTGCCAACGCCAAGCAGCATGGGTACAAAACTTGGCTTTCAGCTCTCCCCTATGGCTGTTTTCTTCATTCCCTCAAATGCCCTGACCAGCATTCACCATTGCAGAGTGCTCACTGAAACAAGAGGGAGTTCAGGAGTTCCTATCAATCATTCAACAGCACTTAGGTCTGGTCCTCTTTTCCTGCTGCCTGTGAGGAAAGCAACATTTGTTCTTACTACAATAGAGAAACTGAAGTACTATGAGGTGAAGTATTTTTCTTCTGTTACACAGCAGGACAACAGGTTTCAAAATACCAGTGTTTTCCACTGCAGCACTTTTTCCAACTAAGGTAATACCTCTTTAGAATAACACACATCTCATATCATAGAATCATAGAGAGTTTTGGGTTGGAAGGGACCCCTAGAGGTCATCTAGTCCAAGCCCCCCGCAGCGAGCAGGGACACCAGTAACTAGATCAGGTTGCTCAGAGCCCTGTCCAACCTGGTCTTGAATGTTTCCAGGGATGG
>Ga0065711_1000874_pt1 | contig 53191 bp, 32 predicted proteins | sample Hoacrofraction12_FD_59098 | JGI IMG/M metagenome (GOLD analysis project Ga0065711, IMG submission 59098) | Hoatzin crop microbial communities from Cojedes, Venezuela - Epithelial fraction 12 v2 (version 2) | ecosystem: Host-associated > Birds > Digestive system > Esophagus > Crop | place... | reverse complement strand
AGGGAAAAAAAAAAAAAAAAAAAAAAGAGTAAACAAGGAAGTTTAATTTACCCTTCTGCACCTAACTTCTGCTTAAAAAAACAAAAACCAAACCAACTTGAAGAGACCTATCTAGTCAAGGCAGAACACTTTCTATGCTGAAGGCAGCTACACTTTCACCAGTTAAATTCCCACTTCTTTATTAAACCCCATTTGGATTAAGAAGCAATGCAGCTGAATAAGAAGTCCTGTTCACCCGTTTCTTTGATGTTGACACTACTGCTTGCAGACCTTCATGGTGAACCAGAACAAGGAGCTAGCTTCTTGAAACACATAGTCATAACCAAGGAAAATAATTACAATCCAATTTTATAACAGTGAAATTATAATGAAATAAAAAATTCTCTTTATCACATCTGTAACTGACTTCAAATGCATTCTCTCAATGCTGTTCTTACTACTTTGAAAAAGCATGCAGAAAAAACCATGGAAGTGTACTTTACAATTTAATAGAAAAACTGTATCAGTAACAGCGCACGGGTTTCTTAAAACAGTTATCAAATGCTGTTCCAAGAATTAATTTTGCAATTAAACAGTATAAACTTAAGTCATAATTTAAAAAAAGGCGTATGTACCAGTTATTTCAAGTTGTACACAACAAGGGAAGCAGCACCACAGCGTAATAAGGAATAAATCCCATCCATAATTTAAACAGCTAGGAACAAGTAATTTCATATCAAAAAATACAAATATTTGTATCCGTACCATACTTATTAACATACTTCAGAAAAACCTAAATAATGCGAACAAGTGCACCCCATTTTGTTTCCTCACATTCACTGTTTCATAGTGCTACTTTGCAGAGTTCTCTGTAACCTAGCTATGTTGGCATCCAAGGCTGCTAAACTATTCTTAAACTCCTCTTCATTTCGAGAAGTAAACGTTGAGAAAGAGGATGCACTCCAGTCAGACTTCCCTGATATATCATCAAATGAAATGGAACTAAAATCAGCTATTTCACTGCCTTTTTTCTGAGAAATCTCTGCTGGAAATAGCATTGGTATGCGAGGGTATGTACGAGGCTGAGGTTGGTCTGGTTTATCTGCACAGCCTTTTGCAGCTCCACCTGGAGTGCCTTTTGGCCTCGTTTGGACTTTGTCTCCTTCTGGGCTCACTTTATCCCCTGTAACTTCAAGCGTGTTTTCCACAGCCTTCTTCACGCTGTACCCAGCACTTAATTTATCCAGAACAGTTGGATCCTTCGATATCTCACCTCCATTCTGCTGCACAGAGTTTGAGAGCTCACAGTGGTAGTCCAACATCTTAGAAGCCCCTCTACCGTGGGGTAGCACACTACCTCTTTCAGACATTGGCAACTGTTTCTTTGAGGCACTGCTAGTCAATGGAATATAAACAGTCTCATCCAACTTGTTTTGCTCATCTAGTAAAGTCCCAGAATCACTAGCCGTTTCTGCATCTTGCTTCAGCAAGGCTGGTGGCCTTCGGGGAGTTGATTTTCCTTCTTCTGAGAATGTACTGTTTATTTTACTTCTTTCAGCATACAACTTTTCATAGGCCAGATTTTGCACTTCTAATTCTCCACTTTTATTTGAGAACTGAAGTTCTGTATCTATCAAAATATGATCCATTTCTAATTTTTTAAGGTAAGTCATTACTGAAGTACTCCCAGGAAATGGATCAGGTTGCATTTGCTTTTCATGGTCTTCCAAAAGAGACTTTGAGAGACCTTTTTCAGGTTTGGGTCTGATGTTGTCTACTGTTAAGTCAGACAGAAGCTTGGCCATACTGCCCTGCAAGGTTCTGTTAAGGTAAGGTCAATTAATCAGATTTTAAAATAGCCACTAAAAAAATAAGTTAAAAACTTCTGTATAACACCAGAACATTAGATTTATCAGACTGCGGCAAAGTTACAATTCTCTTTCTACACACTGTCATAAAATGTAGTATAAATGTGAACCAATTCCAAGTTTCTTGAATTTGTTTCTTCAGCTCAGCCCAGATCAGTGTGCCTATAAAGTAACTAACAGCACATCCCAACAAAGTTCTTGATATTATTCCCAATTTACCTGCTTTGAGTACTACAGAATGAAATAAACTGATGTCAAGAAACTGTTACAAAGTATATAGAAACAGTTATCAAAATCAGCGAGACATTTTTTCTGAATTATTCTTCCCATTGCATCTAAATAAAAAAAAGTAATATAATAAGTAGTTCTTATTTTCTGCTTTGTACATCAAAAGAAATGAACACTTAGATGCTTATGTATATAGCATATACATATACACTTATAGTAAGACATCATTATACTACCATCTGGTGGTCAGTATAGCAGTCATCGAAGTGAGTAATGTGTCTAAACCTCTATTAAAGAATCTGAAGTGTTGATTAAAAGTATTCTGCCATTCCAATCAGTATCAACTACAAACCAGACAGACAACAGTTTAACTTCTGTGCACATCATGTTCAAACAAAGTTTGCATACATACCACTATGCGTGTGCAAAAAGTTATTTAAATCTCCCAGCTTACCATTATATTCATCATAAAAGACCATGATGAAATAAACTAACAGTAATAATTCTAAAAAACTGTAAGTAACACCACCTTCAGCGATCCAAGGACTCCCACCTTTACCTGTAATTAATACCTGGGCACAATCTACTTCAAATGTGTGTATGATTAAAGAAAGGACTGCTCATTCCCAAAGGAAGAGCTTGCTGTGAGTCCTGAAGACAGACCTTTCTGCGAGTTCTTCTCAAAAAAGACCAATTTCTGAACCAGCGCAAAGGAAGAAAGAAAATAAAAAATCCCTTCTTAATTCAGGTTAAGAGTTAAGTTTCCAAATTCTACAGCTTCAAGGGAAACATCAGTTAGCTTTCAGGTCCGTGCACTTCCCATGGATCTCCTTACTGGCAGATCTGCCATTAAGAGTTAAAACACAAGTTATGGCAGATAGCGTTTTACTTTACAACAGAACTCAAGCCATGGTGTATGACAACCCTGTTTCAACAGAATTATAGCACCATTGTAGCAAACATAACTACAAAGAGAAGTTATAGCTTACGTGACCTCCTACCACCAAGATACTAAGATTATAATAATTCAAAGTATGAAAAAAAAAACAAACCACCCTTGGTAAAACACCCCCATATCAAGAGCTAAAAAAATAGCTTAGCCAATAGTACCTGGTTAATTCACGCAGTCTGTTAACTTCTGCATCATGCTGACGTAATGTTATGCCCAAAATCTTGTTTTCTCTCTCTGAAGCTTCCAGCTTAAACTGAAGGGTCTTCACATTTGCTAATGCCTCCTCCACTTCTAAAATGCCAAGAAGAATTTACCAAATTATATAAGTTTTAAAACACTAAATGAAGAATAAACAAATTCAAAACATGTACCAATCTTGAGCTTGGTGGAATGAATGTCATAATGCTGTTTGTTTGCAAGCAATTCTTCTTCTTTATCCTGAATATGTTTTGCAAGATGTTTATTTTCTTCTTTCTGACTTTCTATTATTTTAAGTAGCTCTTCATTTTTAGCCTGCAGTGACTCCAGGCCTTTCAACGATTCTTTCAGTTGACTCTGGAGCATCGTATTCAAGGACTGCAAAGAAACTACTACCAAAAGTAAAACATAAAAATTTTAAGTGTTTTGTGTGGTACAGCTCGAATGTCTAAATCAAACTAAGTGTTTAAATAATCTTGGTAATATGAATTTTTCTTACAGATAGAAAGGTTTTTTGAGGCCGCAAGATAAAACTCAAGCTTTCTTCTTAATTATCTATCACCTTCATTTTAAGATGCGCATAATGAAAAATAATCTGCTCGGCAGCTGAAGAGCCGAGTCTCACTAGGTGGAGTCTAAACAGGCACAACAATCCATGCAAATGCAATAGCGCGATTAGACCCACAACACTTCGTTCAGCTGCCACAAAAGGCCACAATACACACTGTTATTTTTTATTTATATATCTGTATCTTTATATACATGTCTGTATTTAAATAAAACTTTCACAAAAATGCCCCTAACAAGCATCATTCCCTGTTAGTACTTTACATTCATAGTTGCAGCTCTGTCCAGACGCCTTCTCACTTCTTTCTTGTTCCCTGAGTTGCTGGTTTAATATTCTTAGTCTCCTAAATGTGAATTGTGACAAAACACAAATTCAGAAAGTTCAGAATAAGTTCATAACCACTGCATTTAAATTAACTTGGCAGGAAGTTGCTACTGAGTATTATATGTCCAGAATGTTTCTGAAATATAAAATTTTTAATAATGCATTTTTCTTACATTCCTGTATTTCTTCAACACAAAAGACCCTTTGCAAGTTCTGGTAAATATATTTCCCTCTGTTCTGAAGTAAAGTGCTACCCAGTCGTGTATTTGAGAGCTCCCCTGAAATGAGAGCCATTTCTGCATTTGACAATACACTACAGAATGAATATAAGCAAGCTAACTAGCTTGATACTGCAGTTTTCAGAGAGAATGATACATTGACCCCACCTACACAAAGGCCCAATCACGATGTAACTGATGCTACTAAAACAACAATATTAACTGAAGTTTTGCTAATCATTTATTTTTAAACTACACAGCGGTACAAATACACTTTCTAATATATAAATACTGCACAGACAAGAATGAAAGGGCCGTCACACACCATAGCAATGACAAAATATGCAATTTACAACAGACCAGTTAAAGACGCTTTAGGCTCATTTGCAGTAAATACAGAATCACTGATGAGTTACTAACCTACGCAGCTGGGCATTTTCACTTCTGAGAGGCTGTAAAGCCAGTGCTATTTCAGCTTGTATATTCATATTTCCCACTACAGCTGGGAGCAGGGATATGCAGTCTTCTATTTCATTCATCAACCTCAACATTTCTGAATCATCTGCAAGAGGCAAGGGAAAGAAAGACCCCATAAACATATAAACCAGTAGTATGACAGTACACTTTGTATGCAATTAAGCAATCTACAAAGTGATATAATAGTATCTACTTTTTTTTTAATCAATAAAACCTCATCTTTATTTTAACTATTTATTTAAAATTTTTAAGCTTGACTACAAAAACTATGCTTTCGGTTCTTGATATCACAACCCACCATCTCTCTGACCAATCTTGGTGGGATTGCTGTTGCAATCTGTCCACACTCCTCCCTTTCTCAGGGGAAAACACAGTATATGAAATCAGAACAATCTTTACCCTAGCTGTTATGATAATGTTAAAATACTCCAAAAAACAGTGTAATACTTATCCAGAGCGAAACATGAAGCCACTGAAGTCACGGAAAACCACTCTGAGACATCACATAACATCTGATACATCCAACTTCCAGAAACTGAAGTGCTCACTCATTTAACGCAGCTCTTGCGTCATTTGTACATAATCCCTCTACTGCACAATGAAAGTGTCCTCACCTTGATCTGTTACGAGTGCCCTGAGCTCTCCCAGAAGATATTTTACAGTCTTAACTTTATGGGCTGTTTCTTCTGGACTTTCTTTTCTAGATTTTAGAACTTTCTTCACAAAACTTGTTTTACAGCTTGTATCTCTCACTGAGGCTATGTCAAGTACATTTAATTCATCTTCTTCGCCGACCATGCCCTCACTGTGTTCTTCAGAAGCATCCTCCTCCTTGTTACTTGAAGCATTATGTTTTGGTGGACAGTGGTGATGGTGCTTCTGCCCAGTCCTGCCGTTCATCATTTCATGTGACTGTAACAGAGCCAGGTGAGCTTGTATGCACCTTATCAAATCTGCTTCTTTCATCTGCTGCTCGTGGTTTGGGGTCATCTCTCTGCCAGAAGATGATGGGATGAGTGTAGGCACTGTAGAGTTACTTGATGCACCTGATGCTACACAAGGGATCACACTGGGAAAAGCAGTGGCGGACTGTATTTGTGCAGCAGAAACTACTGGGCAAACCACAGGTCCTCCCATCTCTGGCACACACTCATTGCCACTGTCTACAGGAACATTCTGCATAAAGAATATTCATATTCAACAAAAAATTAACATGATTTTTTTTAAATCTTAAGAAAATCCATGTCTGACTCAATGTAGTCTTGATCATTCTTTGCAAATTATAAAAGCAACTACACCTCACTGATTGCATAATTTTCCAGCATATTAAGGAGTAATTAAAATGTAAATCTCACTTGGATCACCTTTATCTTAAATGTTACTGGCAACATTAAAGCACAGTTCTTTTTCAGCTATTCTGTAAAGAAAAAACCTCAGTGATGTTTTGTTTTTTGTGCTTTATGAACACTCATTCCTTGAAGCAAACCAGAATAGGGAAGAATAAAAGACAACACTGTTACCTTTAAATATTTTAAGTAGACTTATTTCTTAAAAGTCAAGGACAGCACTAGCTATACCTGGACTGCCTGCAGATGGAAGGTAAGTCTACAGTCTTACAATTTCAAGGGGCAAGCCCTTTACCACATTTCCCAAGGCGGCAGTTGGTACCCTCCATTAGTTCTATCCTATACTCTGAAATACACAAGTATTTTTTAAAACGTGGCTCTAAGATAATACACAGTGTCTGAAGAAACAATCAACCTCATCACTGGCAGGGAAAAGCTACATATGAGATATGATTTCTTTTATCAGGAGTTGGTTAATTACATTCTCAGTAATGCACATTAGGATCATTATTAACAGTAATGAGCAATTTCCTGCACTTCCCATGTTTGCTGTCCATTACAGAATTCACAATACAGAAACAAGCAGCCAGTTGAAATGCCTCTAATTTCATTTTTGGTGTCTACATAAAATGTATTTTCAATAGCAGTATTTTCTCTCATTATTTAGTCTGTTCATCACTATAGGTTGAAATAGGCAAAATTTTTTTCTTAAAGGAAAATTATTACATAAACTCAAGAAACCTCACACACTTAAATGTATAAATAAATAGGCAGTACTAATTTAAAACATTTATTAATAGTCAGAGTTAAACTTTTACTTACTGACTGAGTAGACAAGGGATTAGCTGAATGCTGCATGGACAGAGCTGACGTGGAGGTAGGTAATCGATAATTAAAAGTTGTAACGTTTTGACAACCTAAAAGGAAACAACACTCAGATTAGGACAATTTCGGGCAAAATTCATACAGTAAAATAGCAGGCTCTATATTAACAGTTCCACTAACTGTGATTTGAGGTAGGAAAAGGAGTTACAGTAGGAATTTCACTACTGCTCTGCAGTGGTTGGCCAGCTATCAGAGACATCTGTGTTTGCACATGCTCGCACAGTTTCTGATGCATCACAGGAGAGTGCTGACTGCAAGGCACATGAATTGGTTGAACCATCTGATTCTGTGCCGCACCGGAAAGGTCCTTCTCAGTATGTGTGGTGGACGAGGCAAGTTTTCTGTTTGATATTGGCACTGTAGAGAAAGAAAGAACAAAAAACCCAGCTGAAGTTGTCTTCTTGATCTACACAAACTCCCTGTGCTGTCAGGCAGACTCTGGCAGGTTCCTTTGAAAAAGAAAACCAAAAGACCCTATGGCTTCACATTTCAGTCAGAATTTTACTCACCAGCAAATTAGTCCATCATTTCTTCTTCCAGACAGAGTAACCTAACCCAGCTGGACAGATTGCTGTTCTTGAAGGAAGCACAGAGGTTTAATCCTACAGAAGGCCAGTTCTAAAATGCAGTAAGATCTCTGCTTAGGTGCTTCCTAGGCTTTTAGGCCATTAGGAATAAACCATACCAAAGCACTCTCCAAACCTAAATTTCGTATGTTGGGTATAACTAAGACTCTGTGTTTTTACAGTGCTGGAAAGACATCAGTTACGTGCTCACCTTCTACAATTCACAAAATAGCCATCCTGCTACATTCCTAGTCTGCAGGCCCCACCTGTCTACTGGATTAGAAATCACACAAAAGAAACGGGGTGGAGAGAAGGAAAAACGCTAATAAAAAGTGAAATATTTCAACTGAGAGCAACTCAGCCTAGAGCACTCCATCTACCTCTCCATTCAAGTGCTCTGGCTACTAAACCATTTGAGTTGTTATTATTTATTGCTACACTTTCCTGTTTCCAGAAACTGATCTTTGAGAAAAGCTTGGCTTGACACCTAACTCCAGGACAGTTTACAGCTGTGTATCCCAAACAGAGACCAAGCAGTGTCATGCTTCACCGTTCAAGAGAAATGGGGCATGGATATTATCATTCTCCTCCACACTTCCTACCAGCTAAACTAAATGATGTTGGCATTTGTAAACGCACTCAACTTTCTTCCTTGTACATGAAGCTCAAATATTTGTGAATTTTAGTAATTGTGCAGTAAACATGTAAGGTTTCGAAAAGGCAATGAGTAATGCCTGCATCCTTTTGTGGATCCAGCCCTGGACCAACCTATAACAAATGACAACAATTATCTGAAGCCTTGTTGTCCCTTCTCAGTAAGTTGAGGAGTCTCTCTAGGTTGTCTGAGAAAAAAGCAAGCCCTAGCAAGCCCACTTACCAATTTCTTTTCGGACATGGGCAAGAGTAGCATTTTTTTTCAACCCTTTCTTCTTGGAAATATTTCCTTTGGTTAGCAAAGGTTTGGAAGTAATTTTAACAGAAGTTGTTTTCCCAGGTTGTTTATGGATAGTCTCCCTTCCTAGTATTAGTCAAAACAAAAATTAGTCAACAAAATAAATCTAAACAGTCTTACAAAAACTAAAAACATAACTTAAATTTTCAATAGGTACAACCTGTAGCCTCATTTTGTAAGATACTCTTCAGTAAAGCTGCACAACGGTCAAGTCCATTATGAATAGTATCAACCTGCACACAGAATACTGCAGTCAGAAAATAAGCATCGCTATTTTCTTTCAGTAAATCAAGACACTATTTCAGAGGTGAGTGTTCCCCACTCTGTCACCTGAAAAAGAACAACTGATAACCAGCAAAACCATGTCATTTTCCATGTATCGCTTCGCAATTACACAGAAGTTTGCAAACACGCAAATTTTGCAAAAAAACTAAATTGTGTTGTTGCATGCATGCCCATTTGCTGGATTTTATGTTTTGGTAATTGCATGTATGTGGTTTTTATTCTTATTTCCATGTACCGTTAAGCTATTATTTACAGCCTATTTCTGTTTTGGAGACAATTGACTTGGCACTACACAGAAAACAGCGCCGCAGCACTGACTGCATACAATTCACTCGTTCTGGCATAAAACCTAACAAATATGCCTATACTGCTGCCAGGGCCAGCTCTAGTCCATAAACTGTGCAGCTGTGTTTGCGAAATATATGCTGTGCCTCAAAGAGATTCGTCAGAGCCAAACTCACTGCGCACAAAGCCTACCTGTATGTATCTGCAAGACACAGTACAGATACTCTCCCTAGCTTTGCAGGAGCTATTTCCAGTCCAGATGCAGCAGTATCTAAATTAACCTGTTTTTCTTCTCTTATTCAAGATATTCCAATTTCCCTTCTCTTTAGTTAAGAGATGATCATATTAAAAAAATCATTTAATTACCTGATCATCAGAGTCAGTGGAATAGAGAGAGTATCCAGACTCCACATCAGAATGACATCCTTTTCTTAAGCCCAACCTGAAAAAGCCATATTCATTGTTTATATTACCTTTTTAATATGCAGCAAAGTAAAAAAAATTACTTTTAATCAATAATAAGAAACTAAAGTAAATCAATTTTGCCAAGAAACCAAGTATCATTCTCTTTCTGAAAACTTTGCATTGCTGAAACAAACATGCTCAGCAGATATTAACAACTTCTGTCAAAAGAGAATTCAGCCTTTACTCAACAGTCTTATATATGGTTAGTAACTATACAAACTCAAAACTTTATAAATAAAACACGCAAAGAGAGTCAACCCTGTATTTCTACAGGCAAAATCTCTGTTCAATTTGTGTCTGTCTGTTCATGGGCTGCTTAGAACCTGGTCACACTGCCTTGCAGCTAAAAACATTTTCTGATATATACAAAGAATTTTTGACTAGTTGTGAGGTATCACCAGTACAAGGTTCCCAAATGCACACACCTACACTCAAACTTAGATAGTATTCATGACTAAAGTCTTACTGTTTTCTTCCATTTGTTGACTTAGCTGCTCCTGTTAGCCTTCCAGAAGACAGTACCTGTTGATTACAGAAACATACTTTGGTTTTCACGAAGTACTTGCACAACATCATTGAGGACTACCATTGCCCAGTAATTCCAAGAACTTTAGCTGAGACAGATCAGTTGATTCGCAGCTCTCAGACCAAGGAGGGGGCCCACAGCTGCCATCTGGGCCCGAACGTTGTAGCTTTAATTATACTAAACATGCCTTCACAGCATGAAGCTTCATCCATTTCTGCAGCATTCTACAGATCCAGAACGCCGGAGGGTCGAGGGCTGACACACAAACTCGCGTTCCAGACTGAAACCAAGCTCTGTAAACTCACACCTGAGCTCCGGGGACTTTAAGAAGCAGCTACGGTCACTGCTCAAACCACAGACACAGCGAGATGGGCGAGCCCTCGAGCGGGAAGGGTGCTGCGGTGCCCCGCACCGCCACGCACAAACCCGCCGAGCCCTGCGAAGGGGCTGCCGGGCTAAGCCCAGGGAAGCACAGGCCGCCGGTGCCGGAAGGCCCGGCTCCCCTCAGCAGCCGTTACGCCCAGCTCCGCGCTCGGCGGGGACACCCCCCATCCTCCCGCCCCGAGCAGACCAGGGGTCTAATGGGGCACCCGAAAAGAGGGCTCAGAGCCGGCCGCGGACAAGCAGGGGCTCCCCCAGGACCCCCACCCCGCACGCACCTTGCCTGGCCGCCGAGCCCCCGCCATCGCCCCAGCCATGGCCGATGCCCGCTGTGCCCCCTCCCGACCAATCCCGAGCCAGCTTGGCTGACGGACGGATGGGACGGCCGTTGCGGGGGGGCGCGGCTAACGGCCCGCCTGACCCGCCCCGCTCGGCGGCTCCTCGCCGCGCGCCGGCGGCGGTAGCCGGCGCGGGAAAGGGAGAGAGCCGCGTTTCGAAGCGCGGGCGGGGATTGGCGGAGAATGGGAGGGAGGAGCCAATCGGAAGAGAGAAGGGGACTGGGCGGGGCTAAGGCGGGCTGTGAGGGCGTGGCGGTGTGAGGCGCTGCGCGGTCTCCTCAGGGTGCGGGGAGCGCGCTTTGGACCGCTGAGCGGGAATAAAAATCACCTCACGCAGCTGGGTCCTCCCGTCTCGGTGCTTTCTGGTGCCTTGGGGATCCTTCGGCAGCAGTAGGTACTGTGGGGCAGGGGTTCTGTGCACTCACAAAGTGCGTGGAAAAAAGGGCCTTGCCGATGGGTGAGCCGCCCTGAAGGAGAACGCGGACATCTGCGTGGGGGACTGCTCGTGGAAGTGCCTCATGGCCTCTGTTTGCCTGTGCAGTCCATGTCCTGCAAATCCTCAGGGGCACGAAAGGTAAAAGCAGGCAGGTGCCAAGTCAAAGGGAACTGTCATTTTGTGTACAGGCTGAAACCATCAGTTCTTTGTTCCCCACGCTGGCTTTCAGCTAGTGTTAAATCTTCTCTGGCAATCCCTGAAAACACCTCTGTACGTGGATCATACAGGATGCTGCCTCAGGTTTTACACATGCACACTGGCGTATTAGTATTCTGCATATCTTCGCTTTTATTAGCTGGATAAATACACCTTCTGAAAACGGCGTTGAAAACAATTACGTTTACTCAGGCTGAAAATGTGGTTACATTGCTATGTTATTAAGAGTACTATAGCAAAAGTGCATATAAATATTCAACATCTGTGCTCTCCCAATGTGTAAATTGTGTTGTTATTATGTATTACTATGTTAACATTTGCACTGAAACGGTGCTGAACTTGAAGAAAAACTATATTGTGAAGATATCATCTTGTCAAAAAAACCCAGAAGGGTTTTCTAGCAGTAATTTGAAGACTGCTTCAATTTTTCTCTTAGAAAAATTTAAAATAGGAAGATCACTGTAATAGGAGAAGAGCTGAATGAAGGAATATACACTAGAAAAATGGTGGAAAATGAGAAGAGCTCAAAAAGATACATGGCAACTACTAAACCAGTGCCAGAAGCATTGGTATACATTTTTCTTGAGGGGCTTTATGGAAATTTATGGATAAATTCTCGTTGAACTGATAGATGTGAGCGCAACAATGTAAATAATTCAGGAAGAATTATCCCCAGTTCTTTAGCAACAAGTAACAGACAAAAAAAACCCGGATCCCTCCCAAACCACAGTCCCATCTTTTGATATGATGTGTTATTTGAAGATTCATAGAATCATACAATGGTTTGGGCTGGAAGGGACATTGTGGATCACCTCGTTCCAACCTACCTGCTATGGGCAGGAACACCTTCCACTACACCAGGTTGCTCAAAGCCCCACCCAACCTGGCCCTGAATCCTGCCCGGGAAGGGGCATCCACAGCTTCTCTAGGCAACTTGTGCCAGTGCCTCACCACCCTCAAAGAATTTCTTTCTTATATCGAATCTAAATCTACCCTCTTTCAGTTTAAAGCCATTACCCCTTGTCCTATCCCTACAGGCCCTTGTAAAAAGTCCCTCTTGAGCTTCCTTGTAGGACCTTTCAGGTACTGAAAGGCTGCTATAAAGTTTCCATGGAGCCTTCTCAAGGCTGAACAGCCCCAGCTCTCTCAGCCTTTCCTCACAGCAGAGGTGCTCCAGCCCTGGGATCATTTTTGTGGTCTCCTCTGGCCCTGCTCCAACAGGTCTATGTCTGTCCTGTGCTGAGGGCTCCAGACCTGGATGCAGGACTCCCGGTGGGGTGTCACCAGAGCAGAGTATAGGGGCAGAATCCCCTCCCTCGACCTGCTGGCCATGCTTCTCTTGACGTAGCCTAGGAAACGGTTGGCCTTGTGGGCTGCGAGTGCACATTGCTGGGTCATGTTGAGCTTCTCATCAACCAGCACCCCCAAGTCCTTCTCCTCAGGGCTGCTCTCAACCCCTTTTCCACCCAGCCTGTATCTGTGCTTGGGATTTACCTGACCCATGTGCAAAACCTTGCATTTGGCCTTGTTGAACTTCATCAGGTTTGCATGGGCCTATCTCTGAAGCCTGTCCAGGTCCCTCTGGATGGCATCCCGTCCCTCCAGCATTCTGACCACACCACTCAGCTTGGTGTCATCTGAAAACTTGCTGAGGGTGCACTCAATCCCACTGTTCATGTTGCCGACAAAGATGTTAGTGCTGGTCCCGATACCAACCCCTGAGGAGCGCCACTCGTCACTGGTCTTTGCTTGGACATCAAGCCGTTGACTGCAGCTCTTTGAGTGCAACTGGCCTGCAGTTCCCCTGGTCTTTCTTTTTTCCTTTTTTAAAGATGGGATTATATTTCCCTTAGAATAACACTTAATTTTTTCATCAAAAGGAAAATAAATACAGAAGGCTATCAAGTTCCATTCTTGTCAACCGAACCATTTTGAGATGATGGATGAAACAGCAAGATTGTCTTATAAATGATTTTAAAAACTGCGACTGTAAAGATAAAAAAATTGCGTAAAGAATTAAAATTCTCATGAAGTCACAGACCTCCAAGTGGTCAGTCTCTCGAGAAAAGTACATGCTGTCCTGAGACTTGTGATAAAACTACAAGAGTTAGCAGCAGGTATTCTGAGCATGGAGGTAGCTATCAGAAGAGTTAGATATTTTTTCTGACTGATACTGGCTTTCTTCATTGAAATAGTTTGGGGAATCACTGAATATCTCTGGACCTTATTGGCTGTTATGTTAAATTTGTGATTAAAAAAAGCTTATTCTTTGTCTTACGTGCTAAAATGCTTCAATGTCACGTGCTGCATTCATACATAATATTTTATTGTTATTCATACTCAGGATCAAGCTATGTTTCAGTGAGAAAATTAAATCCCATTTCATTCTATTGCAGTTCATTAAACCAATTTCATCTTTTCCTCCTGTTTGACATGTAACTAACATTTCTCAAACATTTCTGGAGCATGATTTTGGATGTTGCCAAGGCCAGGTTTGCTCAGTCTTTGGGAAAGCAAACTGTGGCAATCTTCAGGTTCCAGCACTCCTTGGTCTAGAAATAATGCTAAAGGCAATTAAAAAAAAATAATCTGGCAAATGCAACATAAAAATAGTACAATGATAAACAGCATTGGCCTGAATAAGATGAAGGGGACTTCTTTGATTTCCATGATATATCTCAAATTTGAGGTTATGCCATATCTAAAAAATTAGTTTATGTAAACAAATAAGGATCATATTGTTCTTAGTGAGGAAGAATAATAAATTACTTTTACAAATACTTTACAATGGTGTCCAAGTACTGAAACAGAATGAAGTGTGAAGTGGGATATGATTGCTTAACACAGATCATCCTGCATTGGACTGGCTGTGCAGGAAAAACAAGTTACAAACTAACTGAATATTAGCTCTGCTGTGACAGAACATGCTCTCCCAACTAGAAAGTGGTTGACAAATTTGACATAATTTAAAGAATTGTGGCAGGACCAATGTGATACAAGGACAAAATTACATGTGGAGGACAAGACTCAAATCGTTAACTGGGGAAAAGCTGCCTGAATTATGATTGATCAAAACGTACATGTGATTGTATTTGCAGTCTTGGTGTTTGAGGTGCTGTCTGTGTTGCACGAACCGTCACCGAAAAATAACAAAAAGCTTATGGTTACCCTAAATAATTTACAGTTTAAGTTGAAATACCAGGGTGATACAGCAAACTGTATACAAGACTGATGTGCTTAATGATGACAAAGAAATAAACATAGAGCACAACTTTTGGGGACCAAGGATTTCTGAGAGAACAATTCTCAGATAAAGGAAAACAAAGCTCTTTTTTTTTCAGGAAGGATAGAAAGCAAACAAAATGAAGCTAATAAAGGCAAAAGAAGATAAAGGCAAGAGAAGACATTTGTCAAAAAATCCATTTTCATCAGAAAATTGGGCTTTTTCAGTACCAACCTAGGAAAATGAAGTCAGGTTCTCATTCAGTGTAAGTTCTGGATGTCTGCTGCTACAAGTACTAACAAGGTCTAGTGATCTAATTAAGTAGTAACTTAAGCATGATCAAGCACTAGCATGAACTTTCCTCTGAATGTGTTACAACCAAACATTAGTGTGGACTTAACAAGGAAGTGTGTCATTAAAATAGGAGCTTTTGATGAGACAAATAGGCCCAGAATATCAATGATAACTGGTTATTGTTTAATAATGTTTTGGTAGGTGCCCAAACTGCCATAAATCTACAATTAAGGAAAAAATATCCTGCTTTGCTAGTGGAAAGAGAAAGAACAACATTTTTGTCTTTCCGCCTATGTGTCAATGTACTTAAACAGAAAAGGGAAGATGAATGCAATGAATATGTAGTTAAGAATACAGCCTACAGATAACAGGTACTTCATTTGTCAAAGACAGGCTTAAGAGATGTCTTGATTACAGTAAAAATACCATTAGAGGAAGCAGAAGTTTAGAAGGCGACTTTTCTTTTTCATAGTTGAAGATATAATGAGAAGTTTAAGTTGGACATTAGAGACCCTAGAAATGTGGTGCAATTTTAATATAGGTTTGAGAAGAATATGCAAAGTATTCTATGAGATTTTCAGTTAGGGTCAATATGTTTTAGTTCAATCATACATGTTGAAAGCTGCAGCAGGACCTGCTGCATAGAAGGCACGCGATGTGTGTGGTTCAGCAGGCCTGTCATCAAATTTTGATTTTGTATTTTCTTTGGAGTGGACGGGTGTATAAGGCATTACTTTCTTCTTCATAATATGTAAATACAGTGGGGAAAAAACCAAAAGAACCCGGTTTTGGCTTGCCTGCCCACATTGAAGTGAAGCATCCTATGTAAAGCACTTTAAATGTTCTTCAAAGCGAGAAATTCTCACAAGCACAAGCTCATAAGTGTATTGAGTTGTGACTTGTAGGAAACATCACTAAAATTCAAGCTTTTTGGACGTTTGTGAGCTGATGGCAGTTAAAATAACAACCCAGATTTTTCAGAAAGCGGGTAATAAATACTACGTTGCACAAAGTACTTCTGCATGAGTTTTGACTCCCACAAGATGGCGCCACATGAACATAAAATAAGAAGAACTGCATCTAAACCAAAAAGTGACCCGTTATTTCCTGAAGATGAATCGATGCACATTTTTGTTTAACTAACATTAGGACAATGCCACTGGTATTTCACAGAATCCAAAACTAGTCTTTTCAGACAATCCTACTGACAGGAATAATGTTTTATTAGTGAAAGTTTGTGTATGAAAATAATAATTTTTTGTTAAAACTTCATGGCACTATTTATTTATTGCTCTACTAAATATATAATCTACTGTGACATCAAAATGATCTTTAAAAGCACATAAGCTATTTCACAGCACGTAAGTTTAATAGCAGAGCTAGAATCTGATGGTTTTAGGGGAAGAACAAACTCAAAAAACAGACACATTTCCCCAAACGTTTCTCATTTTCATTCAAAGTTATAAACAGAAAAGAAGGAAGAGGAGAACAACAGCAAATACGAGCTGTAAAGAGAATTGATTTTAATTAGAGTGTTTGTCAGTTTTCCCATGAGGCAGGTTTTGGAATTAGTACTAGCAGTGAGCATTGAAGACAGGGGTCAATGGTGTTTGTAACACCAAATTAAATCTTGTAACTCTTGTTGTTTTGGGAGCAGATTCATAGATAAGTAAGTTACAATATCTGAGAGACTTTAAAAATAATGTACTTCTGTTGCAAACAGCCGGTAGAGCTTTAGCCACAAATTTCTGCTTGAAAATTTAACTTCCATTTGAGCTGTACCAGATCATTCAGATGATCTCAGGAGGTCCCTTCCAAGCTAAATGATTCTGTGCTTCTGAGTCAGAACTTTTTTCTTTTACTTTTTTTCTTCAAGTCCACTCTTGCTTACCTCCGTGTAATCTATTGCCTTGCTCACATCGATGGCCTAGTCTCATCTGAATTAAAGCTTTCAGCAAGAAAATAAAGTTAGGTATACAAATATAACAGTGCTATAATCAGTGCTCAGCTAATCCTCCACAGGGCCCCATGTATGAATTATGGAACTATGCAGTCTTCAGTATGTAAACATTTGCCCAACACTGGTATTGGGGATGAGAGAGGGGGGGCCTTTCCTAAAATCTGCAGGTGAATCAATCCCACCAGTACATCTGACTAGTCATGTCAGCTCAGTAACCTGGTTTTCTTCCATGGCTAATAGAAAATTATAAATTAATTTTCCTTGCTCTATTAAATGGCTAAAGGAATTGAAGAAGGAATGCACTGAAGTGCTGTGAGAAGCGTCTAGGTTCTTTTCTGAATCCATAGTGAAATCTGTGACTGTATTTGCTGGGTTGTCAGCATTAACTGATAGGCTTTTACATTGTGGGTTCTTGAGGTTATGCAAGAAGACTGCAGTCTGCTTCCCATATGCATTGACTATCAATTGCCATTAGATCCAAAGCCACTGCATGCCCTTTGGTTTTCTTAGCAACTGAAAACACATGTTATGGTATTAACTTTTCCTCATATTCTTGGGTTTCTTTGACAGAGATTGTCTGAATATTAGGTAGTGGTGAAAAGATGCTGATCTGTTTCCTTTGACACAAGAAGTTTGCTCCAGGCATCTACAGTAACTATACAAAATCAGAGTGAGTGAAGAATAGCAAGACAGAGCTGGGATACTTTTCATTAGTCATATCTGCTGAGTGATGCTGGAAACAAAGGAACTCTTTTGGGCTTACCCTCATAGCTACAGTGTAGCGCTGCAGAAAGGGCTTTAGCAAATTGTCAGGTGAAGCTTACAACCTTTGTCCCTGTCTCTCCAGCTGTCTTACCCAGTGCTTAATGTGTTCTGAATTGGAAAGGGAAAAGCTGGAAAAGAGCCTACTACGTGTATTCTGGCTCAACTGATCCCTGAAACAATGTAGTTAAATTCCCTTATTCCTAAAAAAGATTTCCTCCTGACTTTAAAAACAGCTGGGTTAGTGGTTAGCTGGGTTAAAACATGTGATTACTTGGTCTCCTATTTCAACACAAACATTATTTCAAAATCACAATATACAGCATATTCATCCAGGACAACATGAAAGTATGAATAAACTTACAACTCCAATCAGTTTACATGCCAGGGCTAAAAATTTCAGCCACTCTATTTCTTCAGTAAAACGTCCAATAATCGTTACACTTGCACACAGTGTTCTGGGAGATTCAGTGCCCCAAAAATGTGAGCCAGTCTACCTATAAGCATTATAGCTCTCCCTTCCACCTGGAGATAAGTACAAGTAAAAAATACATCACAGGAAAATGCATGCTATTTTGCCTCCATTCAGAGGAAGATATAGTTTTCTGTAATCTAGTATCACGCCCGAAATACTTGAATTGGGCTGGAAGTAGGCTTTTCTTTTTGAAGTGTGCTGTGATGATTAGGGGATAGCTAAATAGGGAGAATTAGTGATATTAGAGACTAGCTTGATGCCTGAAGCACACATTCGGTGGGTACGGTTAAGAAAGATTATAGCAAAAGCACTCCATAAGTAAAATGGGGGGGGAAAAAGTGGAAGCACATAATGTTTACAAGTTATAAAAATACAGGTAAAATTAACAGTGTGAGTACAGGAAATAATTACTTCCGTAACATCTGGAAGGATGTTAATTTTACAGAAATGTGGCCTGACTATAAATTTAAATTTGTTAGTGGACATTAATTCATGCGTATTCTTTCTTTGGCGACAGTGGTATGACTTGGGTGAACAAGTGGTCTGAGTAAGAAAACCATAAATCTCAGGGCCAAAGGAAGCCCAGCTGAAGAAATAATGTACTTCCTACTATATAGAAACAGCTAATACATGAGTATGCACCATTGATTATACTTATATCAACCATATAGAATATTTATAGACAGAGAAGTGAAAGCAGATTATCCAAACTGAAAGTGTAGTCAGTGTAACAATATTACTGGAATAATAAATATAATAAAAAGCCTATGTATGTAAACTATCAATGTCTTATACATTTGCTCCAGAAGCGGGGAAGAGATTTCTTGCTCTTTGATCCAGGACCTTTAAGAGCTCTGGTGTGACATCTTTCCATTCTATCCAAGGCACCCTTCCTGATGCCTGAGAGAACATCACCATGGGCCACAGCAGATGTACAGTAATTCAAACCTATGTCATCAAACAAGATGTCAAAATAAAGAAGGCAAGCCTAGAGGTGATCTGGTCTCTCCTTCTGCCCCAAGGCTGGATCAGAGATGTCTGTGCCCATCCTGCCAGGAGTTTGTCTAGCCTGCTCTTGAAGACCTCCAGCCTTTCCATGTTGTGTTCTACCTGCCACGGCCCTGAGGGCATCAGTGGCCTGAATGGCCCTGACCAGCCTCCCATGGAATAACCCTCGTGCCTGCCCTTGGGCCCAGGGCCCTTATTTCAGCCCAGCCCAGGACCATCAGTCCCTGCCCCAGCAACACTGTGGGAAGCCAGGCGCTAGCTCCACCACAGCTCTGCTTTGCTTGGCCACAGGCCCTGCTGATCCCAGTCTTCCGGATGACTCTTGGCTGGACCGTGGACCTGCCTTATGACCAGGACCTTGCCTGATGACCTGTGCTGGGAGCTGCCTCCCCTGGCCTGCCCTGATCGCTGGCTGAGGGCAGTGGGATGGAACCCTGGGAGGCCCAAGGGAGCAGCTATCTCCTGCTGTGCGTGGATGCTACCAGCCCCCTCAGTAATCTGTTGCAGTGCTTTGCTGTGAAAAACTTAGTCCTGTTCCCAGCTTAAATCTTCCCTGCTGCATTTTAACCTACTGTTTTCTATTCTCTGTGAACTTGGAGAGCATCACTTCACTGTCTTCTTTGCAGTAGTGTTTTTAAGATTTGAAGACAATTACGTCACCTTTAATATTCTCTTTCTATGGTAAACAACCTGAAATTGCTCAGTCCTGTCTGTGTGCTGTGTTTCATAAAATTTTAGTTACTTTCATCTGGATTCTTCAGCTGATACACATCTTTCTTGAAATATGATGCCCAAAACCGGACAAAACACTCCAGCTGAGACCTTACCAATGCTAAGAATAACAGAAGGATTACATCATCTGTCTATGAATGATAGCCCTGTTTGTATTTCTCAGTACAATGTTTTTCTCTTTTGCAACAGCACAGTGTTGTTAACTGATGTTGAACTTGAATTTCATGATAGTCCTCAAAACTTTCTGCAAGTGTTAGCTATCCAGTTATTTGTTGTGTATATTGTTGCTGAATCCTGATTCTCTGTAGAATTTTGCAGATTCCTGTATTGAATGGCTATCTTTTTTCCAGAAGATTTCTCTAATCTGTTAAAATATGTTATGGGAACTTTTAATCTAAGTTTTGTCCCCTAGGTCCTTGGAACTAGAATCTGCTCCCTTTACTCATATGTAGATGCCTCTACCCACTTCTTATATCAAATACTTTCCCTTCCCATCAGCAAAGTAATTAATAACACAGACATTTCAATTATCATTTTGATGCAATGTTAACACCATAGTATGATGAATAAATTTTGTCAGAAGACATCGTAAGAAAAATTCAGTGTATTATATCTGGTATACTGCTTGGCTATTCCAGTTTGGGGTTGCTGCTGCAGTGGATTGAGTTCAGAACATGGCAGTGGGGTGATGGAGAGATAGGTTCACAAAAAACCTTGTAATTAATTGTACATACAGTGCTTATGAAATTTTTACTTTTATTATTATTGAATATTATTTTTGTCAATATGCAGAATTCCCTGATATTTAAAAAACCACCAGAATCTTCTGCCTGTGAAAATGATGAGCTTTGCTTAAGTGGCATTTCCTATCTTTCTGGTAAATTAGGTAAAACATGGGCCTGATGCTACAGTCCATTTAAAATGGAATCTCAGCTGGACCAGACAGGCAATTATGTAAATCAGTACAACTCCAGTTATCCTAGCTAGGAAGCTGACCTGTATTCCCAGTTTAGCCACGGGGAAATTTCTGAATCTGATCTTTATCAGAGGTCTAAGTATTTTTTACTCTTTTTAGACCTTAAGCTGAAACATTTGAAATGATTAGGAAACTTACTATTTTTTTAATAGTAGGCTTGGGATTCTTTTCTTTAAAAAACAAATGATAGTGCTGAAAATGTATCATTATCTGTTCCATGAAACAATGTAGGAAATGAATAAAAATAAGCAAGTCTTAGATAAGTCTCCTTAGGCCTGGGACTACATCAAAGGATGCAAGTAACAGCTTGAAAGTAAAATGTTGTCTTCATCTTAAATTATACAGTGGAAATAAAGAGCATTAAATCATAAATATGGTCACCTTCACCTGAAGTATCTTATCTGAGAAAAACAATTATTGATGTAAAGTAGACCTTAGCCATGGAAAAACATTCATCCTCTAAAACAGGGTTCTCCTAACCTGTTTTATAGGATGGGAACTATGCTTCACTTTTTCTCATCTAGCTCCAACACTGTCTTTACTTGAAAAGTCAGTTTTTGATCTTCCATTTCATTTCAACATTTCTCAGCGAAAGTTCTCAAGCAATCATTTTTACTTCCATTTATGGAACAGCCACGTAAATCCTTCAGTGACAGCCTTTTCATCATATTTCCTGAAATTTTTGGGTAAATACTTACAAAATCTTTCTCAATATCTGTGTCATGTCCCTTTTAGCCTTCAATTTTGCCCCGCCTGATACTGAAAGTGACTGTGGATCTTTTCCTATCTCACGACTATTTGTTAATAGAATCATAGAATCATAGAATGGTAAGGGTTGGAAGGGACCTTAAAGATCATCTGGTTCCAACCCCCTTGCCATGAACAGGGACATCTTCCACCAGACCAGATTGCTCAGAGCTCAATCCAACCTGGCCTTGAACACTGCCAGGAAGGGGGCATCCACAGCTTCTCTGGGCAACCTGTGCCAGTGTTTCACCATCCTTGTGGTGAAGAATTTCTTCCTAATATCAAATTGAAGTCTACCCCCTTTTAGTTTAAAGCCGTTCCCACTTGTCCTATCACTACACACCCTTGCGAAAAGTCCGTCTCCATCCTGCCTGTAGTCCCCCTTCAGGTACTGGAAGGCTGCTATAAGGTCACCCCAGAGCCTTCTCTTCTCCAGGCTGAACAGCCCCAACTCTCTTAGCCTGTCCTTGTAGGAGAGGTACTCCAGCCCTCTCATCACCTTCATGGCCCTCCTCTGGACCCGCTCCAACACATCCATGTCCTTTCTATGTTGGGGGCCCCAGAGCTGGATGCAGGACTCCAGGTGGGGTCTCAGGAGAGAGGAGTAAAGGGGCAGAATCACCTCCCTCGACCTGCTGACCACGCTTCTCTTGATGAAGCCCAGGATACGGTTGGCTTTCTGGGCTGCAAGTGCACATTGCTGGGTCATGTTGAGCTTCTCATCCACCAGCACCCCCAAGTCCTCCTCAGGGCTGCTCTCAAACCACTCTCCGCCCAGCCTGTACTTGTGTTTGGGATTGCCGTGACCCATGTGCAGGTCCTTGCACTTGGCCTTGTTGAACTTCATGCATTTCATGCAGGCCCACCTCTCCAGCCTGTCAAGGTCCCTCTGAATGGCATCCCTTCCCTCCAGCGTGTTAACCACACCACACAGCTTGGTGTTGTCAGCAAACTTGCTGAGGGTGCACTCTGTCCCACTGTCCATGTCGCCAACAAAGATATTGAACAGCACCGACCCCAGTACCGACTCCTGAGGCACACCACTCATCACTGGTCTCCATCTGGACGTCGAGTCATTGACTGCAACTCTTTGAGTGCATCCATCGAGCCAGTTCCTTATCCAACAAGTGGTCCGTCTGTCAAATCCATGTCCTTCCAATTTAGAGACAAGGACATCACGTGGGACAGTGTCGAATGCCTTGCATGAACTTAGACAACTAACTTTGTTGTCTTATGAGAAATGAATTTAGTGATGTCACTCTGCTTTCTAGTGAATATGTTAGCAGAATTTATGACTCCCACAGCAGAGAAGGCTGAAAATATAAAGACTTGAAAACAGATTTTTCTTTTTCTAATATGAGTCGTCTCAGATTACTGCTGAGGGACATTGCCTGGCTTAGGCCATGGAAGCTTGAACTCTTGATGTCTGTGCTTCTCCATATGGAGACACACAGAGGAGCTATATAGGAGAATTTCTCTAAGGCAATTGCTACATCTTCTGTCCTTCTCCAACACCTTAAATTGCCAATATTGACTTTAAACTCAGACGTGTTGTAACGCTTGTTATATCATGGGACTGGCTGTCTTATGAGCTCTATTAGTCCTGCCTCAAGTGACCAAGGATCTCTTTCTCAGGGCTGAATTAGGCTAAGATGACCTGATATCTTGGTCATACATACCTCTTGGCCTGACATCCAGAGACTGTCCTGGCTTTTGAGTAAAACCTGTTGGATTTTTTTTTCCCCTCTTGCACTTCTGTCAAGATGCTGAATTTTCTCCCTTTCCTTCTCTTTGGTTTGAATTCCAGAGCTATAACTTACTCACAGCTTTGTTTTCAGTTTCATTCTCAGAGATGCAAGTGGTGGCCTCCATCTTAGCACCTGTGTCAGAACACATGAAAGAAGCTTGCTGACCTAAAATCAACTATTTCTGTGCTGTGCCTCCCACTGAATCCCTCAGTTTCACTCACAACTCTGATCCCCATTCTGAGTCCAGTAGTTGTCATCTCCCTTAATTTATTTCCTTTTTCTTGCACCAAAAGTGTCAGCCCTTTTGTCATGGTGGATCTGCCTTTACAAGGCTCAGTGCTGGCTTCTTGCTTCCTGTCCTGTCTGGTCTCCTCCGGAGACGAGTGTGACCTATGCTATCATGTTGTGAGCTCACTGAGAACTTCAGTATGGATGGGATAGTCCTTTAAAAAGACTGGCTTCTAAATGTGCTTCAGTTGATATTAGGTACCTTAGGTTCAAAATGCAGTCTTTTTCTAGAGATTTCCAGAGCCTGATTTTAAAGCAATGTGTTACTTCTTTAACAAAAAAGTCAGGAAGGCTGATCTTATTTTAAATATTTGATCTAGTGTTTGGATTATATTTCTGCTTGAGAACCAGAGGATGAAACTGAAAACAACTGTTTACAGTCTTGAAACTTATTCATCTACTTTTGCTGTTCAATGTGATTAAAAGTGAAATCAATGAAAAAAATTGTTATAATAATCTCCCAAGTGGTTACTAACAGACAAAATAGGACTTGGAAAGTGTTAGCTCAAAAACAGTAAAAGAAAAAATACTTCTGGAGTTGAAGTCCTACTGTGCAGAACGCCAGTGAAACTGGTGGATCAAGAAATCATGCCAAGAAAATTGTGTTAACTTCCTAAAGATTTGTATGCCACACTGAGAAATGACGAAAGATGACATCCAAAAAGCTTGAGCTCCTCCAGGCCTTGAATATATGTATTTCTATACTTGAAAAATTACCACCCCATATGACATTACTACCTGTATTCTTTGCTTTGCTTAGTGGAAGTTCCTCAGTATAAGTCCTGTAATTCCCACCTTGCTGTTCTCAAGTCAATTAGCTCCTTTTCCTCTACTATCCCACCCCCTTTTGTTTCAATTCCCAACTCTTTGCAAGGCTTCATCCTGAAATACCTTCCTGAAGTCTTAAGCATACAGTTCACCGCAGAACTGTCCTGCAGCAGATAATTTCCTCCCATTCCATGACCAGTGTCCATGCAGATACCCCGCTTCATAATTTTCCCACCTTAACACCACCCCCTCTGCCACTGTCCTCTGCATATTAAGTTATTCCTGCTCATCCTTACCCCAGTTATCTCCCTCCCCACCTGCCTGCCCATCCACTATCTCTCTTTTCCCATTTCCAAGCTCTTCGCCATTTTCCATCATTACCAGAGGCTGAGGCTTTCTCCATGCAGCTTAGCCAGTCTTAAGAAGAGGAACCACTGGACCTGGTTCTAGAAGCATCTCTGTGATCCCAGCTGTAGTCTACTGGCAGGAGTGAGGCTCCTCTTCCCCTGCATCCCTGTGTGAATCACAAACACCCTGATCCCATCAGCTGTGTGTTGCCCAAGGAAGGGTGAGGCTGGGGAGCTTGGACAGGTCACTGGGGCTCCAGAAAAAAGCTGTTTGCATTCATGCTAGAGATCAGCAAAGAAGAGAGTGTTTGAATCCTGCAGAGTGGTCACCTTGAAATATTGTTTTGACTGGGTAAAGGCAAGGTACTGGATATACGCAGCCCACGCTGCAGAATGCCTAAAGGTAGCATGGGGTGTGTAAAAGTAATGGGGTGAGAGGGACACTGCATGCAGTTTTTCAAGGAACTTGCAAACACATTTGTACAAATAGAGTGGCCCTTGGCTTGGGGAGCTCTGTGTCTGGGAGACAAGGGCTCCACTTGGATCAAGGGGCTTGGGAAAAAAGTGAGAACAACCCACAAGTGTATTTCTCGGCAAGTATGTGAACCTGTGTGTGACTGTCTGAGGGGACAGCAGCACACTGTGCTTCAAATGTCCAACCGGGTTTTCAGCTTCAAGAATTGTATATTTAAATCAGGATCTGTTTTATGTTAAAATATATATTCCCAATGTATGTGTATCCCCCAAATCCCCTACTTAAAATTGTGACTGAAGTGGAATGATTTTAGCTGGACAGCCTGAAAGCAGTAACTCCAGGAGGTCATGTGAGCTCTGAAATATAAAAGCTTTCCAAGGGAAGGCAGGGTCATAGTAAGGCCTGATTCCTATCCATTTACCCTGAAACAATACATAATGCTAGTCCCAAACCAGCAAACAAGTATGCTACAAGTAGCTCCCACAGATTGCGTATTGCCTTTGTAAATGATTTGGCTGCTTCAGTCAAAAACCTTCAAAAAAACCTTAAAGGATGAAGAGCTAGAGTCAAGAAGTACTGTACATACCTTCTGAATTATGTGCTGTCAGTATATAACTCAATAGACACAAATATATTGAAGTAGACATAAAGTAGATATCTGGCAAAAGAGATCTGTAAATTATGATACTATACTACTCTGAAAAAGGGTTCATTCAATAATTAGAGCATAACAGCTACAGAAATATTATGGTTTTGTAATTATTACAGTAGAAAAACTTGAAAGCTTTTATATCAGAATATTGTCATTCCTGCAATCTTTCTTAAAGTTTTTGGGAGGCTGGTGCCTTCGTTTCAGGTGACAGGAACTGTGCTGTACATAGACTGCAGTGAGGTTGGTCCTGAGGTGACTCCTAAATAACTTCCAGCAGAAGCTGGCAGTAGTTCTGTATGTGGCTTTAGCCTACAAATGAAATAGAAATGGTAATTCTATTCCTACATACAAAGTTTTTCTCCCTTCCTGATGCTTTTGTCTAAAATTGCGTCTTGGCATATCTTTGAGTGTCAGGAAGTGCAGGGGAGATAGCCTGCTGCTTATGGAAGTGACACAATGTGAATATACAACTCTCTTCTTTCAAGCAGTTATTTTTTTCACAGATAGAAGCAGCTGAATAACGTTGCTGAATTGTCATTCACCGAAGTGTACCGGTTATTTGGTTTTAGCCAGCTAAAGCCTGTGCTGAACTGGTTGCAGGCTTGCTGAGGATTCTTGATGGAGTTCTCATGCTCAGTTATATGTTCCCTTATGTAACTGTTTCAAGTTGTGAATAGGCTTTACATGTCCCAGAGAGATTTGTTGCTAGCTAATTAGCACTAATAATATTACTTTCTCTTTCCTATTGATGTCAGAGTAGGCTTTTGTGCTTGAATGTGGTGGGAAGAGGATGGGCAACTTAATTACTGAGGGCTGGATCATGCTGCCTTGTAGGAAACTCTCTGGGAGGTATACAAAAGAGATCGAGATTCCTCCATTGGAAAAGAAGTAGTGGAAGGCCAAATTCTGCACAGAAGGCACAGCAACCCTGTCTCTGACCTAGTAAACAACTGGCAAGAGACACTGGCCTCAGCAGCAGTTGGACTTTGCTCTCTTCAGGTTCATGAAGCACTGCTTAAATAAAAGGGCACAGGAGCCTGGTATAAGTTAAAACCAGAAGACTGGTTTTATATGCTTTGTAGACTCCCCATAGCACCTGGGAAATGAACAGCCATCTCTGGGCTTTCTCATCTTCAGTATTCTCAGAAAATGTTTGAAAGTCATCTGAAGATTTTCACTCTGACCGTATATACATAATTATTTTTCTCTAGATATATGTATTTACTTTTAAACTCACTGCTATCTAAGCTGGCTTTAACAGGCAGGTAATTTTAAATCATGTTTTCTGTGCTGTAATAAGGCTGAATATAATGAAAAAATCATCATGTTTCATTCTGTTTTTCCTTTAAGACGTTTTGTGATATAGCATTGCCCCAGGGTTAAAAAAAACCAGCAATAATCTGTAAGTATTGGACAAACTGTCAAAGGAGCTTAATAGCATTTATATCACTGCTGAGAGTGTGCAAATGCAATAGAACATGGGCACAGTGACTTTTTTTCTGTGGACTGCTAAGAGCAGAAACAAAGCTCATGGAGAATGAATTAAGTCAATCTAAGAAACTGCAAATCTAGACACTTATTTCCTGAGAAAATTAAATTAAAAAGTTTTATTGGGGTTTAATTATGTAATCCACATGATTTTTGTTATGATTCATATTTAAATATTATTATACTTTGCCATGATTTTTTACTATGCAGAATAGTTCATAAACATTATTTAATAGGAATGTATTTAATTAATCTACAGAGAAGCATGAATTCTTGATTTAGCATAGCACAGTAATGTTGTGATAAAAACAAAAGCTTAATAATGATGTGTGGGACAAGGTGTGCAAAGGAAATATCTCTCAGAAAGCTGCTGTGCGATAACCACATTACTGCTAATGGAAGTAAGTAGGCAGGAGGTTGCTATGGACATGCACGCTGCTAGCATTAGGAAAACTCTGCTAAGGCTCCTTCCTCCCCCTGTCTGCTACTAGTGGTTCTCCCTTCTTTAATCCATGTTTTGATAAGAAGGTGAACAGAGAAGAGGGGCTAATCACTCTCTCATGGCTTGGAGCACTGGGATCGTTTGACAGAAACAAAATAAAAGCAAACTGCCCGGGCAGTGGAGGCATGCTGTGTTTGTATCCTGTCTTTCGGAGAGAACAAATGGTCTGTGAGATAGGGGAGAAAGATAACACAGAGGAGCTTGCTGGTTTTGTATCTCCATACCCTTAAATAGAGAGAGGAGACTTGAATGCTTATTATTTCACTATTTGTAGCCATGGCCAAGGGAAACAATAGCCTTGCACATAAAGCCTTGCATATATTGTCTGGTCTTGGGCCTTAGCAGGGTGCCACATGTATGTAGGTGGAGGGTTTTGAATACTGAATACATTTTTGAAACTCAGATGTTCCCATCTTCATCCCAAGGATGCATCTTTCAGTAAGCCTGGGAGGTCTAAATCAATTGTTTACTGTGTGAGCCTTGCTTGATCTTGTTTTTTTGCCATCCAATCTGACAATCCAAGGACAGCAAAATTCACTAGGGCACCTCTTTCAGGCTGAAAATTTTTCATTCCCTAATTCTCTGGTGCAAATGTGAAGACACAGGGATGACGTGTGGTCATGGCTGAAGCAAAGTGTGCTCTCACTCATCCTAAATGACTCCTGAGCCGTTCTAGCCACCTGCTGCAACACTGGCTGCTCTGACACTTGGCAGGAAAAGAAAAAGACAGTTGTGGCCTGATTGCTGGATTTTCTTATTTCATGGCCCCTAGGCTTACCTGAGTGGCAGGAGGGAGCCTGTTTATCATAGTTCATTTGGATCCCAGCAGTCTTTCCTCTACTCCAGTTCTCCCGAAAACTCCATGCTTCAAAGAGAAACAGATGATGAAGCAGCCAGAGTGAGTATTTTCCCTCTTCCCTCTCCATGACCCAGCCAGCATCCAGCAGAGAAGCTGCTGTACGCCTGCAGCAGGGAAGGGGTGTTGGCTCAGATGGCCTCAGGTGTACCTGAGCTACAACTATAGTGACTGATCCTATCCTATCAAAAGTTTCCATGTTTTCAACGCATCATCAAATACAAATTTTTCTGAAGTCAAATTGGCACCACAGGGAATAAAAGTCAGCAGCAAGGTGAAGGCACAGCACCTCTGCCATGCTGGTGTGCCAACAAACATTTCCTTTCTGGCCTTGGTTGCAGTTGGTGAGCACAGAAAAGAGCATAACAGCCCACTGGAACATTTTTCCGTAGAAGGGTATGCGTGTCATGGTGTTATACTGCAGAATTACAAGGTTATATGGTAGCTTGGGAGAGCACATTCCTGTGGGAAAATTCAGTTTGAAGACATCCGTGGACCTTGTGTCACCCGCTCAAAGAATCTGAAGAGACTTAGCCACCAAAGTCTCTGCTGTAACTTCTTGGGCTACTTGGCATGTGATCAGGAGGTTTAAGAGCCCAAACCATGAGTGCAGTGAGGCCTGCACAACCACTGACACAACCAGTAGTAGCACTGCCTACTTTGAGCCACAGCAGGTGAAAACCCATTGGTTTTCAGAAGTCAGCTGTGTGCTCTTGTGGTATCAGTCCGCATGTATTTGTTCTGGTTGCCCCCCCAGTCCCCTTCCCCCACCACAGGTCACATTAAGAGATTATTTACTGACAGCATTACAGTAGTGCCAAGGGATTGTTGATCCTCTGGTGTCAGAAGTTCAGCAAGTACAACAGAGGATGCCTTAACGTTATAAGTAGGACTCAAACATCCATCTGTGTTTTCTCATTCTCAGAGGTTTAAGCTAACATGATTCCTCCCATGTTTTCCACAGGTTAAGTGCAAACATGAAGAATTACTTTGGTGTGGTTGTTGTGCTGCAATTTATCAAATCACAGCAATTCAGTCATGAATCTTAAGGTAGATGGTGTTGTAAATCCAGTTGGTGTTGACACTAGGTTTTAAAGCAATCAGTCAGATCCATGATTAGTAATTTAGTAACAAAAAGAAATAGCCAGCACAACTTCCACTGTATTAAAAAAGGGAAGGAGGCTGTTTCAAATGTTGCTGAGCACACAATCTTTCTGAGACCAGCATTTGACTTTAGGCATAAGCTATGAGCCAGAAAGCCTGCAAAGGTGGTGCTCAGAGACTGGATCAGACAGTGAGGAATGTGGAGCATGCGAACTCGCAGAGGCTGTGCCTTGAGACAGCTCAGCTCAGAGCTTCTGTGAAACCTCTCCAAGGCTTCCCAGCAGGTTAGAGATGCTGCTACAATTACCTTAAGGAGCTTACTGCTTGAAGGAAACCTAAAAACATTTCTCAGATATATCTGAGCCTTCATGTAAGCCGCATAAGGTCCAAGCATGCGACCGGTGCCCTGGCGAAGGATTGGAACTTGATTTGTGATGAGGTCTGTCTGAGCGCTGCCCTGTGCAGAGATCTCACCGCAAAGGGCACCTTGAAATTGGCCCAGCAAAGTACACATGCTCAGCCAGGAATCTCACACAGGCAGAGGTTTTCATGCATGTTCAGCGAGCTAAGGGAGGTTAAACAGGGGTAAAAGCAAGGCGTGAAGGGTGGGAACACAGCTACATTTTCTTTGCTAAATGTTTTAGAGGTTCTTTTCTCTCCTTGCTGTGGCTTTGGTAAAGCTAATTTGCCTGTTCTAGCCGTGACTTCTTGTGTTTTAATGGAGAACTTGCTGGTTGGGGGAATCTTTAAGAAGAACAGGATAGTTTTGTAACTCCTTTGTTACCAGTAGGCTGGGGGGAACACAAGTCTGGGGAACCCAGTCTGCTTTCCTTCTTTTTTAGGAAAAGCTTTCACCTGCTTTTTCAGCTGCGCGACTCAGAAATTTGAAAAGAAACATGAGAGTGATGTAAATTCCTCTTCTACCTTTGTAGATCCCTCTGTGGGATTGCACTGAGTGGTCTCAGGGGCCCACGCTGCCAAATCTGTGAGCTGAATGCAGCGTCCACCCATATGCGTGCTATATGACGAAGGCCCTTGGCAAATGTTACATACCTGAATGTTATTCTCCCATTATGCAGCTTGGTCAGTCCCCTGTCCACCAGAAATCTGCCAGTTTGGATAACCATCTCCTGATTTGGTCTGCTTTAACTATTTTTTTTCTTTTTTTTGGTGTTGCTCGTGTAAAGAGACCAGAGAGTTACAAAGAGCAGTACAGAATCAAAGATGGAGATGCTGTGTGTACATCTATATCTATACATAATTTTAGCTAATATCTAAAGGATCTAAATTTTCCTTTGGCTTTTACCATGTAACTGGAACTCTTATAATGCTGCATCAGTACACTGTGAAGTGGAAAACCCCAAATCCATATTAATAGAATCCCTACTGAAAATCAGAAAATAAGATTAAAGATGATGTTTTTGACTTCAGGGCTTTATCAGGCTCTAGGAAAAATCTTACATTTTCAGCTGAATAGAAACGAAGCCAAAGCACAAAGATAAAAGCAATTGAGAAAGAAGAGAAGGAGGTGAATGAGGGAAGAAGGGGTGGAGGAAGTATGAAACGGTCAGGTGACTTACTAGGAAGGCAAAAAGGGGATCAAAGGGTAGGAAGCCAAGTACTAGAAGAAACAACTGTAATTTTCAGCAGCTGTGGAGGAGACTAGAAGAGAGGAGTCTTAATGGTGCACAGTTGGAAAGGGAAACTGAAAGGCACTAAATCAAAAAATGATAGTAGAACAGAACTTGTGGGGGAAACAGCAGAGAAGAGCAAAGAAAAGAGGCTGCTAAATGGAGGAGCATGCTGTCATTTATATCAAGGGATGGTGGCATAAAAACCTTAATAGCTTTGGCTTCAGCTGTTCTGTGAGAGGTGTTGGAAATCCTTTCGCAGTGGTGCAAAGAGAAATATACTTTCAATCTTATGTTCAGCTGAGGCTCTTCAGCAAACTGGTGGAAGCAATTAGCACAGCTGATTGGTTTAGCATTCTTTGAATACTGGTCTGCTGGACCTCTTGTTGCCTAACATATGATATTTACAAACATTTATTTCAAATCAGTAACTTACAAATCAAGAAATTAATGAGAAACTCCTGGAAAACATGATCCTGCTTTTAAGGACTTGAGCTTGGTGGCAGGGGCTGAATGAAAATCTTCAAGTGGGAATGGGATGACCTTCAGAAAGGTCATCAGGTGGGAATGGGAGAGAATCAAACTGACTTTTCTTATTTTCTGACTGTAGTTTTATCTGTATCAGCTTTTATTGCAGTCTTTTTCTGTAGCTGGTGGAGAGATTTGGGCTCTTTATCATGGTATCCTGCAGCAGAATCCATAATTTCCTTAGATTCATTGCATATTTATGCTGAAAATGATAAGCAAAGACACTTTCTATGCATAAGTTTTCTTCTGCGTACAACTTTCTTTTTCTGCTGTATTTTGCAGAATTATTTCTGCATGCTCTATATTGTGACAATCTTTTGTGAGGGTTTTGTGCCTGTATTGTCTCAATAAATGATCAAGATTTTTAGCACCTGTTCTAGATTTGGTCCAAACCAATAACATGGCAGAGTTAAGGGTTGTCCTCCCTCTAATTTCTATCATGAAAGAAAGAAAAAAGTCCAGGAAAAATTAGGCATAGACACAGTGTTTTCTCTGGAGAGAAGAAAGAGGGTGCCAAGAGAAAACAAAGTCATGTTTTGAAATAGGCTCTGTTCACTAAATCATAATTACTGATGAGATTCCAGCCTGTTTTCAATGAACTGAATAAAAATACTAATAGTTGCAGTTTTAATGCCATTAATATAAATGGCAGAAGAACTTCAGTTCACCCTCCCTCCCTGCAGTGCTTTGTCCATTAACAAGGGAAATATGTGAGGGATGACACATCAGCAAAGAAACACTGAAATCAGCCTCAGTCACAAAATATTGAAAATTTGATGGAATAAATTGTCTGGCATACAGGCTCCAGAAAGGCCTCAGAGGTAGTAAAAAAAAGTCAGTGATATTGTAAAATTTTGAACCAGATCGTTTAGCATCTCCATAGGACTTTCTTCTAAGGGTGTGACTCAGTTTTGAACATAACCCAATGTAATGAAAGGTCAGCAGAATGTGCTTCATGGGAAAACCTAGTTGCTAGAAATACTCTAAAGAAAACTGATTAAAGTGGAAAAAAGTGGTGGAGAATCATGAATCCTGAAAGGGAGATGGAAATAATAGTCTGACTCCTTGCACTTGTAAAAACCCTCATACTATTCTGATGGTAAATATGGGCAATAAAATGGGAAGAGTTTATGTGCGTGTGCAGGAGGAGCTATACCCCTCCGGTGATGACTCTAATGGTTTTTACCTGGTAGGCATCTCAGCAGAGTAATTTTTAGAAGGCTTGTACATGTGTGCATGCATGTAGCACGAAGGAAGTTGAAGAGAACAATATCACAAAAATCAGGAACAGAATTTGTTATTCACTGTCACAAAATGAATAACCAGACAAAATATTTAATGGATATACATTGGCAGATGGAAAAAAAATGGCCATTGCCTTGTAAAGAACCTGTTAATTTTCTCCTTTTGACCCCTTTTTGTGCTCACCTCCTGTTGTCGTGTGCCTCGCTCAAATCATGTGGTCTCCTGTGCAGATGCATGAGAGTACAAGAACTCTGAAACGGGTCCTGCTTACACAGCATTAGGGAAAAAAAACTATATGGAAACTCATCACATGTTCTAGTGAGCTATTGCACGCTGTTGCAGGTTTCTGTAACATATTGGGATGAGCATGTGGCAGCTGAGGCTAAGCGTGAAAAAGCCAAGGCTTCTGGCCACCTTCTGCCCAGGAGGGAGCAGTAGCTGGAGAGTTTTAGCAAGGGCTTCCAAAATGGAAGTGGTAACCAAGTGGAAGTGCTCTGTAAGAGTGATCTGGGTTCAACCCTGCTGCTTACAGGCATCAATGACTCCTTTGGTGCTGTCATCTTATTGCAGTCAGGGCTTAAGCCTGGGACCTTATCAGTGGGTTTTGTGTACTGTCCGTGACAACCAAGTAGGATATTATGTTTTCAACTCCCAGCTCTACAACATGTTTTTCTGAAGTTTAGATGTCCCTACTGTCCCACATTTTCCCCGGTATGACTCTTTCTTATCCAGTTCCAAAACACCTAGAATTCTGCAGCTGAGACAGGAGTTCCTTGCTCTGCCATGCTGGGGGAGGAAAGATGTTCTGGAACAATGGGGAAGACAACAGGGGTGAAAGTGCCACTTTCTTTATTTCCCAAATTAGCCACAGGGCTCATTATGGTAAGTGGCATTGTAAATGGTCAAATTAGAATGACTTCCTTCTTACCATGTTATTTTATGTAATTAGGTTTAGAAAGTCTCCGGAGTTTCTCTTCGATCGGCAAGAAGAAATGCAACATGACTACAAGCTTTGTGGTGAAAATAAAATAAAACCTTGCCTTTTCAAGACCTTGAAGAGTATTGTAATGAAATTCTTTACCGACTTGGTTACTTATCATAATAAATCCTTTAAGTCCAGAAAGTCTGTCTCCTATCTTTGCCTAAACAAGATTAAATCAAATATGGCTCTTTTTAAAGTCCTGTATTAAACCTAAATTATGATATCCTGGAAGAAAGATGAGAGTTTGAAATGGGGAATGGGGGGAGAGGTAGGCCAGGGTGGTGCCTGGGGTGCAGCAGGTTGCAAGGTGGAGGTAGTGCCAGGAGAGGAGCGCTGGGGGGTCCTGGTGCAGAGCTGCGTGGTCGGGGAGAGACAGACCACCCCAGCAGGGCAAGTCCTTCACTTTGAAGGTGGAGAGGTCAAAGGGGCGCAAGCTGGGCTCCTGCCTCAGGTAATCCCTGCTGGCAGAGAGGCATTGACAAAAACAGCTTCTGCTCAAAAGCGAGGAGACAGAAATTTTAGCAGTTGCCTTCAATTTCCAACAAGGGAAAAGGATAGAGTCTAATACTGATACTTAAACAACAGACAGATCTTGCTATATAGCAGTTGTTTGCTAGTCAGGAAGGCTACTAAATCACAGCTTTAATTTAGAAAAAGAGCTGATGTAGTTGAACACACAGTGAAACTAGAGAATCATGTAATCATGTTGTTACAGAGCTCAGCCCTTCTTTCGTCTGCCCCGTGCTATTTGTAAGTTTTCTCTTTTGGATCATTTGAAAATGAGAGCCTGATTTCTCTTCTAGCACTGGAAAGGCAATTGAACATGCCTGCAGAAAGCCCCTTCATGTGAGTCTATCACAGGTCTGAGATGTGGTCCTCCCCTTGCCTGTTGATACTGGTGAAAGGAGCAGTGTCTCCTGCTTCTCCTGTAAAGCAGCTATCGCTGTAGGAATAGCAACATAAGGACTGCAGGAGGAAACGATTTGGTGGTGAAAAGTGGAAGGAAACTACCGTTAATTGAACAACAACAACAAAAAAAGCTACTGTTGTTTGGAGTATTTAGCCTAGCTGCAGCCAGAGCCTGATTTTTTCACCTTTTGCTTTGCAAAAAGTGGTTGGATTTCTTACAGCAAATAGAGGCATTTGTTGTAAAGACAGGTTGTCAGCAGCATAGCTCTGCCCACCCCATGCAAGCACCATATATTATGTATATGGAGGAAAGCTATGAAAACATAAGGAATCTGCATATCAGCACTTTATGTACGGTGGGCTCAGTCTTCATCAAGCCTTTCAAGGAGCATCTCCTCAGGGAAAAACAAGTGAAACAAGTTGTATGATGCCAATGAGATATAAATTCTTTATTGACTGAATCAGATTAGTTAATTTAGTTGTACCCAGAGTCCGTGAAAAGCAAGTGAAAAGGCAAGCTTTGGATTGGGTTAAGAGAAGGGGTCTGAAGCTGTGAACAGGCATAGTCTTGGTAAGGCATAGCACCTGTGAGTTGCAACAACAGTTGTGAAGACTAAATTGGAGTCCTGAGCTTTGGACATATACTTGACATGAAGGTTTCTTTTGTTATCACAACAGACTTCTTTGTGCGTGTAAATCTTTTAAGATTATTACCTAAGAACTACTTCTGAGTGATGAAAGGGTGCCGGTGCCTGCCCAACCTGCTAAGCTAACGACAAATGCAGAATTCAATCTTGCCATAGGGTTACAGCGTTGTAGCTGAGACGATCCAACCTAAAGGTATAAGCAAGGTGTAGCAAAACATGCTACATTTTATTAGATCAGATGGTATTACTGGGAAAAACAGACATATTTCTGGGGAATACAAACCTCTTCTTAGGGAAAAGTATTGCAAAGGCCTGAAGGAAGACTTATGCACCCAAAACCATATCTGGTGTTTCCCAGTTATATCTGCTGAACTAATAAAAGATATTCCTTGTCTTTGCAGACCATCTCTCTTGTTGTAAAAGAAGTGTGATTTAAGATCTACGATCTTTGCATTTTATCCTATTTAGTTCTGCTCATGCTCTGTGATGTGGAGCAGCTGGAGCAGCCTGTTGCTGCCCCACCTTTAATTTAGCATAGGACAAATGTCAGGTGAGTTAACAAATTGCGGTGGGAGTGAGAGGTTTTAGTAAGAGCTCACTATTTTCTAGCTGTTCTGTCCCTTGTGATCCAACACAGAGCAAGGGCTGAAATAGCTATAAGGTTTTGGTAGAAGCCTGAAGCAGGAGAAGCATTAAGGTAGTGAAAAGCCACCTTGGCATTACATCTTACTTTCATTTTTTCTCACGTGTAGATAAGCACTAAGCAAAGTGGAAAGGAGGTGCATAGAAAGAAGGAATTTTATCGTGTGTCCTTGTATTTTAATGTGTGTTTTCTTTTTACTTCAAATAAGTAGCTTTTGTTAATTCAGTCAATGGTTAAACGTCTAGAACTTTCAAGGCTAACTGAAGAAAACAATCCTTGTGTCAAAAGACAAGCACTCCTGAATCCCAAATATTTCTGGCCACGTCATCAAGACAGTTTAGAAGTAAAAGTTTTGGAAATATTCCCAAACTTTTTCAAGTCTTGCTTTCACACCAAAACTCCCTTTATTCTCTGTGTATGCTTTTCACTTTAGTGTGATCTGAAATACACAGCTTTTTCTTTTATTTTAGTTTTTACCTTTTTCCTCAATGACTTATTTCCTTCTGCCTCTAAAATGAAAAACCTAGGTGGAGGAAAAAAATGTATAATTGTATGTGCTCATTAATCCCTGTGATTCTAGTTATACACAGGGCAGGATAATTCTAGTTTGAACTCAAGGCTGGCAGTACAGGTCTCATTGAATTTTAAAATAAGTTTCTGACAAATGGTTTTAACTAGGTTCAGGTGATGGTGCTGCTATTTTGGGTATATAATCTTCACAAGCTATTTGTCGGTGAAGATTCAAAAGAAAAAAAATTAACTGTTTTTGAACTTTAAAAGAAGTGTTTATCCCTAGAAAAAGCAGTCTTAAGAGTGGTCAGTGACACACTAAATATGTGGGTATGGTGTTTCTTATTCTTGGTCATGATAATGTCAAATTCAGAAATGCTTAGAAGTGGTACTGAACTTGTGTTCTCTTTTACTAGCTCTGAAAACTTCGGCTAATGATTCACATTCATATATTTTAAACTAATGCAGATTTATGGGCCTTCAAACACAATGAGCCATATGCTTCCTCAAGGAGCAGAGGGTGGAGTGAATAAGACACTTGAAACACACTCCCCAGAGCGCCTGACACATGCTTTCTTGCACAAAAGAAAAAAATTCTGTATGTTAAAATACCATCACAGTTTCGGATCTTTAAAGGCTGCAGAGTGCAAAGATCGGATCCATAGCTCAGTGAAATCGGTGAGGATTTTTCTATTGATTTCAAATGGTGGTTAAATGAGAAGAAGACCTTTGTCCAAACTGCAGAGTGGAGAGCGTGTTAACAAAAATTGGCTGAGGAGCCTTATGCTGTGTAATTAAAATTAGTAGAAAACAAAAGCTATCCCATTCTTCCCTGTAAAGAAATATTTTAGAGAAAGGATAAAAAGGCAATTAACTTTCAAAGTGCACTCTAAATAGCTGGGAAATTTGAAGGTGTATGAATATTCTCTGTTCTGGGGATCTTGGGGATCTTTGTCAAAGATGCTGCTGCTTGTGCAGATGCCAGCCAGGTCCAGGGGTGATGCTCCCGCACGTGCCTGCCCTTGGTCTCTACTTCACTGGACTCCCTTGCTGCTGATTGCTTTGAGCCATAGCAGGGACCGAGAAAGAGGGAAGGCAATTTTAAATTGCCTCCCAGCAGGAATTATCTACTGAAAATCTAGCAGCTACATTCTCATTCCCCATTACTACAATATTGCAGAAAAGATGGAAGAGGCTTTTTTCTTAAATTACCACTCTCTAGCTGCAAAGGAATCAAGCCTCTGAAGAGACCAATTTGGTGCTGAGGTAACTTCTTTCCATCCTCTGCTCAATAGCGATCTATTTTGAGATGGTTTGAATAAAATTATGTTCAGCCTCTTTGGTCTTTGACAGAGGATCAGAGTTTGTTTGGAGACCTTCTGTGCAAGCCCCGCACCTCAGCAGTGAGCGCGTTTGGCTCCTGAGCTGAGAAATAAGGTGATTCTGGTAACGCAAGGCTGTGTGTTATTCAATAATCTGCTTTTCCATGCATGTAGAGTTCAGCCCCGTAAATCTCGTGAATCACCTTCTTGTTTATTTTCCCCTCTCCCTGATTAATTCCCTGAATTCCTCAGTGTCAATGTTTGTAATGGGAGGCTGTTCAGAAGGTCAAAATACCTCTCACTGGGTACTTACTATTTCTGTTTGCCCTTTGCTACTATGAAGTGAGAGTGTGATCAGCAGCAGAAAGGTTTGCTCATGTGTTTATTTTTTTAAGGTAATGGATGCAACTATCCATTTAATGCTTACCTATGACTACAGCTAGAATTAAAACCTATGGATACCTTGCTGGTTTTTTTATATATTTTTTAAAAAAGGGCATCTTATTTCATTGGGTATTCTTTCCACTGCATGGCTAGGGAACATAGTAATTTGGTTATGCCATTCTGAAAACATGATTTTTTGTTGTTGTTGTTTTTTTGATTAGTTGAATTATTTTTAGTGACTTGGATTGTATCACCTCTAATAAGAAATAATGAATATTTACAGTAGAGGGAGCAGTAGTACCATTGCTGCTCTATTTCTCTTTGGCTATCTGTCAGTTGTGTTATAGCTTTAGATAGCAGGTATATAGAAAAACAATGCTTATCTAGATGAAATGACATGGTCTTTTCTGTAGTAAAGTTTTCCTCATGATTTCTATTCACTATTAAAACAATACTTTATTTTGTAAGAAGCAGAAATTTTTTCTTAGGGAGGTGTCTTGCAATACAGCTGGATGAGCTGAACAGCAGTAGTTTCCACCTGAAAGAGATTTCCTTTTTCAATTGCTGCCTTAAAATTATGCTCTTATCAGGAATTTAAAATTATAATCAGTGTATTTGGCACCTTCCTTTCAAGGCTTGCACAATGGTTAGAAACCTTTGTAAGTGTTTCTGCTACCTGCAGTTAACAAGACCCTTCTGGTGTTGCTATGGAAATTGTGAGGTTCCAGTATGCGCATGCTGGATCCTCTGCACGCTCAAGTGGGAGTGGGAGAGGTGACAGAGGTTCGATATCTGTTTGTTCAATCACATGACTCTTAAGCAGGAGACGGTCAGAAAAATTAGGAAATTATTTGGGAAAAGACATCTTCATACAGGATATGTCTTAAGAGTTCTATTCAGTGCAATGTGCCTTACAGGCTATTTGTAATACATACATCAGCCTTTCCAGACTGGACTTTAACTTCAGGTCGAATAAAAATCAATGCCATTACTGGGCAACCCCTTTTCACTAATTATTTGGGTGGTCATTGGAGAAAGATTTCTGTGTAATAGAATGTAATAGAATGTATTTCCTTACATGAAAGAGCCTCTTGAAAAGGAGGAGGAGGAGGAGGATACATTTGGCACTGGCTTGTCAGCTGAAGTTTTTGTGGGAGGCTGCAGTGGCTGCACACCAGTGTAGGGTTGGAGCTGGTGCCTCTCCAGATGCACAGGTCTGGACAGTGAAGCTGAGAACAGAAATGCTGGTCTGAATTGAGGCACATTTCTGCACCATCTTCACTTCAGTGCAATTACAGGAAGGATATTTCTTCTGTATGGGTTGGGATTTCTGAACAGATTGGCTCCTGCAACATGTGGTGGATTAGTTAGGGCAGAGAAGTGACACATCATGGGATGCAGTTCAGGCTGGAGGACTTATCTTAGGTGAAAATGGAGGGGTGAGGAATTTGGCCTGAAAGAAAGAAACAAACAAATAAATTTGGATTTTTCCATCATAAAAAGGAAGAAAAGAGAAAGTAGGCAAATCTGGAGTTTTCCTATTGGGAAATGTTGAATCTTGGAAGACTATTTTTCCTTAAAATGTAGTACTTGGATGAAACTTTCCAGTGAGTTCTGCTGTTCAGGTTGCAAACTCTTCCAAACCAGGGACTGTCTGCACATACACTCTGGATAGTATGTGGCAAGATAGGGCTCTGATATTAGCTCAGTCCCTAGATATTACAATAAAAATGGGACATGGTAGGCAAAAAATGTAGGAATAGAACTTTTCTCTGGTGGTCACTCACAATGAATAAATATTGATCTCCACAGTGCTGTCTTTGTGAAACCACTCTTCTTACCAGAAATGCACTTTATAATCTCCTTGGAAGGTGATTAGAGCAGGGGAAAAAACAAAAAGGCTCATGGATCAGATGATCCTCTTGCCATTCAAGATGAACTGTCAAAACATTGTCATTTATTGTAACTGACTCATTTAGAAAGCTAAATCAGAAATGCATAAATGACTCTTCTTCATAACGTGATTAAAGTGGAATGTCTCTGGTTTTGTTTTGTTTAATTTGGACATCATGCCATCTCTGCAGAATCATGTTGGTGTCACTTCCATTTTTTTGTTAAAGGTTGCTTGTCAACGATTCACGGCATTAGCTTTTCTTTTCATTTTGACAATCCAGCGCTGCCTGCATACATGCATGCTGACATTGTTCCATTCTGGTATCATGACATCATCTTGATAGAACCATGGAAACATTGTTTTGTCTCCATAACGGTGTTGTAATTACATCATCATGTCTTGAAGCAATTAGTATTACAGTAATATATTACAAAAAGTATACGTGATGTGTGCATAGCAGTCTGTGCTGAACCTTTGTTAGGATTGTACTGAAGTTTGTTTGCAGGTCTCCAAAGAGTGGTAGTTTGTAACAAACATTTACACACTAATTAGTGTTTGGATACAAAAAAAAAAAAGCAAACCAAAACTTCCTGCCTTGTCATAAGTAATTGCCCTTTTCTGTGTTAACTCAAAAAGAACTGACTTATTAAAGCTATTTTTAACCTAGAGGATGACCACAAGGTTGATAATTTGTGAACGAATTAACTCTCCACTTTTCTTTAGCACTCCTTGAGCATCTTGGAACACTATAAACTGGAACCAAGGCTCACTCCTGTGAGGCAAATAAGTATCACTGTAACCCTTTTTACAGAAGTATAAAAGAGAGGCACAGAACTGTGAATTCCTTGAGGTCATTTTGCGAATTCATAGCAGAATTGTTACAAGATCCAGAGATTCCTGTGAGTGCATAAGAATGTGTGTGTGTGTGCGCGCACACACAGTCACTCATATATGTGCAAAATATTCAGAGGCTTTATGTATGAAAATATGATAGTGTTTAGAATCTTCTAAATGGCAAAATACCTTTAAGGCAAAAAAAATCCAAGTGTTTGTGTTCATGTTCAGCGTGTTCCTCCTGACCAGAGCTACCCTGTTTCTCCCTTGTGGACAGTGTAACTGGGAGGCAGAGAAGGGCACAAGGCTGGGAGGAAACTTCTAGGTCATCAAGCCTTTCCACCTACTGCTGACAACTCTGTCACACAGTTGCTGAGTTTTACTGATCAACCCCCAACTTCATTTTTTATTTAGATTCTTTGTCTTTCATTAAGATAAGAGAGAAGAAGACAGGAAAATGAGATTTCTAAAAACATGGGTAGAAAGCTGCCAATTGCAGGGAAACAGAAAGCATTGCTCTAAAGAATCAGAAACTACAAATAAGAGTCAAACCCTGCAGTTCTCTGTTTGAAATCTGGAAGAAGGCCAATGGCAATTTTGCTTTAGTTCAGAGTATTTTCAAAATGAATAAGGAAGTGACAGCCCTGGAGCTTGAACTGTCTTTCTGTTGACTTCTATGAAAGTTATACTGGGTTCTGAAGATGTGTGTGTCTTTGGTTGAGGGATGGACAGAAAGCAATGTCTGTTGGGTAGGCTCAGCCGGAGGTTTCTGAAACGTTTTCATGGATCAGTTTCTCAGAGGCTGTGGAAAACTCTTTTCCAGAGGGAGACTCTGGAGTTGACTCCTCTTAGTTGAAAGTTCACAGCAGATTCTGAGTCAGTAGCTCCTCTGTCTGATGTTAGTGTCTAAAAATGTCCACCCACACTGTTACGGACAAAACTATAGCATTGCAAGGAGGCAGCTCCATGCCTTGGCAAAGTGTGGGAGATACTGTCATTTCTTTAGGGATTTTTGAAATTATTTTCATGGTCTTTGACACTTAACTTCTACAGAACTGTGATGGGATTGAAGTGCCTAAGTCTACCAGGCTCTTGGTGTATTCCCAGCTTGGTGATGCTTTCCTTCCCTCCTCTTTTCCTTCTCGCTTATTTTCCTCTCCGCACCTGGGTTTGCAGGGGATGGCAAGAGGTCCTAGAAGGAAGGAGAACATGTCAGCAAGCAGTATCAGCTTATGGTACTATTCCCAGGTACGATGAAATCTAAAGCAAATGCAGGCACCACTGATGCGGCAGGGATTTTCAGCTCCCTTGCACTGGAGGGGTTGGAAGCATCAGGCTCTGTTTTAAGTATGTGCTGTTTTGTTAGCGTACCATAAACCGCAGAAAGGGTTATTGGGCCTGGAACAGCAAACCACTGTGCCCCGGGTGAGGATGGGAAGTCCATCTAGCTTTCATTTTCTTCAGGGATATATGTTGGTGTATTTTTCTTTTTCTGATGCTTTCATGGTTGTGTTTCCTGCACCGCTAAATGTATCACAGCAAAATCCAATTCAATTTTAAGAATAATCACTTTGTAGTGTAGAGAAAATACCTTTCAAGACAATTCATAATGATCTAGAAGATTAATTGAATAATGAGGTGGTGAAACCAAGCAAGAAAGTATGAAGGGCTGGGAGGATGTCCAGAAGGATTTAATAAAACTGGATGATTGGGCAATATGATGGCAAATGAAATTCAGTGAAGATAAACACATGATAATGCATTGGGGGAAATAATTTAAGCTGCTCATGTGCGCTGATGATTTCTGAATTAGCTGCAGCTTCTCAAGTGTAAGATCTTGGTGTCATCGTGGGTAGTGCAAGGTCTAATAACTGATGCAGAAGAAAGAAGTGGGGGATATCCTGGAGCACATCAGTACAGGGTAGAAGGATAATTTTCTGAACAATACCCTTTACTAAAAACATATATAGTGCAACAAGTGTCAATTTTAATTAAAGTTAGAGAAATTGCTCATGACTAAACATCCTAGGATTAGTTTCAATTTCACACTCTAAATGGATGATGAATTGTGCTGATAGTAGTATTTGAACCTGGGATTTTCAGCAATAAGAACATCTTATACTGATCACTGAGCAGCATTTGGATGAAATCTGGTCTCCTTGATCCCCTTAGAGGAACTTTTGCTTTTAATTTCACCAGGCCTGGGATTTTACCCCACTTCCACAGTTAAAGTCAATAGTAGACTTACGACACTTTGGTATACTACTGACTAAAACTAAATACTATTTTTGTGCCAGTGTTGCAGATACAAGGCATAGAATAGCTATATAGTCTAAGAAGTTAGACAAGATAATAGCCATTGGTAAATAAAGAAAAATATTTTGTAGAGAACTGTAATGTTCATTGCTGAAATTAGTTTTAATTTGGTTCCCCACACTTTAAAAAAAAGACATATAAAAAAGTGTGTGTGATACTCTCCATTTCATTGACTGGGGGAGACTCAGCCCAAATATGCGTGTATATACACATGTATATAAAGGGAGCAGGAAGGAAGGCCTTGGCAAGAGATTAAAATGAAAGGATTAAAATGCCATTACATATGAACAAATATGAATTCATGGATTTCAAATGATATTTGGCTGCGTGAATGATAATAATGACTGCAGTGTTTACTTCTGTTGCCTAGGAAAGCTGCATGTGTTTACAATATTGACATCTGAATCTTAAATTCATTTGTCATGTTGTGCTGTTCCATTTTATAATTGATGAGATTTATCTTTGAGATATAAGCTTCTCCTGGCAGAACTTTCAATTGGATATTTACACGTGCAGAACATCAGACTTGGAGCAAGGGTGGCTGGTTTTTGGGTGTCGCTCTTATGATCAAATGGGGGCCAATGTGACTGTGGCCTAGACTCTGCCTGCAGTGCTGGCTGGGAGGAGTAACCAGAAGCTGGAAGGGGAATGTGTGTCTTTTGGGCACCAAAATATGCTGCTATAGCTCTATACCGTCCACCATAAATGGGAATGTGGAATTCACCTCTGCACAAAGGACCTGCCAAGGCTTCTCACAGGAGTAAAATTCACCCTGAAGTAGTGTGTCATTTGGCCGTAGATCAAAGAGTATTTCACGGAACCAGAATGAATTTAGCCTTTCCCTGAAGGTATGAATACACTATAGCCCTGTTGCAGATAGGTTAATTATTATTTAGAGGGGTAATTGTTCTCTAGCAGGTCACAGCTGACAGGACAAAGAAACCTTGGATTTGAATCTAAGAATCCTTACTCCCAATATTTGTTTCTACTCAATATATAATTGTTGTTCTGGCTTTGGCACTGGAGTAAAAGTATTTTTTTCTTTGGCTACATACCAGACTGAATATCACTGAGCATGTAGTGCAGGCACACAGGTTCAGAGTTTTTCCAGTAGCCAGAACTGTTTGAGCTGCACAGGCACCCTGTATTTGTTTCTCTTTCAGGATACTTAGCTTTTCTTTAACCACCAACCATTTAAAACAGGAGTCTCTGAAGCAAAAAAACCCACTTTCACATAAAGAGTCAAAATGTCAAATTTGGAAAGAAAAACATTCTGAATTCTTTCTCGCTATTTCTAGCAGAATTGTTTCAGTCAGTTTTTCCAAAGCTGTGTGTTACAGCAAAATTATTAGATGTTAAAAAATGGTATTAGCCCAAATCTGCCTTGCACTGAAACAAGAAAGGTTGCCCAGCCTTCTCTTTCTAGGTGTTTTTTGGTGTCCTGAGCTCCCTGCTACTGCCCCATACAGCTCTACCCAAGAAAGGAAGTCCTGATGAAATGAGTTACGCTTTCTCTAATCACTGACAAGATACTGTATGAAGGCCTTTGAAGACTTCTGTCTGTCTTATACATCACGTGTTCAGGTAAAAAACCCTGTTCTACCAGGACCAAAGAGGCTTGGTCCAAAGACGCTGGATCTTGCTGGCCAGATGGCCTGTGGCCTATAGCTCGGACTTCTTGCAACTCTGGAGCGCGAGCTGTCTAGTGCTGTCTGTGAAATATAGTGTGCTAACATAGCATCGCATGGGTTTGGTCTCTTCCAGATGTTCGCCAGAGTACAGGGAAGAGCTGACATGAGATAGTCAAAGAAAGGAAGATGGTTGGTAGTTGTGTACAGTTTCTAGAGTCATTATATCAGCCATAATGATACAGAGAGCTTCCTTTTAGCAGATATCAGTGCTTCTAAACAGATCCAGATGACCACTGAAGACCACTGAAGGTTTACCCTTTGAAGGAAGGGAGTACTTCAGCTCCAGCAGCTGTGAGACATTATGTTTTCAAAGATACTCAGAATCATGTGTGGTCTGTAAGAATTTATAGCATAGCTTCCCTGGGGGGCAATTTTGACACCAGCCTCTATCAGACTGACAGACGGGGCTGCAGAAAATCCTATCTTGAAGGCAGCTCTTCTGCTGCAGAAAGTGTTTCAGCCTTACCTGCTGTCATATAAATGACCTCCCTCTCAGAGCAAGTGTCGCAGTGACTAGGAACAATATTGTTTTGAAAAGAGTATCTTCAGATACTGTCTTGCCCCTTCTGCAGATCAGTATCATCTGTGATTTCCCATCTGGTTCCTAATTTTATCTCCTTCTAAGCTCTCAGCATGCCAGAACTGCACTTCTGCATAAATCTTGGTCCCATCAGCACTGGAACTGAAAATACAAATATCAAAGTGGCAATTTGTACTGAAACCCCAAATTATACAGAGGCTTTTGGGCCTTTCTGTGGTACTGAGGATCTTCCTTGAATGTTCTGCCACTGAAACATCTCTTGTAGGGTGAAAAACATTTGTATTTGCAGTTGTCGGAACTGGCACAAACCTCATCAGGAATCTCCAATATACCATATGCATATTATCATCCTTGTCTGTCTGTATAAATCTCCTTGTGAACCATGGGAATCCATCCCTGACCTTGTAATGCATGGAAAGTGTAAGATACCCCGAGCAAGATGTGGTGGCAGTAGAGACCTACTTTTAAAGTTCAGAGCTAAGCTGGGCTTTGAGCTGTGTGAGATCTGAAGTACCATTGCAAGCAGCTAAGTGCCAGGTCTGTAGTCGTTGTGGAGCGGGGTGGCAGGCTGGCCCTCAGTCCAGGGGTGCCAGGAAGCACAAGGATGTGGCTGGCTGGACATTTCTTCCTCCTTGCCTAGTTACTAGTCTTTGGTTGCAGTCACATGTGCTTCTCTTGAACTCCCAGTATCCCAACACCTTCCCTCCTTCACACTTGCCTGTAGCAAGCAATATTGGGAGGAAGTTGGAGCTACTCTCCGTCCTCGTGAACCTCTGTTTATAGGCGGCAGAGAAAGGAGACCTGCTATTAGGTGGAAAAGGAAAAGCCAAAAGGACAATAAATGAAGGAGAACATCTGGAAACTCTCCAGCCATAGCTGTAAGCCAGGCTGAAAAGATATCGGGGAAGGTGGCAGAAGAGGAGGTCAACTCAGGCAGACTCTTAAAGCTCTCTGGAGAGAAGCAGTTACGGGAAAGCAGGGAGACGCTGAAAAACCAACCGCTGCTCCTGGTGCTAGGAAGTCATGATTGCCCCTGAAGTCTAGGTGAAAGAACAGCTGTGTACTTGCAGGAGTGTGGGTGAAAATTCAAAGTCACTGAATGACTCCGATGCATCAGATTTGGCCTCACTAATTTACTGAGTGCTGCCTTCAGTAACACTAATTCTGTTTTCAAACCATACAAAATCCAAACCACCACAAAAAAATAACTGAAGGGCATCTTGTGGCAGTTCTTCATGTGAGGCTCTGCAGATAAGACTTATCCAAATCTGTTACAGGAGTGATACTGTGATGTTCACTTAAAAACAAAACAAAATTTATTTGATTAACCTTATTCATGTTGGTAATTGAGCAAAAGACATTCCAGTTACCGGTGGAGTCTAATGTGAACATTACAATGTACATTTTCTGTGTTACTGGTATTGTAAAGCATTAAGCAGGATAAGCAGGTGCCAGGTATAGGCTACATAAAGATAGCTGGTAGGATTTGAGGACTGTGTAGTGTAGTTTGTGGTAAGGAGGTCTAGGGGATTTTGAAAGGTTGTCAGATGACACCACCTGATTCAGTAAGAATGCATGGATCATTTGATACCCTAAAGATACTTTTAATGTGTTAGCTGATTAATTTTAGGTTTACTAGGCCTTCTTAGGAGAATCCAAAGTCTGAACACTTTAATGAATTTAGAGATACAATCACTTAGTTTTCTAACTTTATATAAAAAAATTAAACTGAGCTCATATTGGTTTTGTTTTTGAATACAACACCACTACTTTTCTTTTATCCCAGAAAGAAACTTCTTTCTCACACTAATTTATACTGGTGAAATGAGAAACAGGTTAGTATTTATGTCCAGCCATGTGTGAAATTAGTATCCTACAAGTGCACTGAAATGAATGCTTGTGGTAATAAAGTAGTAGTCACTGTTTAATTTTAATGCATGCTTCACCTTAAAATTGGTTTTCTGAATAGTTACTATGTACTTTTACATTCTTTCCAAAACACTTCAATATTTAATACTTCCTTTTTCTGGTCTTGTTCTGTAACCCTTTCTGGGCAGAACTTGCCTGGGACGTTGCATGGAGTTTAGCAGCTCCTGGTAAATCAATACTGCTCAGTATCACTAAGAATCTGGCAAAGCTGCAGAATCAGGATTAAACGTTTGCAGGAAACTTAGAATAAAATGTTCCAGCTTAACAGTGCTTAAGACTGATGTTCTTTATGTATGTAGAAGTACTGCATAGGCTTGTCCAGCGCAAGCTTCTCTTTTCTACCCTGCCGTAACAAACGGAGCCTGGCTGAGGGATATGACCTTTGTGATTAGATTTTTTTTATTACTGGTTAACAGAATCTGTGATCCTTTAGCACTAACAACTTATTTAACAAATGTATCCTAATAATTACTGGGGATAAAAGGATTTTAAATCACTATTGACTCTTTCCAGATTCATGTCTGTAAACTTAGAGAAACACCTGTATCATCTTCTTGGATGCATCAGCTGTTCTGCTTGCTGCTAATTCAGTTTACGCTTCTGTGGCCAGAGTGGCAAATGCAGTTCTGTGTCTTATGGAAGAGGCATATTTGTCTGTCTGCTGGTGCTAGCAAATCTCTGCATTGCCACAGTGATAAAACTACTCTATATGTTTTAAATTGTCTTGCTAATTTTTATCACTTTCTTCTGGATGGTGTTCCTGGAAAGAAGCGATTATTGCTTAGCTTTCTGTCCAAGTTCAGGGAAATTGGAACTAATGGCAACTCTGAAAGCAGGAGACTAGATGGCAACTGAGTACACGTTCCCACTTCAGCTTTGATCCAGATGAGGAGGATAACAATAGCAGGGGTGACACTGTGAGAAGGACTTTGGCATGGGATTAGAGCTTGCTCTATGCCTGCCCATACAGCTGTTGCACATGTGAGCAAAGGGTAGAGCTAACCTATATGCATGTAAATTCATATGTGGGTGCTGCAAAGCCAACCTCGATGTGCACGTGCTGTCTACTGAGAGCAGAAATAATCTTTGGCATGTATGTGGACATTTGAGTCTGAGCATATGAAACATGCCTTCTGTCTCCTCCATCCTGCCCTAGAGGCTTCTCTGCTCACTGGGTTTCTGGGGACTTGCAGATTTTGCCTCGCAGCATTCCTGATAGTCTAGAATACGGATGGAAACTTCCACCTCCTGCACCTGGTCCCATTTAAGAGCAGAGTAATTTCAACTCTAATACCTAGACATAGGTCTGAACAGGTCTCTGGGTGTGAGAAATTCTTCTCACATACCCCAGAAAATAGCTGCAAATAACTTATTAACACGGCAGCCTTAGGTGCTTTTAAGGCTGATGTTTTCCTGCTCTGCTATTCAGGTTTTCTCTTTGATCCTACCTATTAACTGTCCGTATTTAGGGGTTGCTGTGACACTGAAAGCGAGGGACTATCTGCACAAATAACGGTCTCTGCAGCACCTTGCAGACGGCAGCTCATCTGCTGAGCCTGGCAGGATGCTTTTCCTCTCTGTGCTGTTTTGAACAAGAACCCTTGGTGCCTATACCATGTTTTGCAGCACTTGACTCCTGATCCTTTGTGCAGGACACCCACGTTGCATGTGCTTTCTCAGAGTGCTGTACTGTTTCCAACAGTACAACAGTGCTAGAGCCTTCGAATACATCTCTCCTGTCTTGGTTCTGCTGTCTTGGAAAGATGAATTTTACTGATTTCTTGTTCAAACTCTTCTCCCTCCTCCCATCCTAGGGTTGCAAGCTCATGAGATTTAGCTAAAAAATGTTTCATCTCAAATGCCCCCTATTGCCATCGCATTGGAAAACTTGACTGTAGCAGAGGCCTTAAATCAAAAGCCTGTGTGACAGTTTCTGATCTTTGAGCAGCTTTAGTGGCTGTCACAAATAAAAACGGTTGTACCTAGTTAAACTAAGTTGTTTTGTATGGATTGAGGTATTTGTCAAGTAGAGCCATGCAAAAGATTAAAGCAGTGCCAGTCAGTGAAACTAGTGTGGTTTGGCTTACATAATTCTGCAGGGTTTTTTTCATGTTTGGTTTCTCAAGGAAACCATAGGTGCCTTCAGCATTATATCTAAAAAGTGAATTATATATTGCAGAAAGTATTCCATTCTATATTTAACAGCTCTTTGAACAACAAAACCCGTAAACTTGTTGCCGAGACTTGAACTGAAGTCATGGTGGTTCCTAGTTGTTAATGATATTTTACAGTGACAGCCCTGTTCTGCTTGCAATGTTAATAAAAATAGTAGCTCACTTAATGTCTAGGCTTGCACTAAAATATACTGATATCTGAATGTGGCACTCCCCGTCCTGCGTTGCCATGGTGTGTGCATATGGGAGGTGTGTGCAGAATGTGACAGCAGGACTGTTGCTTCAATGATAATGCCGTGAAAACAGTGCGTATATTGTGCAGGGCTTCCCTGGCCACTGGAGATGCAAGCACAGAAGAGGGAACTTGCTGTGCCTTGCACAGCAGAGATGGGCAACAAAAATGCGTGGCTGTCTTGATACACTTTAATGAAACTGCATTAAAAAAAACCCAAACACCTTTATTCTTTAAAAAGTGGAAATTCCCATTTGTTTCACAGTACGAGAGATCTGAGACCATTCTGGTTCTAATGAAGCTGTTCTGTGAAGAAAGAAGTCATTTGTTTTCAGAAGATATCAGTATTTCATATGGTTAAATGGAAGTGCCTTAACCAGTTTAATCATTAACCAGAAATCTGTGTAGGTATCAGGATGGCAGGTCAGCTAAATGAGCTGCTCTCCCTCCCTCAGTATTTTCTAATATGTTTGATTGCAGGGTATACAAAGATGTTTTCTGTAGCCTGTAAGATTTCTACAACTGATGCAGCAGGCCACACCTGCAGTGCTTATAACGAAAAGGGAATGCAAATTTCTCTGTCAATGATAACATTATTTCCTTTGGATGATGCTAAACCTTCCCTGGTTACGGGTAACTTCTGTCTAGCTCCTAAGGATGCTCCTGAAGGAGGAATGCTTTGACTCCTAAAACCCACCAGATTGTACCAAATCCTGAGCAGATTCAGTGCTGCACGAGGAAGGCACATTCTTCCCAGCTACCAAGGCTTTAGCCCACACTCACAAGTCAACCTGGATGTAAGAGTCTGGGGGAGAAGGAAGGTTAAACAGGGAATCTGGGTTGTGGGTAGTGAATATTCAGAGATGAGATCTTGAGATGGGATTCCAAACGCTGCAGCTTCCTTAAGCCTGGAAGATGGAAGGCTTTTTTGCATCATAGTGTGATGTGGAAGAAGGAGTGAATGGTCACTGAAGAAAGTCTAGTGCTTAAAAGACTGACTGTAATCAGGTGATTGTACTGTGGTAATGCCCTACTGCTGGCGTTCCTGGTATGGAGGTGGCCCTGGTTGTCCTAAGGAGGTGAGCTTAGAGGCAGCACAGAGGTCTGCAATGGGTTTGGCAGCCTGGACATCGCTGTTGTCTTGACGTATTCTGCAGATAGTGGTGAAATGACCCTTTTTATCCCTAAGCATAAAAAGGTAAATGGCTTCAGTTAAAAACATCTGGTGTTAGGCTTGGGAAATGGCCAGGAGATCAGAATGGAAGGGAAGGGAATAAGACAACCAGAGGGAAACTAAATGTTCGATAGATCGCTATAGGATCTTTGCTCTTATTTCTGCAGTCCCCAAGCATGACATATGATTTGCTTCTCCATTCTGTTTCAATTCCAGTAGTAAACAGCAAGGTTAGAGAAGATGTGACTGGGATCTCCGTGCTCAGCATGCCTGGTCAATGCCATTTTGACAGTTAAGTTTCTGCAGGGAAAATTTCAACCCTTTTATCGAGTGCAGTATATCTGGTCAGTGAGCATACATCCAAACCCAGCCTTTTTCTACGCTCTATTGCGAAGAGATCAGATGGAGGAAACCCATGTTCCTCTGTTGTCTAAAATATTCTGGGCTGAAACAGGAAGGGTTCTGCCAGCCTCAGCTGCTAACCTGCCTGACAGATTGAGATCTGATCCAAACAGTGTCGCTTACAACCAGTTGGCTCTCAGCTTTCTGCTGTTTGGAGCATTTTCTTTCTTGAGATGCACTAGACTTGTACTTCAGTCTTTTGAAGTGCTCCAGTGAGTCCCTGTGTAGTGACCAGGTCCCCGGGAATGTTTTGTCCTCAGCTTCCACAGCTAAGTCTCTCCTGTGTGTCTGCAGAGTCCCTTAAAGAACAGAGTTTTTCAGTGGCAAAGCAGAGGTGATTGGGTATAACCCCTCCAGGGCAGTGACCCTGCAGGCACGGGGACGTGCTGGCTAGAAGACTCTTGCTCTTGAGAGTGGGAGCTGCTGTTTTGCAGCAAGGATGGGTTACCCAAGGGTAAGACAGCCAGAGGGGTGGGTACTCCAACAAGGGCTTTTTCTTTCTCATGGTAGAGGTAACAAACAACTGTGAGGTGTGAGAGTAACTCCTGGTTTACAATGGTGTTTTGAAGAAGTGGAACAGCAACATTTCTCTTTCAGCAGGCTGCTAGTTTTAGAGCTGCTACGCGATTATAGAAGAATGAGGAGCTGGTGAGACTTCAAACAGGTGAACAGGAGTAGAAAGGAAAATGCTCAAATGGCAAACATCTGTCTTGTTGTCTATCTCTGCCTGTCTGTGCTTGAAATCTTGATAGCTGGGCTCAGGGAGTAATATTTAACACACCTGCTAACAAAGTACAAACAAGTATTCCTCCCAGCACTCCTTTTGAGACAGCAGTTACTGTCCCAAATCACAAATATTGGAGCTACAGCAGAGAAATAAAAATCATTTAGTTAGCTGAATCAATGTCTGGGCTGGGACCGGGGTCTTGGCTTCTCAAACTCCTTTTTGGCTCTCTAGTCGCCTGGGATTGTAAAGAATAAAATACGAAGGCGTACCTGCAACAACATGCAGTTTCACTGTTCGCTTCCAAAGCGATCGTGCCCGTAGCCCATGAGCAAAAAATCCCAAACCCCCAAACAAAGACAAGGGATGTTTTTCCCCGTAACCACGCCGCCGCTCGCTCTGCTCCCCGAGTACCTGCCCGGGGCCGGCCGAGCGCTGCGCCGTGCCCCCGCGGCTCTTCTCCCGGGGGGAGACAGGGCGGTGGCGCGGCCCGGTGCCGCTCCTCAGGCGCGGCTGCGGGGCGGCGGGACACGACGCACCCGTGTCCGCACCTGTGCCCGCCCCTCCCCGCGGAGGGGCTG
>Ga0065711_1027167_pt1 | contig 53196 bp, 28 predicted proteins | sample Hoacrofraction12_FD_59098 | JGI IMG/M metagenome (GOLD analysis project Ga0065711, IMG submission 59098) | Hoatzin crop microbial communities from Cojedes, Venezuela - Epithelial fraction 12 v2 (version 2) | ecosystem: Host-associated > Birds > Digestive system > Esophagus > Crop | place... | reverse complement strand
CACCTACAGCAGGCTGCACAGGACCTTGTCCAGGCGGGTCTTGAACATCTCCAGAGAAGGAGACTCCACAGCCTCCCTGGGCAGCCTGTTCCAGTGCTCCGTCACCCTCAGAGGGAAGAAGTTCTTCCTTATGTTCAGATGGAACTTCCTGTGCTTCAGTTTGTGCCTGTTGCCCCTTGTCCTGTTTCTGGGCACCACTGAAAAGAGTCCGGCCCCATCCTCCTGGCACCCACCCTTCAGATATTTATAAGCATTTATTAGGTCCCCTCTCAGCCTTCTATTTTCCAGGCTGAACAAGCCCAGCTCCCTCAGCCTTTCCTAGGAGGAGAGATGTTCCAGTCCCCTCACCATCCTCGTACTTGGCCAGGTAAAACTCTCAAGCCTATGCAAGTAATACTATCATCTGGGTCCAGTGAGGTTATGATAGGAATCCCTGGAAGTGCCACATGACTCAAAAAAGCAGGAAAAAAAAAAAGGTATTTATTCACTTTTTTAACTAAAATGCAGTGAACATTCATAACTGTCAGAGTCAGTTGCTTCCTGGATAGCACTTGTCATGGTCTGTACAGTGCTTTAGAAATGGGACAGATTTAACGTGAAGTAATAGATCTGCAAAGCCACTGCTCAACATAGTGTGGTCCAGACACACATTTACCAGCTAAGCTCAAGATGCATTCTGTCCCCAAAGGGTGCGCAGCTCTTATGCCGACATCTGCTTGTGCCTCCACAGCTAGGAAGCTTTCACCTTTACCAACTTCCGATCCAGACTGCATCTTTTTATTCATAACATATGATTATTTTTCACCCAAATCTCAAGTACTGCATACAGACCAGACTGGTTCCTTCTAGATCAGAGCCTGGCTTCCTGCTCTACGCAGCCTACAACTGGCTTCAAAACTCAGAAGAGCTAAAGATGAGATTTACTTATTAAAGTGGAGACCAGCGTAATTTTACCAGGGATCTTAGAACAACACTCAGCAAATTTCATCCTCCCAGTGCCTGAAGCTACATTATTTACCACTCTCACCACAGTCTTAAGACCAAAGCTCAGTGAAATATGAGTTGCATAATGATATCCAAACAACCTTCTTCAAGCACAGCAGCAGGTAGTGATCAATCAGAAGAGGGTTTTCACCTCTGCTGTCTTATCAGCAAGGACTTGTCTAGCAGATCAATTGAGCACCCTCCCTGTCATCAGCAAAAGGAACAGCACCTTTATCCCACACAACCAAATGATGCAAACATTTGTTCAAATTAGGAAGCATCACAGTTAGCTCTTATCTCCGTACAATGCTTTCACTAAAGGCAGAACACTGAATGCTATTGGTATTGTTGAAGATATGACCCATTTTGCCTTGCAACTCACCGGCACTATAAACTTCTCAGTATCCTGTCTTATGATCATGTTCTTCAGCTGGACATGAAGTAGATATTTGATTACTTTATGATTTATTTTACAGTCAAATTTTCATTCGATTAATAGGTTGCGCAGTCTGACCCCAAAAGCCAGAAATGCCCAAGTTCTCCTCTTGGCCTTGAAACACTTACTGTAAATACATCCATTTCTCTGTATTTTTATCTCCCTCAAAGGAGTGTTGTAAAGAGTAATTACAATTTGTAAAGTACCTTACAAATGTAAACATAGAAAGAAAACAATCTAGTGAATGAGACATGGGAATAGGGACTAACTTGGGATGAAGGTATTCAGTCACCTATCAGAGCCATAAACTTTACCTTAAAGAGAAAACAGAACCAGTTAAAAATAGATACAACAGATAATTAACAGATTAAATAGCTGTAATTCAACAGAGGTATTTAATGGATGCAATCACAAATTAAGGAATATGCACAGGTCCACAAATTGGTGCTTGTAATTCCCAGAGACAAAGCCTCTGAGCTCTTAACTGCTTCCTATCTGAGTCTCAATTTTGGCTCTAAATACTCAAGCGGCATTTTTTCAGCAGGAGGGCTTGGTTTTCACTAAACATGCTGAATTAGTAATTCCATATTAATCTTGACTCTTTCCTTCCTGCAATTTTTTAGCTAATAAAGACTGCAACGGCTCTCAGCATCCATCCATCCGTCCGTCCGTCCATCCATCCATCCATCCATCCATCCATCCATCCATCCATCCGTCCGTCCGTCCGTCCGTCCGTCCATCCGTCCGTCCGTCCATCCATCCATCCATCCATCCATCCATCCGTCCGTCCGTCCGTCCGTCCGTCCGTCCGTCCGTCCATCCATCCATCCATCCATCCATCCATCCATCCATCCGTCCACCCATCCACCTTTCCAACAGCAGAGAAACCTCTCCGACCTCAAGGCAAGCACAGCTGAGCTGTGGGCAGGGCTAGCAGGCGTGCAGCTATTTTCTTCTTGCTGTGTCCAGAAAAAGCACAGAGAAGATATTCTTATTCACCCACCAAAGAAGACTCTTCTAATTATCCTTCCTATAAACTTCTCTATATGCGCAGAATAGCTGAACTTCCCCACTCACCCCTTTAAATGATCAGTTGTGTTATCTAATCTTTATACTGTATTTTCCTAGGTTGTTTAGTGACTATTTAATGAGTGTGCTGCATTTTAGAAGCACCTTTGGCAGCTTTTACTTTAAGCTTAAAACCTTATATGTATATGTGACTAAGTCATGAAACTCCTAAGCCTCGCTCAGCTAACGGAAAAGTCCACAGTATCAGATACGTTGTGGTTAGGATCCTAAAATCAAGACCTGGATGCCAGATTCATGTTTGCACATTTAGACAGTTTTAAGTCATAATGGTTTTATTCATGCAAGCCCAGCTTGGATCCAGAAATTACAGTTTCTCTGACCAAGCTCCCCAATGGGTTTTATTCCATTGGTTTTCTTACAGCTTGACTTAGCTTGACTTGCTTTTACACATCTAATTCTCTTAATATATGCACAATAAAGAAGGCAGCAACGCCTCATTTTAAAGATCTTGGTGGCCAGAGGCTGGGAAGGAGGAGAGCTAGATTTCATTCCCTCTTCTCATGGAAAACAGGATGAATGCTTTTCCCTGGGAAGAGACCTGGATTCTGATTGCTCTCGAAAGACTCATGTTTTTGACAAGAAATACTAATTAGATGGAATACATTTACTGATTTGAAATCGGTAAAAGTATGGGAACTGCAGGCTCTTAGTACCCCTCAAAGAAAATGGCAGAAGATTTTCAGAAATTCTCTCTAATTTTTCCTGTCTGGTTTCAAAAATGGGATTTGTGTTTAGTCACACCAACTCCCTACCAGTTCCTAATTGAGGTGAATTGGATAAATGCCTATGAAAAAATCAGGTATAGGATATCTCTGTTTAGACATTTTCTCAATTCAATATCCAAACTTGCAGGCTATGTTTGAAAATATCTCCCTTCACTTTTCCCCAATTCTTCTGTGCTCTGAGAAACAAAGTAAAATGTTTTGAACTCATAAGAAAGACTGTCAGATCTCTGAAATAAGAAATGAAAGAAAAACTAATAAACAAAAAAGCCAAAAGCTAGCAGCACCTTAGCAGCTAATAGAAAGGAAAATACAACAAGCAGCACGAAGCCTAAAAATAACCACCACAGGTCTCCAGTTCCTTGGTTTTGTGGAATTTAAAGGTCCAGGCTCCTGAATGCAAGTAGCGGAAAATGAGTACGGGTGAAGGACGGATGCAGTCTTCAATACGATACAAAACTTTCCCGATCTGAAGGAAGCTATGTTTCTGTATGCTGTATGCAGGCAGGATATCTCAGCACCATGAAATCTGAATTTTAGAAACATATTAATTCAAATGTTAAAATAGTCTGTTGTTAAAGTTTTGAGGGCTTTGATGTATCATTTTTTCTTAACAGGTTGTCTTAATATACGCATATTGTCTCAAGCTTCCATGTTGAATGCAGTACTTGGAAAAGTAATTTGATTTTACTCTACATATCTTGCTTAATATTTGCCCTTCATTCACATTGTAATATTTATTGCTAAGCCATACACCAAAATACTGTAGAAATCTTACTATTGTTATTAGGTAGGGCTCCCTACAAAGGAAATGTTCAAAAAATATATCATAGATTATTGACTCAGTTTAAATTATATTTTCACTTACTAATAATTAATGTAACAGAGTGAGCAGTTGAGTAAAAGGTTATATCTATAAAATTATTAAAAAGGATTAAATTATGCCTAGCAGCTACTAGGTAAAATGCACCCAGCCATGGCTATCTATACTGCAGTTGCACTGGCTCAGGTAGAAATGGCATATTAATGTGGCCCATTTACTTTAGGCTATAGACTCCTCTGAAGGAGCAACAGTGAGGGAACCAAGATAAAATACTAATGGAACATAATAAAATAGGGGTGTTGACATTGAGAAACTAATGACAATTTTGTACGTCTGCTGCTGTAAGTGCACTATTATTAATTATTACTAATTTTTATTTCTTCAATTTAGTATTTCAGTAATGATGAATAACTTGTGCCTGAAAGAGAAAAGGTAAAATGACATTTCACTTAGTAAACACACCCTTATCAGTAAAAAACACTTTTAAAATAAATAATCTTTCAACTGGTTTTGCCTTTCTATAAGTTTACTTAATATTAAAACTTTTTATTGTATATTGTATATCTTATCAAAGCATCTAAGCACCTGCTGAAGCACAGGGGCAACAGTTCCAATATTCAAAACTATACATTAAAAGGTAATAGTTTATATATCTGATTTTTAATGAGATTTGAGTATCTTTTTTCTGAGGAATGACTTTCGCTACTGACTGACCCTTAAATCTTTGCTGAAGACCGGAATCGAAGTGTACTTATTCCAGAGCCTGCTTCAAGGCTGCAGCATACATGGTAATAACAATGGAAATACTTAAAAAGAATTTATCCTGCGCATCCACTTGCCAACAAATCTTTTAATTGTTCTTAATACAGAAACACATAGAAATTTAACAGCTAAAAATTGAAGATTTAATTCATGAATTGCCTGTAATTCTTTCAATTATCACACTTCGCTTCCCCGTTTCTTATCATCCCAAAGCTTTATCCATACAGTAATTAAAAATGATTTTCCCCACTCTGTTGACAAGCCTTCAATTTTCATATGACAACTCTTGTTTTATAATGAGGTGAAAGGATATTACTGGTAAAGAAAAATGGACTTCTCTGCTTGCTAACGACTGTCAAATATTATACCCCTCTGAACATACTGTCTTATTGGGAAGAAAATAGTCATATGGGATTCCAAATGTGTGCTGGCATGTTTATTTTTATAATACAAACAGTCATGAATTTAAGGTGAGGTTCTCCAGAATTAAAAAGAGAAAAAAATCCTTCTTGTCTCTAACACTGGCTATTTCTTCCAGTAACTTTGGAGGTTTATAAGCAGCCATGAACAAAAATCACAATCATGGAATTATCTTTTTGGCATCTTTGCTGTCCAGTTAGGAAAGGGAGGATAAGGTCTGATGAAAGTTATGTCCTGTGTTTTGAAGGCTAAACCTCTAGACTGGAGGTTAAGTGTCCATCTGTGTCATTTACAAAGTATATATGCAAAATCTGGATTGCTTATTTTAAACAGTATTTTCTTGGCTCTAACTGGTGTTAATCTTTGTTGCTTCCTTCTCCATTTGGTATGTAAAATCAGCACAACTTTCATCTCACATCAACAACTCCTGTAGACGACCTGGCTTCATTTCTGTAGTATATTTATACCAGTTGCTCACAAAGGCTTTGTGGCATCTCCAGGTGGCTTAAAAATATTTGAGGTGGTTCCTACAGTAAAAGGATGAAGGCCAGTTTACGGAACTACTGTGCTACCCGACCTTCTTAGTGACGCCTTCCACTATGGAAAGATTTTCCATCCTCTGGCCTTTGGAAATGCCTCGCTTTAGCTAGCCGCTGATTCATTTCCTGCAGCTCTTTGAACACAGGCAGCTGCGCGCTGCCGCGGGCCGGCATCATTCCGGCATTGTTTCCCAGACTTCCTGTCCCTGAAGTCTGTAAGAGGGGAAAAAAAGTCCTGGTTTGCTGTTTGGGTCTGGGTTTTTTTTTCTTAGGGGTGTACATTTCTCCCTGAGTAAAAACAAGTCCTCAGGGAAACAGCTTCTGTAAATGACTGATAAGGAGTAGAAAAGGAAGTACAGACTCAAAGCACCTCGTTTTTCAGCCAGTTAAATCCCTCCAAGTACAGGGAATCAAAGAATCTGAAGTCTAGATACAAGAACAAGTGGAAATTAAATGTATCCTTTGCATAGTCTCATAAGGAAAAAGACATTCTTATAAGGAACATTAGAGATTATCTGATTCTGTGAGCCTTAATTTATCAGCTGTTTCATTGCCACAGAATACGCAGTGACAATGACAGCAATAAAAGAGAAATCCAAGAGCTTTGAGACCTTGTTTCTCTATTTGCTTTCAATAATAATTCAGGCTTCATGTCAAAATGATGATAAGCATTCCCACAAAGATGAACTATTAGCGATGAGCCTTTGTTTCTTAGTTTCCTATCACATCAGAAAGGATAAGTCTTTAATTGTTTTATTAAATATTCATTTTGGTGGCTGTGAAAATATTAGAAACAAAAATATATTACATTAATTGGTTTATATCTTACTCTGTCTCAAGGCAAATCCAGCCATAAACCACATTCCCTCTTGATTAATATCTCACTAGTGTTTACTACTCAACTGCTAGTGCAATGTTTATTCTGTTCATTATTCTGTTTCCTGTATCACTGTGGTGTTTATTGTTCTTCTGTGTATTTTTGACTTCTAATGTTTTACCTACAGCTCTGCTACTAAATTCACTCTTTTGTTAAATATGGATTCCACCCTGCTTGTATATTGCTGAATTTTTTCAAAGCTTTAACATAAAACTGTCCTAATGTTGATTGACAGCATGAAGTCAGAAGAGTTAAGTAGCCTTGGAAACAGCCTTTGCTCTCTAGCTACAGGTGCTTACTTGGACAAACTCTTTCTGCTACCAACTTTTCCAATCTATTCTGCTGTCTCAGAACAGCAGTATGACTCAGCTGTTGGTACCAAAATTAATCTTTTCTTGTTTATTTCCTTGGAGTATACGTACCTTTTTTCCCCAGGTAGAAAACATGCTGTCTCTAGAAAGACCAGTTTGGGCAGACTATAGCTCTGTATAATCCATACAGTGACTTGGACAAGAATATATTAATGGGATATGGTATTTGGCAAAGGCTCTCATTTCCTCTGATGACAAAGCCCCATAAATGCATTATGAAGGTGAAGTTAGCTATTGGGCTGAAATATTCCCTGCTAATTCTTCTGGACCTGTTCTGTGGCCTGAAGTAGAAAACTCTGTCTCTGCTGAGTGTTCCAGAAATGGTAAAGTCCCCAAATAAGTTATGTATATATGTATGGTATGTTGAATCAAACAAGCCACACCAACAGGGTGGAGAAAACTGAAGAGTTTCCTGAAGACCACCAAAGAGAAGTCCATTGCTTAGACCTGACTAGGTTAAAGAGTGTGAGACACCTCAAAATGCAGACTGAAGCTTTTAGAGACCTATGTTAGTGCTTGCCAGTTGAACAGATCATGCAGACAGATATGAAAAAAGAAACAGCCAGTATGACATATTTTCAAAGGTAGAGAGAATAATAATTTATATGCAGAAGTGGTATACTAGTATATTAGTGGTAAAGAGAGTAACTCTACTTTCTAACTTCAGATGGCATCTAAATAGGCAGCCTAACCCTTTACTCTTTACTTTAAACTCTTACAGAGTTCAGGCATGGAAACTACACGTCTAAGACACTTAAGGCTAAATGGCAATTCTTCCATATGAATGATAAAATTAGAATAGTAGAGTACCATAGGATAAAGCCCTGGAGGAAAGAGGAGCTCAAGAAAGTTGGTTAATATTCAAGGATCACCTCCTTCAAGCTCAGGAGCGATGGATCTCAACAAAGAGGAAGTCAGGCAAAAATTCCAGGAGGCCTGCATGGATGAACAAGGAGCTCTTGGACAAAGTCAAGCTCAAAAAGGAAGCCTACAGACGATGAAAGCAATGACAGGTAGCATGGGAGGAATACAGAGAAATTGTCTGAGCAGCCAGGGATTAGGTTAGGAAAACTAAAGCCCTGATAGAATTGAATCTGGCCAGGGATATCAAGGGCAACCAGAAAAGGTTCTGTAGGTGCACCAGTTATAGAAGGAAGACTAGGGGAAATGTGGGCCCTCTCTGGAAGGAAACGTGAGACCTGGTTACCCAGGGTATGGAGAAGGCTGAGGTACTCAATAACTTTTTTGCCTCAGTCTTCACCAGCAAGTGCTCCAGCCACACCGCTTTAATCGCAGAAGGAGAAGGCAGGGACTGGGATAACAAAGGACCATCCACTGTATGAGATCATGTTCAAGACTATCAAGTCCATGGGACCTGACAAGGTGCATCTGTGGGTCCTGAAGGAACTGGTGGATTAAGTTGCTAAGACACTATCCATCGTATTTGAGAAGATGTGGCAGTCCGGTGAAGTTCCCAGCAACTAGAAAAGGGGAAACATAACCCCCATTTTTAAAAAGGGTAAAAAGGAAGACCCAAAGAACTACAGGCCAGTCAGTCTCACCTCTGCACCAGGCAAGATCATGGAGCAGATCCTTCTGGAAACTATGCTAAGACACATGGAAAATAAGGAGGTGATTGGTGACAGCCAACATGGCTTCACTAAGGGCAAATCATGCCTGAACAAATTTGGTGGCCTTCTATGATGGGGTTAGTGTATTGGTGGATAATGGAAGAGCAACTGATGTCATCTACCTGGGCCTGAGCAAAGCATTTGATACTGTCCTGCACGACATCCCTGTCTCTAAATTAGAGAAACATGGATTTGATGGATGGACCACTCGGTGGATAAGAAATTGGCTGGATGGTCACACTTAAAACAGCTGTGGTCAATGGCTCGATGTCCAAGTGGAAACCAGTGACAGTGGTGTTCCTCAGTGGTCAGTATTGGGACTGGCACTGTTTAACATCTTTGTTGGAGACATGGACAGTGGGATTGAGTGCACCCCCAGCAAGCTGCCAACAACACCAAGCTGTGTGGTGTGGTTGACACGCTGGAGTGACACGATGCCATCCAGAGGGACCTGGACAGGCTTGAGTGGTAGGCCTGGGTGAACCTCACGAAGTTCAAAAAGGTCAAGTACAAGGTCCTGCACATGGGTTGGGGCAATCCCAAGCACAAATACAGGCTGGGCAGCAAATGGATTGAGAGCAGCCCTGAGGACAAGGACTTGGGGGTGCTGGTTGATGAGAAGCTTAACATGACGCGGCAGTGTGCACTTGCAGCCCAGAAGGCCAACTGTATCCTGGGCTGCATCAAGAGAAGCATGGTCAGCAGGGCAAGGGACGTGACTCTGCCCCTCTACTCCACTCTGGTGAGACCCCACCTGGAGTCCTGGGTCCGGCTCTGGAGCCCTCAGCACAGGAAAGACAGGGACCTGCTGGAGCAGGTCCAGAGGGGGGTACTGTCTTCAAGCTGAAAGAGGGTAGATTTAGACTACATATAAGGAAGAAATTCTTTACTATGAGTGTGGTGAGACACTGGAACAGGTTGCCCAGAGAAGCTGTGGATGCCCCCTCCGTGGAAGTGTTCTAGGCCAGATTGGATGGGGCTTTGAGCAACCTGGTCTAGTGGAAAGTGGCCCTGCCCATGCCAGGGGCGGGTTGGAACTAGATGATCTTTAAGGTCCCTTCCAACCCAAACCATTCTACGACTCTGTGATTCTATGAAAAGAAGAAAGGAAATGGAATCAAACAACAGTTTGTGTGCAAGTCAAGAATTACACTCATGTCATAACTACATGAGTTACACTATTTCAACTCCTTTCAAATAATTCAGAAAGTCAGGCTATTGTCAGAAGTATCAAGAAAAAATCCCAAACAACAAAACAAGAAAAGCAGGACTTCAGATCTGTAGGATTCTTCATATTTTTTTTTCTTCTGAACTTATCTAAAACCAGTTCTTAAATTTCCCATCAACTTTTAAGTTATTGATATTTTACAGCCACTCTAAGTAAACTCTGTTTTGTCCTGAGACTCAGTGTTTCTAAAGCCAAGTCTATATTAGCTATGTGGTTCAGAATAATGGTGAGTTTTGAAGTTAAACTTTTGCTTATGTAAATTTCTTGATCATCTCCATTCATCACATGCTACTTTGCTTCAAAGGGTGATTTTGCTGACCTGGGATTCTTCTGGGGGAAACTAAACCAGCAGCTCTACTCCAACAGCACCCCAGGCAGGCTCCACTTCAGGGATGTGGGCTGTACCACCAGCGGCTTCCCCTGGTGAACACAGTGTTTTTTCCTTTCAGAGAGTCTCAAAGTATTTTTGTATTAAAGACAAATAGTTCGCTAACCAGACAAAATGTTATCTCATGTAAATTCCTTGAAACACATGTAATGGAGATGGGAAGGGCCTCGGCACCAACAGTATGAATCTACTGATTAGCACCAAATTGCTTGCTAATGTAGAAATGGCCAGTTCCAGATCTGAGAGGAATTCCCAGGAATCCACACAAACTCCACTGAAGACTTTTCTTGGGTTAAGTGGTACTGTGTTGAACTCAGGATATTTCATATGAAACAAAACAGCTTTTGGTGATCTACCCTATTCCCAAATGAGTCAAATAAATATAACTGCATTTCGGATTGTGTCCCTGTCCCTTTCAGTTCAGCACAGACATTTTTTATGTCTTATGACTTTAAATATCACTTTTAAAATACATTTTAGGTAGTAGTATTTTATACTGTTTTCACCTACTTATCTGTCTGCTGTAAATACACGTTTAGGTGATAACTGGTAAAGATTCAAACATACGTTTATCCAGATTGGATTTCAACTTCTTTCTCAGTTGCTAACACCTTTTTACTAGTGACCTCTTCCAGCAGATGTCATTATGTTGTAAGCAGCAAACAGAAAGCAGGAAAAGCCTGTATTGCAAAACAGGAGCACCAGAAAATGTTTAGTGCTTTTACTAATTGAATGTGTGTGTATGGAGAGAGTTGCATAGTAAACAAAAACATTGTGTAATCTTGTATTTTTCACACCCTTTCTCAAAATATATTCAAACCACATTTTCAAACCTTGCAAGAAGAAAATTAACAATGTTAAAATGCAGAACTACCTCTACATTAAAAGTGTGTGTTTGAGCTCCCATTAGGTATCTCATTATTTCCTTATGTTATCCATATGGATTGTCTTCCATATTTGTAAAATTTGACACCGCTGAGATGGAGCACAGCTTATGTTTTCTAACAAACAAAAAGCTATTAAACTTTTTCAAACAGAAAGACAATCTATCCCAAATTTCAGGACTGGGAATTACTCAGATTCAAATAGAACAGCAAGCTGTACAAATTCTGTTATTTCTGAAGTATGCTAGGACACTTATCAAGGGGAAGTAGTGTGGACCATATCGCGAGGTGCTGTAGCACCTGAAACCCAGTGGTCCAAGATCTCACGTACTCAGCGTGTGAGGCAGTTCTTATACATAGACAAGTCCTGATTCGGGAGTGGAAATTGTTGATTTTGTGGCATGTGTAAATTTTCCCGCCCCTCTGTTAGTAGATCTCAGAGATGACTAAATGATTTCTATAATACTCAAACACCCACTGAGCATCACAATTGCCAAACAAATCCCAGAGTATTAAAGTATCCCAAAATCAGGACCAATGCACTTTGACACATAAGTATCTGAACTACAGTGGTATAACTGTATGAGCAGATGAGGTGTTTTTCACAGTGGAGGCAGGAACATCTAAGACAGGAGTAACATTAACATGAGGAAACGCGAAACACCACAGTCATGCTAAGTTAAGTCGTTGCTGCTTCTGAATATACAGCCAGACACTGCCTAACCATTTCTAGCAGTTGTTATATTGTAGCAGTACCCTTGGATGCCAGTCAGAGATTAGGAACCCCATGGCCAAAGTGTAGGAAAAGAGAACCTGGAGGAAGCTGCGGTCCAAGTGAGTAGCTGCTGCACGAAATACTGATTTTGCAGAATGCCACAGGCTTACCCACGGTGGTTCTTGGCTCTCCAAACCCCAGAATAAAGAGGGTTATTACAGTCACTTAAATAATTACAAAGAATTTCTTCATGTTACATGCACACACAACACTCTTTGTGTATCATAGCACAACCTATGGAGGTACCAACATGATTTTCTGCAGTACTCTTGAAGACGATTGTAAAGACCAGAAAATTCATTTTATCCTTACAAGGTAAGTTATGTGATTTTAAGAATATATGGTATTCTTTGATCCCCGTCTCAAGTGAAAAATGGAATACACCATTAATTATGCACCCTTTTGCTTCCTTATGCTCTATTTTGGAGACTTGTTGGCTTTTAATGCCAGCAGGATATATATATACGTCAGCACCTTTTTTACATTATTATTGTAAAATATCAAAAAGCCTTAAAAGAGCTATATCTACACGCTTAATTGCAGTGATGTTCAATCTGTCCTAGAAGTGCCCCTGGGAATCACCTGAACATCAAACACTAATGCATAGTAGGGGTTGAGCTGAGTGAGAGGTAAGTAACACAACAGAAAGAAGAATGTGAACTCTGCTCTTGACTTTCACCATCTGCGACGTGATAACCTGAATCTCAGCAGTACTTGTCCTTTCCCATATGAAGACAAACTTGTTAGCTTAAACCACATGTTGTGATTCAGCAATGGTTTAAAGTAACCTGCCTGGATTCTGCCGAAACAGCCTAGCGGTGCTCCTGTAAGTACACAGCATGGCTCAGATGATTGACTGTGATACCCAACAGCTGAGAAAGAGAGAGAGTAAATTCCTGAAAACTCCCAGTTATAAAGGAACTAGATGTAGATAGAGAGCTCAAACATGGAAATACAGACTATCCACAAATGAGGAGATGCAGGTACAGAATCAGCATGTGTAACACACCTGGTGGGAACGCAGTAACAACATGCTGGTTGGCACACTGGTCAGACTGAAGAACAGATCTCAGCTGACAAAGGCATGGCCACACAATCTCCAGTCACTATTTACAACACCTTTTTTTAGTTTTTGTGAGATTCAGGAGGCTGATGCACTGTATCATCGTTCCACACCCCTTTTACTAAAAACTTGTTATCACACATACTCCGTAAGTAGAGAATAAAAAAGCTTTTCATAAGCAGACGACCCTTCTGGTGTTAAGGTAAACATATGGAAGAGTTATATCTCCTTCTCTATGAGAAGGGAAGGTTAGAAGGAATTAGCAATACAAGGACTCAACTGAAATCAAGTTCTATCCAAACACCTAGCAGTTTCAGAGCAGAAAATATTATTACATAAAGATTACTATAATTCACCAGAGGTTTGGAAACCTTTTCTTATGAAAAGGAAATTGTTTATATGCAATTAAGATCTTCAGACACATGAGCAGAGCTGTAAAATTTTGTTCCAGAAGGTCAGCCACACCATTAATTCAATTAATCCTCTCAAACTATTCCTACATTATAAGAAAGCTATTCCTGACAATGAGGAAAGTCTGATACCATTAGTCAGTGACAGAAAATATTAGCTTTCTGGTAAGTCTTTTTCATTGTTTCTATATAACATAAAAAATTCCTACAATTTTTTTTCTGCAGCCTTGAAATTATTGCTCTCAAATCCTTTCTTCCACTTCGAGTTTAAGCTAAGGTATACATTTTAAAGTACTTACACTTATCAACACTAAATTTCGCTAAAATGCATCTGCCTAGTCTTTTCCCTTTTCTTGCCGTTTGCTTTCAAGGTATGGCTTCAGACACGCTTTATCATTAGAACAGGAAAATCACTGACAGAATACGCATTAACTCACTGAAGGTTAAGCAACAGACTTTATTGTACTCATACAGAACCTGTACCAGAGTGTTTTCAGCTTTGAGCTCATTGGGCTGCTTGCGGCTGGCGTGCGTATTTCACCCACGCACTTCGAATGTTCTTCCCCCACTAAGAGAAATCACGCACCACACTTCATAGCCAGAAAATAAGGGAGTACTCAGAGTAACATCATTGTAATTTCACAGTGTAGATTTTAAGCCTCATTTGAAATGGAGGCAATGCACACTGAATACTCCCAGAGAGTCATAATAAAATGTCTCTCAAAAAATCCTCCGCTCTTTTAGTTTTTAGCTGGCGTGCATTAGTAAATAAGTCAGAATGCTTCTCTTCACTGAGATGCCTACAAAATGCATACTCTTCCTGCCAATATTGTAAAGTGATTTTCATTGTGTGTTTTATGGAACTGTTAGATATGTTGGATGAAATCATGGTCTCCTTTGAAGTTAAGGAGAGCATTACTGTTGACTTAATGAGACCAAGATTTCTTTTATGTTCAAAATTAGGCAATGTTTTTCACTTTCTTTTTTATTAAAACGTACCTCAGAAAGTTAAAAAGTATATCAGTACTTTCAGTGTTGTATCCACAACATCTAAAAACCTAAAAATGTCAGTAATTCAAAAATCCCCATAAACGGCTTTGAACGTCAGACACAAAGTTAGATAGAATTTGTATGAAGTCAAAAATATATTCAATGAAGTACTTCTTATTGGCACCAAGTCTGAGTTGGATTACAAACCCTTATAGAAAAGTTCTACAGAATGTATTTAAAATTACAATCTATCCTTTCATAACCTGCTTATCACCATGAAACAAAAAATGAAACAGGATTTATGATAAAATATTATGCCAAAGGATTAAAAAAAGAAATAGACAAGAAAGGTCTAGTTCTTCACAAAAGACTATCAGCTTTTAGACTGATTTCTAAGGAAGTCAGTTCAATGACTGTAGACTCTTGTTGGCTGCATCTCTGTTCTTTATTTTGTATGGCATTTCCATAGGGTATAAGAGATCACATTTATAAGCTATAAGAAATATTCCACACTGAGTTATAACTGTTGAATTTATAAATACCTCACACACAGAGGTAGCATTTTTGAAGAAATTACTTTACATTTCAGGATATTTTAGTGGGTCTTTGTGCTGTAAACATGTTTAGACACATTCATAGGTCATCCTTCAACAGCTGTTTTCTTGAAAGGAAGTTGAAAAGCCTTTCTTTAAGTAGAAGTTTATCTATATTTAAAAGATAGAAGTATGTGGACACTGACAGTTCAGACCCAGATCCTAAAGAAACATCAATTAGGCATCTTTTGATGGAAAACCAGGATTAAGGAGGTTAATGTCCTTTACATTTCTTCTTGTGTTTTAGTATCTGGAAGACAAGGTCATGCCTGATGTTAAAATAATTACACAAGGCTGGAAGATGGTAGAATGAATATTTGACACTTCAATACAATGCTTTTCCTCATTATTAAATGGGTATTACAAAAGCATGTAGAGATCTAGCAATTTGATGCTTGTTTAGAAAAATCTACAATAGCTAATCTGAGAGCCCTGAATGCTTAAAAAATGTACTGACCTCTAGCAAACACATCACAGTAGGAAAATGGACAACTTTCAGGATGTCTTGGCCAATTGTTTCCCCAGAGACAGACTTCCCTGAGCGGACGGCTGCTTATAACCAGCTGATAAACAGCCATGACTAGGATGAAGAATTTGTGCTGGAGTGCTTTTGGAGATATTTCTGTCAGACATTCCATGTTCAAAGGATCAGTCAGTACTCTCAGTTTAGATTAATTTTAGATAAAACATAATAAATAAGGAATGTCTCCAAGAAAGAGGAGAAATGTGAGTCTAAATCCCTCAAGTCTCCATCTTGTATTGCCTCAGAGCACTTAAGACAGAAAACTATTTAAGTTCTTGTGTTACCCAAAAATCAAAATGTTAAAGACTGAGATTACATTACACTATAAATAGACAAAAAATTAATTTAAAATGTTAATTACACATGCACTAAACACGTATTCATCCTTTGCTTTTACTTTATGTCACATCGCTTTCCTCCATTTTTAATCCATTTTGTCTATCTACACTGTGAATTACACAGAACAGAAATGCAGAAATGCTCACCTATATATGTACATCGTATAATCAAGACACATCTCACTTATGGAAACAGAATTAATGGAATCCTACATCCAGCTCAGAGCTACAGGTTACAACTTTAGAGTTGCACCTACAGATAAGTAAATGAAGGGGTAATGGACTCCTTCAGCTTTCCTTCCACATAGGTTTTGGCACCTGGGATTAATGCCTACCCACAATGATCTCTACTACAGGCCTGTACAGGGTTTCCAATATACGTCCACTCCACTGAACTAAAGAATTCTACATAATTTCTTTTTAGACCTTGCAAACTAATACATATGTTTCTTTCTTTTTTTCTTTTCCTTCTCCTTCCCTGAAACCAAGTCTTTCCCGTTTAATTTTTCTGAATCTTCTCACAAATTTTGTTTCCATATTTAAAATAAGAATTGAACATTTTTGACACTTTGTTTTCTTAAACAAGTATCTGTGAGAACCCTGGAGCCATGTACTGTATTATAGGTAACCAGAATAATAACATAATGACTTCCAAACAGCATTCAAGTTGCTTTACTTATTCTAATAAGAAAGAACAAAAGATTTTTAAAAGCAGTATGTGTCTGACATTATCAAGGTCCCTTACATGGAGTTACAGAGAATGGGAATAGGTACAATCAATTTATCATGAAAGAATCTTGCTCTACAGTTTACAGAGTATGGAGAATTTGTTCAATATGCAGCAGTATAATGAAGCAGTGAGAGACAGAGATTTGGCTTTCAGTTTTATTCATATTATGCATAAGAATTCAGAATTTGTTCTTTGGAGGATAAGCATCCTAAATCACCTGTAAAACATTTGCCCTATCTTTCAACATTAAAGCAGTAGTAGAAGTACTGCTGAGTTCTAAGAAAAAAATAACAAGCTTAGGAAATCAGTTTAACGTGCTGCAAGTCTTCCAGTGAAATGTTCACTTTTTATACACAGAAGTGCTTGTGAGCACTTAGGCCTAGAAAAGAAAACCCACCTCCCCCTCCTTACACCAAATTTTTTTTTTTAGTTTTTTGAACTGAGTAGAAAATATGTAGAAAAAAATGCAACTACATATACTTCTGACAGCTCAAATGATACATAAATATAAGGGCTGACAAGGGTTGGTTTGTCATTGTAGTTCACTTCGATCAACTCTACATGGTTCTGTAGGACAATGAAATTCAATGCACTTATAATTTCCAAAAAAGTGAGCTCAGATTCTTTTAAAAGCATTTCTATATGAAAACGGATCATTTACATGCCAAAAGCACTTTTAATGTGACATATTTAGCACATGTATTATTGAGAGCGAAAGCTGCTTGAACTTAGTGAATTTTAAAGTCTATAAAATGGCACCCTGCTGAGCAGAAAGGTAGCTGTTCAGTCAATTTCCCAGTTATGTGATTATTTTGAATAATAGACTTGTACATAACTTTTTACGAAATTAAAGGTATGACATTTGCTTTAGTTCAGTCCTGTAAATTGCACTTTAGAACATAAAGAATGGGCTGATGTATGAATTTGTTGTTCCTCCAAGCAAATTTGCTGATTTTTTAAAGAAGAGTTTTATGTTTCATCTATTGAGTAACACATCAAACAGTTATCTTAGTAGATTTAATGAGCATTCACGTATAACTTAAGACATATGAGGAACAGTCAGGAACCTCAAAAATAAAAGTATTGTGTATCACTTTGGTTGTCTGGGACTCATCCGGATCATGATGCAAGATGATGACTACTTTGATGAAAAGTCCTAACACTTATGAAGCTTAATTAGAAGAAGCATCTGGAAGTATAGAGACATAACAAATTAATTTAATTTGGCTCAGGTTCTCTTTGACTTGATTAAATATACCATACACTTCGCTGTCATGGAATTACACAGTGCTACCTGCTTCCAAACAAAGAGGAAACAGCAGGAGAATAAGCCGTATCCTGGATTTTTTTTTTTATTTTTTGCTATCAGGAACTACACAAAGCACTTGAAAATATAAAATACACAACAGAAAGCCTACATGTGCAATACATGTATAAATAAGCACTATTTTTTTCTGATTAGGTTTTGGACAAAGAGCAAAACTTGCAATTTTTGCAGACAAGCTACCTTCAGCTGAAAGACATCCTCCATAACAATGGTGCTGTATTTGCTTGCATTGCTCTCATGTAGGCCACTGGTAAGAATTCTGGTGCCAACCAACTACATTACTTTTATCACCAGACTCCAAACAGGTTCACCATTACTACCTATAGCATGGCACAGCACATGGCCCCAGTTCAAGTTAAAGAGTGAACAGACCAGTTGCAGTTAAGCATAGACTTCAGTGCTTTGTGGAATTCAGGTCTGTAAAACAGAACTCAGAGGATGAAATGAGCATTTGGGAAAGATATTCAGGACACTTTCTGATTGTAACTTGTTTGTTCACACTCTGTACATAACAATCCATAAATAAGGTGCTTGCAAAGAGTACAAGATAATCCCCTCTTTCAGGGATCACTGTTCTTTTAACCTAAACACCAATACCAAATACACACCATAAATTGACTCTACTTGGAGAGATTAAGGGAGCGAGCAAGTCTCCTGTGATTTGTAAAAACCCCTGCCCTCAATATCAAAAAACCTCCTCTACCAACACAAGCACCGTGTGCAAATATTTCTAGCACTATTAAACAACTCATGAGCCAGGGAAAAGAACAGTAAGACTATACTGAAAAAGAACATGCAAATAGTCATGTCCCCACACTCCTTTTTCTATTAAACAGGATGCTTTCAGAAAAGATATTCAGAGGCATAAGATCAAAATGACAACATATGATATTACACATGACACATGATCCTTAACTTGATCACTTCCTGCTCTTCTACATTTTATTCCATTATTGATGGAACTGAGGAATTACGTTTTCTTTTCACTTCAAATCTGATGTAGAACCAGTATTCTACAACAAGCACAACAGCATGCAAGAAATGAAGATTCAGGGGCCAAATGAACCCAATGGTTTAACACAAAGGGAATGAAACTCCCTGCTAGGTATGGAAACTGCCTGAAAATTTCAGGGACTTCAGGGCTCCTGATGATGGCCTGCAGTCTGTTGGCTAATGTGACCCTGGAAAGCACAAACAGCTTAAACAGTGGATAGGATAGGTCTCTTCCTGAAGACGTATCCACAGGACTGTAGGTGCTTTGCCAAATATATGTATATTTTCCCTTAGTTCATAGCCCCGATTGATGCATTACAAATGAAATAAAAAAAATATATTAACTGCAAAAAAAATCTTGCTTCCTTGACGTATTTTCAAATGTGTCATTTAAAGAAAAGATCAGTAGATTTTCAAAATGTAGTAAATGTGGCAGTCAAACAAAAGTAAGAGCCTAAAACCGTTCCCTGTTCACTTCTGAAATGCAATGTTTTGAAGGCTTGCTCAGATCACTCCCTATTCTTCATATCCTGTAGTAATCCAACAGTTACTAATGTTAGTGGGGAGAAAAAAAGGTTGCTTTTAGCAGACATGCGGCAAGGTTTTAAGTTGTAGCTGATAATTTGCTACTGGATGCTTACCCTGATTAGTCTTCTCATGGCACTAACAGTTTTTGAGGTAGTGTGAATTACCTACTGTGTATGTTTTTACCACCCATTCAGGGATGAAAATGAGTTACAACCTAGGCCTCAATTAAAGCTAGAAATAAGAAAACCTAAAACTTCTTTTATGTCCTCACTTCTAAAGAATAGAATTAGTTGCTTCTGATATTATTGGAATTGTAATTCACACTCCTGGAAATCCAGCAATGGATCTTTCAACCCTTTTCAATGAAGCACATTGCAGCTGTTACCCAATTATGCTGCCTTTGCTCCAAGTCAAATCATCATCCAACAGCTGAGAATTGAAACAGACTCCATTTGTGAAAATGAATGGTGTATTTATCTGGTAATGCAGAATGTTTTTAAGTGTTACTCTAGCTGTCGTGCAGAAATTCGGATGTTATTGCTTGTTCTATTAATTCTCATTTCTGGGAAAATGATTTGTAGGTTGGTTTCATCACAGTGGTATGGTAGGCTTTTCTATCGGCATTATACACAAGCCATGCCATAGGCATTACAATGAACAATGTATTGCCCATAATCTAAGCATCTGGCTTAAAATAAAGAACTCATCATGGGAATCATTATTTCTCAAAGGGGAATCCATATTACCTTTTTTGTACACTGGTGCTTAGTAGTCCACTAATCCTAACTGATCACCTTCCCACAGAATGATGGCAACTATATGGAACTAATAAATACAAACAACAGAAAATAATATTTACCTTACCTAGCTTTCCCCATTTTCTCTTAACTACATGCAAATACTGTTAAGATGTTGTTTGGGGCATATTTTAACAAATAGCCAGACACAAAGCATCCTTCACTACTATCCAGCAACCCAGTATGGCAATTTTCTCAGTTTCTCAGATTCCACAAAAGCGTGGAATCTTATTTTAGTTTTCATTAATGATGTTTTTAAGGAAGGGAAAAGTGAGAGAAATTATGATGGTAACTATCATGATAATTACTTTATTTTGTCACTATCCACAGTTTCCCACAGATGATGTGAGACTGTAACAATAAACAATAACACAACTGCTAGGTGTTGAGGATAGCAGCTAGAAGACAGGACATTCTTCATTAAAAAGAAAAAAAAAGTGACAATCAAGGGCTACACCAAAATGACAACATATTTATTTAGGTGGCTATCCTGTGAAAGGAAGTGCAGTCAGTGCTTCTTTGCTAACGTCAGCCACTTTAGAGAGACTAAACCTAGATGAGGAAGCCTATCTGTACTGAAATAAGTTCTCCTGTCACTTTGGTGAATATACTGTTGAGAGTGGGGAAAGAGAAGCAACACGCAAGCAAAGAAAGCTACCACACTGATGAGAGGCAATTGTCAACTCGTGTGCTTTTTCTGAAGGTGTTTTTTTCCTCTACAATAATTTTAAAGAACCCTACACAGATTACATAGAAACATATTTGGTTTAATCCCTGTTAAATTAAATAAGTCTTTCCCAAGCAGAAAAACTGTCCAATATAGATTTTTCTCTCTCCTCTACGTACTTTATCATTTCTGCTTATTCTTCTCTGGTTTTCTGGTAAATGGACTTATTCAGACTTCCTTTGTCTTTTATCCCTTGTTACCCTTTCACAGCAGGTTTTGTCATGCAGTCACTCTCAAGTTCTTTTTTTTATTGTAAAAGTGACATTTAGAATAATGAACTTAATCTAATTCCCTTTTTATCATACAAAGGGTCAGATTCTCAGCTGCTATAAACTTGTGTATCCCCTCCGACGTCAGTACATCTGATTTTTGCAACTTGAATTTGTCTTTAAGAAAGCCTACCAGGTGTGAACAGTTCTTTCAAAATGTTTAAATTCTATGGGGATTTTGTCCTAGATTCACCAGACCTCCCTCTGGGCATCTAATTCAGGTGGACACATGTCCTGTGTTTCCTCTAGCAGCTAGCCACCATCACTCTGTGGAGACTCTCTCTGTCTCTCTCAACAGAAAGCAATAATGCTTCCAGCATGGAGGGAACCTCCATGAATTGCCCAACAGCAGGAATAAATATGCACCCTTTCTGTCTGTTTTTCAAAGTTGAGGTCATAGCATTGTAGCCACCAAGCTTCTCCAAGGGGGTATGGTGTTAAAAAATCCCGACTAGCTAGTAAGAATGCTGCCTTTGTCTGCTCATTGCTACAGAAATACTACGATAACACATCATCACCACTCATCACATGACATAGCTACCTTATGAAATTGTCTGGACCAGAAAGCATTAAAGGGATGTAAAAATGAGATTTGGGTCGAACTATTCACTGTGTATAATCAGTGCAACACAGACCTTTACACTAGCCCTAAAGAAGAAGCTGGTTTCTGCCACCCACTTTCTCATCTATAGCTAATTTTTAATTTAAATGAGTATCTGGTTACAGATTATTTGCAATGTATTAATTTTGACTCTTTGCAGTGTATTTTTCAGTGTGACTGGCCACCCAAGTCACCTCTTTTTTCTGCAACTCCTTTTGATGACTCACTTATCTTGGAATAAGACTAGCAAGTTATGAACAGTGAACACCCAACAACAGATATGCTTGGTCATACCTGCATACATCCCCATACAAGTCCAGTTATTCATGACATTCTCTCCCATTCTGTTTTCCCTGTTATACTGTATTCACCACAGTAGTCCCTGCATGCATATTAAGCGGTCTCTTCTACTGTGTATTAAGACGTATGACTAACATGTTTGTTTGTTTCACACAGCTTACAAGTGAGGAAAATTCAGTAATTTTAAGCAATAAAGTGTTTTGCAATTTTTTCCATTTCCCAAAAATTGCAAATAAGAGGCCCTAGTACAAGTGAATGTAACCATTTCATAAGTGTTAGACTTTAATTATATCTTCAGACACATTCCATATTCAACTAGTTCTAATAAAAATATAAAAATAATGATGATGTATATACATTCCAGCAGCAACAAGATCTGGAAGGTTCAAAAATTATTTTCTATTATACAAGTAGACTTTTCCTTTTCCTATTAGGGTATGGGTAGATCTGTTTCTATAGCCTTGGTAATAGAAAGTGTTGGAGAACATGCTACATCTGAAAGGAAAGAACCTGTTTCTTGTGTTGAAAAAGATATTCCCCGGTTTGATTAAAAAGTATAGATCTTCTTGAGAAGAAACCGCTACTAGAATAAAGAAAATCATAGAATATTTCTTTTAGAAAGTCCTATTAATATAAAACCAGAATGCATCAGCTCATGATGCCAGTTTGCAAGACTATATGGAATGCACTGCACCACATACCTTACACTGTGCACTCAAGAGATTAAGTGTCAGGCTAAGTCTATAATTTTTTCTAAGTACCGCACATTGGGTTCTGCCACATGTAAACTTGGTAAGTATAATAATAAGAACCTATCTTGTGCAACACAAAATCCAGTTTGTACAGTGCTTTGAAACATCAAGACATTTCAAGGTAATTTACCAGAGATATACAATAATTGAATAATACAGTCTGCAGCTCCAAGCTAATGACGGTAAGCAAAGGGAAAACAAGTGAGTCTTCTCTACTGTCAAGGTAGGGAATCTTTCTGTTCCTTAATCTTTTCCTCTCCTGGGGCTGTCAATTGTGCAAAATGGCTTGAAATTATGGATTTTTTTCTCATGGACTGCAATTTGCTCAGGGACTATTCAAGTAAACAGTCATTCAATTTATGATCTGGTTGCCTCTTTCCCTACTATATTTACAATGCATTTTCTGTAATTGTTACAATATTGATCAAGGAGTGTTTTGTAAATATTCTATAGAGTGGTGGTGTGGTCTATGTGTGGAAAAAGTCAAATGATGTCAGTCCACATTTATTTCACACAAAAAAAAATCTGCGCAACTTTGATCAAATCATACTTCTGATCCATTTTGCATATTCTGCAACAAAAACAACAAAGCCTACAACCTGACAAACACCACACGCTAAATAAAACTGGAGTTGTGGCTCTATTGAAGCCACTGAGGACTTACTATTTACTTCAGCGCTACAAGCATTTTGCTTTGAAAGTTACAATGTACATACCTCTCAAACAGTGTAAAAAACATTTCTGTTGAAATAGAAGTTAAACCAAAGTAGACTCCTTTAAAGGACATGTTCTGTTCTACTTTATTAACATAGAAAAAAAGAGCGAAAAGGAGTGAAAGTCACTACCTAGCAAACAAGGTGTTTGCTTTACACCTTTAGTACTCTGTTATCTGTGATGGATATCATCTCCTCTGTGCATTTTCCTCGAGATTCCCCACCAAAACTCTACTGCAGTTATTTCAGCTAAAAACACTGTTAACTTCTTCCTGTCTCTTCTAGCCCCTTACCAAGCAGCCCTGAAGAGACAAACATTTAAACGACAGCATGGGTTCCTTGATAGAAATGGTAGCATGTGGAAGAGGTCCCCAAAGCAGCATGGTGGGATGAGTGCTCTGTCACCTACTGTTACAGTTCCAGTTCTGCCTGTAGGTTTGGTGGCTTTGTATGTGTTTCATTACTGCCCTAGCTGACGGGACAAGCAAGCAGAGTTGCATTAACCTGAGGTTTACTAGATGTGCTCAGGAGCCTGTACCCTGTGCTGTGGCTGCGCAGCCTGTCCCTCAGTAGCAGACCCACCACTTTGCACTCCCTTTTCAGTCTCATCTCCTCTTGAAACTCGAGGGTTTCTCTCACTCCAGTGACGTTAATTTCTCTACAGTGGTGTTTTGGAAGTCGCGTAACTGTGGTTTTCCACAGTCCAGAAGTAGGCTTTTTAACTTTCTAACATGCCAAGGCACGAGACCCCGTGTCACATGAGTAGGGGTAAATATGAACTGCATCCACATGGGGAGGGAGGTAAGGGATGTACCCCATCCGTTCATGCAATTGTGGAAGGGCTACTACATACAAATATGTGGGGGAGAGTGGCTCCTAATGCTGCGTCAGCCCAGAGCATGACTAAGAAACACAGCCCCTGGGTACAACACCGGCCTTTTCCTCCCTCCTGTCCAGCACCACACCCTGCACCAGGTGCATGAAGCAGGCAAAGAGACTCTGGAGTCCTGTAAACAGTCGGTTAATATGAGATGAAGCAGTATGTGTGAAGGAGAGAGATTAAGATCTGGCATATCCAGAAGTAACTATCTAGTAGACCGTATGACATATTGGTGTGTCAATGTTTGGCAGGTTACGCATTCCTACATATAGAATACTAGAGTGCAGACGGAGTAGTGAAGGACAAGGATTTTGTTCATTGATTGACTCTATTAACAACAGCTGTGTAATCCTCACCATTCTCCTGCTTTACAACCACAATGCACAGAATGAGAATTCACAGTTACACATAATTACCAGAAAAATATTTTATATTTCTTAACACGTGCAGTGCCTATACATTGACAGGGTCTGTCAGTGTGGAAGGTTGCACATCCACCCTCAAACCTGAGAGGGGGGCAAGGGACAAGCTCAGAGTAATAGCCCTGTCACTGACCTCAGCTTCCATCAGGGCACACCACACTTTAAACAAGGAGCAACAGGGGTGAAGGGAAAGCCGTTCAACTCCTCTGCTGCTACAGGTCAAGTCTGAGCAAAACTCTTTTGAGGAAAGACTGCCAATTTACGTGAATTATGTGTGGTGGCTTTGTGATGGAGATCACTGTCCATGAGGGACTGGGCTGAAAACACTGAACTCATTGTGTATGCACATATAGATTATGTGACAAAGTTAACTATAAATTAAGAGATCTATACTGTCATAAAAACTGTCTCAGTAAGACCATTAAAAGAGTATAGTAGCTGCATTTTAGATTACTGGAGTCCGGGTCTGAGTTTGTAGTTATTTCTTATACTGAAACACAGAAACACATTTCTGACTCTAACAGTGTTTTGTAGATACAGTCAGAAGCTAAGAAACAGTGCTCTGCTCTAAAATGAAGCAGAGTTTTCTTTCCCTTTTAAGTCAGTTGGGTCTCTTTAGCCAAGATTATTCATCAATTCTTAATCCATTTTTTTCCTCAAATGTCAGAAAAAAATCCAAAATATGGGAGAAGGAATCCATCTGGGTGGTTAGTTCTGATGTGATGAAGTGAATTTGAACACCATTAAATACTTCTAGGTTTTCTTCTGGGTGAAAATAAATTTTTTAATAATTTCCCTTTGGTAAAACAGGATTTAGTACCTCAATTTCTGGCACTTCATTCCACTTAGATATTATGTGATAGTTTATTATCATAAAAGTAAGATGATGCTGAAAACCGCAGAACCACTGTTGAAAATAATCCCTTCAAAATTTATGGACATATGTTATAAAAAAAGACAACAAAAAAAGATGTACTCTGGATAAGTTACAATGAAATGAGACTCCGGTACTGTGTACTGTGGCCCTGATTGGTCTTGTGCTCAGCCAACCTTCGGCAATTTCAAGAAAATTTTAAAAAGTTGTTTTAAAATACTCTGCAGTATGCAGCTTATGTCTGGTCCAAATAGGAAGACCACAGAATAAGAGCCAAAACGAGCAATTTTATAGATGTAGAAATATTCACATAGGCTAGTGCAGGTACTTCAAAAGTTACGTTCCCCTTCCTTTTTGCCTCCTGTAACAGGCCATATGTTGAAGTGCTCTGTGGGACTTCTCAGTATGTGCCTTTGCTTCTTCAGGGGACAAATGAGAAGGCTCATCTGCGTCAACACTACCTAATGCAAAGTTCAGCTGCTGGATGAGAATTCAGAAAGCCAGAGGAGCAGCAACAAGGCCAGCGTGAAATGGATCTTTGTACACCCCACACATGATCCAAGCTAAAGTCAGCGATAGCCTGCTCTGCAATTTCACGCTGATTTTAAACAGTTCTTGCAGAAACTAACAGCAACTTAAAGAATCAAAACATCTAAATCACTAAACACTATCTCCCAAGCACCTTAAGACACCATAAAAAGAAGCAGGTAGATACTACACCACATTTAAACCCAGTAGTTCTTCCTTTAGCCTGCCTGATCTGGTTTATGGGCAACAAACCTCTCTGCCTCTTCTGAAATCTGCAGTTTCTTCTTAGTATTTCTGCCTTGATTGCTCTCAGGATTATACTGCACTACAGAAGCATCCTACTTGCAACCTCCACCACAGAAGATACAAACTGTATTAGCAGAATGTGGCTATGTTTGCTATAGATAAGATTCTCCCCTTGTCTGTGGATCCATCCGTATCTTTGCCAAAAAATCTGTCAAGTCTGTCAAGTGTGGGCCAAGTGTGGGCAAACTGTCTGTGCTTCCCAGCCTGGTTTGAAAAGATTTTTCTGCAGAACCCTACATTCTCATATCAACATTTGTTTCACCCTCTCTCTGGGGCATTCTGAAGAACAATTTATGCAATGTCTTTATTTTTGTATTTGTGAATAGTGGTAAAAATCCCAATAACCTATTCATCATCTGAATCAATGAAACTCACTTTTCCACAGATTTCTCTAATGTTGACTCTGCTATCAAAGAAAATGCAGACTCTAACTGCACTGGGACCACTACAGGAGCACCTCTTCCAGAAGGGTTTTCTGGTGTGTTTTAAAGTGTCAATGGTCAGAGCAGCCTTCTCCTTCACTTGGAACCTCAAATACAGTTTTTACTTTATTTGGTATCCTACCCAGTACCTACTGTCTATGAGACTCATTGGAAATCAGCAACTGGTTTCAGAAGTGATTAGCAGAGGATACAGATAGAAAGACAGAATAATGGAGGGAAGTACACCTGTTTTCAAAAGGAAACCAGACTTCAGAAGTTTTCACAATTGTTACAAACATAAAGAACAGATGCTAGACCACTGACATGTAGATAGTACTCCAAATACGCTTTGTCCAGAAAATGTAGTTTAGGGAAGGGTAAGCTATGCAGTTAAGTGAACTAAGAACTGACCATCTGACAGGTCCCACAGGTGGGTTTCAGTGAAGAATTACCACTGAATGAGAGCGTTTCTGTTGTGTGAAACTGGTACTGGGCTTGACCCTATTTAAGATTTGCATCCACCACATGGGAGGAAACAAACAACCAAGGCTGATGAAATTGGCAGGTAACACACAGATCAGGAAAGCCATGGCTAGCAGTCAAGATGGCATAGCATTCTGGGTCCCTCCATGCAAAACATCAACATAACTAAATGCAAAGCTATACACTGAGGAACAAGAAATGAATATTCAGAACAAAGAACTGACTGCACGCTGGAGAACAGTGGCTGAATGGGACTGGAGGATGCAACAGAGAAATATCTGAATGGGAGCTTCCTGGGTATGTGGAAGGGTTTCCAAGATGAGTGGCCAGTCAGTGCCTTCGTGCTCCCCGGGACACAACTTCAGCAGGCCATAACACCACATGTGATGGTGGAGCATGTGTTGTAGCTGGAACAGTTCATGCTCTCCGCTCAACTCAGCCACCTACACTGAAGCTGATAAAGGAAATGGCACCATAATTGAACTTCTGTGCATAATTCTACAAGAGAGAATGAGCAAAGGGACTTAGTGGCAGAATAAATTAGTACAGTATCCATTCATTGTTTAAGAAATACTGCCATACAAAACTTTGCTCAGGTCACATTGAAACTGAGTTTTGATGTCTCTTCTTAGCTCTTGTTTCTGCATATGAAAGGCCCAGCATAAAAACAGCAATGGTGTTACAGGTCACAAACTACATACTTTTCAGGGACCCATCTTCTTGCAATGCCTGTCTACAATTTATCCTACAGTTTTCAGAAACAGCACATTGAGATGTAGTATTTTTTAAACAACAACGAAGAAAACTCTAAACAGCTAAACCTGAGGGAAATACACCTTATTAATGGCCAGTTTAGTTTTCATCACTCCATTGAACAAAAATTTTGGGAAAAAAAAAAATTAGTGACTTTTTCAAATGTATTTTCTTCCCCAGATAATACAAAAACTATAATATGACACTGTACCAATGTTCAAAGTAAGCATATTCTTAAGAATCCAGGGTCAGTTCCTACAGCCAGGCAGCACGCTGCCCCACAGGACCCTCCATCTGTGCCTGCCAACTTCTAGTCAGAAGCAGCTGGCATCGGGCTGCACGACCAAAGGCACCTTAAGGACCAACGTAAACAGACAATGGTGAGATCAGCTCCATTATACGGAAACTCCTCAAAAAGTGTTTTGTTGTCTTGAAGCATTTTAAAGCTTTGTGGGGGTTAGGAGCACAGTAACCACTGCCAAGTGCTGTCCACCACGGTACTGAGTACACAGCTCACGAGTGGGAGTGTTAGACTGGATGAAAAATAAAGTAAGTGCATTGACTGAGAAAACAGCAAGGTAAGTTTATCTGTTGCCCAGGGAAACAGGCAGGTGGCACAAGGCTGTCTGGCAACTGCTTCTGGTCAGGATTAACATCTAAAAGGGGGCTTTCCAGCAGGTCCACAGACCAAGCCCTGTCACATCACTGGATGGTGATGTAAAATACGCAGTGAGTCAAGTTCCTTACCAAACAGTGCTTAAGCAGATGCAGGACCAGATCCACTGAAATAAAATATCGTAGAAGTAAGAAAGCTGACAAATGTGTGATTTTTAATTTTTTTTCACAACGCTAGCATAAGCACCCATCTATTTCCTGCACTCTTTAAAGCTCACAGAAACATACTCAAAATTATGTAGCTTTTTTCTGCCGTACACCTGTGCTATAGCCATGCCCAAAAGTTTTCTTGAACTAACTGTTATTTTCACAGTAGCAATACTAGTGTATTTTAACTGTGAAAGGCTTTTACATAGAAAGAAATATTGGTTATGTTGTGATAAGTATTTCCTTTCAGATTTAGAGATTCGTATTGGACATTCAACGTATACAGTATTCAAAAAGGAGCTAAGGCTGTGTTTTGTAATAAAGGTAAGAAGGGAAAGAGGGAGTACAATACACCAGAAACTTGTAACATGCTTTTCTGAGAGGGAAATTTGTTTTATGTATTGATAGGCTTATAAATAAGAGAAAATTAAATTTAGCATAAACACTTATCATTTATCCAAAATACTGTAACATAATTGTAAAAAAATGGAAAAAAATAAATGGAAATACATCAATTTAACTTGTTCTCTTTCTTTACAGATTGATATTGATGATTTAAAGCACACAAATATGAAATTTTTACAACATGGCCACATTTCCTTACCTGTTCTTTCAAAGGCAATTTCATTTTTAGATGTAATTAATTGTTTTTAACAGCTTTTATAGCAGCACAATCACAGACTACTGCCACTCGTCTGACGGCAACACCCACTTTCACAGCTCTCTGAACCATGAGGCCAAAGCCATGTGAGTGTTGTGATTTCAGAGTAGCAGGCCAGACATACGCTTTTATACAATCGGAGCGTAATGTGCTCTGCGTGATCTGAGACAACCTCAGGTGAGTTGGAAACAGTACCTCAAAGCTTGGAGATACTGAACACAGAAATATACTGTGATACAGATTTGGAAAAGTATATCTGTATGTAAATTTTTGTGCTACTTTTCTCCTGAGAGTAACAGCAACCACACGCCTGTTGCAAACAAAAATAAACAAGGAAAGAATGCAGAATCTGTGTGTTCGCTTGCTTTCCTCAGGACAAGTTGTACCATAAGGGAGTACTGTGGCCTGCAAAAGAGGGAAATGGTTCTAAGGCTAAATTCAGCTGAAAGGGAGGCTAAAGGTCTGTACACAATTGCTCCCTGACATTTCTGCATGTAATTACCATCCATCTATTTAGACAGACACCTATCTAACTGGTTTTGCATTCAGTTACTCCATTTGCATGCACACTTATGGTAATTGCAAGTGTAAATATAGTGGGGAAATTGACCTCAGGCCTTGATTATTTTTTTTAAATATGGTCCACATTTGTAAGAGCACAGTTAGATTTACTGCTCCAAAATTCTCCTTCTCATAAATATCAGTGTATATCAGGGTTATTATTTGGTTTCCAAATATTCAGAAGTGAAGCAAAGGAGAAGGGGAAAACAGCTGTAAGTGAGAATACAGACATGTTTGAAGGAGCAGGCAGAGCTTAGGATGAGAAATACAGTGACAATATTGTGATTTACAGATCAAACATTCCAGCCAGAAGCTGTGTAGGAAAGCAAGATACAGCACTGTTCCAAATAACAGGATAGCTCTTCAGCTGATGCAATTCAGCAAAGCTCCACTGGAAACAATGAAGCTACAATGATTTACACTGGCTTGAGATCTTGCTCAATATGTTTATAGCTTAATGGCTCGATATTAATCTAAAAATCAGAAAAATAACAACTTGTCATTTATTTAACCCCAGCATGATGGAAGGTTAAACTAAATACAGAAACGCATAACAAATAGCAGGGACATTCTAAGGTCACCAAATGAAGGCTGTCGTTTTTGTATTCAGGCCAATGATAAAAGAGTTTTTAAATGTTTGGACATTCAATCTATGTAGTGCCACAACCTGAACATACCCCTTTGCCAAACACAGGCTCACTAAATCCTCTTGGAATGTTGTTTACCTCTGAATAAATCAAATTTGACAGACTAGGTTAACTTTACAGATTCATTTTTCAGTAACAAGTGATTGATATCTTTTACAGAAAGCAAGCTACAAAATTCTTACTGCATTACTGACTATTGGAAGTCATATTGTTCTTGGGTGTCATATGGAAATCCAACCCATTTTTCAAGTACTTCGTTTCACAGTCATCCACCCTCTCTGTGAGAACACAGCCGTGAGCGTACCTCAAACGGCGATCACCCAGCAGAGATAGTTTATCAATTATTTTAAGTCAGTGTCTGTCTCCCAGAGGCTGAACATGCTGTACTGTGCATTTTTCAGCACTGGTCCAGTGCTAAAATCCTAAATCCATTATCTAGGCTTATGTCACACAACAATAAAGAACAGGTGACTGAAAGAAACTGAATGAAAGCTGATATATAGGAAGGTTTATTGTTAGTTGATTAAAAACAAATAGTAACAGAAAACAGGAAGGCAAGCTAGAAGCAATTTCTATCATTTGATTAAAAAAAATATTTCATGGAAAGTCCAGAAATAAAAAAGCCCTTCATTTTAAAATTTGTGCATATCTTCTTCCCTTAAATAAAAAATAAATATGCATGTAAAATCTTCTGATGCCAACAACAAAATTCACACATTGCATGACTTGTTTGTACAACTGAATATGCTATTTTAGTTAGTATCTGTTTAATTATTACATGTAATACTGCTTGAGGCTATCTGATATGGGTGTCTATGGAAAAATGATTGTAATTCACTTTCATTATTATAATGACCTTGGTCTATGACAGGACGGAATTAAATATCAGTAAGAATTTACACAATTCACTGTGCTCAGGTTTATGCCACTTAACATTCAGTGCTTAACTGGGAGCACCCAAGTTAGGTGGATGGATTTAGATACACATTTGTCCCGAGGCTTTCTGTACTGTCAATGAAGACTGATAGGCACTGTCAAAAGGCAATTCAGATCCCAGACGAATGGAATTACCCTTTGGGGTACCTGCTGCCTCCATTTTCCATAGAAGAAGCCTAGGGTACGTGTACTTCTACACCCAGTGCTTCAACCGAGTGCTTAACAGTTATGTTGGGCTGTATATTATATATAAATTCCAGAGAAACATGTATCCTCTAATTGTTAATATATAATATTACAATATTATGTTAGAAAACTAATATTTCCTGACCACAAAGTCAAGAACCAGATGACAAAAAAAAAAAATCCAGTGTTCAAATCACAGCTTTGCACTGAATTTCCTCGGTGTTTCATTACAATAAAGTCTATAAGTGCTTGAAAATCTACTGTTTCTCAAGAAACATCAGCTAATTTCCACAGACTTACATATCTGGGCATCCATCAATTTAATTTTTATTCTTTTTCAATGTAGTCTAAAGACAATGTATTGTCATAATATTCTCAGATACCTTCATTACAGAGAACAAATTGCTTATTTGAGACCTTCTCTTACTTTTCCTATTCATATATTACAAACAGGCTATCAAGCATCTTATTTGGGGGATCTGCTTGAAGGGGTGGGCAGGACTGATAAATATTCAGCCCTCAGAAGTTTTCTTCATTCAGCGCAGCTAGGGTCTGCATTTGTTTCTTTAGATTCTGGGTAAAAAACCCACTGATATCAGCTAAAGTATCTCCCCTGACTGGCTGAGTAACCCTCCCTCCCCGAATAACCTACCGGTTGCTGGTTAAACAGTCTTAGGCTAAGAAACTGAACCAAGACATTCACACCTCTGTGTGCATGTTGTAACCACTGCACTGCTGCATTAAGAAGTGCCATCTCCTCCATTCTTGCCATTTTTAAAGGAAAACCAATCCCTGTTTACTGCTTTGAAAGTGGAGGCCTGGGCACCTAACTACAGCAATGTGGGTCTCAAATGCAGAAATGCCACTCTCCACCTCGAAAAGGCAGGCTGAGGAGCCTGGCTTCAGTCTAGCCCCAGCCACTGCTGGATTGAGTGTGCTTGTTCAAGGGCTTTGTCCATTCCAGTTGTACACTTTTTTTGAGAATCTCATCTGCAACGTCTTGCAGCACCTCTTAGGCACCTCAATTCCATTGCCTTCTAGGTTAAGCACTTGAACCAAGAACTTGAGTTTCATATCACAGCTCCTAAATTCCTTTTTTTTGGACTGAGCATGAATGAGACTATCAGGATCAGAAAATCAGCGGGACATTGACTGCTGGTAGCTGGGAGAGCATATTACAGAAGCACCACCATGTTCACCCTTCTCTTAGCAACCCCTCTGGACACCTCTGCCACTGGCTACCAACAGAGAACAGGCTGTGGACCCAGTGTCTGTGCCTGCGTTAGCAAGCTGCGTGAGCAAGTAAGAATGATCTTTGGAGCTGAACAGTTTGTGCCAAGGACCCACTATTACACTAAACGCATATCAGGTGAGCTCACATCAGCTATCTCTAGCCTGCTCCCTTGGACTTGCCACTCATTAGAAACTCGAGTGCACTGGGAGCACTTAGGGAGCACATCTTTTTTAGCATTCACCTTAAAACAATGCAGCTGGCACACTCAGAAACCATGCCAAGCTGTGAGCCAAAGCATGAGAAGTGGAGACTATGGGGATATGCACCTTATTCAAAACAAAACACACTGCCAGTGTGACCATTTTTGTTTTCTGAGAGGCTAGTGTCCTACAACATATAGATAATTTTGCCTTTTTTTCAGTATTGGAACTGCTGTTGTACCAGAAGATTACCAATTAATGTAGTTTTCATAGATGGAATACAAAGTTTAAAAGATCTCACAATATCCAGGACATGATTTTTTTTAATACTTCCAGAAAAGAAAAAAAATTAAAAGCATCTTGTGAGAGATTTTTTTTTAAACCATCATGATTACTGCTTTATTCAGCAATAGCCCTCTCTCCATTTCAAACACCATATGAATTCCTGTATCCTGATGATACAGAAAGACTATTTGGTACTCTCTTGCTTTTCCAGAAAGATTGTCTGCAGAGTTCTCTCTGAGGAATGACCTAAAAGGATGAGGTAGGCAGGGTCCTAGACAGGGAGCATACAATGAAAACAGAGAGAGTAAGATGTTTTAAACACAGTATATATATTTAGCAATAAAAGAAAAACAAATAACTAAGAACACTCTTTTCCACTTCAGAATCCAAAATGGTCAGTGTGTGTCATCATTCAATCAGTGCTACAAAACCAAATCCATTCCAGCACACAGTGAATTTTAATGGCCAAACAAAGAAACTTTGAAAAATGAGCAGTTTCTAATGAGACCACCTTAACCAGAGCACAAAGGACATTACTGTTGAACTGATATTGGGCCTCAAACAGGACTTTTGTTCCATTTAACACCAACATGTCCTACAGTAGCAGGCTTGCCATGAACAGAGAAGAATGCAACTGCAAAACAATCAGATATTGTTTCAGAATTTGGATTTCAAAATGAGTCATGAAATATTTTAGGGCACATCATTCACATCTGACACTTTGGAATTCAGTTCTTGGTAACCAAAGTTATTTTCGTCTTGAATATCCAGCTAGGATTTTCAGCACTGCTGTTCTAGACACATTAATCCAGTGTTCAACCAAGGCTGAAAAGAAAAGCCTTCTCTCTGGTTTTATTTTTATGGAAGGGTAAAGCAAGAAATAGGCAAGCAGAGCACAACTCTCAAAAGTACATACCAGTCCTACCCCCACAGCTCTTAGCTGGATCTATATAGTTGGATAGGCATTTTTTCCCATTTTAGCAATTCTCCCACTAGTACACCTCAGGAAGAACCCAACACTTTCCAAGGACTTTCATAGAAATAACAGCAAAAAAGAAAGAAAAACAAGGAGGAAAAGACCACCAAGTATCAAATACCAGTAAGGCAGTATCCATTATACCCATGCATGAGAGTTGCTGGTTCAAGCTCTCCATTAACCTTAGGCTCCCATTTTCTAGATGACTTCTGTAACTAGCCAGCTGTATACCTAGTAGGACAAAGCTTTTCCAATTATCTTAGTTTTGTAAAAAATTAAAGATTCATTATCCTGTTGCACCTACATCGAAAGTAGGTGACCTAGTCAAACTAATTAAGAAGAAGGTCTTTAATTTAGCTCTTCCATCTACCAGCGATACCACATAACAGGCAGGCAAGTGTTTGCTACATTGTGAGTTGTTGTAACCTTACATGTCAGGTTTGGTTATTTTAAAGTCTATTGTAAGGCTCTAATATTAGCAGCTATCAACTTCTGTCTAGTAGCCTCACTTTTCCCACATAATTTTTTTGTAAAAGTTGCCGTCATCTATTACCTCCCTCAATTTAATAGCCAGAGTTTTACTGCGCAAGCAACTGCAGAAACTATTACACTTCACAGAAATTTCCCGCAGTCTGAGCTGCCTTCAATACAGAGGTGCTGGAGAAAATGATCACATTTAACAACTGGAGTTACTAATGAACAGAAGAGTTAGCTGCTATGACCCATCCATGAATAAACAGTAAACAGGAACCTTTAGTGCAAAGTTCAGAGTTTAATAGATGCACAGTCATTCAGTCCAGGATGCTCTAACTTCTACCTAGCATAGGCCACACAACCACATACAGTAATTCATACAACACCTGGTAAGGAATCTGCCCTTATTTTTGCTCAAGATTCCTGACATGGTTATTTAACCATGCATCCATCTGTTCATTCAGCTTTCTGTCTATTTCATGGTAAGTTTCTTTTTCACTCTCTTCCCCTCCCTCACCCTAAACAGCTGCAGTATGTAACTCACACTATCATTTTCCTATAATTTCTTTTCCTACAAATTATCATAATGAAAATACTGTTATCTATTTTATCTTCTGTTTACAAAAATCATACAAAATAATTATTGTCTTTTGCTCTACTGGAAGGACTTTAAATATTTGGATACATTCAAAACTTAATCTAGGGTCACCATATCCTCATTCTTGTGAGGAAGTGAGATGTTGTTGAGCAAATGATAAGCAGGACTGATCTGGTGATAAAAAGCTTTTCAGGCCTACTGAAGCCCTGGCAACAATCTCATTACCCTCAATGTCAATGGAGCCAGGATTTCAGCCCTGATGTTAATCTGAAATTTCCTTCAACAGCTGAATCACTTTGATTGTGAAACGAAAAGGAATTCACAATAAAGTGACTTGTCTTGCAAGATTTCCCATACTTACTGTTTCTAGGCAGAAAGAAAACAACAACAAGAGAAAAGATAATGGCAAAAGATAACAACTGAGTGGTGCCCAGTGACAGGACCAAGGGCAGTGGGCACAAAATACAGGAGGGTCCTTCTGAACATGAGGAAACACTTTTTTACTGTGAGGTAGCCTGAGCATTGGCACAGGTTGCCCACGGAGGTTGTGGATGTATCTCCATCCTTGGGAGATATTCAAAAGCTGTCTGGATGCGGTGCTGGGTAACCAGCTCCAGGTGGCCCAGCTTGAGCAAGGAAGGGGGTTGGACCAAATGACCTCCAGAGGTCCCTACCAACCTCAGCCATTCTGTGATCCTGTAACACTTGCCCATTGGATTCAGATCACTTCGCCCAAGTAAATGCTATTACTTTTTTACCAAATACTATCAATCAAATTTTTACCTTGACCTTGCAAAGAAAAGGTGCCTGCAACACCTCCGCAGAAACAGATAAACAAAGCAGGGTAATCACAGCCCCCTGCGGTAGCTCCTAAGATGTCAGCTAGCAACGGCTATTGCCCTGCAATCCAATTCATAAAACAATACTTCCAAAAGATATCATAACACCACGCATTTGCACAAGTTTCTTGGAGGACAGATTTCCAGTGACCTTAGCCAGAGGCTGTAACTATTCATTACATAAAGGCCCCTTTTCAGTGCTCAAGAAAGTGAGGAGCAGCTTTGTACCATCTAGATGACAGTTCAGGATGAGCAATATTAACTTTAAATAGCAAATTAATCTTTTTATAGACCATGCTTAATCCTTGGGCAGAACCTTACAGTTATTAGCACCACCTGGTACAATCTGCACAAACTTCATTGCCACTGTTGAGACAGACCAAAGCTTATGCTACATTTCAATTCCACTTAAGGTTTCAAATAAGGATTTAAGTGGGATTTTGGGATGTGGAGTGAAAGGGGTGGCTAAGTGAGTCATTTGCTAGGGTGGTGCATTTGCTGTGGCATCAGTGTATGGTTTCTAGACTTAAATATGCAAAGTAATAGAATGTGCCTTCAATTATATAAATAAAATCTGAATGCACATATAATTTTAAATATAACATTAATGTAGATGATAACATATATTAAAAAAACAATAAAAATAACAATGTCTTATCAGGTCATCTGTCCTATATGCCTGTGTTGAACCACATGAAAAGCAGCTAAAAATCCTTCAACATTTTTTGCCAGACACTACCAATGATGAGAATAAAAAAAAAAACTACATAGAGCAAAGCTTTTTCTCAATTTTTTTTTTCCAGATCTGAGACACCCAAAAACATGCAAAACTGAAAAAAATGAGATTCTTCTTCTTATTGATTTGGTCAGCTGGTAAAAAGGCTATGACAATAAGGGGAATGCACAGTACCTGTGTTTTGATCTTTCTTAACATTGTAATAGAGAGGTTATACATTTCATCTGAGCTGACAGCAGCTTGAAATGTTATAGATAGGCTTCCTGAGCACAACCATTATTTACTGTTTGACTGTAATGTCAGTCTTTTTCTGCTTTTTCAATATTGTTTGCACTTTGCCTTTGTGAAAAGGGTCTTGATTGAACCATACAAGGGGAGATATTTCTATCTTTCTATGGGATCAATGAAGATGTGTTTACAGGTCCAGGACACAGTGTACACACCACAATAATGGATTTTAGACTGTTTGTTGACTGAAAGCTCCTTTTCTTTGTAACTTGTCAATCTTGCATCTATTACTTGATTGCAACATAAAAGGCTATTTGGACAAGCTCTGAAACAACAACTGTATCAATCTAACTGAAGTGGTTACCTGCACTAAGTATGCAGCCTTTAGCAAGATAAATCACTTAAAACTTGAAATCATGCAGGACTTTATTTGCCTCCCCATCTGTCATCTCTACTATGTGCACAATTTTCTTTAGAACATTTTTACTGAAATGGTACTAATCAACATGTGATTGCAATGAAATAATGAAAATTAAAAAAAAACAGTTAACTTTTGTAATTCTGAACATATGCAGAAACTGTATGAAGAAATCAGTAGTCCAGCACACATCTTTTCCATCACTGATCTCCTGAATCCTGCAGTGACCAACGCATGTTTAGTCAAGAGTGACTGTCCTTAGCTTCTCGTCCTCAAATTTTTAATGTCGTCTGTTAGAGGAACATACACTGTCCTTACCCCTCTAGGCAGAGACAAACATATACCCTGAAGCATCTCATCTCGCTACTTACTGAGTCTTGAAAAATACATGCTTTCATAATTCAAATAAAAGTATTCATCCCCTAGAACAAAATACAGCTAAACTGTTTGATTCAATGACCTCGAAGAGCAAGCAAACTCCACAGGGTGACAGCATGCAGCATAAACTCTGTCAGAGAGCTTATACTGTTGCACAGTAAAAAAATAAAACAAGTCTCCAGTTTGTGAACATTACGAGTCCACGAGGAGTGACACCTCAGGGAGTGTGAGCCAACAGGGGAAGTTTGCCCTAGACGACCAGAAAGGTAACCGTGCTCAGCCAGAAAGGTTGCAGGGGCAAACACTGTAATCACAGCAGCAGGGATAGCAGAGACAGGGACTCAAGAGTTCAACAATAACTGTAATCAGCACTGAATTTTCTTGGTTTTCCTCTCTGCTTTGTGCGAACTAGAGCCAGCAGTGGGAGCACCTGATCCTCCTAACTCAGCAGTTCTCCAGCTCCAAAGGTCCACGCACACACAGCCTGTCTGCCACACACGGTAGGATGGCAGAGAAGAAAAACTGTAATTTTCATTTCACAACCGACTTTTAAGACATGCATCAACTTTGGTTCCAGCACACTCCCAGCAGACCACTGCATCTCTATAGAACTGAATATGCTTTGCGAGAAAGCTACACACAGTGCCAAAGGTGCTACCAAAAGAAGCACCAATATGAAAATTCATGCAGCTCTGAAAAACAGCCAACAAAAATTATGTCCTCTTAATAAGGTTCAGTCAGTTGAAATATATTCACAAACTGCAGAATACTGGTGCATTTTTTCTTACCATAGTGGTCATTTCTAAAATTATGATCACTGGAAGCAGCTATTTCTCATTCAGAAGAGAAGAACAATAGTTGGCTTGACTTGCACTCTGTTATTCCCTGGTAGCAAGCACATCAACAAGAAAAGGACAGCAAACACCTGTTTTGAAAATAATTTCCTATCCTGCAGTGATTAGACTGTTATCAAGGGAAAATTTTGCAGTCTCAGTGCTATCATACTGGAAAGCTTCACCGGCAGTAACATTTTTAGTAACACAGCTTTTCAAAATAAAATGTAGAAATGTTCTTTCTAAATTGCATAAGACTGTGCCTGTTCTACTCTCCTTTGTTCATACTTGCTCACAAACGTCGCAAGTAATTAACTGCTATCTGAATGAGTCATGGTTCTAAAAGCTTGTTCTTTTAAAAAGACCATGGCAATGAATTCAGAAAGAATGGACGGAGATCAGCATATAACAAAATCAGAAATATTGTTTTAACACACGTTTCATACGCTGTTTCTGAGATGCTTTTGCTCTTTGGCCTTTACATTTCGGAAGCTCAGTAAAATAAGCTCCATAATAAGTGTAGAAAACATATGTGTGGTTAGTCAGTAATGACCAGTCCTCTTGCCTTTGCAGAAACCAAGCAGAAAACTACAGGCAGCAAACGCTGCTGGGAGCAGTGAGCAGCATTACATATAACTAAAGACTCTTGGGCCATCTTACACTATTTTCTGTGTTAACTTACCACAACCGCTTAAAAAACCTGTTCTGTAGTTATATGGAGATCCAAGTGTTTCTCTGTGGTTTAAAGCAATCACAGAAACAGTGACATGGTTCAGCAGACCCAGACACACATAGTAGACAGGCTGAAGGGGTAACTCTTAATTTGGTTTGTAATCATGTGGCCCACAAGCCAGCTAAACCCCACGCGACAGAACAAAGATGCATTAACTGGAGTCTGCTGAATCCTAAGAACCTTCAAGAAGTTTTATAGAACTATTAGTTTAAGAGGTAATCGAAAACTATTTGTAGAGCTATATTTCCAATTCCTGTAAGTACCTTTGTTTCAGTCTCAATGCCATATAATTTATCACATCAGTCATTGTAATATGGGGCATATGATGCAGCCTGGAAAGAGAATGAATAAACTAAGTACATTTCTGTCTTTTTATCCTGTTTTCATCGTCTAAAAAGGAAGTTTCTAAAGATAGAAGAGGAGAGCAGCAGGAGCACTAGTAAGGGATGGAAGCTGCAACAAATCAGTATTCCATTTGCAACGTCAGCCAGCAAACAGCTTTCTGTAAAGCACAGTATGCAAAGAAACTGTTGAGAAACCCTGTTTTTGTTTTAGAAAGAGAGGAGGGACAAAGAAAAATATCTATAATAAAATACATTTTACAACATCTTGCAATTTGTGATACTAGGATAGCCAAAAATCCCTGAACAGGATGAGCTGCTATTAGTTAGTTTACATAAGCATCTGAAAGATCCAAGTTGCAGAAGGTCAGCAATACAAGCCAGTGGCAGCGCCTCAGTGTCAGCAGTTTAGGTTCTACGTAACAGGTTTATGCTGCCACTTCAAATGGTACTGGTGGACTCAACCTTTTCAACACGAAAAAGTCTGTCTAAATAAGAAAAGTACAGCAGAATGGTTCAAGAAAAGAGGCCTAAACTTGACAGAGTTGACTTCTCATAGACCTGCCCTAGAAGCCACCAGTTGTAAGCTCAGGTAAATCAGAGGCAGGGTGAGCATAGGTATGACAAAGAGAACTTAAATTTGAGTCAAATTAAAAGGACATGAGACTTTCTGCTCTCTTCCTCTCAAACTGTTATAAATTTGCCATCCAGAACAAATTAAAAGCACTTTCTACCCCAAATTAATTTGTAAACACTGGGGTCATGGCACACTTTTCCCCTCAAAATTACAGTGGGCACTCCAGGCAGGTCAAAGGAAGCTGCCCTGGTTTTTGTCTTAAACTGACTTCCCACGTGACAGCCTCATGCCACCTGGATGTCGCTACCTCTGTCAATCCCAGCCATTTTTTTTTTGTCAGCCTCAAGTAGAAATAAAAGAAAAAAAATGTCCACATATATTCTTTTCAAAGCTTGATACAGAGACTATTTTCATAGTTGGTGCACAAATGCTCAAGCCTTATCTGGATGACTTCTGCTAATCCACCCGATCACATCAGACTGACAAGCCTTGATTATGCTTACTACATGTTGTAATATGTACAACTGAGACAGTAAACAGCATTTTCTGTATCTATACCTGTGTATAGTGTATATCTATCAGTGTCATGCACTGCTAAGATTGCTTACGCAAACCTCTGGCTTAGAGACTGATTTTACAGTCTAACTAGTGACAGTAAAGTTTAAATACATATAGAGCGTATCAGTAACACAGTAATTAAAAAACAGTAGCAGAAATAAGATGTTTATGAGTCTAAGTATTTTTCATCAGAAAGAAATGTTTGCACAAGAAATCCCAGTGGATCAGATCACATAGCTTTTCCAATTTTTTCACTGAAAACAAAGACTTGTCCTTAAAATTTTTCAAAAACCTTTACAACACAACCTCAAGTGTGTTCACGTAGCAGCCCTCTAAGTTAGTACAATGTGGCAAAAAAAAATTTTGCTTGTCACCTAATTCATACAAGCTTAAGAAAGTCTGATTTGAGAATCAAGTCTCATCTTCTCTCAAGTGGCATAAAAGACAGAAGAAAATGGCTGAAAAGTTACATTTGATCAGTAGGTTCAGAGTAATCTTCAGTACAAACTGGATGGCAATCACTTTGGGAACTTAGTTCCCTTATTTTTTAGCAGTTGCAATGATAGACAGGTGCTTCTCAACAGTGTTGGTTAAAAAGGAAAATGCCACACTATTACTGAATTTCTGCTACTTTCTAAAGGAAATGTGCAAAATTTATAGCACAGGGATATAAAAATTTCTTTTTAAGTACACAGTTTATTAAATGAGTATGACTGTAATTTGGTGGTAAGGGCACTCACTGCATTCTTGGCTCAAAAGACTATGTGCAAATCAAATAAAATGATTATTAGATAAAATACGTAAAACAGGGAAGAATGGAACCTGGACAAGTTCTGGGCCTTTCTTCCCTCATAAGTTCCAAACAATTTCATCATGCTTATCACTCCTTTCAGCTCAGTGATTCCTGATCTTTTTTTCATCCCAGTGGAAAACCTTCTATAGAAAAGGAGTGACAACATAGACATCTCAAAACACCCTTGTAGTCAGAGAAAACTCAGGACAGCTGAAAAAGGTTTTGAATTCCTTGATACAATTTGCTTTCAACCCAACCGGTAACCCCTAACTAGTATTACCAGGCTTCACAGGCAACACCTCCATCCAATTTCTTATCTCCAGGGAAAAAAAAAAGCCCATTCCATTTCTGTAAAACACAGCACACAATTCTACCTTCAGGAAAGGATCTTCAGCTGTTGGTGCACAAAAGTGTCTTTCTTCAGGCTTGATTAAGCCCTGGAAAGATGGAATATTTAAAATATTTTCTGGTTTTAGGGCTTTATTCCATGTATTTCAGATCCTACTTCGTGAAATATAACTTTCTGTATTAATTGTATTACTTAGCTCTGTATCAGTTGCATTATCTCTGGTAGGCTTCACATGTAACACTGTTCTGCTTTTTACAGGAGATCCAGGTGCCCAAGGTTTAGCTGTTGCAAACTGAGAATGGCCATGCCTAACTACTTCTCTGGTTTCTCACTTTACCTGGGAGAGGATACACAGCAAAAACCTTTCTCTTCTCCATGCAGAACAAAACAGTTTCTGATGTAATGCTTTACAATTAACATATAACAGAGAGATGATTGACTTCCATAAGTGGTCTTACCATTTATGAAGTTGGTAACTTTGAAAAAAATAATATTCTTGGAAATATCTTCTTGATCAAGAAATTTTCAAACATCATAATTTTATGTTACAATGCTGGACCATCATGTATGTAGGTATTGTAGGCATTTGGAAAATCGGATAGTACACTTATGTGAATTAAATGTCTGCATAAACATATGTACTTAAACATTATCTTAGTGGGAAGCCATACTGAAATACTACAGCTGATTAAGTCAACCAGGTAAATTCTCCCTACAGATGTAGAAGGAGGTACTGCAAATATTTCCCAGATTTCCTTTTCCTGAAAAGTTGGTTATCTTGTTAATTCTGGAAGGTATTAACTATCCAATAAATTCAGCATATCCCTCGCTGTAAGCTGTCAGGATGTGACATAACATCCTATAACATGATGCTACATGGTACATAATGCCTTAAATTAAAAGGAAAAAGAAAGCAAGACATTTCTTTCAGAGAAATAGTAGGTAGCTAATCTGAATATTTGGGGTAATTGGCTCTAGGAAGAGAGAGAGAGATCATTATTTCAGGTTCCCTAGTGAGTGTTAATTAGTCATATTGCCTCATTGTTTGACAAAGAGAACATTGCTCGTACTGCTAAATCTATAATGACACATAGGCTTTTGCAGCACAGGTATTTTAAACTACCTTGACTGACTGACAGGTGGGTATTTCTATTCATAGTTGAGTGCGCTCACAGAGTCAAAGTTACGTTGTCTCAGAGGCATGAGAGTTTTCTCATCCTGATCACGAGAAGCTTTATTTTTAAACAGCAGAGAACAAATTGCACTCTGACCATTAAAATGAGAGTCCTCTATTTGTAAGCATAAAGGGTACATGCTTTCCTTTAAGAACACGGCCTCAGCGCTACACTTAGCCAGCCGGCAGTCAACAGCTATAGGTAAATTACAAGTACTGTGCTGTCATGTTAGGCATCCAAGTCCAACGTTGAGGTGCAAGAGTGGCAGTATCACGCCTGTCAAGCTTTTGTTGTCTGCTTTTGAAGGCCAGATCTTTAGCACTAAAAACTTAGCTAAGTGAGAAGCCGTATCACAAAGACAGCTGTATTGCTCTCTATATCTTTGACATGACTACATTGTCCAAAAAGAGAGAAGAGAAATATTGGCTCTACTGCCTACACGAACCTCAGAGTCAGGTTCTTATTCCAAATAACATTAATTTATTGAAGTCAAACAGTTCAATAGAAAGGACTTAGAGAAAACAACTAGAAATTTATGTGATGGTCTGACATTCCCAGACATGTGAAATGTTTTCAAATTGTTCTTCTGCATCCTCAGATCTGAAGTCCCTTCCCTCTTAAACAGGATTACCAACCGCAACAAGATGTGTGGGAATTGTGTGTGAGCGGTTATCGGATTTTCTTCCTCGCCCTTTTTAAAAGGAGAAACAGAAGACCTAGCTCAGGCACTCAGACACCTGTTAAGTACCATGCTCTGTCTTCTTCAGTGTATCTTGCTCCTTAGCAGGGTGGATCCTCATTCAGTTCATTAGCTTCTATGTGCACTTGTGTGAGGCCTCAACAGGTAAGAAGTGACAAATTAAAGCTGGACTGATGAAAAAGTTCTTGCTGTTACTATTGTGTTCTGACTTTCTTAATCTGTTTAGCTAAAACTTACAATGCTTTGAGAGCCAATTAATGAATTAAACAGACTTCCCTACCTTGGAAATGTTTTCAGAGGGCAGAGCAATGGCAAAGAATAGGAAGAACTTCACTCATTAAGCCATCGTGGCATGTCTGGCAGAACAACTGGATGCCTATCTCTTCCCATGAACTGTATGAACAATACTGGTAACAGCGCAGGAGATTAACCACGATAACCTGAATCCCACTATGGAATTACAGTTTTGTCAAGAACAACCCTGTCCCAGAAAAGACTGTATTACTTTTTATGTGTAACAATGTTTCCCTCGCAGTCCAGATCTAAGTGCACTTACTGGTTACTCTTATCTGAAAAAAAAATATATAGACTTCCATAAAATACACAATATTCAGACTTTTATATGGTACAACTGTAAAAAAAACCCTGTCTTGGTATAACTTTACTGACTGCATTGAGCAGTGCTCAATGACTACAGTACTAGACACACTCAGAAGATCTATTTTCATTTTAGGTAGAACTTCTGACCTCTTTTCTCTCATCTACCTCACAAATATAATGGGGATTTGTCTTCATAAAATATAATGAGGCTTACATTACTGTGTAATTGCTAAGAATTAACCTGACCACCATTAGTCAGCATGAAAACGTATGCGTCTCATAACAATGAGATTCCGTCAATGTCTAAAAAACAGGAGTACCTTTTATCAGAGGTGATTACACCATGTATGACATTGAGGGGTCAAAAACTCCACCCATAGTGTGAGAACATGCAGCAATGAAAAAAAGTTACTACTGATTCATAATGACATTTTAAACTGGCATTAGGTATGGTAATTGATATGATATGATAATAGTCATCTGTATCCTATCTTGTCCACCTAAACTTCAAAATTTTTCACAAGAACTTTAAATAGCAAGACTCCAGCCGTCCTGTGACTAAATTTTTAGGTCATTCTTCCATGACAAGAGAATTGGTCCCACAGAATTCAGGCCCCTACGTATTATTCCCCTCCAAGGGCACATGAGAAGTCCCTATTATCAACAGAGGTACGTATACAAATTGAGAAAAGAAGATCTCTAAAATGGTCTTTTTAAACCGTTCTAATGATACCTTGCTTTGCAGCATGTGGCATTTAACATTTTCAAGGCACCACACAGACAGTAACTAATGAATCCTGACAACACCCCTGTGAGGTAAGTGTCTATAATCATCACCATTTACAGGTGGTGAAGCTGACACGGAAGGCCAACTTCGTACATGAGCTACAGTAGGGATACATTTAGCCAGATTAGTTAAGTGTCATAAAGAATTTTAAACAAGTCCTTTCTGCATGTTCACAGCGGAGCTGGAACTGGAACCTGGGGTTTCCTCTCTTCAGTCCTCAGACCTAGGACAACACCGTGCTACCTTGGGGGCTGGGCTAGATGACCTCTAAAGGTCCCTTCCAACCCAAATCATTCTATGCTTCAAGCAGTTCCAGGCCACACCTTCAGCTGCCATCAGCAGCTGCAATTTTTCTAAATCCAGCACAGTTGTAACTGCTTACACCAACACTGAACTTTGTCCAAAGGCTTTCTGAACAGTTTTGCACAAAAACTCTTTATGCCTGATTAAAAAGAAATGAAATGTCTTTTTCTGGCAGCACCTGGTCTCTCCAGGAACACATGTTTACATTTTGCTGAATTACACAAATACACTACGCTTTTTGGATCGCTGCAGACATATTAATATTGAACTGCAGGCAACCACATGTTGGTAATGAGCCCATTTTGTGTCTTGGCTCATGGAAAAGAATGTGGAAATACCTTGTTCTGTGGTATTTTTCCTCTGACAGTACTGATACAGTGCCGCAGGCACTCTGAAAATAATAGCATAAGGTTAACTGACAATTGCATGTGTATTTACACCGATAGCCTGATATTATCATATTGTTAAAGAAAGAAAAAATCTGGGGCTAGAATATGCAACTAAATAAATTTCTAGCTGGTGAAAGCAAGTGAAGCTAGAAGAGACATTATGCTCAGACTGCTCACACAGTCCACACGTTCTGTACACACGCCATTTCAGAAACCTCTGAGAATCCCAGAGGAGGGGCAAAGACGCAAGCAAGGCTTTAAACAGCAGTAAAACATCAGCCCAGCAGTACTTGCATACCCGCTGCTCCCATGGAAGTTAATAGAAGTTTTAAGCTTTTCATAAACGCACTATCAGGCCACACAGAGCAAGCAAATTAAGCAATGAAGGATTCCTCTAAAAACAGACTGCTTCTGGCAGCTGGAATTATCTACAAACTTTTCTTGAAAACAATAAGACGCTTTTTTCAGGAACCAGGGGAGAGTCTGCAGGCCCTAAGTTGCAAGTTCTCAAGGAACTGTATTCGTAGGACAACTAAAAATTAGTGTAATTATATAACACAGATGTATTTTTTACATGTAGCATGGCACACAAAATGCAGTAATGAGACATCCTAACTGAAACTATCCTGCTGGCTTCTCCACGGCTCCCATCCTTCCATTCTGACTAAGCAGAGAGAGAGCTGCTGCATTCAGTGCAGAGAGTCTGAACAGACTCTCTCTACCTCTCACTTGCGCCGCGCTTTGCAAATCATCTCCTCTCCCCCCACATCACCCATGCTCCTTCTGTGTCTCTTCCCATCTGCGCAAGTTCCCATTAAGCCATACAACTTACCCTCAAACCACTGCTCCATAGCCTAACACTTCTCACACCTACAAAGTACAACCAGGTCCCTCACCTGTGCTTAGAAAGCATGTCTTGTTTTGTGTAAGGCTTTTGTTAGGAATATTGTGCTGGGTGTTTATGAAGTTACAATTCTGTCTCTGTAAGCCCAGTATTTACTACCTTTACTATGTACACTTTTTCCCTTTAACTTTGCTGACCTGCCACATAAAATAACTCTTGTGTTTTCCCTGTAAATTAATTATCGTGGGGCTTTTCATTTTCCTTTAGCTTAGACGGACATAAGCAAGTTTCACTTACATCATTTTAATTCAGTAGGAAGTTTTATTTATCAATTTCTCTTCTGTACAACCCAAATTGAGTCCTTGAAGCATATATTCTGTAGCTAGAGATGATTACCTGGAAGTTTAGGTTGTGTGATGGTTTTAGTGTTGATCACTGAAGAATTTAAGAGGCGATTTCTGGGAAAGTACACTATACCTAACCTTTTCACCAGTTGTCTCACTGCCTGACTTTAAATATACTTTTTACTCAATCAATAATTTCTTAGCTGACAAAAACAATTTTCTAAAAGCTGTGGTAGTATCTAGAATTTGTTATACAGCGGTAATTCAACTTGTCATGTTGTCCAATAGAAATATTACCAGAAGGCAATCCACCAGTTTCAGTCACTGTCACCAGAGTTTAAACAACAACACGGCATTTGAGAAACAGGGGTTTGCTATAAAATCTGCATCAGCTAGTGGTGGCAACTTTCCCTATCATGTCACCTTAGGTGGTGGACTCAGTCAATACCTTTTGAATTGTTTCTTACTCAGAGTAAAAGAAACTGTGCAATGCAGAGGACTGAAAAAAACTTTTAGACCAACAAGCTGGCACATTGAACGTGACACAGTTTTGCTACCTGTCAGAGCAATGCCCTTAACAATTATTAGAGCCCTTAACAAATCATTAGAGCAGAGCCCTTAACAAATGGGTACGCATGTGCCCACTGAGACAACCATGCAAGGCAAGGGAGAGTAATCGGGAACACAAGAATCTCAGATCCTCTCCTTGCCTCCCTCTTTCCCTCCCAGCTGGTGAAGCCATCTCCAGTGTCCCCAGTACCTGGGAACCAAAGGCTGCAGAAGAAAACACAAAGGAGGGCTACATCAGCACCGCAGTGTGCCTGGGGAGCTGCTCCATGCTGTGCAGGGCACAGGCGGGCACAGCTCCTCCGCCAGTAACGAGGAGCCAGGGCCATCTTCTACTCTAAGCAACCATCTGGTCTGCGCCACGGGCCAAGCCAGCTCACCCTCAGCTGAGATGCCGGGTCCGACTTCCAGGTCTTGCACTTCCAAGTCTTTTTGGGGGTGCTCATGTCCAAAAGATAATACAGCTAACAAGATAGATTTTTAACACAAAATATTGTGTGATATTAACAAAGACCACAATAAAAGAAACCAGAGTTTAAGAAAAGTGGCTTTAAGAGCAGATTTGTTTCTTCTGTCCCTATGGCAGCACTGATTTGTGTTCATCTGCTTTGCATGACAACAGCCTCCCAGTCCCAAATGCACGACTTTCTAACATGTACGTGCTCATTTTGATCTTGTGGTGTCTAGCACTGACGAAAGAAGTTGTGTAACGCTGATGCGATCCTCAAAATAGCACCTTAGCAGCTAAAAGCTAGGGCACAGATTTTTACTAATTCCTGCTATATTTAGCATTGTGCTGCCTTACAGTTTCCCCAATAAGCTTCTATTAAGTTAAATGCCTAATTCAAACATACCAAAGGCCCAACAGTACTGAAAGAAAATAGCCCAACAGCAAGGTCACTTGCTTCATAAACCATCGCAACTGATGTCAAATTTTCACAGGCACTCTAAATCCAGGGCTTGAACAGGGACACATAAGAGTTTCAAACAGAGAGAATTCATCCTCTTTGTTTGCCTGGAAATACAGTTTATCATGCTCAAATCCGTAGTACAGAATCTGTAAACAAGAATTAAGTTTCAGAGACTTTTCCAAAAACTCAGTTCTGTATTAAATCTAATTAAAATTAATTACTTTTGTGTGTGCTCAGTGAGTTGTGGCTTTTGCCATGTTCTTCACTGTAGGAGCTGATTCTCGATAAACTTTTCATAAAGCCCAACTGTATTTGCAGAGATTAGAAAATAACTATACTGTGGAGCAGCACTGAGTATTACAGTACCGGTCACGTTAGTAGCACATGTTAGTCTAAATATATGAGACAAGAAGCAGCACAGATGATCCTCTGCTGTTATTTTCCAAAGAAAGTGCATTGCCTTACAAGCTATTAAAATCATAGTACCAGCGTTTTGTAAGCAGTGCTACAACAGAAGACACCAGCCAAATTCAAAATCAAATCATTTTGCTTTCCCACCATAAAGACTAGCCCATTTAAAGTATATTCAAGTAATTTTTTTAAGAAATAAAAAACCAAATCTCCTTGATTTTTTCCCACTTTTTTTCCCAGACAAGGACTATTATTTTTTGTAATTTTCAGAATTTTAGAATTTTACAAAATTACACTAACTTGTGAATAGTGGTAGTCAGCTTAAATCTGCCCTTCCAAGTGACTCAAATACGCTACTGAAATATTGAGCCTAGTTCTACATTTTCCCGGTCCTGCAGCTGTGGCAGGGATCAAGGCAGGGTCTGCTGTGGCAAGCTGGTTCCCCGGACCAGCACTGCTGCCTGTTGTGATGGGGAGCAGCACGCCTGCTCTCCCAACTCGCTGCCGGCTGCTCATACAGAAGAGACAACACGGTGCTGCTGTCAAATTCAGAATAGCAGCACGCTTCATCAGGATGGCTTTACCTCCCACACTGGCAGGGCATCTGGAGGGGGTTTCAGCAGAGGGAGCCCAAGCACAGGCTGTTGGTGAGGGACAGGCAGAGCCCTTGCCCTACAGCAGGACCTTGGGATCACACCTTCCAGCCTTTGGCAACAATTTGTACCTGCTCTGTTCCATTTCTCAGATAGGAAATTACCACCATTTGATATTTTCCAAGAAGTAGACAGGTTGTATGTGTTATGGTTATGTGCAACTCTCAAAGGCCACACTTGTAACAAAACCTGTCAGGTTTTACCTGTCTGTTAAGAAGGTCTATCAGCACAAACCTGAGGCAGTTCCTCTTGGCCTAGGCCTCCAGGACTACAGCTTGTTTCCCCTTTCAGCAACAGTGTCAACTCCCAAATTAAGAGTAATATTAACATACTTCTAAACTGTTTTTAATTAGTTCTTTAAATAGCTGAGTTGATTTTTTTTTTCCTTTTACACATACAAAAATTTTCTCTATTTCATCTTTTCACATTTCTGAGCCGGATGCAACTGTTTCTTGCCTTACAATGGCAATCACGCTCATTTTTCTCTTTTATCTCCTTCCTGACCACACGAAGAAATAGTGGACAACACTGGCAAAATTTTAATCCTTATCATAACATCTATTGGTACGGCTAAGCAAAACATAACAGGGTGCATGTGCCGTGCAGGATTTGATTAGTAAAGTTCTTAAGACCCATCTTACATTCACGTCTATTTCTTTTAGAGGAGGGAATACATAGAGTTAAATGCAACCAAAGGTATAATATCATCAAGCATTTTTCATGGGGGAGACTTGCATATAGACATGTACCTTACAACCAGCTATATGTCCAAATCACTCCATTCCAGCTCCTCCTTCATCAATCCTTCTCTTCAGTTACAGTTTCTCTTTATCAAATTCCTCAGAAACTTCAAAGCTTCACTTCTTTTTCAAACTGGTATAGTTGGATCACTTGTATTTTCTATGTATTCCAAACTGTCTCCACAAACTTACAAAAACAAGAGCAATCCTACCTTCTTAGTGTCGGTCAGGTTCAACACACCAGCAAAGGCAGGCGAAAACTTTTGTTTTTTAACAAATGAATACAGTTTTTCGTAAACATAAAATATTTTAAGGAAAGTAAAGATTCCTTAATATTGAAGAGATTAAAATATGAGAAATACTTCCCCATTTATTCTAAATTTGAAGAATTTCTTTGTGCTTTTTTCCCCTCACAGTCTCTACTCATTTACCTAAACTCACCATTCACTCTTGATTAAATATTTGCTTTACTGATCTTTCTTTGCTGTCACAATCCAAAACACAAAATTGTTAGGACATGTTTAAGAGACAATATTTTTAGGACAACATAACATTGTGCATATAAAGGCAGCCAAAAGCTGCTGAAGAGTTTCAAATCTAATGAGGCATAACTTATAGGGAGAGGTAATTTCTTCTACCAGATTCACTGAATATTGCCATAGAAAGCAAATGAACCTTCAGCTGCACAAGCCACTCTTCAGATTCTTCTCCACCTCAAAGCTTTTTTTTCCAGCTATGTTTATTAAATATTTTACTTTTCCCCATAATCTTCCCTCTCCTCTTTGTAACATCACGGCTACACCAATACTACTGATTCTTGCTAAGGTAACTGAAAGTGCTACGGTGGAAATGCAATACTTGGAAACTGCATTCCAGATTTTTCAGATACTGCATGCACATCATTATTGTTTCAGTTTTTGGGGTGTTGCTGCCTGTTATATATAAGGAATATGATACTTAATAACTTAGTATTGGAGAAGGAATATTAATTGGAAAAGATATATGAGACCCCATTCTTCTTCCATATTGAGGAAGGTGTACAAAACATAAAGTGATGAAAACCTTGATTTTCTGAGTGTACACACTTCAGATCCCCTCAGCATTATGGCTTATGGTCTCCCACTTTCCTGGGATACACCACTTGGGAAAACTGTTATATACTAAAAAAGCAGCATTTATTTATCTGTCCCCCTAGGCGCCGGCAATTTCCATGGCAGCTCTGACAGCACAGCATCATACCTGCTGGGATGAGGTGGAATGTTGTCATACAGCTGAAAGAGAGCTGGCAACTAGTAACAGCTAGGTAGACCAAGTAAATATATTTTAAAATTAAACTAAGAATGCTTTGCCAGTTGGTATGTTTTGCAAACAAACTTTAATTTACATTACTCTTTCAAAAGTCTGCGGTGTGGTCAGCTATTTGTAGCAATTGCAGTGATCTCGCTACCATCTTGTCCGTTATTAAATTTGCTTTGTTTTAAAAAGCGAGATAACCACTAGCTGCAACATTTGCTGCTCACCTCGCCAACAAACCATGAGCAATCTTTTAATCAAGGCTTTCGATCTGGGCCATTATAACGCAAGGGAAACTGCACTTTTTTTCCTTCCTCTGTTCTCTTTCTGAACCTGATCCGCAGCAAAGCGCAGCAACAGACGAGATAAAGGCTTCAGATTAACCTAACTTCTCAGTGTTATTTTTTGAGGTTAGAAAATTATTCATTTTTCTGGGACTAGTGATACTTGACCATATCCTCCAGGACTGTAAATTATAATAGCCTGATTGAATGGAGCGGACCTTTGACAGCTGATATTAACAGTACATCCGCCTCACCACGTGTAACCTACCAGTATTCAGCCACTCTACAGAGAAGTATGGAGAGACTGGACTGGAACGAAAAAGGAAACATAAAAATCAACAATTAGATTCTCTCGCTAAATGAAAAATAAATTTTGAGTCAAAAAAAAAAAAAAGTTTCTGGCCAACCCGAAGGTCAAGGGCGAAATTCAGCAGCGCTTCCACCAGGCGCTCCCCCTGCTCCTCCTCCCCCGCCCTGCCCCGGCGCCAGTTCGCTGCCCTCAACCACCCACCGGCCGCGGGGAGAAGGCCCGCCCCAGTGCGGGGAGGGCTGCGCCGAGGCCAGGGGAACGTGGCGCTTCG
>Ga0065711_1027166_pt1 | contig 53202 bp, 47 predicted proteins | sample Hoacrofraction12_FD_59098 | JGI IMG/M metagenome (GOLD analysis project Ga0065711, IMG submission 59098) | Hoatzin crop microbial communities from Cojedes, Venezuela - Epithelial fraction 12 v2 (version 2) | ecosystem: Host-associated > Birds > Digestive system > Esophagus > Crop | place... | reverse complement strand
GCTCTGGAGCCCTCAGCGCAGGACAGAGCTGGAGCTGTGGGAGCGGGGCCAGAGGAGGCCCCAGCAATGATCCGAGGGCTGGAACCCCTCTGCTGGGAGGAAAGGCTGGGAGAGCTGGGGCTGGGCAGCCTGGAGAAGAGAAGGCTGCGGGGAGACCTTAGAGCAGCCTGCCAGTACCTGGAGGGGCTGCAAGAGAGCTGGAGAGGGGCTTGTGACAAGGGCATGGAGTGATAGGACAAGGGGTAGTGGCTTTAAACTAAAAGAGGGGAGAATTAAACTGGATGTAAAGAAGAAATTCTTTACTGTGGGGGTGATGAGGCCCTGGCACAGGTTGCCCAGAGAGGTAGTAGATGCCCCATCCCTGGCAGTGTTCAAGGCCAGGTTGGATGGGACTTTGAGCAACCTCAGCTGGTGGAAGGGGTCCCTGCCCATGGCAGGGGGGATGGAACCAGATGATCTTTAAAGTCCCTTCCAACCCAAACCAGTCTATGATTCTAAGCACCCTGGATGGATGCTGATCCTCTCAGGCTGAGCAAGGACAGGAGGTTTTACTTTAGCCAGACTCTGGGGAGAGCTGTGTGTGACATAAACTGTGAATCCTGCGAGCTGGGCATCCTCGGATGGCAGCAGGAACATCTGAGGTGGGACTGGTCCTTAACACATCATTTCACAGGCCAGGCCAGGTGATCAAGAGGTCCTTGTAGTCACATTTTAGCCATAAATGAACATTTCCAGTTAACTTAAGCTTCTCAGCACAGCCATAATGCTTTAAGTGTTTGCTCTAAACTATAGCAGAAGGTCCCTTATCCTTTTATTTAAAAAAAAAAAGAAAAAATTTCTTCATGATGTTGGTTTTGTCCTAGGGAGTCGCAGTTGCTCAGCTGAGGATGTGAGTGTTGGCCTTTATCTTCAGGCTGTGTCTGGTCATGAGAGAGCTGTGTAACAGGTTTATGGATTTATTGCAATTCCTCTTTAGAAAACTTTGTGTTTTCCTTAGGATATTCCTAAGAAGCACCAATTCTCTCTTAGGTTGGAGTTTTCCAAAGTCAACGTTCACATTGCAGACCAAGCCTGACCTCTAAATCTTTTTCTTATCCCACAGCTGGAAGCTGTATATCCCCTTCCCGGGAACACATACCACCTTCTTGAAAGCTACATGATAATTTAATTTAATCCTTTCTGTGTTCAAGGAGCAAGTGTCACCATAAAGCTGCTAACATCCTGTCCCCTGTGCTTCTTGGTGGCTGCAGCTGTGCGTCGTGTTGGAATATTTCAGTTCCCTAAGTTTAAATGTTAATTGAAATTACTGAGAGGGGACCCTGAGCCCTGGTCATGCGTCACCCTGTTTGGGTGGAGAGGGTGTGCTGGATACGTCTTGTGCTGACACTTCTATCAAGTTGTATTTAACTGCTTTCCTCAGAGCATCTTGTCTCCCATGTGCGATTTTTGTTGGTGTTGAGCATCTCTAAGGTGAGGGTGATGTTTCTTCTAAACATCACTCTGCAAATACACTGATGTATTTAACTTACAGCAAGCAACAAAGCAATGCAACCTTGTCTTTCTCAACTGGATGCAGCTGAGATGCTCATTCAGGTGGATCCTGCTCTTCAAGGACTGTTTATGCTTGACTTGCACATGTTTTTTGGAGATGAAGTGAGAACGGAGGCTAATTTTGAAGTGGAGAATAAAACCTGTGCTCCAACAGCAACAAAAGATAGTCCATTTGATATGGCCATTACAGTACATTTAAGGTCAAAGAAAACTAGATCTTGCTTAAATGTATTTTTGTTCTTGACCTTTTCTGACATTGTCTTTTGAGTAGTTAAAGACACTAGGTTTTCTAAAGGAGGACAAGTCTTAAAAGCCTTGCATTTGTTGTATACAGATGGAAATTTGCCATTCACAGACTGGAACAATTCTCAATGATCATTTTTATGGATGGCACTTGATTTGATCATGGATTTCTCTTTCGTCTTAGTAATGTAATTTGACATGAAGAGAGCTAATGCCATCCTGCAGACAGTCAATGACCTTTCTTGGTCCTAAATTTCACTGATTTAAACTTGCCTCAGGGAAACTGGTTTCACTACCAGAATGGCAGCTGAATGAGATTGCACTCGTTTGAAATGACAACTTAAGAAGTCAGTGCCTGTGTTTAATGTGTGTAAACCTGGGGTTTACCAGACCTGCTTATGGGGTCAGCAACTGTTACAGTCCTGTGTTCTTGCTCCACTCATTGTCTAGACCTGAGGTTTTAAACAATTTTTATTTTTTTTTTTTTAGTTTTGCTATAGTGGCATAGGTCCCTGTATAATGGATTTAAGTCTACACAAAATATGCTGCTGCTCTTAGTTGGCTTTTATAGACAGTTCAGGACTAGCCTGTGCGTCTTGGTGGAGGCTGAAAATGGCTGCTCTGAAAGGAAACCCAGCAAACCCCGGCAGTGCCTTTAACCAAGCAGGTTGTGCTTTGTCTGGATGGGTAAAAATTCTTTCCCAGCTCATAGGCACCTAGGAACATACATGCAACTGGATCAGGTAGGTGCAGGTAGTCGTAGATGTCACAGATCTGCTCAGATGTCACATCCGAAACCTGCCTGTGGTTTCAGATCTCCTGAAGCACTGGCTTCCTATTGCAGGAAACCTACAGTTTTGACTTAAATTAAATTTTCATAAATTTTCTATTGGTTTCATAGATTTCATTTAAAAAGTGACTGACGTTTCTCATCATGAGTACTAAGTACACACAGTTCTCTGAGATGCAGTTGGGAATTTCTGTTAGCCGAACATATGTCTTTCCAGATGAAGCCAACCTGGTTTGCTCTAATTACGGATGCGCGCCGTCCTGCCGTACTATCGGCAATAAAAGTGCCTGTGATGGAAGGAGCAGCTGAGCAGGCAGGTCCTGGCGTAGCCTCAGCCTTGCTTGGTTCATCCCTACAAAGCTCCTTGCATCTCTGTATCCTCCTGTTCGTCTTGTGACAGAATGCTCTCCCAGGGCAGCGTGAGGGTTACGGAGCAGGTATTTGTTAGAAAAGTGGAATTTCTGAATGAAAGGTAGAATGAAAGAAAAGTGTTAAACCCTTCTCTTCCTTGCTTGGTTCTTGCAGCTTGTGCTGTGTCCGGCACAAACGGCGACAGGGCTCTGCGAAGCCTGTAGGTCCCATCCCACGCGTGCGAGACCATGCCCATTTTTCACGCTCTCAGGAGGGACAGGGTGTACCCCCAGTGCATAGGGGCAGGTGGGGGGAAAAAACGGGCAACGCTGCTTTGGAACTGGGCCTCTGAATGGAGATGCGCCCTCTCTTTGGAGGATCTCCTCCTCATGGGTGTTATATTACTTCCCCTGCTTCATGAATGCACTTAGATGTTCTGTATACATAATTAACCTCTCCACTGCGCTGGCAGACGCTTTTATTGAACTGCCCATCACGACTCCTAAATATTTTCCTCAGAGGATTGTGCAGGTTCAGAGGCCAGAGAGCTGGAGGAAACGCGCACGAAGCTGAGTAACTCTTGGCAGTTATAGATGCAGCTTCCCCTGATTTACAGCCCGGTCTAGGAGCAGGAATGTGCATTTGGGTCAAGAGGTGTCTCTGTGCTGAGGGTGCCTTGCCATAAATCCAGGCTGCTGAACATCAGGATGCTTACGATGGATCTGTCCTTATAATGCCTATGAAGTGCACGAGGATGGCTGGGCCCAGCTTACCAGCGGCCAGAGCGCTCAGATTCGCCCTGCTGTGAGGGGCTGATGCCTCCCACAGCATTGCTGGAGTCGTACCTGGCAGCTGCCGTACCCAGTTTCTGACCTGCCTTTAAAAGGTGTGCGTGTGAAGGGGGAGAGGTGGCAGTGCTCAAAGCTGTGACGTTAACATAGCTCCTGCCTTGCCTTCTTCCACTCGGGATTTTCCAAGCCACGCAGAGTGAGTCTGAGCTCTGCCTTTGAGCCGAGCTTGGGCAAAACCGCAGAGAAGCGACATCCTTCCTGAAAATCCCATGTCGCTGGGTGCGAGCTGTGTGAGCAGCGCTCCGGCTTTGTAGGGGGTGTGGGTGACGCTGGGTGCACCAGCCCTTGGTCCTCAGCTGGGGATGCTTCAGGAGTTGCTCACAGGGACTGCTGAGCCACGTGGCTCCTGAAAACCCATTGCTTCCCTGCTATCATTGCTCCGAAATTTAGGAAATACAGGGCAGGATTTCTTCCGTATAATGCGGCGTGTGAATCTAACCATGCCAGCGTTCGAGGGAGATTCTCAGCAAGCCTTTGGAATAATTGCTGAGCTCGGTGGGTGTACCTCGCAGCTGGGATCCAGCACGGTGGGGTCCCGCTGCTCGGGACCCCCCCTCTGTCTGTCTGTCTGTGGAGGGGGGAGGGAGGGCTGCCAAAAGGGTCTGTTTGCAGGGTTTTTCCTTGCAAAAAAACCTAAGTGCGTACACCTCTTGGAAACCTTTCACTTGAGCAGCAGCTTTCCCCGCTCCAGGATTTTTGGGACGAAGGGGCTTGCGCAGAGAGAAGCGATCCTGCTTGCATGGAGGGCTTGTATCTTCGCAGTGTGACTTTGAGCCTGGGGGGCTGAACTTGCACAGAGGTGATAATTAGACAGGAGAGTCATCCCCATCTCACTTGGAAGGTTGAGCCTCTCCGCGCGCTGTGCCAAGCCGGCATTCCTGGGTCGGCACAGATGTGTTCCCTGTGGTTTGGTGTTTGTTATTATTTGCAGCACATCACCAGCGCATTCGGTCGCCTTACCCAGAGAGCTTCTAATTGCAGCATCGTTTGAGGAGGGGGGAAGTGTTTTAACACAAGCTCAGTTAACAACAGCTTAACACAGCATTGCTCGTAGGGTTTAATTTGTGCCCTGATCTTTGCAGACAGAGAAACCTTTCAGTCTTGGAGGCATCTCTCCCCGCACCGTGGTGTGACCGGAGCCGCTTGCGCCAGCTTATTGTTGCCGTAAAAGCCGAGTGAAGTTTGGATTTTCCGGTGCCCACTGAGCCAGATTTGTGAAGCATAAATGAGAAAACCTGCCCTGGCCTCCCTTTCCCATAAAAAGCTGCTCAGGTGGCTTAGTGTGGCAGGCTAATGGGGGGAAGGCGGAGGCTGCACCTGCTAATGCTTTGGCTCGGGCTGGTGGCACAGGGGCTGCCGCGAATTCCCCCCGCGCAGCAAGCTGTTCGTGGCAGGAATGCCTCGCTCGGAGGAGCGCTCCTGCGACGACAACAAAGAGCCCTTTGATCCTTTCCATTTGGAGAACTTAAAACGAGAAAGCCAAACTACAATAAGACCAAGTTGGGTCATAAAAAGGAGAGCAGGAGCACCAAAGCGCTCCGGAGTGTAATTGTAGAAGCAGCAAATGCTTTGGCACTTAATTCTGCTTTAGTGTCAGTTCAGCATGTTTTGCGTTTCATACCGGAGAGCCCGTCGCCAAATGCTCTGCACAAACAATCCGGTGCTGCTCCTTGGTAGGCTCAGGGCACTCGGAGAGCCCCTGGCTCTGGCGCTGCTCCTTCAGCCTTTGGCTGCGGATCCGGGTGGAATTGGCCCGTGGTGGATGAACAGCCCCACGCTCGAGATGTCCCTTTCTGGCGCAGGAGCCTTGGGCGGCTGCTGCCGCTCTAAGCCTGTTTGGTCAAGGGACTGGGACCGCTGGGGTCCACCGCCTTGTCACTGGGCAGCGGCTTGCCGTGCCTGGGGCTGGTCCCCAGAGATGAGCTGCCAGGCTGCCTCGCTGGAGCCAGTGCTTCGTGCTGCCTGGGCTGTACTGGCTCGGCTGTGCTTTCCCTCGCCTCTGTGCAGACCTGGGTGATGCCCGAGGGGTAGATCCGGCGTTTAGATCAGGCATTTTATAAAACGTTTGTCAGAAGTCTGGCTAACAGCTACTGCCTCTTCCCACGGCTATTAGGGAACAAAAAATGCTCTGAATTATTTCTATACAAAAGACTGAGCTGCAGATTGTTGTCTCTGTGGTGGCATGGCCTCGTTGCACGGCTGGGCACCAGCTCCTGGGAGCAAAAATCAGTGATTCGAAGGTGGCTCGTCACAGGTACAAGGAGGTGCCGAGTTGAAGAGCACCCGTGCCTGTTGCAGAGGTGTGCCTCTGCGATGGGTTTCGCCCTGCTCTGAGCTGGGGAGCTCGGCTGGAGATGTTGCCTGTGGGACAACAAGGGACAACGGGCACAAACTGAAGCACAAGAAGTTCCGTCTGAACACGAGGAAGAACTTCTTCACTCTGAGGGTGACGGAGCCCTGGCACAGGCTGCCCCGGGAGGTGGTGGAGTCTCCTTCTCTGGAGATATTCAAGACCCGCCTGGACAAGGTCCTGTGCAGCCTGCTCTGGGTGACCCTGCTTCGGCAGGGGGCTTGGACTGGGTGACCCACAGAGGTCCCTTCCAACCCCGAACATTCTGTGATTCTGTGGGACGGTGGTGAGCAACACCCCCGAACACGCATGGGCCACCCTGGAGCTGCTGACCCCCCCATGCCCACCCTGCTCCGCGGGGCTGGCAGTGCCATCGCACCGGGCCAGGCGGTTCCTGCGCAGCTCCGGGGCTCTCAACAACTCTTCTTTATTTCAAAGAATTGGTTCAAAACATAAACCATGGAGGGCAAGTGCTCTGCAAGGTGCATCCTGGTAGCTAAGTATGTACGAAATGCGGCTTGGCAGCGTCTCCCGGCTGATGTCGGCGGCAGAGGGTGCAGCCCCGTCTCGGCAGCAAGCGTTTGCACGAGTAGCTCCTGGGGAAGGGCGAGCAGGTGGCTGGAGCAGGGAGCGATGCTCGGCCAAAGCTGTCTCCCTTTTCTCTCCCATCCTCCTCTCTTTGGAGGAGCTAGGGGATGGGTGACAGACCCAGTGACTGTTTTGCTGTCATTTAAATAGGGACATGATTAGCCCTTAAGTGGTGGACGCCTCCTGAAAACAAGGTGACGCTTAAACATTATTGAAAACCCTTATAAATTGCTTTTTCCTCTAATAGATTAGCATGGGTCCAGCTCTCCATGGTGTAGGTAACGGGTGTGAGTGATTTATTCTATTGGGGATTGTAACAGATGCTGTAAAATCATCTTGTAAGTATTTGAAAATCATTCATCTGTCTCTGACGTGTCTTAGCACGTACAGGAATGTTCTGTTTGGGGAAGTGAGGTCCTTATCCTGATTTATCTCGAGGTGCTTGTAAATGTTGCTGTAATTTCGTGTTATCAAATCATTTAGCTCTTCCTCTTCCAGAAAGAAGTTATTTTATCTCATGCACCTTGTTTACTTCAAATTAGCCCTGAGGTTGGCCTGAAGTTGCACCTTGTTATTCCTCCACCTCCTGTCTCCGTCTTAGGCTCTGTCGGCAAATTTGAAGGTATAAGTAAATACTTTTTTGTTATTAATAGAATAATTTCCCCCTCCTACACACACGTTTTCTTTTCATTCCAGTCTTCGTTTTCCATGAGAAACTTGACATTGCAGTGCAAGCAGAAACCTCCCAAATTGCATGAAAATGCCTTAATTCTCCTAGCAACAAGGTCAGGGCTCAAATCCAGGACCTCTCTGCGAGCGTGGGGGAAATGGCCCTTCCAATTACCTGCTCCCCCTGCGGTACGGATCCGGTCGGTTCATCAGCACCTGGGTTTGGGTGGATTTGAAACTCAGCCATGGTATTGTTTAAAAATTCTCCATTCACTGGGGAAGGGTTTGTAGTGGGCTGAGCCCTGAGAAACCTGGGGCTGGTTTTATGGCTTCCCATTGAAACCTGGTGGAACCCCATGGTGTTGACTGATTTCCCCCTTCCCCACTCATGTGGCTTTGATCAAACCCAGGGCTCGGAGAACGGCCCCCCCAGGAACTGGAACCACTGAGCTTTGCCCAGTTCTGCTGTTCATTAAAGAGTTTGTGAGCTTCCAACTGTAGATGATAAAATTAGGACCTTTGTGCCCTGCCCAGTCCTATGGCAGAGCTGGCTTTGCCCCCATGTAGGGAGGACACATAGGGTACACGGCCTCTGTTTGATGCATGTTTGATGCAGAGGTTGCCATGATCTCTCCACCCTCTAAATGAGCCCTACCCATGGTAACGAAACCCTTTAGGCAAGATGGTGCGTTAATGATTTTAGGGTAAACATCGCATACTATTGCACCGATTGAACTGAAGCTCTGCTGAAGGTACTAAGCCAGGGAGGGATGGCTGCTCCTGGAGGCTGGTGATGATGAAGATTTTCCCCTGTTGTTGCCCGTGTGACTCCAGCTTGGGTTGTTGTGCCTGGTGGTTCCCGTCTTGCAGCTCTGTTTGTAGCTCGTATGCAGTTATTTGGGGATCAGCGGTGCAAGGAAGCCTCAGCCAGCTCGCGCCCAGGGGCTTCCCTTGTGTCCCACGGTCCCTGCCCTTCGCACAGACTGCACCAAACTCTGCTGTGATTGTACAGGACTTTTTAGGAAGACTTCTAGGAAAGAGCAAGTTGACCTGGCCAGCTCCTCGCCCCAGCCGTCGTGCCCAGAGGAGCCCCTGGGCAGAGCCACTGCAGGTGCTGTTCTGGTGACACTGCTGTGGCTCTCCTATCCCCCTCGCATGCGATGGGTGAAGCAGCTAAAGGCCGGGAGGGTCTGGTACTGTTTAGTTTGTGCAGAGGGAGTTTAATAGCAAGCCTAGCAGTATGCACAGGCCTGCAGTAATGAAAAACTCATTATTTGACTTCAGCAGTGAGCTGGATTGGGCTAGTACTATAATGGAAATACTTCCTTTGGCTTTGAGCATTAGATTAAGTCCTGTAGGATGCTCCATACTGTGCTCATCCCTGTCCAGAATCCATAAAACACCCAGAGCTGAGACAGCATCCAGGGCTGCAGTGAGCCTGTGTCTACTCCCTAATATCTTTTGACGCGTAAAACAAAGCGCACACCACGATGCATGATGCTTGGGGTGCAGCACCAGTAACTCAGCAGTTAAAGGGCAAAACATATTTTCTGGCAGAAGATGATAAGCAAACAGAATTTCCTCTGTTCCAAACCACTTAAAGATGCTGTTGTGTGATGCTGCAGCTCTCTCCGTGTGCTGTTTGAACTGGAGTCCTGATTCCAGCCCAAGGTCCACGTGCTGCCACGTTCAAAGTCCAGCTCTGGGTCTGTTAGTCTGGATTTCCAAGCCAAACTGAACCCTGTGTGGTGGGTTGACCCTGGCTGGATGGTGAGTGCCCACCAAAGCCACTCTGTCACTTCTCCCCTCAGCCGGACAGGGGAGAGAAAATATGGCGAAAGGCTTGTGGGTCGAGATAAGGGCAAGGAGAGATCACTCACCAATTACCATCACAGGCAAAACAGACTCACCTTGGGGAAATTAATTTATTGCCAATTGAATCAGGGTAGGGTAATGAAAAATAAAAACTAAAACACCTTTCCCCCACCCCTCCCTTCTTCCCAGGCTCGGCTTCACTCCCAACTTCTCTCCCTCCTCCCCCTGAGCAGTGCAGGGGGATGCGGAATGGGGGTTGTGGTCAGTTCATCACACGTTGGCTCTGACACTTTGTCCTCTTCACTCTCTGCCCCTGCTCTGGTGTGGGCTCCTCTCCCCAGAGGTCCACAGGTCCTGGCAGGAGCTTGCTCCAGCGTGGGCTCCCCACGGGGTCACAGCCTGCTTCGGGCATCCCTTTGCTCCGGCATGGGGTCCTCCCTGGGGTGCAGGTGTGGATCTGCTCCCCCATGGGCCTCCCTGGCTGCAGGGACAGCCTGCCTCACCATGGTCTGCTCCATGGGCTGCAGGGAACCTCTGCTCCAGGGCCGGGAGCACCTCCTGCCCTCCTTCTGCACTGACCTTGGGGTCTGCAGAGCTGCTCTTCTCACACATTCTCTCTCCTCTCTTCTGCGTCTAATCCTGGCTCCCTCCATGAGGAAGAATGTAATTTAGGGTCATGGTTTCCTAAGCCAGGTACCTGAGGTCTGGGTGGCCGCTTTTAGGCTGAGATGGAAAGCTGGGCAAAGGGGAAGAACCTGCCACCAGAGACAAAGGCATCTTCCAAACAAAAACCAACCCTGAGAGAGCAGAGGTGTAAAATCGGGCATTTGCGTCACCCGCTCTGGCAGTGGAGCTGGGGTGGGTCTGGTGGCTGGGGACACTGCTGCCCCGTAGTCCTCCAGCTTCAGTCGCATCAGGATGCCGGTGGGATGCCAGCCCGTGCGGGGAGCCACTCCAGCATGGGAACGGCCCTTCCCACTGCTGATGTCGGTCAGGGGTGCGAGCTGGAGCCCAGCCTGGGGTGTGCAATGGGGGTCCAAAATGACCAGTTGGATCAGGGACAGGAGTGGGGTCGGGGACCTTGGCACCTGCGTCACCCCTCAAGATGATCCACAGAGCTCCACGCATGGTTTATTGGCCAGGTGTCGTGCCCGGGATGCGGCGGGGAAGAGTTTTCAAAGCACTGGAGAGGCTGAGACTAAGGCTTGTAACGATTTTAGTGGGATTTGGGTAGTTATGGATGCAAGACCGCAAGGCAATTCAGAAAACATATCAAAAGCGAGCGGTGGAAGTGGCAACGCTGTTCTTTGGCCCATATGAGAATCTGATATTTTAATTTTTTTCTGATCAAGTGTGATGTTTCCCTGGCACGAGTTCAGTTCATCTTCCTTTCCTAATGGAAGAAGCAAAGCTCAATGTCTCGCTTTGCTTGCGGTTGAAGGAGCTGGACTGGATGAGCTTGACTGGTGTCTTTGAAAAGTCTTTCTCTCCTTGGATAGGGGCGTTTAAAAAAAATGAAATGATTTCATCGTTTTCCTCATGCTTTTTTAAAATTCATTTCTATTTCAGCTGATGCTTGTTACAGCCTCTATTAACAACGCTTGAACCAGAAACAAGCTCCAGATGTGATGATTTTATTTATGCCAAATTGGGTTTTGGTCACTGAACTTGCCTTTGGATAATGAATTTTTCGTTTTATTTTTTTTTCCTTTTTCAGCCCGATGGCACCAGCAAGGAGTGTGTCTTCATTGAGAAAGTCCTAGAAAACAACTACACGGCACTGATGTCGGCAAAATATTCAGGCTGGTATGTTGGATTCACCAAAAAAGGGAGGCCACGGAAAGGGCCCAAGACCCGGGAAAACCAGCAAGATGTACATTTCATGAAGAGGTACCCAAAGGGGCAAGTGGAGATACAGAAACCTTTCAAGTACACAACAGTCACCAAGAGGACTAAGAGAATACGACCCACCAACCCCAGTTAAAAATAGACAAAAACAGTGTCACAATAATAAACCACAAAAAAAAAAACTGCACCAGAGGAATATTTTTACATTAAAAATAAGGAAGAAGCTCTATTTTTGTACATTGTGTTTAAAAAAAAAATAAAAATAAAAAAAATTAATAAAAGACTAGATGGCAAACGCTGGGGAAAAGCTGTTAGGGATTTATTGTGACTTGAAAAACGAAATGAACTGCTCTATTTAAATTGACTTCTTGTTGTTGATGACACACAGGTGCTTATTTTGCTTTTTTGGAAAGGACAACTTTTCAAGCATATCCCCAGAGGAGAAAAAAAAAGGTAATTATTAAAAATAAATAAATAAAACCAAAGAAAACCAAAGTTCTTTCCCAAAGTTACTGAGACCCTGGCCCCGAAAAGTGCCGGTTTTTGCAGTAATCTATTTATTGTCTGCTGCGCACCGGCCCAAGACAAGATGGTGTGTGCCGCAGTGACTGAGTTTCCGTGGAGTTCTCGACGCATCGATCTTCTGTAACCTTTCTGACGACATAAGGTGTCACGGCTCTGTGATCCTGCATTATGCTCAGTTCTGGAGAATGCTGCTAAATACATTCAAGTGACTACAAGATGACCTAGTACACCAATGATAAGGGAATATTTTAAAACCAGCTATATTATATATATTATATATATATAAGCTATTTATTTCACCTCTCTGTATATTGCAGTTCCATGAACCAAGTATTACTGCCTCAACAATTAAAAAATTATTTAAAACACATGTACATATTTTTGCTGTTCACACTTCTTTCCCTTCCCTGAGAAGTGTTTTTTTTTAATGCATATTTATCTTTTATGTGAGGGTAGCAGGATACGTTCGGGGTATTTTTCCCACTATAAACTTAATTGCTAATTCTGTAATTCCTCCTGTTCCTTAATACCATCTTCCTCCTCCTCTCTCATTGTTCCCACAAGGAAGAAATCTTGCATGGGGTGATGATGGGCTGACAGCGGGGAGTCCACGCTGGTATTTTTCAAGAGAAGGAGTTAAATTTGATACTTCTCAGTCCAGCGAATATTTCCTAAAGCTTTGGCCAAGCAGAAGGTAAACTGGAAAATTAGCATCTGACTCAATTAACACATACTTACGTGTGGCTTGCGTTTCCTTCCCTGAAGGTTTGGAGACAGGCTGTTTGCTTTGGCTATTTAATTCAATATTCTATCTTTTAAAACTTCCCCTAGATGAACCAAATCCCCCTCCCTCATCCTGTGTAGCTCTCCCAGCCCTTTGGTGACTTGCTCCCCTCGTCAGTCCAGCCAGCTTTCCTCCCAGGTGTTCTGCACGGGACTTGGACGGTGTAAAGCCACGAGGTGTGGATCTGTACCTACAGACGGACCCACGCGTGCGTTGGGTGAGACAGCACTAAACAGAGAGTGGGAAAAAAGAAGGACAATGAAGTAAGTGACCTCAAATTTTAGCTGAAATGACAACTGAGCCCATGTGAAGCTTTAAGGAGAAGCTTGCCTGACTTTTTCCTTCTCCCCGTGTGCAGACGTTGCTGCACTCCCCGTTTCCAGCCAGGGCTGAAAATGCTCAAAGCCACTAAGAAAGCTTTTTCTTGTTAATCAGAACTGCTCTCCCCAGAACAAGCTTTCTCAAGATAACTTTGAGAGCTGCAGCCAAATCCTGCAGATCAAAGCCATTTGGGAGATGGTGCAGATAAGCATGCAAGCTTGAGGATGCTTATCTGAACCAATCTCCAAACCTCGCAAGCCTAGAGAAAAATGAACAGTGCTAAACGGGGTCATTTCGTGCTGCTCCACAAAAAGCTGGGCAGCCTTACAGGTGATGCCTTCACCCCAGCTAGGCACGGGCAGTCACTCGAGCGGCCCCTCTCCCAGTAAATATACTGGGAGCTGCTCTCCTGGCGTACCTGGAGACCAGCACTGAAGCGGGACCCGATGGCACGGTGGTGGAATTGGTTGGTGGGGGCTGGAAGGCTTTGCCAGCTTTGCTTTCAGATTGATTCATGTGGGAGAGATTTGGGGAAAGTTCAGAGGAGCACTGGGGGTGGAGGACTGGGAGCGGCTGGAGACTTGCTCTATTAGTACCTCCGAGAGGAGAAACCCAGTTGATTGTTCCAGAGTGAGAAAGGATTTATGGGTGCCTTTTTTCTCCTTGAAATATCACCAAGGCCCGTGGCACTGACGGTTTCACTGTCAGAACTACAGGGTTTGTTTGCCATTGGGGAAACTCGAAGGGGTGGAGGCAGTAAATGCTTGAGAAGGCTGGGCAGAAGGGATCTCCTGTGCGGCCGAGAGCAGCTAGGGAGGATCTGCTGCCTGTCCTGCAATGCCCACTGGGTTTGGAGACAGGAACGTGGGAACTAGGGACCATGCAATTGTCACTAGGGGCCTCTGGCGCTCGTGTTGTTGGTTTGCAAGAATATTTACTGGACAGCAGTGAGATGGGTTCCTTGGGCTGTGAAAAGGTAGCGTGGTGAGGTGCTCATCTGGGTTAGGTGCTGTCGGAGATTTGTTGGCTGAGATTGGTGTGCATTGAGTATTCGTATTTGAACATCTGCTCTTTAGGCTTTAATAACAACAACAAAAGCAGGGACAAAGATGAGAATAAATCACACCGCATTCCCTCCAGAGGAACTTCACGTTGGGCAAAAGGGTGCTCTGGTGAGGAGATGTTCAAGAAATGAACAGAAACAGGGGAAATCCGTCACGTGCCCAGTGACGGACGGCCTTGTGCTTGCCGACCACCAGGCATGTGGTGTTTCTGCGTCTGGGTTGTGCTTGGTGGTTAGGCCAGCGGTTGCAGGTGGTTGTCAACATCCCTGCTGGAGAAGTCTCTCTGCTGACATCCGGATTAGAGTAGAAGCTTTTCTGTGGTGTTTAACATTTCTTCCTTTCAGAAAGTCCTCGGACTCCTTGAATATGAGCTGAAATTCCCTGTGTAGGCTATTTGATTTACTTTATAATTGAAAATTGTTAATGAGGATTTAATTACTACTGTGGAAATAACCTCAGCAGTGAGGGGCGTAACACTAGGCGATTGCTTGAAGCAGCTGATGGCCTGAAAGTGTGTGGAGCTCTGGGTGGGCACACTTTAAACACTGCTTAACTGGATTTAATAAAAGCATATTGTAGCTACTGCTTCAGAAATGCTTCTAGATTTGTAGCAGTGTTTTCATAGCTGAGATCAGACAGTGGCACGCTTTGGTAACGCCGTGGTCGGCTCTGTCATGAAGCTGGGTGCAGGCGCTGCTGGGCATGACGAAATGTGAGTCCATCCCAGCAGGGAAGCTTTGTAGGTCCAGGGAAGTTTCTTGTCAGTGCTTTGAGTGTGTTGCACAAACCAGACTGCTGTTTGGTGAGACCTTCCAGGTGCTGTTCCTGCGATGGTGAAGGGTTGGCTGTCAAAGCTCAGGTGGGCTCTGCGCCTGGTCCAAGTAGGACAAACCTTTCATCATGACGTTGTCATGACCTGCATGGGGCTCACCGCTGTGTAAGCAGACAAAGAGTGTCCTGGTCCCTGTGCAGGGTGTCTTCCAGCTCACCAGGGATCTTTCCTGGGCCACAGAGCTGTCAGCGAGTGGGAGCAGTTGACCAAGTTGACATTCCTGCAGCTGGAGCCCCGAAGCTGCCATGGTCTTTCCTGCTTGACAGCTGGTAGTTTTGTTCTGCCTCTGCCTTGTTGATGCAAATGTAGGTGGCACTGCAGGCTCCGCACTGTGAAGCTAGGCAGTTGCTGCACCTGGTCTGCCCCGTTTGAGCCTCATCTGCCCCTCTTGCCAACAGTCAGCTTTTGGCAACGCTTCCTTCAGAACCACGAGCATGTGAAACTTGGTGCTCGTTTTCTTGGGCTGTCCTTGCAGTCTTCTTTAGCTCAGGATCACCTCTGTCGCGCCGGTTCACAGGCTCGCGGTTAGAAATGAGCTTTTTGCAGATGTGAAGCAGTGGGGAAGCCTTTTCCAGGACACCCTTGCAGTTTTAGCTGTGCCCTTCTGCAAGCGGGGAATTAGTGCACCTGCCCAGAGGTGCGGCCTACCTATGCAGAGGGCTCAGTCCCTTCACCTACATCACCTCTTGCATGCCAGCGTGTATAATACCTGCACAATTAATACTAACTTTTGGGAGTGTAGCTCATACACCCCTCCAATAAATGTCACAAGGTGAGGCGAGGTGAGGAAGAAGCCATCGAGACAAAAATGACAAAGTCTGGGGAAGGAATGCTGCCCTAAAGCTCAGTGATGGGAAGATAAGACCAAGTTTTTCTGTCCATGGCTTCTGGAATTAAGGCCATAGCCTAAATGAGCTGGATGCTTTAGTGCCCGTGAACCCGTCTGTAGGGAGATGCATGTGGGAGTGGAGCAGAGCTTGGGGAGGATCCTGGAAAGCACGGCGAGGCCTGAGCTCAGCTCACTCCTGCTGGCTGCACCTCCTCGAATCATCTTTCTCTTTGCAATAGCTTATTTACCTTGGCTTGCAGAAACACGGCAAGATGGAAGTTAGGTTTGGTTTAAGCAAATGCACATTCTACACCAGCTCTCAGCGCAAGGCTTGGCAGGCACATGCGTGTGCATGTGGTGGTGTTTTGCCCCGTGGATGTCCATCAGCTTTCCCACATGCACCGAGTGTTTTGGTATCTCCGTACTTTCACAAAAGCAGTGGAATGAGTTTTCAGCCAGGACCTCAGCCTCCAGCTGGAGAAGATGCTCTAGTGGTTTTTCTTGTGTAGGAGAGTTTGTCCATCGAGAAAGATCTGACTCTGAGCAAACGGAGTCAGCTCTAGGTGGGATAGGTTGGGTAACAGAAAACGTACATGAATTTGGCTCTAAGAGCATACTATGTTACTGTACCTACCTTTACAAAACAAGGTTGTAATATGTGAAAAAGTGTGTGTGGGTGGAGTGGTGGTTGTTCTTTTTTAGGCCACTGAATTATTCTACAATCCAGGTATCTGCTGGTGAAGGAGGAGGCGGCGTGTGAATGCTGGGTGTTTAGGGCTGTAAACACCCCCTGCAAAGCCCTTTGCCTATCTCGGCAAAGCCCAGAACCCCGCTCGGTCCCGCTCGTCCAATGTAACAGAAAGGGCCAGATAAAGCGTGGGTGTCCTCCAAGAAAAAAGCTTTTCTCTCCTGTCCACTCTCAAGGTATTAAACATCATGATTTTTGTCTGCTCCAAGGGAAAGCAGGTATATTCCTATGCATAATTTCCTGGTGCAGTGCCAAGGGGTGGAAGTTTATACTTAAGATTCACAACAGCTGTTTAAAGTGCCTATGTCTCGTGCCAGCCATACCACCTGAATGGCCAAGGGATATATATAAAACTTCAATTATTTTTTGAATGTTTGTTGTTATTCATTTGGAGACGGATGAGAGGAGATTCCTCACGAATGATGTAACCTTCGTAGACTCTGTTATTTCCAACGGTGTGAGCTGAAAAATTAGGGAGGAAAAATCAGGTCAAACTGAAACTTCTCTTTTTTTAAGTGAGACAAAGTACTGGGTGGAGAGATTTGGGTTTACCAAAAACATTCAATTCACCCTATTTAAGAATTTACTTGGTCTCTTTAAATATAGTTAATTTTAAAGGAAAAAAGAAAAGAGAGAAATCAGAAGCTTCACTTTGAAAGCAAAAAGCAATATTTGATGTGTAAATAAAAATCACCTGCCTATTTCTCAGCTGACACTGTTTTCCAAGTCCAGAGACTTGGAAATATTCTGTCCAGAGACAGAATAGATTCGAGCCCCCCACCAAAACTCCAGTCTGTAGCAGTTCACTGTTTCTTTAGCAAATGCCACCTCACTCCACTGGCCAAGGCCCTGGATGGTAACTTCCACCGCCTTTTCCCAGAGCCTGCTGAAGGGTCCAGAGCCCAAACCTTTGACAGGTTGGCCCTGTCTTACCCATTTCTGCTGGCCCCCTGCTGCCACCCCCTTTTCTCCAGAGACTGAATCCTGGCTGATGGGGAAAAAAAATCATAACACTGTTGCCTTTCTCCCATGGCATTTTAAGCTCGCAATGCCCACGTTGAGGTGCCAACCCAAGGAGATGTAGACTGTGAGCATCCCCTTTGGTGCGTCACCTGCAGAGTCCCTGTCCCGCAGCAAGGTCTGGCACATACTGGGGTCTCCCCGGGAGCCAAAACCCATGGGTTTAGTGGTTACCCACAGAGACAAGCCAAGCCATCAGCTCCGGGCTGGTGGCGACTGCTGCAGTACCTGGCCATGTTTGGTTGTTTGGTTTGGGTGAGACTTGCTTCTACTCACAAAGTTACGGAAAGTTGTAGTCCGACCAGAGCAGCCCGAAGGTGGCCGACACCTCCCTGGGCAAGAGCTGATTTCCAGTTTTGGAGCGGACAACAGGGTAACTGTCTGCACATCCCTGGTGTCTGCCAGGCTGAGGTACCCGTGGTGGAGCCACAGGAAGCCGAACTGAGTTACGCCGCGCCTGGGGAACAACCAGTAGAGTTTCCCAAGCCACATCAAACCAATCTGAAGAGAGATGAATTGGTCTGCTTGGGCCTAAAGGATAGAAAACACTGCCTTTGTTTTGAATAAAACAACCGCGGTGGCCAGGAATAACAGAAGATGTAACCGCATCGAAGACTCTAGTGGGAGTTTCTTCCTCGGTTAAGCAGCACAAGTGTCATGAGGTTCCCAGTGCCTTTTCAGGGATGTCCTGGATGAAGGACAGCATGGCCCAGCTGGGGAAAGCAGCACAGATGATGCTGCAGTTCCTCCTTCCCAGCTGGGTGCCGAGGACCCGCTCCTCCCCTGGGCTGCGTTTTCATCAGCTTGTGCAGTCCCAGTCTTGGAAAGGCCATTTCCACACACACCCTCCCCCTCAAAAGAGGCAATTCTGAAACTGATTCCACCTGGAGCAGATGAGAGGAGCTATGGAAATTGTGGGAGAAATTTGTAATTGGGAGATTTCACCCCACAATTGCCCAGTCAGGCGACCTGGAGACACGCACCCATTTTGGGGTACACTGCTTCCCCATCGGTAGCCAGGAAAGATGCGCCGTCAGAAGCTTTGGCATGGGTGGAGCAGAAGGGATGCAAGCGAAGGCTCTCCGAGCATTTTCTGAGGCCGTGCGGAGAGCTAGCTTGAAGCAGACCCCGTCCCGGCTGGTTCAGCGCCAGCTGTCTGCTTGAGGGATGTTGTGTGCAAGGACAGGCGGAAGCAGCGTCAGGAACAAGGAGGGAAAGTGATGGTGTGAGATAGGCCATGGCCTGCGGCACGCCAGCGATTAGTGCGTTAGTTCCTGGGAGGTAGCACATGTTACTTTGATCATATGATCGTATTTGCATGAATCAGAATGTAAAAATCTTGGCCAGGGTTTACAAAGGAGCCTAGAGGAATGAGCTGCCTATCTATCTATGTATCTGACACGAGCACATAGTGAAAACCCTTCCACTCCTTCGTGGGACTATTTTCCAAGGAGAGACGGCTATGTGGAGCTTAAATGTTGTTTACAGCCATGGCAGGCTTTAGGGCTGTGATCATCTCTGCTCGAGAGCTTTCAAAAGGACAAAATGAGCCTCCTATTATAAGGGCTGAAAATGATCCTAAATGAATAACACACATGCAGCCTTCACAGGCACACATTTCTGAGCCATTGGAAATGTTGGCACATGCAAACAAACAAAAACACATGTCTCGGGCCTCTGGTTTTCATAGATTTCTGCATGCCATGACATTTTGGGGGATGGCATTGCCAAGAGCTAATGAACCAGATTCCCAAGCTTGGCTCACAGAGCTGGCTTGGTGACACAGGGACTAAGAGGGGAGGCCTTTGGGATGGCGACAGGCTCCGGGGATTGGAGCACCCTGGGCAGAGCCTTTGAGGGGTGCCCGTCTGTGGGAGGACCAGGCAGCGGGGAGGGCTGCTTCCTCCGGGGCAAGGTTTGCAATGGGGAGGCTCTCTGGAGGCAACCTGAGACCAGGACCTGCACCCCTTCTGCCTGAAGGCAAAGAGGTGACGGAGGGCAATTGCTCTGGAACTTGCAACCGACAGCAATGCCCAGAACACCCCCTGGAGAGAAAGTCTGGGTGAGTTGCGTGAGCATGGCTCCATCCGATCCTAAAGTCACGCTGACAGTGACACTGGCGATCGCCGTCCGAGCCAGCACCAGCCTCCGGGGATCCTGAGGCCGAGCGTGGGGAACAGGGACCCTGCATCTGCCCGGAGCCCGCAGAGCGCTGGGCTTGTCCAGGCTGTGCCCTGCAGAGCAGCTGGTGCGACCCAAGACACTCACCCAGCTCGCGTGCACCGTCTGTCTGTCTGTCTGTCTGTCTGGGCTGCTTAGGAAAGGTAAAACAGTGTTTCCTGCGGGGTCAGATATTTTGGAGGGGGAAGAAAGCAATTTGTGGCTGTGTTGTCTGCCTGATCAAAAGTGTTACCGGACTCGGCTACACAATGTGCACTCTTTAAACCGGTCCCAATTAGCCCTTCTTGCTAATGCTGTGTTTCATTCCTGGGAGACTGCACTCGGAGAGCTGTTATGACTTTGTGATTGTGCACATACCTTTATGTGCTTTCATTCTTAATCCCCTTTTTGAAGAAGCCAAAAGGTCTTCCAGCCAAAAAGGAAATCAAAACCTTTTGTTGGCTGCTTCATAAGAATTAAGGGTGGGATGAAGGTTGTAGCAGGATCTTAATTAGCCATTGTAAATAACGAGAGCGGCAGTGCCTGCAACCATATACCACCTTGGGTTGAGATATTGTCAGACCACACAAAGCTAGGTGAATGGGCAGCACAATGGCAGATAAAATTCACCCCTGACGACTGCAAGGCAAGGCATGGCGAGGAATAATTCCAGCTACGCACGCACGTTGTCGGGCTCCAAATTAATTGTAATCATTTATGCTTTTATTGAGCTATCCACAATGACTCTGGGATCTTTTTTCCTTTTTGCTGTCGGGAAAGTAAAACAAAATATGAGGATGGTTAAAGAGAGGGATGTAAAATACTCCTGAATGCCTGCCTGCTCACAGCACAGATCCGGAGGAGACCCTTGCTAACATGCCGGGCTCCTCTCTGGATATCTGATCTCAAAGGGGGATATAGTGGAAATAATAAGTGTTCAGAGGCTGACAATGAAAATGATTAGAGGCCTGGTGAGGGAATGCTTTATGGAGGTATTGAAAAGACTGCGCCTGCTTCATTTAGAGACAGGAAAGTAATGAATAGTCTAGACTGCAGAGAAAGCAAATTGGGATCTCCCGCTCACCTGCTCTCCTAATACAGGCAGGGAAATTCAATGAAAGGCAGCAAACTTCAAAACTGGTGAAAGAGAGCGGTTCTTGACTTGGGAAAATTAACATACGGCATGGCGATTAACTTTGGGTTCAGACAATGAGAGCCTGGAGACCAGCCTCGAAAAGGAAGGGCTTTGGGCAGCATACCCCTTTATGCTTGTCCTTGGTTCGTCCATGTTAAACAGCGCTGAAGAAAGCACAAGATACCTCCAGGAGTGCTTTGGGTCCTTTCCCAGTCCTATCACACAGGCCTGTCATTTCTCACACTCCTGTGCTGGCTGAAGGAGCAGGAAAGATGCTCTGTGATGGCCTCGTAGTACCCTCATAGTGTCCGTCCTCTCCCTGTTACCCATCCACCCCCACAAGAAGCTCCACAGGCACCACTCCCACAAGGAGACCCTTTGCCCAGGTGGCAGCCACCCTGGCTGCAAACCCTAGCTTGTATTTTCTCTTGGTGGTTTTTGGACCCCAAAGTCCTTTCCACATTGCATGGGCACCATCCCATTTGCTCAACATTGAGGCAGCGCCAGTGCTCGCACGTGGCGGTGTTGTACGGCCACCCTCGCCAGCCGGTTGGAGTTGGAGAGGAGAACTGTCAGCCCCTGCCTTCACAGGGTCACCCAGGTCTTCTCCAGCCCACGCTGCCTTTCACACCAGCTATGCCAGGCAACTAAGTGCAAGTGGTCCCGTTCCGGGGGTGGGGAAGTTGAGATTACTCGTTTGATCTTGAACATGGCAAGTTTTGAGCTCAGTGTTTCGGAGCCTGATTGTACAAGCTCCTCGCATACATTCGGGCTGAGATCTTTCATTGCCCGGAGGATTTGGGTGTTCAAGTCCCATCCATCTGGCATGTTGCAGCCGGATTTCTCCCATGATTTCAGGAGGAGATCTGTGCACGCAGCGGGCCCTTTGCTATGGGAACCTGAACGGCTGCATGGCGTGATTTACTGGGAAGCATCAAAAACAGCTGCCAGGTGGGAGGTGAGTCTGGGGTGCTGCAGTGTGACTGGGTGTCCTCTCCATTGCCTGCACGGGGAGCAGGTTTGGCCTGGCCAGCCCAGCTGTGGGGTGCTGCCGTCAGACATCGCAGTAGGTGGTCTGAACCCGGCCCAAGGTGCTCTAATCTACAATCTGCTGTAGCAGCCAAGTGATTCAGGGCTGGATGTTTGCTTCGTACCTCTTCAAGGTGTGAACTGAGAGCACGTCATGCTCTTGAAAGAAGACAACGAAAACAGACCCTCACCCTTCCTAGCTGGCTTCTCCAAGTAGATGGTGGCTCTGCTCGGGTGGTGGGATCGACCACTGCCAGCTCAGCCACAAGCTCTGGTGAAGCCCTTCTCCCTCCTTGGGACATTGCTCCTCAGATGCGTAGGACAAGCCAGATACCAGCTCACGGCCAAGCCAGGAGGCAGGGATCGCCTTCAAAAAGTGACTTGGGGAGTAAACCAAAACCCTGCCCTTAGGTGGAATTCATGACATTCAAATTTATAGGTGGCTTCTGTGTAGGGCTGCACTGCAAGGGGGCCTGGAGCAGGACTTTGTGATGGGGTGCATACTGTTATGTTATGTGCTTCATTAAACACCTTTCCACGCAAGCCAAGTGGTTCATACACCAGAAGAGCAATCAAAGCCTTCCCTGGCAGCTTCACAGCCAGAGGAAAAAGGGCCACGTTGTCCCCTGGGACACAGGGAAAAGCCTCCCGGGAAGGTCTGGCATCAAATGGATGGGAGCATCAGCACCTGGAGCAGCCCTGCTGCAGGAGCCCATCCTGTGCAAAGGGGTTGCCCATGCGGGCAAACAGCAAAAAACATCGCTCCAGGATAAATCACCCCAAGTCCCTGAAAATGGTAGCGACTGGGGAAAGAAAAATGGATCAAAGGAGCACGCAGAGATGAAAGATTAGCGAAAGTTATTTGGTCTGGAAGTCCCAGAGTAGCGGTGGAGGGTGTGAGTGAAAATGTGGCTGTGGCCGGAGGTTGGGGAATCGGGGGAGGGCTGCGCCTCTGTCTGCTGGCAAATACCTGAACTGGAGCATTCTGTCCCCTTACTTACTTTATGGAGTTTTATTATCGGCTTCACATCTGTCCTGCAGTTTCTCCTCTGCAGTTTGAAGAGTGTTGCCGGTTCCAGACCAGGAATAGCTGCATCTTCCCAGAGGGCACAGGGACACCTGCTACAGATGTCGAGTTGGATGTGCTTGAGTGATGGAGTGGAAAAAGTGAGCACCCACCCGCATGGGGAGAGCGCTGGGTCTGCGGCGGGGTGCCTCGCTCTGCTGTAGCTCAACACTCACACACGTGCGCGGATGCCCTGCACCGATGTCAGGGGTAAATTGAGTCAATTATCTCCCACCATCTCTGTTGAAAGTGGTACTTAATCCTTTCCTCCAAACCTTTCATCTGACATTAAATGGTCATTAGTTTAAAAGAAAAAAAGTTAAGCTGACTCACTTTCCAGCTGGAAAAACCTTTATAATTGCAGTAAAAATGCACTGAGGGCATGTACTGATAACATTGTTTTAGGGAACAAACAAAAACCTCCATCAGTTTTGCATTAATTATTTTTCTGGGCAGATGAATTAAACAAACAGGACTGCTGATTTGTAACTTGTGGGCACATTATTGTGTTTACTATTAGACCTTCCTGGAAATTTCCCGAGTTAGAAGAAACATTTAAATTATAACCAGCTACACGTTTCTGGTGGGAATCGTTCCCAGTCATAAATAATAAAGAAGTCTTTAGGCTGATGAGAAGGAATTCAGATTCATCTCCCCGATGTTTCCAGTCAAAACCAGGAATCCAAGACCCTGCTGCTTTGGGTGGAAGTTCTCAAGGTGGGGAAGGATGCCGGTGGGGAGTCTGGGGATCGATGCCTGGGCGGGCAAGAACTGGAGTCTCAGCTCCAGTCTCAGCTACGGAATTGTTTCCGTTTTGCCATGAAAAGTACAGCTAAAGGATTAAGTTTTGTGTTTTTTAACCAGATTTTATTTTTTCTTGGAAAGTTCTTTCCATTTTTCCAGCCTAGAAATATTGAAATGTGAAAAGAATGTATTTCAGGTCCCAGTTTTTCTACTTTTGTCAAAAATAAAGGTTTCATTTAGTGCAAAGTTTTTGCTTATCTGTAAATATGTGGAAATTTCCAGCCAGCTCTACCACAGATTATTTAGTTTGTAAACTTTGAAATAGAAATGCTGTATTTTGCCACAGTTAGAAGCGCAGTGCTAGGACCTCTCCTCTTGCCGCCAGCGTTGCATCACCCGCGGCAGGGTGGCACGCACCCGGAGCCGGGCACAAGCAAGGAGGTCAGCTTCTGGATGCATCAGGGCTGTGTTGGCACGGCCAGTCCAGCTGTTGCTGTCGGCTGTTTCCAAACAGCCCGTCTGAAGCCCCAGAGCAGGGTGCGCTGTGACCCCCTTCCCAGGACTCTCTGCACCCAGTGCTGCAGGCATCACTTCCAGAAAGCAATACTGGTCATATTTAATTTACTAGTAAATTATAGATGGTGTAGTCCATTAGCCACTGCGCTGGTGCTGTCAAATTTGCATAAAAGGGATAAAGTTCCTGCAGTGAAAACTCTCCTGTGGCCGTGGGAGGTCGACCATGTCACACGAGGTCCCACTGATGCCCGGGGAAGGATTGCCACCGAGCAAGCGAGTGGAGACTGACTCCAGCCTTTTCGGTCACACCCTGTAGTTAGGCCTGGGTCCGTTATTACTTGAGGACATTTTATTAATGAGCCATGCAACCCGGCTGCGGCTGCCCCATTAATGCCAGGGGTTGCGATAGTGGGGTTACTTGCCGTTGTTTGGTTGTTTTCCTTGTGCTGGCAGCGAGCCCTCCGTGGCTACCTGCTCTGCAAGCAAAGGAGAGCAGCCGCGCACATCGTCTGCTACAGCCAGGGAGCTGGCAGGACGAAGGACTGTGTGGCACGGTGTATTTCCTAGAAACTCGGTCCTGCAACGCTCTGCGGAGTTACGCGGCGATAACTGCAGTAAAACAGACAGACACAAGGACAGGGGCAAGGGCAGCCCCCATTCGGGTGCCATTGCTGCTTGTGGTGGGTGCAAAGCTCTCTGCTTTGGGCTGTGGCTTATTAAGACTAAACTTTTTTTGGGGGCTGGAGGTTTGCACAGCATTTAGCACACTGAGGTCTTTGCATGAGAAAAGTCATCATGACTAAAGGGTAAGACAAAGCGCGAAAGAAAAGAGGTGGAGCGCGAGCCCCTTCTCTACGCAGTGAGCGCTGCTGCAGGAGGCTCCTGTTTGCAGGACGAAGTAGCTCGGCTTTTGCTGTCTGCCCGACTCATTTATGCCTTTCTACAGCTCTTAGCCCCAATCCAGCCAGACTTGACATTAGCAGATGCCAAATGAATATTTGCACAAATGTTCACCAGCGAGTTTTCGTGCCGCTCCCTCCCTCAAGGTGGCAAGTGTGGGTGTGGAGAGCGCTGCCCGTGTTTGCGAACATGTCCCTTTGAACTCCCCGGCGGGGAGGGTGAAAGAGAGGGGAAAAGGTTTTCCAAGTAAGAAAGTAAAAATAATTAAAAAAAAAAAAATCATCACCTGAACAGGCTCCAGCCTGTGTTATTTTATTGTTCACCCAGAAACCTGTGGCTACCGGAATCTGGGAAAGATGTGGAGGAATGGAAACGAACTCAGGAAGAGCGGGAATATGGCAAGAAATAAAGCAAACCTGAGAAAGCCCCGAATCATGACTTTGGTCTTGTTGATATGAAAATTAGACACATACAAATTAGCTAGGAAATATCCTGTTTCTTCAGGGGGGGTTGGGGGAGGAGAAGGAATTAACCTTATAAAGGGAACTCTCCGGCCACCCCAGGGAGGGTGTGAAGTAAGTGTTGGGTGATGTGTTGACTTTAATGCAGGAAAGGAGTCTGCTGCCGAGAGCAGCATTAATCCTGCGTCCGCATTTGGGCTGCAGTTGTTAGCATCTTCCCTCGTCTCCCAAACATCAGTGTCCCTTTTAAAGGGGTGTCCGGCGGATGCTGCCCTGGGCACGGCAGCCCCCACCCTGGCTGGGGCCGGCTGGAGGGGGCCGGGGTGGGGAGGGGGTTTCCAGCTGAGGAACCCAAATCTGCTCGTCCAGGTTCCCCAGACCTCCTCGGTCCAGCTGGGTTTGCAGTGGAGCCTTCGAGGGGGGAGCAGCAGAGAAACGCTTGAGGACGGAAGAGTTAAGCGCACCCTGGCAGCGCTCCCCTGTCTCCCCTCCCCGAGCTAATCTAGCAGATGGGGGAGATACTAATTATCCCCCAAGCCGGTAGCTGTGCGGTGAGGGCGATGCTGTCCTGGAGCCGTGCCACGCAGCGCGGCAGCATCGCTTCGGCGAGAGCGGGGTGAGCCATTTCGGGTGACCCGTGGGGATGTGACGGGACCAGCCTGGGAGGAGGATGCTGTAAAACCCATGCTCAGGAAAAAGAGCAAGGCATTAGCGGGGCTGGGGTGGAAATAGGCTTGCCTTTTCCTTTCTCGCCATACGCTTGCTTTGGGTGCACTGATATCCTTAATTCCTCCTGGGAACTCCCAAAAGAACAAGTAGCTTTTAACTGCTGCAGTACATCATAGCAGGTAACTGGAAAGCTGCTCTGGCAGAGACTGTTTCCTCAAAAAACAAACAAACAAACAAACAAAAATGGCTGTATTTAGCAGGTCTGAGAAATGCTGAAGGTGTCTTGTCAGCAGGCAGCTCGTCCCTGGTGTCTGCTGGGCTGGAGGGGATGGTTCCAGCTCTGCCTTTTGAGCGAGGGTCTGTGCAAGCCTCCCCCCATCGCCAGCTTCGTCCCCTGCAAGCCCCGGGTGCCCGCAGCCCCCGGCACCGCTCCGGGCTTTGCAGATGAAAGCTGCGTTCCGAACAAAGCAGTATTGATTGTTGTCCCCTTGAATTTCAGAGCGGGCTAGCATTTCATGTGCACGACACAGTCCGTGGGCTTGCTGGAATAAATAACACATGGGAGCTTGTTCGTATGCCTAGTCAATAGGGAGCTGTCGGCTTACATGCGATTTCACACATTTTTTCAGCTAGCTCAGCAATCCAAATGCAAAAATCCAGCAAACAGGGACATCGTGTTTATTTTTGACAATCCCTGGAGAGGGCTGTATCTGTAAACCAATGAATGGATTACACTCATCCATAGATGATGGGGTTTTTTCCATCTGTGACAGATATTATATGGAAAATCTCCATTTAATATCTGATCCAAGAATAATTCAATACAAGTGAGTAATATAAGTTAAAAATATTGTAAATTCTTCTTAACTCTTTCAGGGCAGTATGTGCGGGTGGAAGGCAGAAGACGGTGGAAATAATTTATGAAATAGGGGAAGGGGAATGATGCTTTACAGGTGGTATCTCAGCTCAGAGACTGAACATCCATACGGCTCTTGGGAATACAGGTTGTGACAAACTAATCAGGTTTTGACTCTTCTGAGGGGCATCCAAAAGCCTGTCTGGAAAATGAAAGAGGGGTCTGAAATGCAGAGGTTGCAGGCAGATCTCAGTCAATGTCGTCATGGCAGTAACTGGTGGGAAGCTGCTCTTCTGGACTAGTCCACTGAGTCATGCCTGGAAGGAGCACCCAGGGTATGGGCCAGCAGCTGCAAAATAGTGGTAAATTCTTAATATGTGGTCATCAGTTCAGAACAGATGCTTGTGGGTAAATAATTGCTACGTAGGCTGTGCAATGTCAGCTGGGGCTTTGCCCCTTCCTGGCATGGCTGTTGGCATGGTGACGCCAAAGATGCCCTGCAGACCACAATGGCGTGATAAGGCTGTTGCATGAGATTCCTGAGCAGCAAAGCACGAAGCAGAGCAGCACCCTGAGCAGAGAGAGATAATGCTTCTGGCCAAAGACTCGAAACATTGTGATCTTGGGCTCTATGCACCAGTCTTGCCTTTTGGGTCTACCAAAGGCAGCTTGCGGTAATTCCTGACCCGGTTTGGGCTGGGTGGAAGAGGCAGTCCATGAGTAAAACACTCCAGACGTTCTCCTGAAAACTCACCCGTGTGTCCTAGAAGCAGTAAGAGTGGCTGAGACATGAGCCGGGTATCAGAAATGGAGATGGAAGGGATCAGCTTCTGCCCTCTGCTCTGCTAGTCTGGCACTTTTAAAAATTAATGTAGTCCTGAATTTATACCAGCATGAATGAGATCTGAGCATTAATGTCCACATGTTAATAGGCTGTCACTGTTGGGTTTGGCTCATACAGCCTTTAAATGATAGTAGACTGTTCCTGACATGCTCTGGTGCTGATCAGAGGGGCAAACCAGGACAGTCCTTCAGCCACACAGTTACCAAGTGAGTAAAAAGCCGCTCTGGGGTGGAAGTCCAGGGCCGTAGCTCCGACAAAGCACGTGGAGACATGTCCAGTGCCACAGGTCCTGGTGCCACAGCTCTCTCTCGGGTGAAACTCACATGAGAAAGGTTTTTCCTGATCAAGTCTGGCTTTCTCATGAGCCCGGGGTTGGGCTTTTTGTCCTGCTCAGGACCTACCGTGGTGGCAGCTTGTTTTAACAACTGAGCAATACTTCAGGCTCGCAGGCTGGCTGTTTGTGCACAGTCCTGTGCAGGTCTGAGCAAAGGTCCTGCGCAGGGAGGGCAGAGTCAGACCCTTGGTTCCCAGCCACCCTGCTTCCCTGCCTGCCTCGTGGTGGCAGGACCCGCAGCCGGCGTGGGACGGCGAGCGCTCGCTCGTGCTCCCCTGTCCTCAGCCTGTCCTTGGCCTGAGGAGCGGAGGCTGCAGCCTCCATGCTGAAAGGGATGCCAGTAGGCACACACAGTGAAAACACAGAGCATCAAAACTTCCGAGCACACAAAGAGCTTAGACAAATTCCATTATCTTGTCCTACGTCAGGGCAAGCTGACAGTGTGTCTCCTGAAGTGGTGGCTGGAAGTATCTATTGGTCTGGCATGAAACGAAACACTTCGATTTTCCTGCTGGAAGAAGCTGCTCAAAGAGAGCTCGTTCTGCAGACATTTCGATTTCAGCAAGGTCCTGTTTTCTCATGGGATTTGCTTCCCACCTAGCCAGGAGGAACAAGGCGCTGGCTGCTGAAAGGCTGGACCCCACTGAATACATATAGATAGAGATATACACATAAATAGAAAAAATGTAAATATAAATATACATATGAATAGAAATAGAAATAGAAATAGAAATAGAAATAAAAATAGAAATAGAAATAGAAATAGAAATACATATATATACACATACATGTACATAGGAATATGTATACACCATAGACATATACATACACACACATGCATACACATACACCATATGCATATACATACATGTACACGTATACATATACATGTGTGCGCGCCTCTGTGTCTTTGTTGCTGCCATCACAGCATCCCAAAGCTTTTGTCCCTGACCTAGGCGACGTGCAGTATCCGTGCTCCGAACCCAGGCAGGAGAGGAAAGGCAGCAGATGGGTGCAGACAGAGAGCGAGCGCAGGGAGACGATGAGCCAATATTGCTCAGTATGATAGACAGTGGTCTTAGCACACCAGCAGCCTAATTCAATTTTTTTCGCTGTCAATTTTTCAGTAGATATGCTGGCAAAGGACGGATTTAAGGAGGAATGTGAAGCGGCAGAGCTTGCTGCTGTTTGCAGAGAACCTCCCAGTGTGGAAGGTGGTCTGGAGGACGGCACCAGGGCCCGTCAGGGTCAGTGGAAATGAGCAGGCGTGATGGTTTACAATGCTTGACACCAGCATCATATGGGTGAAGGTCCAGTTTTACTGGCCTGCAGACTGGATCCCCTTCAGATAAACTGGGGGATAAGACCTGGAGCTGGCTGTGGGGAAAAGCAAGCAGAGGGAAAAACAGGAAGATTCTGCTGTAGCAATGGAATTTAATGTGGGATAGACTTATTTTAATCTTAAGAGGTCATAGCATCAATACATATGTGTATTTATAAATACAGAATACAGTGGCAGATTTTAGCATTCAGAAATTGAGATATGAGTGCATTTCCTCCCTGGACTATGTTCTGCTCTCGGTTCCACTCCTCATCCCTATGGGCCGGAGTCTCCGGCGCCCAGTGAAACCCCTCCATCCCCGCCAGTCATTTGCCCTCTTCCAGTCCTGAGTGCTGCATCCCAGAAAGGTTCTCTCTCCTCCCTGCACGTGCCAGATGCCTCACGCTTTTTACTTCATCTTGGTACCATCTCAGGAACACAGCAGCATCCTTCATCTGAGATTTCGGCCTTCCGGACATTTTAGCTCCCCCCAGACGTGTTCCCTTCTCTTACTCCAGGAAATGGGCTCAGGATGTGGGATTGCTGCCTGAGATGGGTTCTGCCATGAAAGCCTCCTCTCCCAGAGGGAAAGCCCCCCCCGGGAGCAATACGTGCCCCCTTCCACCATCCTGCAGCTCCTCCCTTAAATACCTGCAACTTCTTTGAGGATATTGAACTCTTCCCTGGGCTGTGCTGGCCTCTGGTATAATTTCAGCAGCTATTTCCAGCTTTTGTCCTAGTTGTCCAAGCCTGCAAGCTGGTTTGGTTTGACCTGCTAAGCACAGAGGCTGTTACGGACAACAGACGCTGGATTCTGTTCTCCTCTCATCTCCACACCCTTGGTTAATGCTTTTTTTTCTACTTCAGGCACAATTCTTTACATCTTCTGATTTCAGTGGCACTCAGATGCCTCCTAGGAGTTTGGTAACGCTTCCCCTTTCCATCCTGCCCCACTGCATTTTGATATCATCAGTGTGTTGGACGGTATCCTACTGTGTCCTGTCAGCCAAGGACTCCAAGTGACTATGCAGAATTCAGGAATATGTTGGAATATATGTTCCCCCACCTCTCCAGGGCCAAATATTTCATTTTGCTTTGAATATCAGGGAGGAAGTAATCAACTAATGTGTTCATTACTCATTTCTGGTACAGCACAGTCTAAACATCTTAGGTACAATCCATGCTTTTTTGCAGTGAGCACCACATAAACCCACGTTAAGAGACTAACGGCCATTGCAGCGTAGCACTTGGTATTTGAGAAATTAATCCAATTTTGTGTCTTCCCAGTGCACAAATATTATATCCTCATTACTATCATGTAGATTTGGATAAATCCACTGCTGCCTTGAAGATGGTTGTTTACGGTTAGAGCCCCGCTAACCCTTGCAAGGCTCGTATTGCGGTTTATAGCGCAGTATAATGTTTGTGTGTGTCCTTTTACTTTTACCATTCGATCAGTGAGCAAAGAAAGAGGAAATAAGATTTGTTAGCAATAAAGCAGTATACAATAGCTATTAAAATGGGGTAATTACATAATTAGCACGGTAGTGGTAAGTCACCCAGCATGAACAACAGTAAAACAGGCCCCTGTTTCCCTTGGTCCGACTCGAGCCGGGACCCTAACAAAATCTCCAAAATGGTTATTTAGTTGAAACACACACAAAAAACTTAAAAGCCATCGTAAAACTGAGAAGGGAGGCCCAAAAAACCACAGGGAAGCCAAACACTTTCAAAGAAACAATAGTAAATTAGGTGTTAAAGATATAAAAGCCTGTTCCCTAACAATTTAATTAGGTAGCATGTCTGTTACAGACATTATGCTGCTAGTTTTGGAACCCATGGCAGGGCCTCACAGCTCTCAATTCACACCAGCCCCCAAGAGAGGAGTTTGTTATGAAGGACTGATGTTTTTCTCTACAGAAAGTGTGATGGTAATCAAGTGAAAATGGCAGGTAGCACAAGAAATTACTATTTTTCTTCCCCTTTGCAACTTTTCTTGACATATTTTTACAGTAATTAAAAGTCCAGTTTGAAGAATAGTCCTGGTTTTAATTAGCGCCTGCTTCAGTTTCATCTGAGCTCATTCCCTCGAAGAAGAAACAAAACAACAAAACTCTCCTGGAATGGGCTTGAGTTTGAGTGGCGTGAGATACCCCTGACTCCAATGTCTGTCCTGGATGCTGGAATGGGACTCAGCAGCCAGATGCCGAGGCAGAGTCCCTTCACTGGGCTGCAGCCTGCAAACACGCCTTGGCTGAGGTTTCATTTAGCTCCTCATGGAACCACACGGCATCTCCTGCGTTTGGAAATGAACCTCTTCTTGCCCCATCCCAGATCTGTGTGGTGGAGTTCTGGCTCCACCGAAGAAAATGAAAGTCCTGGTGGTTTTGCCTGGGCTCAGTCCACCGTTAGTAACTTTTAAGATTAAATCCGTTAGGTGGAATCTGGGACAGGAGTGCCTGGGGACGGAAGGGGACTGCTTGTTAAGAGGTTGTCCTCAAATTGAAAGGACAGTCCAAGTGCCTCACTGCTTCTCAGAAAGTCAACCCTTCACTAGATACTGTGGTAAACTCTCTCTGGAAATGCTAGCTTTTATCTCTGAGGGTCTAAAGATGCAGTTTTTTCTCTTTACGGCAAAGATGGTTGCATTTAATGACTGTTGTAGAAAGAGCGGGATCTTGTGGGAAGACTCTCCCTGACCTCTTCTCAAAGGCAGGATACTGAGCAGTGTTCCTGCTGTGCTCAGGGTAGTTTTCAGGGTGGAGTTTCTGTTGGAGTGTTGCTTGACGATTTGTTCTTCCATCACCTCGCAGCAATGTTTATACCCAGGAATGGAGGGTGCATCACAAGCTGAGGGGTCATTTGTTTTCAGTGGAGTTTCTTTGCTAAAAAATGATGGCACATCCCTGATGGAGTTAACCGACGCAAGTGGAGACGTAACCTTTCTGTTGGTTTGCAGGCTTTGGCTTAACACTCAGTCTGATTTTGTGTCATCCTAGTGGCGAATGTGCCACGTAGAGCCATGTGCTGCCCTGCATTAGCACACTGTTTCGATGCTGCCCTGACCTGCTCTGGGTCGTTGCATCCCTACAGTGCTGCTTCTCATCCACCAGATCTCAAACCAGTGACAGGTAGTCACCCGTCCAAACAAGACCAAACCCCTTGGAGAACAGGCCCTACTCCCTCCAGAAATGTGGATCTTCTCCTCTGGGTTGATATTCGTCCATCTCAGGATGCAGAAACGTCCAGGTCCACTCCAGCATTGCCAGCTGGAGAAGAAATGAGAGCTTTTCACTTTCAAAGACTGTACAGGGATGCACAGGGGTTGCTTTGAGCACTCCAGATGCACTCCAGAGATGGGCAACAGCACTTCTGCATCATTTGTTGAGACTTCTAATCCTTACTTATGCCTTTTCGTGCACTTCAGACCTGTACTGCTGCTCCTGGAAAAAGGATTAACACTTTAACACAGGATCGGGTCTGCTTCGAGAACTTTAAGGACAGGGTGATGGAGGAAAAGCAGCCCTCTTGGGGAAGAGCCGCTCCCTGCAGCCCGAGCATGGTCTCCATATTTTGAAAGCGTTCATCCCCTCACTGGGTTATATGCCGAGAATGAGCCTGGGCTAAAGTACCTGCACTCGAGAGAGGCACGCACACTGCGGGACCTGGTGATGCTCCCACGGAGCTGTGGGGAACCAGTGCAGGCACAACTGGTTCTCAGTGGTACCAACCAGCTGGATCAGATGGACAGCTTCCTCGGACCCCACGTCAGCCGCTCAGTCGAGCTACAACGCTGCAGATAACGAGCAACGATCCAGTGACTTCTATTACTCTGGTATCCGTATCCAAAATTTCCTCCCCAAGCCACCGAGATTCCACTTCTCCTCCCAAAGTAGCTGGCAGCAGCTCCCCTCCCCGGGGTGCAAAGGCTCCTGCACTTCCATGCTGTTGTGTGTGTTGTTTGTGAAGGGCTTTGGAGTGGAATCTTTCTCACAAGGCTTTTTTTTTTTTATTAGCACTTCATTGTTTTTTCAGGGCTGGAAACATAAGCTCAGCCATCCTGATGCTATTTTGGACCTCACACCTCTACTTGACCTAAAAGAACTAAGGACAGCTGCGAAAATACAAACAAACAAATAACTTAGAGCACTGGATATACTTTATACCACTAATGAGCTAAACCTAACGACCCCCCTATGAGGCATATGTTAATTTATATGTTTTCGTTAAGTCCAGTCTTCAGCCTCTTGATCTGTCTGTGCAGAGTGCAGCATTGCAGGGTCCTCGGTGGACAGGGGAGACAACGGCGGGACTGAAGCTTTGGTGAAAGCGTTGGAGATCAGAGCATTTTCTTGCATTAAACGCCTCCTGCTTGCAAGGGACAGTGACTGTCTGCGTCACGGCGGCGTGACGAGACGTTCCCGGTCACTGCGTGTGCAGATGCAGCACAAGCGAGGCTGCAAAGAGCTGAAGCCACGCACGTAACGTCGAACAGCAGGGAGGGGGATGGCACAGATCCTTGGCGAGCTGCCTCAGCTGTGCACCGGAGCCTCCACCGACCACCCCTCCGCGGGACTCTGGGCCAGGGGCTCATTTTTCCCGGAGCTGCAAACCCCTGCCCGTCTCGCTCCGTCTTCTCCCATTTGAGCTCAGATTTCCCACACTCAGGCACTGAAACAAGGTGAAAATAAACCGTTTGAGGAAGGGACGATAACATTCCCCCCCTCTTGCTTTTCGGTGTTACTAGCTGTCAGGCGATTCTGGCATAAACAGCATGTTCCCCCCTCGTAGCTCTTTTCTCCAGCTTGTTCCCGTGAAGCTGCAGTTATTTGTGACTTCACTCCAGATCTATTGCTCTGGGATTTGGGAAGTGTTGCCACTCCCTCAGCCCACATCGCCGCCGGGGGGTGGGGAGAAGGAGAAATGGGGAATAAACAGGGCTGTCACCTTGCACCAAGCGGGAGATGGAGCCTGCCTCTGCTGCCCGACACAGCTGCAGCCCCGAGGTGGGGACCGAGGGTTGTGACCGAGGGCCAGGGGCGTGCGGGAAGCTATAGGAAACCGTTGCTTGCGTGTATAAATAGCAACATGAGACATCCACATAGCAGCTGCGATAGTAAAGCACTGGACAAGCCCATGCCCTGCAGCTCCTCCTCTGTAATTCCTTGAGGCTAATGCTGTGTGTTGGGTGGTGCAGCAGCAGGGTCAGCGGCTGGTGAGGCGACGGAGGAGGCTTCATCCCACCACCAGCTGCCCTGTTGCAGGCTCTCCTTCCTGCCATTGGCTACTTGACCCATAGGAGATCATTCACAACCTGTCTTGCTCCTCTTCCACAGGGCAGATATGTCCACCAGGATCGGGAGAGGTCTGAGCTGTGGAGGCAACACTGATGATCAGAGGGGTGTTGGTAAAGCAGAGAGCGTGGAGTCAGGAGTGCTCCTTGCCCAGCCTCGCAGCGGGCAAGGGGACACCTCCAGAGGCTGGTGCTGGTGTGACTTGCAGCAGAGCAGAGCCCACTGACTTCCAGCGTGTCTTCAGTTAGAGACGTGAGATGGGTAAAAATAGCAGCTTACTGTTGAGGAAAACTGCTTCCTGTCTGGGCCTTATTTCATCGCCCCAGGCCAGCGCCGTGCAGCTGCGAAACCGCAGCCTGGCTCCATCTCTTCACTCCCTACTTGTACATGGTCAGTGCACTCTAATCGCAGCACTTCGGGGGGGACCTCCGATCCTGAGGACTCTGCTTGAGGGTATCCAGCTTCACATACTTGGGGCTCCACATCAGTCACATTTGAAATATATTATTATGTATTTGCACTGACATTGCCCTAAGAGGCTTCCTAGCTCTGCTAGGAAGTCCCCACCCTGTTTTAGTTATGATCTAACCTTGTAGCTCACAACCCTTTGGCTGGGGGTGGGCATCTGTGGGCTGAAAAACTCAGTGCCCCGCTCTTGTGATGGGAGTGTGCTCATTTTGCAGCTGGACTCATCTCCAGTTGGACGACAAGTGGAAAAGGCTGTAGGGCCCTCAGGAAAGTGGACAGAAGAGCAGGTCATAGACTGGACACATCCTTCTTGAGTGTGATCCAAAGGCTGTAGCTTAGGTACAACCGAATATTGGTGGGGGTAAAGGCTGAGGGAATTGGAACAATTTGGTCAAGATCAACCTGGTATTTCCTGATCTTCTAAGTTCTCTTACCAACGGTGGACAAAGTTCTTCAGCTCCTAGGACTATACCACCACTCTCGGTTTGCTTTGTAGAGGTGAAGTCATTTTACAGGTGATCCTAGAAACAGTCCTAACCCTTAGAACAGGTCCAAAGATTTTTTCTAAGACAAGCACTCCCCTGGGTACTAATAGGTTTCTGGGATGGCTCCTCTAGAGAAGTGTGGAACCTGCAAGGACAACAAAGGAAAGCAAAGTGGGAAATGGTGGTTAATTTGCCAACATAATTTTGGATCAGATCTCATCCTGCCAACTCATGCTTCCTCTGTCTTTCTGCAGATGACTTTCACTCCGTGTTGCACCAACCTATATGGCCACCCACCCTCTCCTTCACTGCACTGTCAGGTGGTTACTAAATACACAGGAAGGACCAACACCATCTGAAACCAGGAAACGCGAACAAATGGCAGATGAGTTCCAGCAGTCAAGAAGGTACCTTCAGAAAGAAAGGAGCATCTCTGTCCAAAGGAGGGCTCCTTTGGAAGAGGAGAGACTGGCTGAATCTCACTCAGATACGCTGCTCCACACTGAGCGGTCTCGCGTTTCACAAGCACTCGTGATGTGACTTGCTCCAGAAAGGGTTTCCTCTGCTTGTGGTGGGATCTGATGTGGGTTCTAGCTCCTCAGCCAAAGCCTGTGGGAGGCTGTCTGTCCAATGTCACATGGTATTGTTACTTCAGTGCCCTGAATTTCTTCACATTTCTGTGTCTCCCTCCTTTTTGGTCAAACTACGTTCAGAATTCTTTTTTCCTCGCATCTTAGGAGTAAAATAACTCTGAAGATTTATTCCACTACAATTCCTCTTCCCAGAAGAACAACAGATACATATTTCAAGCTGCATCTGATTTGGTTTAAGATCTTATTTCTGTTGCTGAGGTACATTTTCCTTGCAAGGAGGGCAGGCTGCATCAAAGCCATGATGATTCACTGAGTTTTGCAAAGGGCTGGTTTGCCAGTTGTGTTCTCCGGCTGTTGCTAGGCTTGTGAATCAGATCTACCTTGGACCTTCCCACAGAGCCAAGGGTTTCAGCTGGGTGAGGGCTGGTCAGAAGGTGGAATTTCTGCTCCAGGAGAATCTCTGACACTCCCCAGTTCTTTTTGTTATGAATCGAGATGAAAAGGTGAAATCTGGAAGTTTCCCATGAAATGTAAATTTAAGAACTGTTTAGAAAAGAAAGCCTTATTTAAATGACGTTGGTTTTGCTTCTGCTTTCCTACTATACAAAAATGGAAAAACTAAGACATTAGGTAGTGCAAAATATAAAATCTCTATAAAGTTTGAGTCAATATTCAACTATGTGCAGCAGTGGAAGCAAAAAGACCATAATGAAATGAAGCACGTCAATGCCATTGAAAAGAACCAGTGCGGCGGTGATGAAACACCATGTTTTGACATTCTCCTGTTGTAAAATTTCATTGAAATTGACAAACTGCTGAGAAATATTTTGATTTTTGAATAGACTGTACTGGATGAGAAATTGCTCTGTTGAAAAATTTTCAGCTGGCTCTATTGCAAACTGAGTCAACAGCTGATGAACAGACCATCGTCACTGCTGGAGAGGGCCTGGGGACAGCAAGGCAAACATGTGAGGGTCAAACCCTGAGCATTTTAGCAGTCACTCATCAAAATACCATTTGACTTGAGCAGGAAGTCGGACTAAATAAGAACGACGGTGTTTGGCGCTTTTTGGGTGTCCAGATGGCCTAGCATTAGGCGCTGGCTTCTAAGAGTGGATACGACCCAAGTTGTTATCAAGGCTTCTCGCAGCAGCCATTGCAGAGATTGACAAGTCAGAATGCCTTTGTTAGAAGCCAAAGTCAGGTCTGCTAAATCAGCCTCTAAATTTCAAGCAGATGCAAGATGCAAAAGTAGGAGGAAGATGGCAAGACGAGTTGTTCGCTGGAACAGACATACTGGAATGTGCAGTTGTGTTTTCTGCTGGAGGGGCCTCTGCCAAAGGAGAACATCAGTTCTGAGGAACTGCTGGTTCAAACTGACATTTAATCTTCTCGAAGGGGGTTTCATGCACACCCCGTGGCACACGGATCTTAACTGTCTGGTAAGTCTGAAAGTCCACATTGTGCTGTTGTCAGCTTCAGAGCAAGATGAAACAAAAATGCTGAAGTCCACAACTGCCTCACTTTGAGTAATTCCTTTTAAACTATTTAAAGTATATACTGGAAGTGCTAAAAAACAATAATCATTTAACACTAAGAAGACCTGTCAGTCAGAAAAATGTATCCCCTGTTTTTGGGCACATAATGATGTGCTGCTTTGTCTTATGGGCAAAACTCTGCCCAGGCTCAACTCAGCCTGAGGAGCTGCAGCTGGCACCTACCCCCACATACACCGTCCACTCTGACCGGGGCTGCACTGCAGAAATGTAGGAAGACAACAGATGCAGAAGAACGCCTGACTCTGTGGTTTCCTCAACTATCGTGCATTCATTCGGACTATTACATGGCAGGAGGATTTGTCTTAGGAGTTTCACGGTTGGAAGGTGTGTGTGATAAGATTTGTGGTCGTAAATAAGACCTTTTTTGTTTTTTGGATGCATGAAGAAGGAAGAACACAACTCAGAAATTGGACAAGCCTTGTTGATTTCTAAAATCCTAATGCACTGTAATGCTGTGGCCCCAAGAAAGGGGTGTGTTTGCACTGAAGCTTGGCACGCCTCATGTCGTTGATGGCACACAGGAGCTTGACAAACTGGGACTGGGAGATGGAAGTTGCTACACACCAGCACGCAGCCTGGTTGCTGCCTTCCTGGTGCTGAGACAAGGGAGCCCTCACAGAGTTCGCTCTGCGGGGTGTGCTTGTTTTCTGTTATGACTTTGGCATTGACAATGAACAATGATATTGTAGTAAACGTGGATGATACTGCTTGCAGATAAGCTACATTTCGAGTGGGAAACCTACAAAGCTTTGCTCTGTTTTGCAATGAAGCCCTATCGCTTTGCTTCTGCTGACCCTCGGGAAGCTCTCAATAAACACGTGTTTTATCACCCGGTTTGGTGCTGCCTGCTCTTCCTTTTTTTCTTTTTACGACGATGTGCTGGGAACGTGTTGGATGGCTTCTGCTGATTGCCTCTTGATGTGGATTGAAGGTTAGAGGTGGGCAGGCAAACCACTGCCAGGCGAAAAAGGAAATTTTTGGTGCAGAGCAATGGGTTGTAGACCTACAAAATAAGGCGTTAATGTACAAACATGCACACAATCACTGGCTAACTTCCAGTTTCTGCTGTGGCTTCAGCAGCACTCTGTACCTTCCCCACAAGCCTCTTCCAAGGCAGCAGATCAGCTGCTCCCAGAGGAAGCTGCTGCACACGTCTAGCTTGTACCTTCATCTCGGAACCAATGCAGACCCAGTCTGTCGCTGCTTTATGGCCATCCCAGCCAAGTGGTGCAGCGCTGGTGAAGCGTTTCTCCACAAACATGTGCAATACCTTTAGTTACTCACCGAATGCCTCTCTGCAGTCTGTCTTGTGAGTTTTGCTTTTATCATTTATTTTGGCTGCACCTGCTCATGCCTCTGCAGATGGAAAACTCTGAAGAAGCCTTACTGACGCCTCGGTCTCAAAGTGAACATCTGCTGCTGGGTTTGCTAGTGAAATTAGAACATGTATTGCAAAAGATGGACTTACTGTTTTCTTTAATGTTGCAAAATAGCTTCCTTCGAGAAGCAGCCGAGAGTGGAGCTAGTCTCTTTCCCAGCCGCAGGTTCTCTCTCGTGTCAAGCCCTTCTCTCACTTGGCAGAGCAGTGCAAATGTGAGACCCGTGCCTTCTCCTGCCAGTGCTCTCGTGCTGCCCCCTGATCTCCAACAAGAGCCCCAGCCTGCCTCAGCTGAACACGCGAGCTGCCCCTCTACCTCAGCCAGCTCTGCTGGCCCACGTGTGTTTGAGTGGGTGAGGGGAAAGGGGGGCAACCTCACACCTGATGGCAACTGCGTCCCGGTGACAGGTGCTGTGTCAGGAGGGCCCACGACCATCTCAGCCTGGCTGGATGTCACACGGCTGGTTGCAATCACCCTTCCCCTCTCTCTGAAGTGATGCAAACTTGGCTTTTCCACAGCTCCAGGTATAGGACTGGCTTCAAAAACCGGGTGAGTAATTTGTAATGAATAATTTCTGTGAGTAATGCTGCCTTTTTTCCAGTATGTGAGTGGTCTGTACGAAAAGGCTGGATTTTTCCCAGAGAAACTTGTTATTTGGAAACGTTCTTTTTAATAATCTCTGAAAAAAAAGAGAAAATCTTCATCTGCAGCTTATTAGTGAGTTGTTTGTTGTAAGTGTTTGATAGTCCAAATCCAGACTGCCTTGTATGCATGCACACAGCTCACAGGGGCCTGATTCAAGTCCGTCTGAAGTCAGAGGGAGCCTTCCCGCTGGCACGGCCCATGCAGTGGACCTCCTGATCTGAAGGGTGCAGGCAGTACTCCAGAACAGGTTTCTCCCATGCTTGCGCCTGGCTGTAGGTATCCATTGTGCTTGCTGAGACTTTTCAATATTGGCTTAAAATTTGTCAGCTCAGGGAACAAATCTATTCAGTAACTCCTCTGGCAATAAGCACAAGTGAGATTTGGGCAGCATCCTTGTAAGATCAGTATGCAGCAAGAGATTTTTTAACAGGTTTTGTGAAAACAATTTCTTGGGCAAAGGAGAGAAGACAGCCTGGTATTTAGAGGACTAAAGTTATGTGGGATAAAGTTTTTGAAAGTGCTCTTCCAGTTTCAAAGAATGATTCCCACTTTCTTTCCATTCTCTCATGTCAATTCTGCCCATTGTGGCTCTTATTGTTGGCTTTATTCTTGACTCCTAACCCTTGGAAGTACCGTGCCACCCATCTCTTTCCTGGAGCAAACAGCAGGTGGTGGGTACCCATACGTCTGGGCCCCGGGTCCTACCCGTTACAGTGAGGTACTGAGACTTGCAAGGAGTGGAGCTCCTGGGACTTCCAGTCCAGTGTGTGCTGTCAGCAGTTTCAAGGGCTAGAAACCCATTTATGAACTCCCATTTGGAGCTTTCTTGTACTTGTAAGGACCTTTGAAAGTCTGGTGCAAGCATTAATCCCTTCGACCGTCCCCAGGAGCACTTAGGCACTTCTGAAAATCTCCCTCATTCCCATTTCTAGTGCTTAGTCTGATGGGGCTTTGGTTGATGGAGCATGTTGGACTCCCTGTAGCCCACAACTCAACTGCAGTAACATTTTATAGCAGCTCCTGAGAGGAGCTGTAACTACACACGGGATACAGCTGACCTCATCTAGGCTGGCCAAGGTTACTCTGAGGTGAATACACCATACACTCAGGTGTGCAGCATGTCGCAGAGCAGGGACGGTCCCCATGAGTTCACGGGCAGAGCAGCATCATTCTGCTTCCGACAGTAGATCACACTGTGACAAACAAGAGCACCCATTTTTGAGAGCATGGGGATGCTGAGAGCCAGCCTTGAGACTGCTCTCATCCAGCCCGAGTTGACCAGGACTTTGTTAGGGCTAGAACACCAGGAGACTCCTGATTTCTGAACCGATGTATTCTTAGAGCACAGAAACGCTGAATGAGAGCAAGACTGCTCAAAGCTGCTTCTTGAAACAGTGTAAGCACTGAAAAAACAAAATTCCTGATCTATGATGGAAGAAAGGGGATGTCTTGCAACCCAAGAAGGTTCAATGGCTTGTTCCACGGGTTGTGTAAGTCCCTTCTGGTTCCCGAGCTTTCCACCACCTCTGAGGCTTGGTTGTGAGTCTGGTCCCCATCACGAGCAGGTTTCCTGCTTCTTGCATGAGTCCCCTGGTTTGCTCTCATGATGCAAACTCTGCCACAGCTGTCGCACCCACCCTTGTCACCACAGCCTTCTCCAGTAGAGCCTGTCCCTTGCTCTCCAGAAAGCTGCACCCTCTCCCTCTCCCCAGAGTGGTTCCAGCTGGCCTGGAGCACAGGAGCCAGAACAAGGTCTTCTGCCCAGTGATAGCCTTTCCCGCAGCGGACCACAACTACAAAACAGATCCGAACATGAAGGACGTGTTCCAGCCTTCGCCTCACAGCAGACTGAGGGTCTTCCCCCCTCCCACAGCACAGCTGGGAGTCCAGACCCAAAACCATCCATGCTGTATCACTGTCAAACACTTCCAGAGTCCAGCTTTTGTCTCCTTCCAGGCTGGTCTGCAAGCAGAGGAAAGAAAAAGGGTGAAGAGGAAGCAGAATGGGTAATGTCCTTAAAAATGGAAAGAAGTGGTATTTTTTTGTTGGTGTTAATGCATACATATCCAAGGAGGGACTGAAAAAGAGGAAAGGGAAAGAGCCGAGCCTGCATAGCTGCGCAGATAGCCACGGGTTAGCCAGCACGGAGCAAGAGCACTAAGCCATGACAGGACGCTGGCGCAGTGTCATCTTGGATTATTAGTGCCTCTATTAGTTTTATAAGCTAAGTTCTGGGGGAGGAAATATGTAGTGAAGTGAAACTGGTGATTGTACAGGCACGCCGGCGATTAAGGTTGAAGTGGGTGGGCAGTCTGTGGGGGCTGGTGTGTTAACTCCAGCCAAGGAGAGGCACATGCTTTCCAATCTATGCTATCTCAGTTTCAGTGCTGCAGACAACCCATCAGGGTGTCATTAACAAGCAGTTACTCCGCTCTCGTTGCTGCGCTTTAAGGAAATATGTCAAAGGCATTTCTGGTGAGCGAGGGCTCGGTGCGATCAGATTGCTCCAGCCTTCTCACAGCATTCCATTCAGATTATAATACACAATAGTTCAGACCCTGCTGTGTCCCATTACTCAATTATGAAATTGCTTTAGAAGTTGGGAGCTTACTGATTGGCTCCGAATGATTTCATACCCATCATATTTCTGTGTGTTTGTGCTTTTGGGCTGATTGCTCCGTCTAGCTGGTTCAAGCCGTCTCACCCTTCTGTTTCATGTACTAGAATATATTTTATGCCTCTCCATAGCACTAGCAAAATCCCACTCAATATGCTTTATGTCTTCAAATCAGGCGGTGGAAGTGCAAATTACCTTTGAGGTCAGTTGTTGTGGGTATTTGCCCAAGAGCTCGGAGAAGTGGGGAGGTGTAGTGAACGTAACTACAATCCCGTAGTGCAGAGCTCTTCTGCCTTACCTGTCTGGCAGATGTGCAGCTCCCTGCGAGCAGAAAGCTGGAATGGCAACTGAATTTATTAGTGCAGCTTCTACCTCTCAGAATGAATCCTAAAGCATTTATCCTCTAAGCATCACAGCCATTTAATCCACTAAGCATCATACCCACGTAATCCACCAAGCATCACAACCAGCCTGTATAAAATTTAGCTTTGTTCACAAATTACACGCAAGACACAAGGAAAAAGTTATATTGATAGTATGTGCAGAGATAACCTACTTTTGTGTATCAGATCTTTAAGCATCTGTTTGCCTTCCTGCCTTGTTTGTCATGGGGTAAACTGTTCTCAGTGGTGGAAGACTTAATGGAGAGAGGCACTGCTGCTTCATGTGTAAAACAGGGATTTTATACCTGTTTGAAATAAATAAAACCCACAAAATCTGAATCTGTGTGTTTCAATTCTACTCAACGACCCAATTTATCACATCCTCCGCAAAAGGGGAGCAAAAAAGAATGAAGTCAGGAGGACTCAGCTTGTGCATCTTCAAGACATTCAGTCCTGTTTGTAGCCATCCACGCAAGAACTGAAGCAAGGTCCTGTTCTAAATTAATGTTATGTGTTCTAGTTTGAAGAGCCAAAATAAACTAAATCTTTGAACTTTTCTAAAACCTACCGCGAGTGATCACTTTGAGCACCTATTGTTAATAGCACCATCAATTTTCAGGAACATTTTGTATCACCCAAAGCAAAAAAAAGCTGAGGCTGATCAACTGATAGCAGACGCATTGCCATAGCCTATTAGAATCAAATTGTTGACATCTTCTTGGGAGATGCTGAGCTTAGGAAAAAAAAAAAAAATCTGGGTAAAAATGTCCTTGGTATGCAATTAATGGTTTTCTCCCTTCTCTGTCAATAAAGGAATGTGATTTAGAGTCAGAGTGAACTGCTCATGGGGTTGGATGTGTTTAGAAGCCTGTGGATATGGCCCAGCAACTGGATGCCATTGACCTTGTGCTCAAGCTCTCTATCTGCTGTTCAAAGAGGAGAGATTTCTTAATAAAAAGCCTGAACTCTGGTGGTCCCTGAAGAGTTTCTCTTGGGCCAAATCCTGAAATCCTCTCTAGGTTAAGTCCTCGCTGGAGACTTTTAGATACATGCACAAATAAAAATGAAATGAGGACACTGGATCTGTCTGGCTTGTTTTTACTGAATAATTTCTTTCCCAGAATCAGGATTTAGCATTTCTTTTTCCCTTGTGCTCAGATTAGACCACCAGCAGGTTTGTTTCACCCTCTAGGTGTTATCAGGGAATTACTGGAAAGCAGCATGCCTTTCTGTACCTTTGATGCCTTTAAAATTATAGTCCCTTTTGCCTACGCAGGGATGTAGCTAGAAGGTCTTTGAAAGGCTTCAGCTTACGTTTCCAAGAAGAACCACTGATTTTCTGATGAGTTAAGGCTTTGGCAACGGCAACAGGATTCTCTCACCTGCCAGCAGATAAGGATCATTGTAAATGTTCACCATTCTGGGCTATGTTATTCAGTCAATTGAATACCCAAAAACCACCTTAGTATTGTGCCATCTGAACTTTCCCCTTTCAGACTTTCCACTGGATGTGATTGTTCTGACAATCTGCCATGCCACTAGCACAGAGAGGTGCTTATCTTGCAAAGTTATTTCATGTATTTATTAACTCATTGTGTTTACTTATTTAAATATTCTCTGCAGATGAGACATATGGCAAATGCTGGCCAGCTTAGTCTCAGCTGCTTCTCAGATCCAGATGCTAATATCATTTCATAACTTGGCTTGTGCAGTTCAGATCTGTACCAAAAGACTCTGTTTTGAATTACCATTATATTTGATATTAATACTAAGCATACTCACAGCTGTCCTACATTGCTATTTCCACCCTCCCTGGGATTCGGCTCTCAGACAGAGGACATAACACTCTTGTATGTCTGCCTCTCAGGCTTTTAGATCTGTCCTGGACTCGCAGTGTACCATCTACAGCAGAGAAGATGTGCTAATTGCCGCTGCACCATTCTCAACTTATGAGCCTGATGGCTTTTTCAAGGTCAGGCCTAACCTGGAAAGTTTTTCCAGCATCGTAATAGTGACCTTCAACTAGGCAGCCCACGAAAGACTTCTGCGCAGACCATCCAAAGTCTCTGAGGCTATCTGGGACAGGATTTTGGAAGTATTTAGTCACCTAAAGATGAGGAATGGTATCTAGCGGGATCTTCCAAACCACATTGGGCCCAGATCCTCAGTGGTGTTATACGTCTTTGTCTCGGTGAAGCCAATGGGAGTTAAGCACCGAAGCATGCTGAGGGTGTAGGTCTCCTTGCCCCCTTCTCTTGGACTCAGCTGCACAGCTATCTTCATCTTTAGGAGCACAAACACCTTTACAAGCCTGGTGATGGCAAGCCCTAACTAGGCAGCCGAGCACATGGCTTCGCCCAGCTCCTGGGGAACAGTCTCACCTCCGGACCTCGGTCTTGCAGGCATGCTGAAACGAAACTTCCCAGCTCGCATGCGTTCGGCTGCTGTCTAGGGAGCTCATGCCCACCCCTGCTCGGGGTGTGGAGGGTGCCCAGGAATGGCATCTCCAGCTTGCTAAGGGCAGTGCTCTACCAGCTGAGACTGCGTAAACATCCCTCGTCAGCCGGTCAGTTGTACAACTCATGTATTTTCTTCTTCCCACAGAAGCAGAGTTGTTAGGGAGAGGAAAAACATCAAACAATTTGATTCCCTGTGCTCTCTGAATCCTAGATGAGCAATGGTCAGAGTCACCTTCTTGTCCACGGCCGCTGATGTGCCCTGGGCACTGTTTCTTTAGCACAAGAGCAGAATGTGGTCTGCTAATGAGCAGGTCAGCAGTTACTCTTTCTGGAGAGACAGGGTCTTGTTACTGTCCTCACTAAAAGCTAGGTATTTCTGTTGATGACAAACTAACTTCTCACCTTCTATGCATGAAAATGGGAGAGAAGCTCTAAATCCAAGGTAAATCCTATCCTTAGCAAGCCCCTTGGGAGTCAGCCCAGAGATGTTAGGACAAGGCTAGAAAACATCTTGTGTGACTTTCAGGTTTCCAGCAGGTTGGCAGCCTTGTCACGAACCCATTAAAATCCACAGTGTTGCAGCAGGCACAAATCTGGCCCCAGTAGTGAAATGTCCTGGCCAGACATGGGTTTGAGGTGCACCTCGCCTGGGTGTTTTCCAAGGTACACCGAGATGCATGCTGTGCAGCGGAGAGTCAGCTCCTCTCCCTCCATCTTCTGCTTTCTCCTCAGAGAGGATTCAAGTTTATTTAATCTCAGATTTCTTGCTGAAAAACGCTCAGTGAGCATGAAATGTCTTTGAACTCTGGGAGTATTGCTACTGCCTGTAAGAAGGTCGGGTAGCAGGAGACAGCCGCTTCCGCAGCTATTACAAACACATCTGCACAACGTGATGCAGGAAGCATCTAAATGCCTCCATAGCCTTGCACGCTTTTGCAAGCGCATAAGGAAACACGAAGGACACAGCTTCTGACCCGCACGCCCCGCTCACTGGCCCGCACACAGTATGCAACAGGGGCAAATTGTTGAGCTTAATACGAAAATATTTCCAGCCCAGACAACAATCAGCTGCGAGGGACTTGGAATACATTAGAAAGCGGATAGCCAGGAAACCCTTTCCATGAAGTGAAGAGAGGATTTAGTTGCTGAGTGCTGCAAAGATGCATACATTTTCCTAAAAAAACATCTGTGGTGCCAACATGAAGATTCAGTGCATTGTCAAAACAAGCCAAGATTCTTATTAAAACCAATTGCTTTGGTTTGTTAGGCTACTTTACTGTGGTGCCTCTAAGCCAACATATGTATTTGGGTTTAGAAGAGCTGCTTCAGCCAAACCTTAGGTGGCTAGAAATGAATGTGGGCTGAGCAGATGCAGAGTATCGTTTGCCCACTACTGTCCTTTGGAGGCTGTGTCACGGTACATGGTATGTCAGATGTTGGCTTTCTCTGTGAGAGCAGATGGGCTCGTGATGAAGCTGTACAGTACAACTGCCCAAGAGGTACAGGCCATGCTGTGGGAACCCTGGGTGCTCCTCCATTGCATACACAGTAACGAAACAGAGGAAATACAAGCAAATACACACTCTATTTCTTGTAATCTGGATTTCATTTGACTGAATATCACGAATAACAAAGACCATTTTGAAGAGAGAGGTATTATCTTTTATTAGGCTGTGATGATACCAGAAAAGCAGAAGCCCTTGTACACTTGAAAGCTTGTCTGCTTTTTCCTGCTATATTGGTGTAACAAAAGCCCATCAAGACTACAGCAATACTACTGCTAGAATGAGAAATAAACGATGTGTGCTTCTGACGTGCAGTTCTCTCTTTATGATATCAGGGTTTTTCCACCCATGCTGATGAAGACAGGTGGGTTAAATGAAATTGGAACCAGGCCTGGTGTGTCTCTGGTGGATGTGCTAATACTAGTATTCATTTACTACCAAAGTAAACAAAAAAAACCCCATTGAAAAACCTATTGAATCTATATTTGAAGCTAGACATTTATTTTTACTTTATTCGGAATATGGCACCAGAAGATTGGCTCTGTTTTAACAGTGCAAGTCAAACAAAGGTTCAGACTTTAAGGGGGATAGGTAGAGATGGCCATTCCAGTATTAAAATGCATCAAAAATCAGGAAGCCGAGAAGCAGGAATTCTTCTTTCCCTGTTGCTTTATTGAGCTTTTTAGCTCCTCTCAGCTCACATCTATATTGTGTTGGTGCTAAAGTGTTTCCCCAGGCACTAGTATTCGTGTGTCAGAGTTGTTGTTGCTCTCATCATGGCAGACACAGAAGGAAGCCTGAAAGACCCTGTTTGGAAAAGAGACTGGTGAAAGCAGAAGGGGCTTTGCTTTGGCTTTTCAGAAACAACAAAATGAGAGTCAGAAACTGCAGCTAAAAAATATTCAGCCTCAGCCTCCATGGACCTCTGGAGTCCATCGAGTCTCGGCAGCCCCGACGTGCGAGTTTGGCTCCTGACTCTTAACATGCTTTGTGACCCTGATCCCATCACTCTGTGCTGATTATCTGTTTCCTAAAAGAATTTAACAAATCAATGATGTTGTAATGAGCAGGCCAGTGATGCAATCATCTGCACCGGGTAGCGGGATCGGTAGCGGGTCGAGCTGCTCTGCACTGCCCCATCGTTAACGGTTTGGGAGCACTTCATTCTCAGGCATGCTGAAGCAGACCTGAGAATCCCAAGCAGGAGATGTGCTTTGCAACAGGGAAGCATTCGTAGGCTGAGGAAGAGTGACACTGTGCTGGGTGTCCTTGATGTGTCTATGTGTGCTGCGAGATGTGAAGACCCGACACTCGACTTGCAGGTGTTCCTCCATCTCTGGAGAGCGATGGAGCATCGGCACCTGCCATTTCCACGGGCTGCTGAGGGGCACTCAGCACAGTCAGCTTTCTAAAAGCAAGGACATACAGCGAGTCCTAGATTCCCATGATCTGAGCAAAACCTCAAATTCAGCCTGCCTTCCGTGAGAGGTATTCGCACATCTGAGCCCCAAGGCAAGCTCCCAGCCTAACTATCAGACTCTTGGCAGTAATTTCCACACCGGTTTGTTGTATTTGGACTCAAGATTCCCCCTTGACCCCAAAAGTCACGCTAAAACGTTAAAAGTATTTTCTTTACTTGCTAAAGAAAACACAGAGGACTTTATTTAGTTATTCAGAACTCCTCAGCCATTCTTCAGTCACTTCATGATTTCCAGAGATTGTATCTGTGCTGTTGTCTCCCGGCTCAGGTCGCTCGGCGCGGCTCGGAAGGGAAGGGAAGCTGTTACATTTCATTGTCCTCAAAAGAGGGGAGAAAAATCCATCTCGTGCTCCCAACCCAAACAACTCTGCTGCTTCGCGCATTCTTGACAGCCAGCAAGGCTCCATTGAAAACCGTCTGCAGCCTTTAACTCCCTTCTAACAAGTTGGCCATTTCCATAGAGAAGATTTTTTCTCCACTGATTTATGAGCTTTAATTTATATGCAAGCCTGGAATACTTGCTTTGGGAAGAGCTCTATCTCAAGCCAAGCGAGCGCTGAGATGCATAGCACTTTGCGTGGTATGTTCGGTATTTTCATGGCCCAGTCTGTAGCAGGCCAAAAAAATCCCAGGTTAGGATCAAGCCTGGTTGTAGGTGGTGCAGAGTGCTCTCGCTTCCCAGCCTGGCTGGGCCAAAAAGGTGCGTTACGGGATTGCGTGGATTTAACGGGTTTGGAAAGCCTCCACGTGACCCAGGCAGGCACAGTCCGTAAGTGTGGAAGCGCTGCTGCAGCCCGGGCTCCCGTGCAGCCCATACGTGAGCTGGGAAATTGTTTAATGGTGTCTCAATAGGTGGTAATGGGATTTTCCAATCCGGAGCTGACTCGCTGGAGCCTGGGTGTAGGTAGGATTGTGCTGATTCCACCGTTTCCTTTGGAAGGGATGGAGAGCATCTGGCGCTTTTCTGCATCAGGTCAGGAACTCCTGACTTCTGGTTTCTTGGCTGAGAGATGGAAACTGGCGACGTGCACCCCGAGCCGCAGTAGTATCCCGTTTTACTTCACGTTGGTACCTGCTAGGAGGATCCAAATGGCTGCTACTGCATCTCAGGTGAAGGTTGGCACCTTCTAGCAGAAGGATGGTGAATTTTACATATGCTTTACTAGCTGCATTGCTTGTAATGGAGGAGCAACACGTTTTTCATCCATTGGTTTGTTACCACCACTTGCTGCACTGTGTTATACAAATGAAGGGATTGGCTTCTGTATACTTAAAATCTGAAGAACCATGTTAAAATCACTGGAGTTTGGTAGAGCAAGGAAGCATGCTCGTTACACTGAGCCCTTCCTGCCCTTTCAAATAGAAGCTGTAATGCCCAGGAAAAGCACCCCGTGGGGAAGCCCTGCTGCTTCCACAAGAGGAGAGGTATTTCATGCTGTGTCTGAAGCAGCAGGTTCAGCTTGGAGGCTGACAGTGTGGCTGAGATGCCCATGGGCAGCACTTGTTGCAGGGAAGGGACTAGCAGATTTCCTTTCACCAGGCAGAAATTGTCAGGCAGCAGTGCCTTTCGGGAGTGCCTTCCTTCAGCCAGGTGAGCAGGACAAGTGTGGTTGCAACTCCATGACTGCTCAGCCATGTGCACGTCCTACCAGCACTTGTAACTGTCCCCCAGACAAGTCATGCCAACCCCTGCCTGCCCCGCAGGGAGCTCCCGGTTCAGCTTGCAATGTACCCAGGTAGCAAGTACACGAGCATCCCTCGGGGCAGAGGCACATGGAGTTACTGTGGTTCGACAGGTAATGACAGGTCTGCTCAGGCCTTGGGGAAGGTGACTAGACCTGATGAGTTTTGGTTTGCCCTTGAGGGCACACATGGGTGGTTACTGTTGCTCGGTGAACTTGTTAGCTGCGGTAACAGACCACAGCTGAACCCTCAACGGCTTGGTCCAACAGTATGGTCAGAAACCGTGCAGGAAAGCACTTAACTGCCTGGGTAAGTCCCTCTGCACAGGAAAACACTTACCAACATGCTGACAGTGAAGCACATGTTTAAACGTTTCTCTAAACCTGGCCTTAGGCCAGGGTCCTCAAGGATATTTAGCTCCCTGATTCCCATTGATTGCACTAAATACCTCCAAAGGCTTAAAACTCGATTGTACTGGAAGGAGGCATGTTGGCTTTGGAGGATGGTAACGAAGCCCAGTAGGCTGGATTCACTGACATAGCACTGGATGACGATGCTTACACATCCCGGACCTAGTGAGACCTGTTAGCCTGGTGGGTCACCTGTGCAGAGCTGTGAGCTAGCAGCAGCAGTGTGTTTACACAGTTGTGGTTGTCTGATCTTCACTGTTACCATTCATTTACATCAACTCTTTCACAAGCCTCAAATGCTTTATCTAGCACTTCAAGGCTGGTGTCTTGCTATCAACTGTTATGCATCTCCACCTTCATATGGGAATAAGGAAACAGTGCTTAATGTACGCTCTGCTTCAAGTAAAAATGAGAAGGGTCTGGGTAGATAGGGAGAGCTGCTGTCTTCACAGGTGAAATGGTGAGAAGTTCATGCAACAGCGTTTGGTTCTTTGCAGCAGGTTTGTTCTGCTCAAAATCCAGCAAACCTGTCAATGGCTGCATCACCTCTGCCCCTTGGTGACAGAGTTAATAACTGATCACTAACTGGACCTGAAGTTTGGAAGGATCCTGCTACACTTGAGAATGCCCTTTCACCTGATACATGGCTTGTCTGACTATGTAGCTCATGGGAGCCCACCAGGTAACCACTGACCATAGGAGGACTCACTGAAGTACACCTAGAAGGTCCTCCACGGAAAGTGGTGTGGGGTTTATGGAACAGCCCATGGTGAGGGTATGTTCAAGTCCTGGGGATGCATGTAGATCTGCACGGGATAGTGTGATGGACATCCCAGGAGGCTGGGAGTGTGAATTTGGATCCAGGCACCAAGGCTTACTCACACCCTCATGATAAGAAGGCTTGGGGGAGAGGCATAGGGTTATTTATCTATTTGTTTGGCTGTAGACAAGGCAATAAAAGGTGATCTTTTAGAAAGCTCACAATAACGAAACCTGAGTCAGAGACAGCCTCAGCCTCCTTTGCTGTTATCCGTGTTGGACTAAACAGAATAATTCATCGCTCGCTCTGGCTTATATAAAGCTGCACTCTTGGATGTGACCTCCCTCCCGGGAGCCACTCCACCCACCAGTACCTCCCTGACCTCATCTACCCTCTCCCTTCTCCACCCGGCACTTGCTTCTGCAGTGCTGGCCTCCTCACCCCATCCCCCGCCAGCAGCTCCTTGCGGTGGGAGGCCGGGTGCTCACCAGCAGCTGAGCTCGCTCTTGCGAAGTTTGGCTCTTGGGCGGTTTTTTGTCTCTGCCCAGGAGTCCCCTCCCTAGCTGGCTCTCACCTTATGCCCACCTTCCAGTTTTCGCTCTCCACCATTTCCTCATCCTCCCTCTAAAAATAGGCTCTGTGGTTTGGGAGTTTCCAAACGAACAAAAACCAGTGGAAGGTTGTGGATTCCACTGCTTTTGTTTTGCTTACCTAGAGTGAGAAACCACCTTTTGCACAAAGACATCGCCGTGCATCTCATGGAACTAAGCCAGTGAAGAGCATATCAGGCATGACACTTTGGCACAGCCATGGGTGTGTGTCATCTGAGATGGTCCTAGCAGAAGAGGGAGCACAGTCCTTGCAATGCCTCTCCCATCCCCACCCTTCTGAGCTACTGCGATACATGAGCTCTGTGTTATTGGTAAAGAAAACAAAACTCAGAGGTGGTCACTAAAGCAGACTGTTCATCACGTGAGGAACATTGTTCTGCACCAACTTAAGCAACATGGGATGAACTGAGCACTCTGGGTTGCATTTGCTGTTGTTTAGCAGATATAATGTTTGTTGAAATGCCCAGGAACTAAAATTGTCTTTAGGTGTGACACCTCCACTGTTTGATCAACAGCTGGGTAACTGGGGAAAAGGTCTCAGAGGCAACAACAACAACAAAATCTTACCATATTTGTATATACATAAATATATATATATAAATCAGGAATACAACTTTTCTGATACTAAAATCCCATATTCTGGATCCTGGCAGGGTCTCTCCCGGCAGTTTTTCAGCTCTCTGCTTCCCGAGGTGGGCAAATGTGGGACTCTCAACGACACCACTGGCACGACAAGGTGCCGCTGTGACTACACTGCGTGTCCAGAGACTTTTGCGCAAGAGGCAAGCAGCAATGGCCTCACTGAACAGACCAGATCCTGCTCACCTCATTCACACTAGCCCCAAGTGAAGAAAAATTTGGCCAAATATATTGCTTTGAAGTTACTCTCTGATTGCGATTCACTGTCTGGCTGCCCCAGTTATTGGGTTGCTCCTGCCACCTCTTGCTTTTCTTTACAAGTTCCACAGCACTGTAACCTCCTCCTTCCTTTAGCCTTTCGCTATAGGTCATGGGATGGATTGAGCTGCCTAACAGTTGTGCTGGTTGGTGCTCCCTTGGTCGGGTCATCAAACCCCTACAGGCATTGCTGACAAGCGGGGAGCCATTCAGCGCTCCGCTCAGATCCTTTCCTCTAGGAATCTGCAGCCTGGAGTGTGCTGGAAAATTTGATTGGTATGAACAGGGTTATGCTGAGTGTGTGTTTGTGTACAGAAATAATTATCCTGGTGCAACACTCGGTGCTTGCAGAGTCAGACTGGTTCTCCTGTGCCTTTTCCAGTGCTGACTGATCCCTTGCCCAACCTGCATGCCTCTTTGTATCAATAAACCCAAATACCAGCCAGGAATTGTTCATGGTACGAGTTTTCCACTCGGATTGCAAAGATTTCAAACACAAGCCAGACAGCAGATCCTTAGAGAGAACATGTGCTCCGGGCTGCGTCGCTCACAGATTATCCTCTGCTCCTTCTGTTGATGCTCACTTACAGGAAAAAGCGTTTGGAAAGGGTGAGAAACCCCCCTGCCCTAAAGCACTAGTAGTTGTGTTGGATATAAGGAAGAAATTCTTTACAATGAGGGTGGTGAAACACTGGAACGGGTTGCCCAGAGAGGCAGTGGAGGCCCCATCCCTGGAAACATTCAAGACCAGGTTGGACAG
>Ga0065711_1027165_pt1 | contig 53236 bp, 27 predicted proteins | sample Hoacrofraction12_FD_59098 | JGI IMG/M metagenome (GOLD analysis project Ga0065711, IMG submission 59098) | Hoatzin crop microbial communities from Cojedes, Venezuela - Epithelial fraction 12 v2 (version 2) | ecosystem: Host-associated > Birds > Digestive system > Esophagus > Crop | place... | reverse complement strand
AGGGTGACGGAGCCCTGGAACAGGCTGCCCAAGGAGGTTGTGGAGTCTCCTTCTCTGGAGATATTCAAGACCCGCCTGGACAAGGTCCTGTGCAGCCTGCTGTAGGTGACACTGCTTCGGCAGTGGGGTTGGACTAGATGACCCACAGAGGTCCCTTCCAACTCCTACTATTCTGTGATTCTGTGATTCTGTGATAGCAACCGGCACATGTAGTCATCTGCAAAGGTTCAGATGTTTCTCACAACAACGTCTTCTTAATAGAGCTGCAAAGAGAGAGCGCAGTGGAAGCATGCAATTCTTTGAAGAAATCTGTCCCACTCTTCCCCTTACTCTTGCCTGTTCTTTGAATTTGTATATCAAGAAGATGCCACTGATCCCCTCTCCAAGGATAAGCATGTCCCCTGTCAGCTGAAGAGTGGCCATAGCAATGGATGCTTAGTTTTTTAAACATATTCCCATGTATCATCTCAACACTCTGCACTCTCTCTTCCATGTTTTCAGCCTATTTACAAAGGGAATTCTTGGCTGTTGTCAGCCTCTCTACTTTTCCCTCAATACCCTGTGAAACAGATTTCTGTGAGCTAAAAATCAGCACAGCAAAATGCAGATCTCCGTGTTTCTCCAAAGGCTGTCTGTGGAAGGCACAACACATTAGTAGTGCCCTTGGTTTCACCTAGACCATCTGGTTTCTGGGTCCAGAACCACTCATAAGTGGGGGGGTAGACATGAATGAAGGCAGAGAGATTCTACTACGTTTTGGCTAGAAAAAAAGAAATCCTGCATGTCTATTGCTATAGACAACTGGCACACAAATCCTCTCTTGCTCTGCCCCAGGAGATATTCTTCAAAAGAGCTAGCATATATAGGCTGACCTAGGGGTAATGAAGACCCTTCCTGAATGTTGGCCTGTGTCACAGGTTTAAGTAGCCTCTGGGCTCCTGAGCTGCCCTTAGCTCACCTGGGTGAATATAACTCACACTAAATTAATTTTCTCACAGAGAGAAAGGAGAGAATCAATATTTATTCCAGGATCAAAATGCTTTTCACTTAAAGAACTCAGCAGTCACGAAAAATGAGGAGCAATCATTTTGTTCCCACGACAAACAAAAGCTTCCTTGCCAGTAGACAGTGTATATTGACAATAACCTGTAAGCATTGTAGCAGGCATAGTAATAAGATGGTATTCTGCCGCACTGGATATTTGTCTTGTAGACACTATTTTTTCGTTCAAAACAGAAATTTAAAAAAATCAAAATATTGTATTTTCCATTAAATTGTAACATTAAAATAGTTATAGCTAACAAACACTTGATTTCCACCCCCTAGAACATCAGCTTTATATAACGTGTCCTAATTTAAAAACTGAGGCCATAAATAATGACGAAGAAATTATCAACTGATTAAAAATGCAAGGAACAGGAAGTCTGGGATTTTCTTGGAAACTATTATTTTATTTTATTGCAATTAATTTGGTAATGCACCAAGCTACCAACAAAAGCGTCACACCAAATTAACTTTCTTTTTATTAAACATGGCAGGTCAAACAATTAAAAAACTAAAGGTGTCTTAGTAACGAGATTTAACTCCAGGACACTAATTTTCAGTGACATAGGTTCCTCCTTTCTGTATTACCTCAAATACTTAATAAGAACTCCTTGAAGACTAAAATTCTTCTGTCATCTAGAAATGACTTTGATCACGCTCTATGTGAATTGTATTTATTTTGCTTCTAATACAATTTCCAGTTTTCACCCTGTCACATCAACTTGGCATTTAGTGGCTTGATTCTGTTTCAAAAGATGTCATAAACTATGCTTGTCATCACCTGCTGCATTACATAGACCTCAGCAGTAACTATGTCACAGGCCAAATAAAATCAGTTTTTGTTAGCCACCCACTGATTGCGACATGTATGAACAGTTCTGGACCTCCAGTTTATAAAATAGCGTAAGCTGGTATTTAAATCAATCACAGAATCATAGAATCATAGAATGGTTTGGGATGGAAGGGACTTTAAAGATGATCTAGTTCCAACCCCCCTGCCAGGAGCAGGGACATCTTCCACTAGACCAGGTTGCTCAGAGCTCCATCCAACCTGGCCTTGAACACTTCCAGGGAGGGGGCAGCTACAACTTCTCTGGGCAACCTGTGCCAGTGTTTCATCACCCTCATGGTGAAGAATTTCTTCCTAATATCTAATCTAAATCTGCCCTCTTTTAGTTTAGAGCCGTTCCCCCTTGTCCTATCACTACACACCCTTGTGAAAAGCCCCTCTCCATCCTTCCTGTAAGCCCCCTTCAGGTACTGGAAGGCTGCTGTAAGGTCACCCCGCAGCCTTCTCTTCTCCAGGCTGAACAAGCCCCAACTCTCTTAGCCCGTCCTTGCAGGAGATGTACTCCAGCCCTCTGATCATCTTCGTGGCCCTCCTCCGGACCCGCTCCAACACATCCGTGTCCTTCCTATGTTGGGGGCTACAGAGCTGGATGCAGTACTCCCGGTGGGGTCTCACGAGAGCGGAGTAAAGGGGCAGAATCACCTCCCTCGACCTGCTGGTCACGCTTCTCTTGATGCAGCCGAGGATATGGTTTGCTTTCTGGGCTGCAAGCGCACATTGCTGGCTCTCGAGCCACTCTCCACCCAGCTTGTACTTGTGTTTCGGATTGCCCCAACCCACGTGCAGGACCTTGCACTTGGCCTTGTTGAACTTCATGCTGTTCACACAGACCCACCTCTCCAGCCTGTCAAGGTCCCTCTGAATGGCATCCCTTCCCTCCAGCATGTCAACCACCCCACACAGCTTGGTGTCGTCGGCAAACTCAGTCCCACTGCCCACGTCGCCGACAAAGATATTAAACAGCACTGTCCCCAGTACTGACCCCTGAGGCACACCACTCGTCACTGGTCTCCACCTGGACATCAAGCCATTGACTGCAATTCTTCAAAAATCAAATCAAAACCAATAAACTGAATGCCAGCTCTCCATAGTTTTTTGCATATATCTGAATATATTTTAAACATTTGTGACAGCAGTGTTTCCTCAAAGATATTGACCACATCTATTTTTCTCCAATGGTCTTTAACCAAACCAAATCAAATCCTATATGTACCATTTCACCACGATGTAGTACGTTTCTTCTCTTTTGGAGTTTGCGGTTATTTCTGATTGCTATGTTATGTCATTTTAAGAAAAACAGCACCTGTTAACAGTGATCAGTGAAAATAAACAGCAACAGTGATGCAATAATTTGCTCTTCAACAAGGATGAGACTGAGTGTAGGCTCAGTGTATCTGCTAAGCACAAAGCACCCCCATCTGCAGTACTGTGTCCATTTCTGGGCTCCCCACTTCAAGAAAGATGAGGAGCCACCGGAGAGAGTCCAGTGGAGGGCTGTGAGGATGATGAGGGGACTGGAGCATCTCTCCCACGAGGAAAGGCTGAGGGAGCCAGTCTTGTTCAGCCTGAAGAAGAGAAGGCTGAGAGGGGATTTTCTAAATGCTTATAAATATCTGAAGGGTGGGTGTCAGGAGGATGGGGCCAAGCTCTTTTCAGTGGTGCCCAGTGACAGGACAAGGGCAATGGGCACAAACTGAAGCACAGGAAGTTCCATCTGAACATGAGGAAGAAATTCTTCCCTCTGAGGGTGACGGAGCCCTGGAACAGGCTGCCCAGGGAGGTTGTGGAGTCTCCTTCTCTGGAGATATTCAAGACACGCCTGGACAAGGTCCTCTGCAGCCTGCTGTAGGTGACCCTGCTTCGGCAGTGGGGTTGGACTAGATGACCCACAGAGGTCCCTTCCAACTCCTACCATTCTGTGATTCTGTGATTCTGTAATGCCTTCAAGGTGATAATCTGATGTTATAATATTGGATGTTACAAAACGGATATTAATATGGATTGAGAAGACAGTGAAAACAAGATTAAAATGCAGTCAGAAGTGCTATTTTTTAATTTTATTTTTACAGGGGTTGTAATGAGGCTCAGGAAAACCTCTGGGCTGAAAATAGGTGGAGAGAATACTTTAGAGAAGCATCATCTATGCTTGCTCTGTTCCTGCTCCTCCCTTTGCACTCATTTATGGTCATTAGGGGATGACATGATTTTTTTAAATTTTTCTTTTCACTCCATTCTAGAAACACAGCAATAGCCACCTTCATGCATAGAGAGGATGGTGTAAGCTTCAAGTACATTTCCCAGTCCCCAAACCCATTTAATATAAAATCCTCAAGTTGAGGATATAACAGATATTAAACTGATAAAAACATATGCTACACTTGATCTTTGCCAAAAAGTCAAAAACAAACACGAGTCAGCAGACTTGATGGTTTCTTGGTCTGACTCAGTGAGCACACTGAGACTGAATCGCTGTAAGATTTTAAGATGGCAGTAGCAACAATTATTTTGCTTAGATATATATCACCCAGATCTATTTCAAGAAGCTGCAGACAGACTACAGACCCAAACACTCCTGTATTTCCATGAGCTCATGATTTTGCACACACAGTAACTGTTCCAGGACAGGAACTAGGGGAAGCTAACAATACCATGTCCAGCCTCTCCAAATATTCCAGCTTTGGTCTAATTATTTCCTTTATGGTGAACTAAAAAAAAAAAAAAAAAGAAAAACCACCCAACAATCTGCCCTCTAACCTCCTGCTGCTCCCCTACCCTCACCCCATACACTTAAGCAATCTTCTGATTTCTGAATCATTACAGGGCTATTTTAGAACCTTCTTCCCATGGATTACAGCAATACACCTCCCCTACACAACGTATTTCACAAAATTCTAACAAGTTGAGGGACTTTTTAATAAATTACACACTAAGGACAGAACTACACAGTGTAGTGTGTTTTCTTGATAGTTCCTGTACTCATTAGAGTATCTTATATACTAATTCAAAGACTACAACCCCATCTTGCCAAAGCATGATTTTTAATCACTCTGTATCAAACTCCACAGTACATTAACACTGAAAATGTCCACACACTAAAACCACTAAAACGATACTGCTAAAGCTTCAAAAAATCATCCCTGTGTGTGGAGACTAAAAATGTGTTTTGAAGTTAATGAGTAATAGCAAAGGACATTCAAGTACCTTTGAATAAGACAACAATTTCTTAAAAATTATTTTCATTTTCAAGAACACTTTGTAAACTAAGTTGGAAGCCTTTTTTATTTCCTATTATATTTTCAGTCACTCATTATAATCACTAATTATTTATAAGCATAGAACAGTTGGTCAAAAGTAAAAAGAAATGTATTGTCACAGCAGAAATACCCAACTAATGTACTGAAGTTGGTGTTTCAAGCTGCACAAGAGAGCCAGCTAACTATAAGGTATTTGTTTTACTTTCAATACAGAGTATTCAGTGAATCAGCATCAGAAAACCTACTGGATTTTAATGAGTTAAAACATTTTAATAGCATAGCTTTGTTCTTTGGTTTAATCACCTTTCCCTGAGGCTCTGAACAACCTCTAAGCATGTGATTAATTTGCCATTGAAGTCAACAGAACTTTCAGTGAATACTGGAAGTTAAACATGTGTTTAATGAGATTTACTGAATCAGAATGCGTAAAAACCAACATGAGCAGAATCAAAGCCCAGAGGTTTTAGTGAAGTCCACCCTGAGCTTCCCTCAAGTTACAGGGCTTCCAAAATGAGGATGAAAATTTTATAATTATTGACATGCCTACTGTACATCTGTATTTCTGAAATACTTAAACAGCAAAACACCAGACTTCATAGGGCTTTAAAGTACAAGAATGTAAAAACCCTTGAATTTACCCTAAAATACTAACTGAAAGCTTCTGTGGAATTTTGTTTGGTATCAGTAGTTCAGCAATACCCTTTAACATGAGTTAACTGTTGATTTGTCTCATGTTTTCTCCACAGAGAAAATGCAGTACAATTAAAATGTTTTGACTGGGGGCAGGACGGAATAGAGGGATGGAGTTAACATACATATCTTAGCTATCTGTTCCTCTATGAAAAATAAGGAATGTAATCCAATATTAGTATTGCACTTCCTCAATCCTTCAGGCAAACTGCGCAATGCTCTCAAACCTGCATATAAACAACTGTGTTATACCAGATGATACTCATTCTTAGATTAAACTAAATAAAATTACTTGCATGCCTTTAAGCTCCCTTTTTTATTACTGAACATTATCATTTCTTCCTAGTGCGGAGCAGTTTAGTTCAACAAATAACAATTCAATGATCTTCGAATCTAGCATATAAAATATAAAACTGTTCTTTACTATTTTGCGTGACATTTAAATGGCTTAGGAGAACATTTAATTTAAATGCAGTTAATAAATATTTTCCTTAGTAGTAAACATTAAAAGAAGGATTGTCGCCAAGAGAAAAATTCTTCAGATTCCACACTCACCATAAACGTTCAAATCTGACTTAGCAATATTTCAATTCTTTCTCTTCTAGCTTACACAGAGGATCTGGTCCTGACATCAAACTTCAGAGAGACTTTTTTTTTCCTGCCCAGAAAAACTAACAGTGTACTGGAGAAATGTTTAGCAATTTCTCTTAACAATATACTGTGGCAATCCTTTCTCCAATATGATGTCAAAATCAGCAAATACATTTAAAGACAAAGTTTTTCAAATTTAAATTTTTAACATAACAATTGTTACTTCAATATGGCAGTCATTAGCATGGAAGGAATTAATCTTCCCTACTCTTTTTAACAGTAAAAAAGGCTAGGAACAGCTGTCACTCAGGTGATGAATACAAGCTGCCAGCCTTTAAAACAGCAGGTACAGCATTTGAGCTCTGAATTAATTAGCATTCAGAAAGCCTACACATCGCTTGATAACTCCAGAAGATAATGTTTGTCCCTTCCTGCAGATTAATACTGCTATTAAGATGAGCAAGGACACAATGCAAATCATAACAGTACCCATTGAACAAAGTTTCACAAATTAGATGTTCTAGCCAAGAATGCATCAAATGAAATTAAGCATTGCTGCAAATAACATACAGGAATTCATCTTCACTTGTTCACGGCATTCACAAAAGCACGTAAAATATGAAATTCTGTGTAAATGCATAAAATGTTTTCTGCGTATGAGCACAGGCTTCTCAAAAGTTCAAGTTTCTAAATGTTTAAATAGTGGCTTTGTCTCAAAAGCATTTGGGCTGCTTCCACACAAGCGCCCCTTCTAACATACACATGTACACTGAAATAAGAAGTTAGCAAGGCCTCAGAGATTATACTTAAAATGTCTTCAAAAAAAGGCCTCCACCAAATGCTGTTGCAGCACAGCATCAAAGTCTACACAACCCGGTCTGAACAACCTTCCTCCTGTAGACATCATTTCATTTAAATGACAAACTTATTTTAAAAAGCACAAAAATGATTGATGTCAGAATTTAATGATGTTTAGTAAGTGGCCATCTGTCAACAGTCAAGGAGCAAAAAAGCAGCATATTATTATTTCCCAAAAGATTAGAAATATTGATGCTAATTAAAAGGCACATTATCATTATCTGAAAGCAATGTCTAAACACTAATCAGATTTCAAGTCCAGCAAAGGGGAAGGGGGAGACCTATGGATACGAGTGTTCCCCAAATGCGTCATTTGAGTTGCTAATCTCTAAACTGGTGTTGTGATAGTGTACAGATTGGAACTTTGCAAGTAGCAGGTAACTCCTGACCGGGCAAGCAATTAAACCCTGACCTGAGTTTGAAAGATTATTTATCTTAAACTCAACTCTTTAGAAGAAATCTTTGGTACATTTTTACAAAGAATTGCAGAAGAAGAGAACTATGCTAAACATGGTATTTCACTATTTATTTTTTCCAACTTTCCATACACATTATTTCAAAACAAAACAAAACTTGGCACTGAGGTGTCAGACATATGACTAATTGCATGATACTAAACTGCAATGTACTAGGTATTTTTAGTTGAGAAATGGATAGATGTCAATTGTACATAAGGGACTTGCAAGGAACAAAATCCATGAACATGATGTTTGTGAAGCACTTTTAACTATTTGGGCCTTTAAGAAGACCCTTCTGGGGTCCAGGGTGGCTTCGGCTCCTCAGGCTGATTGCTATGGAAGAAGAAGGAACATAACTGGATTTGTGCAAGGCATTTGATGCTGTCCCGCATTGGAAGGACACGGATTTGACAGACGGACCACTCGTTGGATAAGAAACTGGCTCAATGGATGCACTCAAAGAGTTGCAGCCAATGGCTCGATGTCCAGGTGGAGACCAGTGACGAGTGGTGTGCCTCAGGGGTCAGTACTGGGGACAGTGCTGTTTAATATCTTTGTCGGTGACGTGGGCAGTGGGACTGAGTGCACCCTCAGCAAGTTTGCCGACAACACCAAGCTGTGTGGGGTGGTTGACATGCTGGAGGGAAGGGATGCCATTCAGAGGGACCTTGACAGGCTGGAGAGGTGGGCCTGCGTGAACAGCATGAGGTTCAACAAGGTCAAGTGCAAGGTCCTGCACATGGGTCGGGCCAGTCCGAAACAGAAGTACAGTCTGGGTGGAGAGTGGCTCAAGAGCAGCCTTGAGGAGAAGGACTTGAGGGTACTGGTGCATGAGAAGCTCAACATGAGCCAGCAATGTGCACTTGCAGTCCAGAAAGCAAACCGTATCCTCGGCTGCATCAAGAGAAGTGTGGCCAGCAGGTCGAGGGAGGTGATTCTGCCCCTTTACTCCGCTCTCGTGAGACCCCACCGGGAGTACTGCATCCAGCTCTGGAGCCCCCAACATAAGAACGACATGGATGTGTTGGAGCAAGTCCAGAGGAAGACCACGAAGATGATCAGAGGGCTGGAGTACCTCTCCTACAAGGACGGGCTAAGAGAGTTGGGGCTGTTCAGCCTGGAGAAGAGAAGGTTGCGGGGTGACCTTACAGCAGCCTTCCAGTACCTGAAGGGGGCTTACAGGAAGGATGGAGAGGGGCTTTTCACAAGGGTGTGTAGTGATAGGACAAGGGGGGAACGGCTCTAAACTAAAAGAGGGCAGATTTAGATTAGATATTAGGAAGAAATTCTTCACCATGAGGGCGGTGAAACACTGGCACAGGTTGCCCAGAGAAGTTGTAGCTGCCCCCTCCCTGGAAGTGTTCAAGGCCAGTTTGGACAGAGCTCTGAGCAACCTGGTCTAGTGGAAGATGACCCTGCTCCTGGCAGGGGGGTTGGAACTAGATGATCTTTAAGGTCCCTTCCAACCCAGACCGTTCTATGATTCTATGATTCTATAAAAGTAAGTGGTTCAGGCCACTGCTAATGTTTGCTGGGAGCTCTGTCTTCAACATTAATAGTCACTGTATTACCTTTTAAAATGTAGTATTTATTAACATTTTCATAATTCATCTCGATCAAAACCTCTCTTAAGCAAACAGACCTCTACTAACCTCGAAATCCATGCTTCATGTCTGAATAGAAGGAGCCAGCAGCCCATAACGTGTTTTTTGTCTTACTATGTAAAAAGCTGACAAGACTCTTGGCATTTATTGCTTGCAGGAAGGCAGTTAGAGGCCATTGGCAAATGTTTTCCCTGCCCTTGGGCTACAAGAGATGTGTAAGCAAGATACGACTGATCCCACCTCCCATGTCGTGGAAACTATATGTACAGTCCCAGGTACAGCAATACTGACTCTGAGCCTTGCTCATCGGTTTACTAACTTTACGAGGCCATTTGAACAGTTTTGTGGTGCCAGAGGCAAGGGGCAGGTGAGCAGTACAGAATACTCCAGTTCTGAAGATAAGCAAAGCACAAACACAAAGTAAAAGGCATACTGGGAACGGACGGAAAAAATAGGGATGGGAGAATCGCATTGAAAGTATGGAAAAATGACAAACAAAGTGGTACAGCCATGGCTGCAGAAAAGCACATCTACCCTGGTAATTAAGGCCCAGGGGCATGAGTACCCATACCTAATAAAGACCAGTCATTTTTTCCACCAGATTTATAACAGCAAACTTCTTCAGCTGTAACTGCCACTATAAGATTACCACCTCCCTTGTGCGAAGCCACCTCTTTTCTTCCTCCTCAGGTCAAGGAACTCATTCATCACCATCAAGTGAAGCATATTTCTATTTTCATTTGTCTTTTTCAAACCATCACTTCACATAGGTGTACCCTCTGACCCTGATTTGCCTTCCTTGCCACACTCTCACAGTCCTCCATTATCTCATCCCCCCCAAAATACCAAAAAACTTAAGACGTCCCTGCTTTTGATTATGCTATTCCAATATAACTCCTTGATCTTCAGCATAAACACTTCAATCATTCTGGCATTTTCATTGACTCAAATTAAATGCAGAGCCATTTATGTAACGGCTGTAATTATTTCACAGTCTTCTTGCCCTTTCACACACAGGTCTTCAGCCTTACACAAGGACAAAGTATTGCCTCCCAGATCCTTAAACGGTTCAGATACTTTAGATACACTTTGGATACGAATCTGGCATGAGGGGACTCTCAAGTAAATCTTGTGAGGTTACCCAGTACTAATTATTAGCAATTACAGTGCTTTCCTAAGGTTGAGCTCCAACACTCAAACATGATGCGAGCCATATAACCATACAATCATTGCACTAATTAACAGGTTCCTCAAGGTGATCATGAGCACTAAGTACAAGATCCCCTGCTTTTGCAGCCTGCTAAATGTAAATTCAGTGGAGCTATACCAAAAATGAAATTAATAGTATTTTATAGGTAAATTTGAGACAGGAGGTTCAGACAGACGTACAGAACTGAAAAAATAACATCAGTATCCAGTTTTACTTGTTATTTACTTCAATATTCACTACATTTGTTTTAAACTGTCACCAAATTCTTTATTCTTTGTCCTTCACAGATCAGCCTTCTGACTCTGTGCAACTGTTGTATATTGTATAGCTGTCAGAGCAGAAGTGGAATGTATAAAAGCTGGATAATTGTAAGCTGGTGCATATGGCACTAAGGGGAATGTAGGAGTTAGTGGGAAGAATGGGGTTTTGTTTTGAGAGTCCGGATATGACTAAAGCTTTTTCCGGTGGGCAAAGAAAATATCCCTTGCTTATCTTGTTTCTCCACAATTTGAAAAGTTGCTTGCTTTTTTTTGTTGTTTTTTTGGGGGGGAAGAAGGGAGAGAAGAGAGGAAGCGAAGTTTAACGTTAATTCTAATTTACATGAGAAATAATAAACCTTACTTCTGGTTCTCTTCTTCTATCCCAAGAAAATATGTTCTCAAACAGCACTGACGTTTTTGCAAAAAAGCACAGAAATGAGCTAGCTGCTGTGTAAACATGTCAGACTTCATAGCTCGCATGCATTGAAATGACCAGCACAGTTTGCTCTTCTGAAAGGTATTGCTGCAAGCTGATTGCTGACTCAAGACAAGAACATGACTCGGGTCACAGTGAGTTTCCGAGTATTTTCTCTGCAGCTGCAGGGTATAGAGAGTTTTCTGTTTGTTTTGCTTTTTTCCCCCTTTTCCATATGAAGCCTCAGATTCTGAAGTACAGTTTGGCAGCACCACGCTGAATTCGCTGCCAGTTTCCTAGGGTACAGAATCTCTAATAAAACAAAGCCCTGACTATCTTCTTGCCCAATAAATGATCAAAATTTTGCACCACAATCTTCCTCAAAAATATGACTTCTTCTTTTTATCTCTCGGTTGCAGCTAATCCTTTCTGTCAGCGGGGTTTCATCCATAACAAGTCCGCCTGTGACATGTTAGATACCAATGCATCTCTTAACAAATCCCCCACGCATGGCATGGTTCACAGAGTGCACATGTTGCAAAAAGGTCTGCAGAGACAGAGCCCCACTTCTCTAATGGGATCAGAAAGGCAGCGCTTTTTCATGGAAGATGCTTATCAAATGAGAGGATGGGAGAGACAGAGCGCTGCAGGGAAGTCCAGGCTTACGTATCACGTTTCGGGTGCATAAGCAGAACAGAGCACTCATGATATTTGTATTCTTGAATGCCTCTTCTGTCAGGTCGAATTATTGGTCACATGTTTACTGCTGTCATGCTGGAAAGCTGACCCAGGCAATGTTTGCTTCGTACTCAGCAATTTTAAACAGCTTTTTTCTACACTTTAAGGGCCAGCATTATGAAACTCACTCTCTAGGACTTGTCCTTCCTTTTCTGCTCCCCTCTTTCTTCTCCTGCTTCAATTTTATGCTTGTTCAGTTTCCCCAACGTATCAAAAGAAAGCGCACAAGGCAGTAAAAACTGGACAAAGATTTTTGCCAGGAGTGAATTATTAGAGCCTTCCCTTGGTTTTGCAGAAGGAACAACAGGAATAAACTCAGTGACAGCTATTTGCTCTCCCCACTTTTAAAACCTGCCTGCCCTCGTATCCACAGCAGCCTACGTTTAATGTGCAGTTGTGGAGCAGAGGAAGGTGACACACCAGCGTGCTCTCCTGCTTCCTGCTGCACATTCACCAAGCTCTCATGCAAAATGCTATTACACAGTGTGGCCACTTTCTTCCACTTTCTCAGGGAAATGGCTCCATTTTCATCTCACTGACAAAGAAACTAAAAGCGTGCTTAAATTCGCTATAGGGGTATTTGACACCTAGGGGGTCATTTCTTCCAGTTATCTGGGATTTTAAACCAGTTGCACAGGGCTTTCTGGGCTTCTCTGAAATCTTCCGTCAAGCCAAGAGTTTCAGTTCACTCAATGACCGAAAGTGTTGCAAAAGCTGCTCTTGATGGGTGCCAAACTGCTAATAACTGAGAGATTACAATGGCCAAAAATTACAGGTACTCTAGTTTTGCCTTCTGAGATGTCTGAGAAAAAGATTGCACCTCTGTCTATGTATAGACACAGACACACTCTCTAGTAGAGAGTGAAACCGTCTAACGGAGGGTATTGGGAAAAGAGGTGGTTTATATATTCTCTTCTTAGATCAACTAGATGGTGCAGCAGACCAACACAGCTAACACAGCGACATGTTAGCTCACATACTGCATCTTTTTAAATCCTTTCAGATGCAGCATCTTGTATCACCTCAACAAATACAAATTATGAAAATTACTTATCTGTAGTAACCTTTCAAATAATTCTATTATTTACATTATGTTCTATATAGTTATTTAATATTGCAACCAGCTGAAATGCCCGAGGTATACTCTATAAAATTTCACCTAGGCCTTTCTGCTGAAATGCTGGTATTGCAAAACCTCCACAGGACATCTGCCCTTAGGTAAATACTGTTGCAGGCACTTTAGAAAAATTCATACACACAAGTTTATTGTTTCCTATATACAAAAATCCCAAATGAACCAGAGGCATTCACTAACAATGTGCATTAATGAGTAGAAATTTCTTCACTTGGACTCCATAAACCTTTGAATACTTGCAAGACAAATACTTTGATTTTGTGTAATCGGAAATGACAAAATTTTAGTTCTGATGAAACACTTGGGACCTAATTTTTGTTATATCAATACTTCTACCAAGCACAGATGAGAAGCAGCATGAATTTATTTTGTGCTCCCTTTCATATGTACATAGCAATATAAATTTAGATTTATTGTATTATTGTTAACTAAACTTGAGATCCATTCATCTGGGGAAAACATGCAAGGAACACCCAGATTCCTGAATGGATGTTACTTGTTTGGGTAAAAGGCATTAGGCCACAAGCACTCTACACATCTTGCAATTAGATGAGATCCTGAGGACTTAAAAAAAGAAAAAAAGGGGCAACTGAACACATTTTCCCATCTGCTTTCAAAATGGCTGGTCAATCAGCCATCAGCTAAACAACGCAACCCCCCTACCCCCCCAAAAAAGGAAAAAGTTCACTGACATTATTTACTAACTGTTCAAAACGAGCACAACTACACAACTCTTCCTCTTGTTGAAGTTCCAAAACCAGCATAAGCTATTATTTCAGGGGGACATTTTCGACTCGCTGAACAGCAACCCTGCTTCACCTAAGTAATTGGTTTTATATACTTATATCCAGTAACTTCAGCTGAATTTAGACACCTGCTTAACTTTCTTATTTTATCTGAATATGCAAGTAAAAAGACCTACTTAAAGACATTTTACAAGTGAATCGGATCTGCTGAGGAAGACAATAGTACAAAGGATAAAAAGGCAAATTGCACAAACTCCTTATAATGGCCAAAGACTTTGGCTTTTCAAGGCATCTGGTGATCTTAACACATCCACTGGGACCACATGGCATGTAGACAAATTAACATTTTGTTTAAATGTCAATCAACAAGATCTTTCCATTCAAACCCAGGTCAGCTGCACTGGCAGCTGTTAAAGTGACACTCATGTCTTACATGTAGGCTGAGGACTGGGTGGAAACACCATTCTACTTTCAAAACATCTCCCCAAAACCTTACACTTTACACTTTTCAAAATCTATACAAATAAATGTTGCACTACAATTCCTGGGGACAACCTCCTCATTTCCTTTCTCCATCCCCTTCTCATTCATATTGTTGGAGGTTAAGATGCGAAACCATCCACTCTAAACAGGAACCAGTGTATTGCTCATCGTCAGTGCCATAATATATGTTACACCTGGTTTTACAGAGTACTGACATAATACAAACTCTCAGAGGAAAACACAAAAGACAAATAAATAATAAATAAAACGTCAATCACCAGATCAGAGGATGCTTGCAAAGAGTTTGTAGGAACTACCGACCTGCCTCACCTCTGTGCCTGGGAAGATCATGGAACAGATCCTCCTAGAAGCTATGCTAAGGCACATGGAGGGCAGGGAGGTGATTTGAGACAGCCAGCATGGCTTCACCAAGGGCAAGGCCTGCCTCACCAATCTCGTGGCTTTCTATGATGGCGAGACTGCATCAGTGGACAAGGGAAAAGCAACAGATGTCATCTATCTGGACTTCTGTAAAGCCTTCAACACAGTACCTCACAACATCTTTCTCTCTAAATTGGTGAGATACGGATTTGGTGGGTGGACTGTTCGGTGGATAAGGAATTGATTAGATGGTCGCAGCCAGAGGGTAGTGGTCAATGGCTCGATGTCCAGATGGACATCAGTGACAAGTAGTGTCTCTCAAGGGTCGGTACTGGGGCTGCTGCTGCTTAATATTTTCATCAATGACCTAGACAGCGAGACCGAGTGCACCCTCAGCAAGTTTGCAGATGACACCAAGCTGAGTGCTGCAGTTGACACTCCAGAAGGACGGGATGCCACCCAAAGGGACATGGGCAAGCTCGAGAAGTGGGCCTGCATGAACAGCATGAAGTTCAACAAGGCCAAGTGCAAGGTCCTGCACGTGGGTCAGGCCAGTCCGAAATACAAGTACAAGCTGGGTGGAGAGTGGCTCAAGAGCAGCCCTGAGGAGAAGGACTTGGGGGTACTGGTGGATGAGAAGCTCAGCATGAGCCGGCAATGTGCGCTTGCAGGCCAGAAAGCAAACCATATCCTGGACTGCATCAAGAGAAGCGTGGCCAGCAGGTCGAGGGAGGTAATTCTGCCCCTTTACTCCGCTCTCGTGAGACCCCACCTGGAGTACTGCGTCCAGCTCTGGAGCCCTCAGCACAAGAAGGACATGGATGTGTTGGAGCGGGTCCAGACGAAGGCCACGAAGATGATCCGAGGGCTGGAGCACCTCTCCTACATGGAAAGGCTGAGAAAGTTGGGGGCTGTTCAGCCTGGGGAAGAGAAGGCTCCAGGGAGACCTGATTGCAGCCTTCCAGTACCTGAAGGGGGCCTATAGAAAAGATGGGGACAATCTTTTTAGCAAGGGCTGCTGTGACAGTACAAGGAGTAATGGCTTTAAACTAAGAGAAGGTAGATTTAGACTGGATATAAGGAAGAACTTTTTTACCATGAGGGTAGTGAAACACTGGAACGGGTTGCCCAGAGAGGTAGTGGAGGCCCCATCCCTGGAAACATTCAAGGCCAGGTTGGACAGGGCTCTGAGCAACCTGGTCTAGTGGAAGTTGTACCTGCTCACTGCAGGGTGGTGGACTAAATGACCTTTAAAGGTCCCTTCCAACCCAAAGCGTTCTATGATTCTGTCGGATTACTCTCTTTAGTTCATGGAATTTGCAGAAGGGTAGCAATCTCACCACTCAGGCAGCACAGTGTGAGCCCAGGAAGCCACATGATTCCAACAGAACAGCACGGCCTGTCAGAGTGGATCTTCAAATCCCTTCACTGAAGGTGGCACATACAAATACAGGCTGCAATATGCTATGAGTGCGCACTTGGGAGGGAGGTGGGGAAAGCTAGTGGGGCAAAACCGGGAAGAAATAAAAGCCACTCACAAAACCAGATAAATAATTTTCTTGGTCTTCTCTTTAACCGTATGTCAAAATTTTACATAGCTTTCTTTAATGAGGTTTCTTTCAGTATGAAGAAACAACACTCAGTCTCAATTTGTTAAATAGATTATTAAATACAAAGAACACACACAAAGACATTCTTCCTCTTAGCCACGTAAAAACACATGATCAAGTTGCAGGTGACGAACTGTCAAGAATAACAAAATCCTGTGAGCGAACAAGTTATGCACTTAATCCCTTTCCTAGATGTTTCCAGCACAGTGTTGAAGAATTTTCAAATGTGTCACACATGATGATTCTCCTAACACCTTTAATTAAAACACTACCAGAAGTTATAATGAAAAAGGATTACTTTTTTAATACATTAAAACCTCAAGTTCCTGTTATTTCACATTCTGGTGAGAAGGAAATGAACAATGAAGCCACATTTGGGGATTTAAGATAATCATAAGATTTTAAGTTGAAGGGCAGGAAAGAAGCTTCATTTTTAAATTAGCTTTTAACATATACAAGTCTTCTGTTCCTTTATTATTGCAAAGACTCTCATTTAAAATGTCACCCTTTTAAACTCCCAACATTTGTTCACAAGCTGCATCTTCCCTTTGCCCCAATATAAAAGACAAACACAGGTTCCCACTGAATGAAAGGAAGCTAGATAATAATTGGCTTTATTGACATTTTTGGCTGTCTTGTAACACCTTCTAAATTTTGCCAGAATGAAAAATTCCTAATATCATCCTAGTTTTCATGGTGCTCAGCACGCTAGCGTGTGACTGCTTAAAATAAAATAAGCCTATTTGCTGTTTGCAAACTCTCCAGCTCCCATCTAAAAAAGCCATTTCATCCTCTCCTAGATAAAATCTGTGATATGAGGGCACAGGAAGATGGCCAATTGACTCCAAGATCCTCGCATGCCCATGTGAAAAGCTGGCAGGTCCACCCACTACGGGTATTCAGCACTTTTTAGCATTTTATGGGCTTCAGAGCATTGCTCCCCTGATTTCAGTGGCAGCTGTAAGAACTGTAGTTGGCCAGGCCTCTGTCTCTTCTCTCCGGGAACGAGTTCATTAGCAGATGCTGTCTGCTTGATGCAACGATGCCAGGTCCTCTATGAAGGAGACAACAATAGTGACCATGCAACAATAAACATAATGGGCTTATCTCTTCTCCTTCACAAGACTCCCACCTCATGATTTCAGCAACAAAACCAGACAGGGAGCTCCTTCACAACACAAGCCCAATTCGTAGAGCTGTATGATCTTCTGCAATCAAAAATATCTTTTGAGCTCCATGATCACATAATTAAAAACTGAATGATGATGATTATATACAAAAGAGAGGACTTCAGCAAAAGTATGCAAGTGATTATAACTCTCTGACCTTTTAATGCATAGCCTCTGTATGTAATTTCTGGGGTTTGGAGGCTGGGAAAAAATGTTGAAATTGGTTTGGATTATTATTTTTTAATGTAAACTGGCTGTTTGGATATTTTTTTTTCATGTAAATTGGAAAGCCAAACTGATATCCCATTATGTAGCAACATCTTGATGCCGACAGGCATATCGTCAGTTCCAAAGATCCACTTATCACAAATCCGGCACCTAAGCAGTTGAATTAAAAGACAGAGGTAGCAGATTATCTTCTGTGATAACAGGAAGGTAACATCTATATCTGCTACTGTGTTTCATTAAACATTTGCCAACAGCACAGAAAAATCCTGAGTTCAATTCCAGATTCTTGAAAACGGTGCTGCTCTTACTACAGATCCATCCCACCCAGCTCCATTCCTCTTGCAGAACACAGCTCTAAAACATTAACACCTCTGCTGAGCATGAGACAACAGGGGTTTTCAGTGCCTCACTGTAACTTTGAACAACTTAGGCAAGTGTTTCACAAGAAAAAATAAATACCATAACCCCTTAAGAACTTTCAAACCCTTGCTGAAATCACGAGCTCTGCTTCCTAGTAAAAAAACCTTTTTTTGTTTGTTTGTTTTAATATGGACAAAACAGCGTTCTACTTTACTCTTGGTCTCACAAATGCTCCAGTTAATTTCAAAGGGACATTTTGGGGAAAAAAGACACGCTGGGGCACACAACAGGTATAAATGTATCTCTATTCAAACAAGTGAAATATGAGGAATTTATGAGCAGCTGACAAAAAGAATTCAAAATGAAAGGTAATAAAGAATGTAAGGTAAAAACGCTACCTGCTCCATCCACAATTGTTTATATTACTAGAGTACCTGGACACTCAAACTGGCACAGAGTGCCCCACCAGGAACTGTGGGACAAGAAAATCCCTGTTCTGAAAGGGTTTAATGAATGTTGGCCTTAAAATCATACCCTGCTAATACTGCAGCCCAACTCCAACAAGAGCTGGAGTATAACTGTGCTGCATGAAGAACTACATCCAACTTACAAAAACAAAACCTGAGTTAAGATTTAGCAGATTGGAATAGATTTGGGATCTAACTATAATATGATGTAAGAATATAAATTCATTAACCCACGAAGATATTTTGCCCAATTGCTCTGCCAGGTCCTATTGACTTGGAAAAAGAAGTACCCATATATGTGCAAATCTGAGTGCATCAAACATGCACCTCTGCGAAAAAGAATACCTGTGCAGGATTGATGGCTAGGAACAGTCTTTCTAATGGCCTTTTTAATTGGCACTACGATGATTAATTTGGGCCTTCACGGAGCTCCAGGAGTTCTCATTACAAAACAGCACCGTGTCCTGGTGTACTGCGTGGGTGACTGTTATTGTTAAACAGTCACCAGAACATGAGACGCAGATAAGATAAATTTTATACAAGTCTACGAACCCCAGAAATTGAAGCTTACTACCAAGGCAGCGGGAAAATCCTGTTTCATTCTTAACATCTTACTTCAGCAGTGCCCATATGCTCTAAGCAAACAGAACAGGCCTTGCAAAAGATACTGAAAACAGGCTACATATGTAATAAGGATTAAATACTCCATGCAGTATTTCTTGCCATTGCAAGTTTACATTTGCTCATAGCTACACACAGGATATTGCAGTTATCCCCACAGACATGAGCAGAAGTTGACTAAGCTAGGCCTGGTTACTACACATCAGTGAGTGCTGGGAGAAGAGCAGGTATCTGCAGGAACGGCCCTGAACACAAGGACCTCAACTACACCCAGTTGCTGCTGCTGCCTTTTGCCTGACGTGCTTCTTTTTGCACCAGACCTACCTCACGGGCCTGCTGAGGCTGGCTGACCCACCACCGACAGCCTGACACCTCTTCCCAGAGCAGCTGCAACACCACGGGCACCGAGTGCGCGAGGCCAGGTGGGAGATGTCGACCTGGAGAGCAACTCGAGGGTTTCTGCTTTTGCTTTTCACATTTAGAAAGTTCTCGCCTGACTTCCTTCCTTCATCAACCCCTTCTGCCATTTCTCGGCACAGCCCCAGCAAAGCACGCAGCGCTCAGGTGCTCACCCACCGGAGCCCACCCCAGCGCGCGCCGGGTTACCCAGACTCCCCCCACCCCTTTCACAGCTGAAGGCGCGCTCACTGCCCCAGGGGCTACCCGAGCCGCCGCCACGCTGCGCGGCCCCCGCGCTGTTCTGGGGGTGACTGGCAGTGCCGGGCCGGGCCGGGCCGGGCCGCGCCGCCCCAGCCGGATCCCCAACAGACAAAACCGCCGCGCCCAGACCCCGACAGGGGCGGAGCTTGGGCTCTGCTGCGCAACGGCCGTAACGGCCACCAGCGCCGCAGCGGGCCAGGACGCACTCTAAGGAAAAACCCTGGAAGCCGCGCCGAGCGGGGGCGGAGAGGGGCGGAGGAGCCCGCGCCGCCATCTTTGTGGCGGCGATGGGCCGCCGACGGGGCCGGTCGCCAGTGCGCGGCGTTACGGGGCCGCCCCGGGGGAGCCTGATGGGGGCTGATGGGGCCCCCTAAGCTCTTCTGCCGCACCCAGCTGACGGAAAGCGGCAGTGCCGGGGTTCCTTTTACTTCTCAGTAACAGAGTTGGTGATTAAAATCTTAATTAACAGAAAATTAAACTGATTTAAGTTCTCTGAAATCAAAGCTGTTTCTAGGCGGTGACAGCGCCCACACGCAAGTTTTGAAGTCTGCCATTTTGCTCTGTCATCGAATAATTGCTAATACTCTGGTGGTGATGTGCCCAGCACATCTCTAGCGGTGCGGGCTAACGGGCTTAGCTATCTTCACAGACTCAATCGGCAAGGCCACGTGCAAGTCTGTGAATGTCTCCAATACATTACAAAGAAACATGTAGCCATTTAAAAATACTCTGCAAGTAATCTTGGATAACATTAACAGTACCTTAAGTTCTGTGAATGATGCAGGATTTTGTCACGCACTGACAAAGGACTCATTACAGTTACATAAAATCTTCTTACACAAATCTCCTGTCAGCTTCGATCCACTAAAAATAATAAAGGTATGCTCGAAGTTGGGGACCAAAGCAAGTTTTGTTTAGATTTAACAGATTGCATTTACTATGCTGTTAATTGGATAGTACACTTTTCACTTTGCCTTAACAAGGTTTCACTCCATTTACATCACATTGTGAATCTGTAAAATGCTGGTCACAACACAGATTCAACCCCAGCTGCAGGTCAAAATTAACCACTTGGGCAGTTACCAGGCAAGGTGGTGCTGCCAAAGCATCATCCATCATGCTGAGCATCCTGTGTTCATACCTTTGCAATATCCCCTCCAAAACCAGAACCTCCTGCCAGCTAGTGCAGGAGAGAAGCTTAGATGCTGTGCCTTTCCTTGAGCATCTTTTGCCCGATTAACTGACTTTTCATTATTTTCCTTTTTTCTTCCCACTCCAAAAAAATGGAGGCTTTGCTACCTCTGAAAAAGCTCTCAGCCTAACTGGAAGAAGACAGGGAATAGATATGATGACCAGTAGAATATAAGCCCCATGAAGAGATGGGAGTAGCCTCAAAGAGTACATTTCTGAACAACAACAACAAATCTGCCGAGGACAAAGTTCAGGAGTGTTTCCCGAGCTGAGCCCGTACTGCTAGAAGTCAGCCAGGGACTGGTTAGGGGCGAAGAACTATTAGAGCAGTTGGCTGCACACCCCAACTACAGGCACACAGTTGCCTACAGGCTAGTATGGGGGGTTGCTTTTAGCTGCAGCCTTCTGTTAAGAAACATACCTATTTTCTGAGAAATGTACCTTCCCCAGTGCATCTCCAGCTGACTTGCACCAACAGGATATATGGCAGTAATGTATTTTACCATCTCATTTTGTGAGCTAAGGAAAGGCAATGCCAAGAAAAAAACAAGCTGACCAAATAGTCAGTTGTCAGGAAAGCATGCTTTTTTAGCCATGATAGCAATGCTGGAGTAAACTGGCTTTGAAAGATTTCCAAGTTTTGTGTTTTTGAGGAGTTTATGAACCAGTTTTAAATGCATTTGGATCATTAAGAATTAGTTTAAGTTGTACTTCCCTGGGAAAGAAACTACTGTAAATCAATCTTACTTGAAATACACATGAACAGCTTAAAATGGCATCGTATGCCATCTAACATGCATCAGCTTCCAACTCCAAAGTAGATTTACGTTTCACTACAGAGCTGAAGATATCATTCAGAAACAGATGTTAAAGTGTCATGAAAAGCAACTATCTTACTGAATAAATGAACTTCTTTGCAGCATTAACAAAAAATTAGACAGGTTAAATAATAGATGCCCTATTCAACATTTTTAGATGGTGTAAATAGCCACCTCTATGAATCACAAATCATGAGAAATTGCCATGTTTCTGGAAATGGATATTAATCCTTGGAACACATGCTGTTGCAGCACTCATGACACATGGCAAGCTTGCCCAGTAGAAGCTCATGGAAAAAAAGAAGAAAAAGAAAAAAAAAATCCGAAGAACTGACACACATGACACATTCGTAAGAACAATTGAGCTGGTGAATAACAAATCCCAGCCCTTCCTGGGAGCAATGCTTTTACACAAAGAAAAAAACCCCAACCAAACAAACAAAAAAAGCCACAAAAAACCAAACACCAGCAAAATATGTCTTTGTTTTGAAGCAATGTAGATTTTTTAGCCTATTTTTCAATTTGAAAATGGTTCTATTTTGCCATTCTAAGAAACTAAGGGTAACAGCACAATAACTGTTGTTAAAACGAACCTTTACTGATTTAATACTGCGACACAAATGAACTCAGTATGTTCTCTTCTCTGGCCTCCAGCAGACAAAAATTTATATTTTCAAAATCCATTGACATCAGTCAAATTGTCTTGCCTCTAGAATTTTTATGGTTTCAGACATATCTGACATACCATTTTTGCTACCCTCTCGTTAACTCTCTCGAATCATTAGCGGCGTTTCAGTGTACAGGCGGGGAACGCTAAATTAAAGAGTAGATTTCAGTTTTTAAGCCCCAGGGCAGAAAAGGTTGAGCACATCACAGAGAAACTGTATTTTACTTCCAACTCGGACTGCCTGTGCTCTCATTACATTATCTCAGCACCCCTTCAGCTTTTATGTGAAGCAAAGGTATATTAAGCTCTGAAGGGAGCTCATTCTTCTGTCCTGTAAGCAAAAGAAAGACATTTCTGGAGTGATGAGAACTGCTTGAGTTGGATGGAAAAGATACTTGAAAATGCCTCATGGGGCTCCAGCCCTACAAGCCTAAGCATAATAGCACTGAATTGGGGGTGTGGCACACCAGAAATATATAACTGCTGGTGGACAAAGCTTTTATTGCCTTTAGAAACACTAAGATCAAAAGGAAAAACAACCCTGCATTGAGGGAGGGGAAAAAAAGGTGAATGCACACAATGGGTTTTTATGTATTACCCAGATGGGATTCTATTGCTATGGGACTTTTCTCATTCATTGAGCTAAGAGGATAATTTTGTGGTGCGTCAGCAGATTTACCGAAGGACTTAACTGCAGCGAGGAGGCCGGTTGGTTTATGCACACCTTGACAAATGGCTAATTGCGGCTGTGGGCTGTTTTCAAATTCTGAGCATTCATATGTCAGCTAAAGAAATCACAAGTGAAATGTGGTAGAAAAGCAGAAAGGAAAAGCATAGCACAGAGATAGGGAGAGAGGGAGGGTTCATTACACACAGTAGCAGAGTAACTACAGAAGGACGTGCAAGAAGAACCCCAATGCATGACTGGTGCCAGTCATGAGAGATGCCTAGAGACATTCGGCACAGAAAGCAAAAATACAACAGAAAAGTTAAAGTGAACATGTATCTTTTCCCACAGTTCCTAAAACTACAGATTTCAGCTCAAAAAAAACAGGGATTATGAAAAAAAAAAGAAAAAGAAAGAGAAAAAAAAATGCACACCAAAAAAAGCCCACGAACCAAACCAGCCAACCTCCTTCCCACCCCAGCTGTCTTTCCCTTTTCTAAAAACAGCAACTCCAGAATGAAAGAAAAAAAAAGAGTTCAGTTACATGAAGGCAAGGACAGAGGAAGAAGCTTTGAACATGGTGAAAATCAGAGATAAGAAGACTGCATAGAAAGCAAAAGACAGCTGCACCAGCAGAGTAAAAAACGTAATTACGTGTAAGAAATGTGACTATTCACAGAAACCTCATTGCTACCTTAATCATGTAGGACATCCTCTCGTAGGGCCTAAGCTACCAAAGGGAAGCTGTTGAATTGACTTTCCTCAGATGTTGAATTGCCAGGCCCTCAATGTACACCTTCATCAACGTCTTTCAGATCTGCACATAATCACTCCTCATTCTGTAACAACTGAAGATGCACTGCATAATTTCTTTGGGGACTGATACATTACAAGAGGTGGCTGTAAAAGAAGGCTGCCCAAAGTATTTCAAATTCATTTCAGAAAATCCACTCAATACAACCCGCTTTTCAAAATACTGGCTTTTCATGCAGCATTTTCCAGTCTAACTCCTCTGAAGAAATAAATTCAATTTAAGAGGAGAAAAAAGGTACAATTTTCTATAACTGGAAAGAGCAAATCAATACTTCATAAGTACAGTATGCGCTAAGATAATTAATTTTCCACAATATGCTCAAATCTCAGCAGTGAAAACTGTGTAACACCAAATTAATGACTAAATATTCTACATACTAAGAGCAAAACACTCTTTCATTGTAGTTAAATAGATTAAATGGGAAATTGTTTCTATGGCTGTCAAACTGCAGCCAGTCTGGACACCTTGAATTCTGAACCCTATGGATAGTACTGTAATTGTCTTTTCTTAAGGGTTTGTTAGAAGCTTCATATTGTATCATAAACCTTTTTCAAGGGAAAGGCAACCTTTAAAGGTCTCATTCATTTGGACTGGGCCTCATTTCCATTATTCCCAAAGCTCATGTAGATTTTATCCCTCTTGTTCTTTGCAAGGTCATATTCTTCTGTCATTTTACTTGTTACATCCCAAGCTTCAGGATCGGCAAACACAGCCTTAAATGCACTTCACCCTCGCACTAAAAAAAGAAATCCTTTAGAAAAGGGGTTTTTAACATCGGCTGCCTGCAGTTTCACTCCCTGCCGCTTCGCAGTGAGATCAAGAATAATACCTCGTTTTATAATGCTCACCTCGAGATTGCGTCACTAATGAAACACTCCAAGCAGGGATCAATTAGAACAGCAAATGGTTTTAACATTTCCAGGGAGCAAAGGAATTGAAACATACCACATACCACACTCCACATAAAAGAGGGGACTAAAAGACTCAGAAAAAAAATAACAACAACAACAAAAATCTTCTTCGTGGAGTGTCTTGAAAGAGTGAATGTGTATGGCTGAAGTAGCTGCTGTGCTGTATAAGTCACGATGGTTTTGTTAACCACAGCTTAAAATCAACAGTAGGCACAAGATATATTCTGTATATTCTCACCAGAATATTTTCTGTAAGTACTTCAACCTATTTCCACACAAATATGTGACCAAAAAGCCTTCCTGAAGCAAAGTGTTGCACTGCAAAGGTTTCTTCAAGATTAGTTGCAAATTTATTCCCAAATTTTTAACACCATACACAGATATACATAGGAAGTTCAAAAATATAGAGAGCAAATGCACAAGCAGAAGCAATAAAACAAAATCCAGTCATAAAATCTACCCCCCTCTGAGTGGGATTTCACAGAATCTCAACTGAAGGAAAGCAGGCAATGAAAGCAGATCTGTGGGTGTTCACACCATACACAAGAATGTAAGCAGGCATACTTGCTGCATGATATACAAGTTATTTCACTGGAAATGTCATATCTTCTGACATGTCATCCCTACAGACCAAGAATTTGATCTAATTTTGATCATTTCTCACAAGATATTTTTATACAGCAGGGCATGGACAGAATCCAATGCCAAACTTGCCCCATTAGAGACCAGGTGAGAAATTGTTACCTGCACCTCTTCTGGGGCCAGATTCTCTGTAATGGACAGAGGACTTCTCCCCTTGTTTGAATCAAAGCAGAAACATTAATTTGATTCTCAGTTTTTCCAAAATTTGTAAGTGCAATTTTATCCTGAAGGGTGACAAGTTGAAGATAGTTCCTGATACCTTTAGATCTCCTCCACGTACTTTCAGTATTTTGTCTGAAGCTAGATAGGGAGATGATACCTGGTTAGAAAGCATGAAGCCTGACTTGCGAACCCTTGGAAAAACAGAGAGCTACAGACAAACATATTTTTATTTGTGTGCATGACATTTAATCTGAGTCACTGAGACAAATGAAATGCAAAAATTTCACATCTACAGTTATATGCCCTACATTCACTTTTCAGAGCATGAATATGTCCCTAAAATAAAAAGGCTTAGGACTTGCATTGAATTGTTACTAAGCTAATATGGGGCTGCAAGGATGATAGTCTGGGTGTGTGAAACGGTTGCTCAATGGGATGAGGCCTAAGAAGATCATAAAAGGCTGCCAGTGACACCAGCTAATGAAGTCACTCGTTCAGCTCAAGGGCTTTGGTACTGTCAGTCTTGCACTCAGTCCTTGCTGAATATGTAACTGTACCAGTTTAGACTTTAAAGCCTCCATGTGTATTTTAATCCTACTTGAGGAGAAAACTATAGTATTAATTTCTTTTTATGTAACAGTAGCACTGAGAAATAAAACCAACAACCCATTTTCTGAGAAACCATGAGTTTGAAGTAGTTGAGAGTGATAAGTGGAAACTGAAAAAACTCTTGATTTTGGTATTTGCAAACTGGTGCTAATGCAAGCACCAGTATATATTGTCAGCCACTCAGACTTGCCAGTGTGCTTAAAAGGCACGTACATATTTTAAATTATAGTATAATGATGTAATATAGATATATTTTCTCTCTTCTGTATATCTCTGTTTTGTAGTTACAGTAAATATTGTGCTGTATTTTAAGACTAGACTGAATATATACTAGCAGGAGGGAAAGTTTTCCATTAAAGAACATAATACTGGAAAATCTAACAAAAAAACCTTCAGAACATTCACAAGTATTTTAGCTGAAGGCTTTCTTATGAGACTATTAAATGATTTAATGTCCACTCTGTGTATGAAGCAATGTTATTTATTGCATACCTTCTTCCAGAAAAGCACTTGAATATTTGCAGAGAAGTACAAATACATCATAAATTTTCCTGTAGCTAACATTAAAAATGAAAACAACTGCTTTGTATTAAGGAATTACACTGTGCCAAACAATGGATTTGGAAGAAAAACATCAAAATGGCTTAAATTGGCTTTTGACGGGTACAGTTCAGTTGCGTTTTGTCCCAGGGTTAACGTCAACCATCTTAGATTATGTAAAAGTGAAAAGCTACATTATTTTCCACTGATCTTGTGTTTCTGTTCCCGTTGTCATACACAGATACCAAAAGTCTGTAGACAGTATGTCAGGCTCCCATCCCACTGGTGTGGAGCAGGTTATTGGAAAATCTAATATTTATCTAACACTCCTCTGCTGACATAGCAGTGTGAAACAGCTCCCACATGCATCAGACCTGGACCACCAAAGGGGCAGAGCCGCAAGCCCGGAAGGGTGTCGGCCAAGAGCGGTGCTGCCTTTGGCTGCGGTGAGTTCAAAGCCTCAAACAGAGGGCATGTGAAATTGAGCAAGAGCAGCTCATTTTTTTCTTTTAGTCTGGTTTCAAAATCCCTTGCTTTCTCCTCAAGCTAGGTAGCAAGTGCTCAGATGGCTCCATGACACCTTCTGTACATGAACAGTGTTTCTGTGTGTATAAAAGGAACAAAAATGGCACTCTGCACAACAAAACTTTGTTCAAGGAATTTCTTCAAAGGCACCTTGGCAATTTGGTTTCCAGACCAAAAGTGAACTTCAACATAATAAAACTTACCAATTCATATACCAGGGCACTGCTGAATCACACCAGCTACATTTTGGAGTTAAATAGCAGCTTTCTACAACTCAGATATGGTATAACTCAAGAAGTAGGAATAAGAGAAGTAGAAACAGTAGGAAAAGCTCAGAATGGGACAAAAGAACAATTACAAACAAAAAAGTAATGGGAATGTCTTAAATGACAGAACCGTGTGTTAGAGTATCAAAATCTAAAGCATCACTTCCAGCTTTGCAAGGGTGAGGAGCACCTTCACACAGAATGCCCCCTTCCTTCTGCAATAAATTGTACTAATGCGTGACACAGGAAAAGAGGATGGGATGAATGCCAGCCCCAGAGAGCAGAGGTGGGATGCTAGCTAGCTACTGGGGACTTCAGTGGAAGATGTCAGTCAGTCCAAAACTGTGGGAGGGATCGTCTGGGTACTACTGGAATATTCTCATCACACCAGAAAGTCTTCCAGGGAGGTTTGTAAAGGACAAGCCTGCTGTGTGAGGAGTTAGATTTTGCGGCTGAGCGGGAGCCCAACCCAATCCCCAGTGAAGCAGTTTGAGTTGACTCAGCTTGGAAGTGCAAAGCAGTTGGCAAAAGGGACAGTTCAAGCAACAGGAGCCTAAACTGAGACTTTCCAGTATACAAATGAAAACCAGGGACTGCAGTTAATGATTCTCAAGAAAGTAGATTAAGAAAAGCCATAGCCCTTACCAAACATCTGAGGTTAGAGACCAATAAATGGTATAATGATACTAGGGGAACTGTGAATGTTGTGTTATTGTTGAGGAATGTATAACTATAACTTCCTAAAAGAGCTTTGCCTGGTCTTAGGGCTTATCCTGCTTAGCTAAAAGGATTATTTTACCACTCAAAACAGTCCCCATTCATAGAGTTAACTCTGGATTTCTTAAGAGGGTCAGGTACTTGACTACAGAAGGTTATCTCTGGGGTGGGCAATTACAAGTGGAGATCACTTAACAAGCCTGTTGAGACTCCTACCTGACAGAGGTATCAGCCCACAAAACCATTGTCAAAGCATGCTGGAGAACAATACTACTAACAGATGAAAAAACTTACCGGTAAGGACTGGGCACCCTTGACATGATTCAACCTTACAACTTTTAAAATGAAGATTTTTGGACAGTTGGAGTTTTTGCTCAGTTTACTAGCTTTTACTCTGATTTTCAGGGAGACAAATTATAAACAAAGTTTCTGAAGTACTCTCAGAATACAGAGTTACTGGAAGGAATCTCTTTAAAAATAACAATAATAAAAAAGTCATGAAACTTAACCCGAGGATTTGATTGGGCTGTAATTATCCTCTTGAAACTCAATTTTGAAGGCATCCCACCTCAAAGATGAGCAAAACACAACATGATTCTGTGACTGAAACCTGTCTGCCGTCAATCCACTTAACTGCCTTATATTTCACATGGACCTGCTCATCTTGTCAAGCAAAGAAAAATCTCATAATCAGTTTTAGCACCCCGGAGCCCTTCCAATTCTCAAAGTAATATTCCAAACAGCTCAAGTAGGGCACAGTAACGCACAACTCAGCAGCCAACCTATTGTAATGAAAGAGTAGAACTTCAGATGATAGAGGCCATAAATTTATAAAATCCTTTTAAGACCATCCATACTACAATATGAAACCCAAATGAGTACTTCTCCTATCTGTTTGTTATGTGGGGTTTTTTTTCCTGGAAGAACTGGAAAGCAACAAAAGGACAGACACTTACCTAGCACTGTAAATCTGTATGTTAAAAAAAAATAACATGTACTCCTTTAATCTGCACAGCATGCTACAGAATAGGCTATAAACAAATATGAACAGCTCTCGAATCCTACTTTACCTGTGTGCGTGCACATACATGAGGACAAAGGTGTCCTTGGAGTGGAGATAAGACCTGATTTCCTACTAGCCAGTCCCTAGAACAGCATCACAAGAAGGAATCCATAGCCTATAATTATGCTACGCAGGCAATATATTTCCATTGTTTTGGGGAAAATCTTCTGGGAAATAAAAGCTAATTTATAGAAATTTAGTATATTTATTATTAATTATAAGTATTCCTAACAATAATAATTCAGAATTATTAATATAATTTTATTACAGTCTGCAAATTAAGTTGGAATCAAATACTTACAATGAACAACTTATCCACAGATTTAGGAGCACCTTCATCTAGGAAAAAGCTTCAAAATACCTGTTTTCTAAGGCCTCTAATACTTAAATCAGCCTGTACTCAATTTTTTTTTTTAATTGATCTTCAAAAGCATTACTATGAAAGCAGTAGTAAAGGCACCTGTTAGTTGAAGTGTGTGGGGCAGAGAAAAAATTTGAGTTCAAATTGCTAAAGAACTGTTAGTTTTGTATAAACACAATCATATCAAAATCAGGGTGCTGGGACAGGGCATTGCTCACTACTGATGACGTTCATGAATCATGAATCAATACACAGTAGCTTAGAGGAGGAGATGGAGTTCGAAAAAGAAGAGAAAGAAATGAAACTCAGAGGGATGGGAAAGAGGCAGTACTGTTTTAATAAATTAACTTCCATATCTGGAATCCAGCAGTAGGAGCCTGAGGAAGGGATAGGAATTCGCAATTCCAGATCAATATTTCAGTGTAACAATGAGTGATATCATCTGGTTAAAGAATGCCTCATTTAGGTAAAGTTTGCACATCTGTCACTAACATATTTCTGCACATCTCTTTAAAGCTGCTTCGACCTTTCATCTAAAATGAATTTTAGCACCAAACACGTTAGGTATTTTTCTAGAAAATAAGTTAGCAGCTCTCAGGCAGAGGGAGATAAGGGTTTGGGGGTTGGGGTTTTGTGGGGTTTTCTTGTTTCTTTGTTTTGTTTTTTAAAAATAAGGCCATAAAGCGGTGCCAGACTCTGGCCCAGATGATGAATACTCTGGCCTTCATGTCATGCTTGGGTTTCCCTGTAACTCAACCCTGCCAGCTCTTTGCATGCTGAGTCTGCTGCAAAGAGAAATGGATTTGGCAAGTCCGTTTCTCTCAGCAGTAGGTTGTGTGAGCTTTACATATGAAAGTGTAGCTGAGGGGAACTCACTGAAGTGCTAGTCTGTGTCCTTCCCAAGGCCTTTTCATATGCAGAGCCACTTCTGCTACACAGTGGAGTCTGGTAACAGATGAAGTTGCACATCAGACTGTAAACGTGCAAGCCACAGAATGGGGTGAAAGTAGTGCAAAAGGAGATTCACTGCTTGATGATTTACAGCTATGGAACTCCTGCAATCAAGGAGGCAAATTTAAAAGAGACAGTAGGAGAGGAAAAAGGGGCAAAAGAGAGATGAGAAAAAGTCAACAAAAAGGAAGGAAAGAGGGGAAAAAAAAAGAAAATTAAGAAAAATTCCCATTTATTGAGGACACACAGTTAACAAAATGCAAAAACATTTCCAAAGATTAAGTTGCCCATTTCCCAAGAATCTTAATCTCCTGGAAATCTGCATTTCGCTCAGCGACAGGACAAGAGGCAATGGGCACAAACTGAAGCATAGGAAGTTCCACCTGAACATGAGGAAGAACTCCTCCACTTTAAGCACTGGAACAGGTTGCCCAGGGAGGTTGTGAATTCTCCTTCTCTGGAGATATTCAAGACCTGCCTGGACAAGGTCTTGTGCAGCCTGCTGTAGGTGACCCTGCTTCAGCAGAAGATTGGACTAGATGACCCACAGAGGTCCCTTCCAACCCCTAACATTCTGTGATTCTGTGATTCCTATAAAGATACAGTAAATCTGACTGAAAGATTTACACAAAGTCTGAAAAAGGAGGTGAAAGAGACTTAATGGGGAAATGAAAGCTGAAAATTCCTGTGGTCCTTATAGGAGAGCCACAGCATTTTCCTACTGAGTAACACTGAAAGTACAAGTTATCTTTATACAAATAATTCAGCATGTGCTTAGTGTTTAATTTAGGTGTCATTTAGTAAATAATTACAGTTAACCTTTCTTAGTAGTGTCAAACTCTAGATTAAACCCTGAATCAAACTACTTGCCAAAGAGTGAATTTGAATCACATGCTCTGAAACAACTCCCACCACTAACTTTTCTCTTAGCAAAATCAAAGATGAGGACGCCATTCAAATACCCGGAAGGCAATGTTTCAGCTTACTTTTATAGTTCAAATTAAAAGCATGCTTCTGCCTTTACAACACAAAGCTAAATTTAAAGTTTACCACAATAAAACAAGAATGACACTAATATTACATAGCCATGGTATCTTTCCAAACAATGACTGTTTACATGTTAAAGTAATTGTCTGATCTTTTAAAATAAAAACTCTTCTGCAGTATTTCAAAGCTGAGCTACTAAATGAATCTTGCCAAGTCTTGCAAGTATGTCATTTCGTGACACCATAACTGTATTTTAAAATGTGTGTGCAAAAGACTCCCTAGTCCAGTTTATACTGAGGCTTTACCTAGATAATCGTATCAACCAGTAAGGCAAACCTGTCCTGACTGGAGACAAGACCTCATTAGGTTACGTTGCATTATAACAAATTCATAATAGTTCCTAATGAAACACTCGCCATCCAGCAAAGTAAGATGATCAAGTAAACAGCGCTGCAGCATGACACAATGTGGTAAAATGCTGTGAGGAAGGGTTTAATTGCAGAAGCTGGCATTAAGTGCCGAGCTCCAAGCAAGCTGATCTGAATCCAAAGAGACAGGAGAAGAAATAGAGCACTCTTAAGTATTTCTGGACTGTACATCTAATTACTTGTGGAAAGAAGCTAATGAAATCCAAAATATGCACAGCAAAGCAGGAAGCATGACAGTGTGCCTAGGTACATGTGCTTGTAGGTTTTTTAACCTATATAAAATTCACATCCCAAGGCTGCATATAGTGTGCATACATTAGGTCATATATGTGTATTTTCACAGTTGTTACCAGTCAGGTCTCCTGTTTGTATGACCAAGTATTGAGAGACTGATCCGATGAAAACCTCCACCCAGATAAATACTAGGCGAACCCTGCTCATCAGGCATTGCATTTTGATGTAGGAAGTTCATGTCACCTTCAGGTGCATACTGGATCAATGGAAGTGAAACTATTTGCTTCTTGGCAAAAACCAGACAAGGTGTTGCCATCCCATCCTGTTCTCCACTCACAGCAGGTCAATGTAGGCCAGTGCATACTGAAGCTTCAATGTGAAATTTTCATAAGGGCCTAAATAACTTGGTTCCATCTTCTAAAGTGATACAGATGCCAACATATTATGGCAAGCCAAGAGGACCTCAGATTCTATGAGCTCCAGCCACTTCATACTTTGAAAGATTTGAACATTTTTCCTCTCAGAAAAGAAGAATCTTCTCATTTTCAAGACATTTGATGACTTGAAAACTTGAGAGCTCATTGAGCTCCCCAATGAACTTCCTCTTAGCACAGCAAAATATCAGAGCATCTGCGATTTTATGAAACTTTGCACAGCATGGTTCACAAATGACAGCTCAGCTACTCTAGGTGCTGCACACCAGCAGCCAAGCTCTGAGATTGTTTGTAGAGCTAGACTTGCAGGCAGACTTGGCCCTTGATGCATGCAAATACTAGACGGCAGTAAAGGAAACCGCTCTTTGTTAAATGAAATAACACAGCTTGGGATGGATGTTTTAAAAATAAACAAGACTGAAGACTCAAAGAGGCACTGTGGTTTTGGAGGCTGTGTTTTCCTCTTAACTTTGGATAATGACAAGTCAGAAAATCTTCCTCACCTGCCTGCCTGCTGGACAGTCTACTTCAGCATCCCCGGCTGGGGTGAGCAGAAAGGTTTTCAAGCATTGCCTTCAGTAAGCATCTGAAAAGGGTCTGTGGAAGAGTCCTCGTGAGATGTGTGGACTGACCACCTACCAGACTACCCAAACAGGGCCCAGTGACATAAATCTGCGCTGTCCAGGCTCCTCTGCCTGCACTTCCAGTGCAGACAGCAAGTGCCACGGACATGCAGAGTTATTGCAGGGGAGCAGGGTCCAGGTTGCCAGGGCTCTGTTTGTTTTTAAGCGTAGCCTGGGAGAATAAAACATGCCAAAAGCTAAACAATTAGCCTTCCAAGACAAATGATATGGGTCGGACAGATACTACAGTGTAGCTTCTGATCTGCCAATGAAGTGGGCTACAGCTGCAAGTCATTACACTGAAGTGAAAATAAATTAACTGAATCCATAAACTGCCTGATCCTTCTGTAAAACTGAGCAGAGGATTTGTGGGGACTGTAATCCTGGTATTCAGGTCTTTCCTTACACTCAGCAGAGACATCTGTTTCAGGCATGTCACACAGCTATTTTCAGGTGAGTCCTCCAGTACTGTAGATTTTTATAAAAGGTCTTTGCAACAATATTCAGCTACACTAAACATTAAGTATCACGGTTTTAGGCAAATGCATATTGCCATTCCCCTTGGAGGGGAATATTTATAATGCAGTATATACAGTATTACATACTGTGTAGAGATTGTACTACCGTGTCATTACTGTTTTCTGAAATTGTCACTTTTTCATTTCAATTTGTAAGTGTTTGTCTCTATAAATTAAAACTGTCTATATTATAGAGAAAAACATATTTTAGGGCCATCACTACTGTGATGTTAAAAATACAGATATCTCCATATAGAATGTAATGTGAATATACATGGTGTTTGTGCGTGTGTGTACACAGAGAAGCCCGAGTATGGAGGCGCACATTTAAAAAGTCACCAAAATAATGCTCTTGTCCTAGAAATTAGAATGGAATTTTGCAAATATTTCACTAAACCTAACCGGTCAGTTGGAAAATACATATAAAAGAACAAAAAGCCAACATCACAAAAGTCTTCAGATGCTAAAGACATTTGAGGAACCCATGACTTGTGGCTCAAGCTCTAGAACTCAAAGCAGGTCTTCAGTTAATCCTGCAAAGAGGGCTGGCAGGACTGTGAGAGGCTCCCCATAATATGATGTCCTTAAAGTTGGATGAAGTTCAGTTCTAAAGTATACATTGTTAGCCATAGATATTCTCACTGAAGAAGAGAAATATTCTTGAAGAGAACTACCTCATCAAAATCGTTCCCTATTCAGGTCTTGCTACTGTCAAGTGGAGTTCTGTTATACAAAATTAACCTGAAATCTTGGAAAAAATCTGATTAAAACGCACAACACTTAAGCCATGTTAAGCGTATCTGCACTTTTATCAAAACTCTGTCTTAATAGTCCCAAAAGTTCTCTCCTGGACTTTCTAGAAGAAGAAAAGCTGTCCATACAATAAAAATTATTTTACAATAAAAGACTATTTCCTTGAAACACACAATTTTATAAAGTATATTATATTTTATAAAATGATAACCTAGCCTGTTATTAGTATTCATGAATATGCTATTAGTGAATATGTAGGATATGCAATTTATATCATTAAATGATTATTTGACAGTTTCAATGCAAAAATCAGCATTTTGGTCAGATTTTAATATTTCTTTTTGATTTAAAAAACTGCACACTTGTAATGCAAAATACTACATTTGTAAGCAACATTCTCTAGATTTTTCTTACACTGCTAGTTTTCAGAAATATTATGCTCCAATTCCAAAAGCAGTAGATAAAAATGTGCATGAGAATCTGCCAATAGGTTGAAGTTTTCTTTGAAGAAAAAAGGAATAATTAAATTATCATAAGGAAGTGACAGTTTTGAAAGTATCTTTGTCAAGTGATTTTGAAAAGTGTGACTTCCAGTTCATCGTCAAGAGAGGGAGCATATACTGATGTGCCAATGAGTGAGAACGAGGGAATGCAAATGATTAAAATATTTCATAAGAGGACTTGGACCTCCTGCCTCTTTGCTAAAAATCTCTGCTTCAGAGAACCTCGTATTAATCCATAATCTAACATTATTTTGGCAAGTAATTATTAATCCGTTCAGAAACAACAGAATTGAGTTTAAATCTAGCTGTCACTTTGGATGCTGAAGAAGGAGCCTGACACTTCTAAGACAGAGATACCTAAACTATTGGCATGTGTCTTGACTGAGGTATAAATTAGCTACTCTCTTCATGGGTTTTGCATGAGTATAATAAAGAACTCCTTTAAGCCAATTTCCTTTGCTTCTCCATCTAACTTTCAGTTTTAGTCATTCTGTTACAAAAAGAATTGTAAAGAAGTATGTTTTAGTAATTCAGAATTCTGTCATGCCATAGGAACATTTCTTCTTTAAAAGAATATCAAATTCAAAGAAAATATTTTAAAAAATAAAATTAACAATTTATATTTTTATCTCCACTACCAGCAAGGTCATGGAAAGATCAAAACAAAACTATATTTTCCCGTTTATGCTCAGTTAATGTTGTACTCCTGACAGGCTTATGTGGATGATCAGTTCTGAAACTTGCAATAAATTATTCTGTATGTACTTTGCATGCAGGCAGCATGAAAGGTTGATACACAAACTAAACACATCTGTAGGTATCCTCCTGGGTCAGTTTTCACCACTGAGAAAACAAAAATAACTTTTTGACCAAACCAAAACCTTAGTTTTCTTCTTCTGTTTGTTATTTATCATAACTCATGGAATATTTATTTCTCTCCCTCTTCTATGATTTTGCTGGTACACTCAAACAGGACACTTTGCTATGGAAAAGGACCTATTTTTTTTTTCCATCTCAGCCTACCTCACCCAAACCATTTTCTGGACTTTTGCCAACAAGGCTTTTCCACTCTTCTGAAATCCATGCCTTCAGTCAGAACTACAGTGCATAGTCACAAGAGTTAACTGATCAGCCACAGTGATACAAGTTAATTGATCAGCCACAGTGATATGAGTCATTTGATCTGCCATGGATGTTTAAGTAAATACATTTCCTTTGCTTTGTTCTGGAAAATTTATGTCTCAGAGGCAACGGCAAGATAGTGGATTCTATGTATACTGTAGCCTCCTGTAAGACATAACCAAAGCATTAAGCAAAATCCCTACACGGTATACAGACTCTCCAGTTTCATGTATAGGTCTGAAACTGGAGCACCCTACTAAGAAAAGTTATTCCCTACAATTGCCTATAGACATTTCTGATGAATGAAAGGTTTCATTTTCATGTATTTATCTTCCATTCTGGGGGAAAACAAAAAAAAAACCCGTTTATGCACACACACCTTTTATGTTCAAAAAGTCAAGTTGCCAAAACACCTACCATCACTGCTGGTAGAAGATCTTGTAACAATTTTCCTTGCTTCTTCATCCAGCCTAACCACTGGATATTTGAGGCGTGCTATTTCATTCTTCTCGCATACAACATTTGCTAAACAGTTTTGCAAAATCTTTTGATACTATGTTTTTTTAAAAAATTAATGATAATTTATAAAATTATTACTACTCAGAAGTCAATTCCTCAATAACAAGATGCTTCCTTGTAACCAGAACAGTTTACTCATCTGACCCAAACTTCAGTGAAAGTCCCAGCTTTCAATAACCAACCCTCAGTAGACAACAAAACAGTTCAGAATGAATTGCCTACCATGGAAACATGCTGATACACTGCCAAGACTTGAGTCTACAGCAGTCATGTTCAAAATGTGGAGTCATGAGACAAAGGTTTCAACTCGTACTGTTGGAGAGGGAAGTGTTTGCAAGAGACCCATCCCTAGATGAGACTTAACAGCTCCCATCTGTTTTACTGCATCATCATTAGTCTTTAGCTGTCTTGAGTGGAACTTTAACAGGGAGTACTGCTGACCAGGTTTATTGCCGATTTTGGATAACCACTCAGTACTAATCTGGTTCTCCCCTCGCAAGACGCTGGACAGCTGTTCAGATGGCTCCTGGCTTTGAGCTAGTTGCAGAGCACCAAGGGGGTTCAGGAACCAACAACAGAGAAAACTCAGGTTTTTCTGTCTTGCTATCCACAGGACTATCTTTTTCGATAGTTATCATGATTAAGGATGCTTTCTGAAGTTTGAGGTTATGGAACATACTGAGTACAAGTAACCATTTCATCTACCCATGCCCACCATTCATCACACTCATTCAGAAGGGAGCTCTATGGCCTCCTTTTTGTGACATGCCAATCCATTTCCAGTTATTTTATTAGCTTACTTTATATGTCTTCCCCTATAAAATATACACAAAAACAAAGTAGGTTGTTAGTAGAAAAACCACCTTGTTTCTCACAACACACCCTACCTGCAATATCCAGACAAGAGGTATTTTTGATAACTAGTTTAACAAAATGAGGAATGGTGAATAATAAAAAATATAAAAATATTTTTCCTAAAAAATCTTTCTAAAGATGGTGTCTTAGTGGTTTGTTGCCTTTATTCTAAATTAGAAAAAAAAAATTATTTGGCATCTATGGCTTAGAGTTGGATTCCAAGTTTTATAGTTAAATAACTGTGCCATTGTACATGTGTGCATCTGTGAAAAAGAGCATTTGTGTATCTGAGGAGATATTAACAACAGATAACAGATTAACTTTCACACTAGAAGGCAAAAGACAGATTAAATATTTGAAAACATGTTGACTCACAAATAAAATTATTAAAAGGGGATTTTGACAGTATTCTAATATATACTTTACAACATTAAAGAAAGAATTTTGGCTGTAAAAAAATTACAAAATCCAAGTCGCTACATATTGTACACATTTGTCAATGGAAACTTCAGCCTTTGCCAGTGGGCACAGAATGAGTTTAGTTTTGCAGCTGAGAACACAAAGTTCTTTAATGGGCTTCTAGCTGTATTTGAATGGTATGGATGCAGCCCTTATAATAAACAGCAAATGTGTGTAATGACATAATGAAAGATATTGTTAGCTATTACCTCCAGACAGAAGATGCTGAAGAACCATTCTCATTTTTCCCTTTTTATCACACCGAGTTGTGGTGCAAGCTTATTTAAATTAAAAAAAAAAAAGTTGCAATCTCAGCATAGTACTTCAAAACTCAGAAATGTTTTGAAAGGCAGTCTGAACTGTCTGCATGTTGCATGTACCACTGTGTGGGTGTTTTTAAACACGGTATGAAGAGACATTAGAACCAGGGGAAAACATGCTTTACTTGGTGTCCCATATTCCCATGTAAAAGCAATTAAAAAAAAAAAAAAACTTAAAAAATTCAGAGTATTGTGTTCAAAAAAAAACTACCCGCAGCATTCATACTGCAGCAAACCAACATATCACATTCCACAGGCTTCCCAGCAACTTCACTGCCATTAGCTTGGTTTGTATAATTACTGTTATTTTAGTAAACACTTCACATTCCAACTACTTAATACATTATTCACTGCAAATGGCTCCATTCTGCTCTTGTTAAGTCAGTATCAATACGCAGCAACTATTTGGGATTGACATTATACTCAGAAAAATTTATATATAGAAAATAATACAAAAATATTCTTTATCTGCCCTTCTGTCTACAGTATTTTTATATAGAAAACAGTATATCCCAGTCTGGGGGCATTTCCTAAATTCATTTGCACAATTCTCAGAATGTAGGTGACCACAGCAAGCGAGATCTGTAGTCCCAGATCCTAGTGATTACCAAATTAGGACTGCATTTCAAGTATGGTGAAATGCATGATAACTTGGGTTTAGAAAATCCTTCTACTAGATTTAAGATATAATTTTTTTTCCTTGATCTGAATTGTTTCAAAATTATTGTACCTGTATGCTCCAGGGAAAAAAAAAAAGCATCACATCTTCCTTTGCAAAGCTTACAGGGCATTTTTTGGAGCAATACCTCAATGCATTAGACTTCTCTCCAGTGCCAGCTTTTATCCTTCAGCATGTTTCCCTTCAATATTCTTCCCTTAATTTTTCCTTCACCTCTTTTTTTTTTTTAACCACACTGACATTCATGGTCAGTGCTTGCCTCTGCTCTGCCTTGCTTTCAATCTTTATTTTCTGCCCTGATTGCATACATCTCAGGAGTGGGTGGTTTTGAAGATAAATTCTCTTTCCATGGTTTTGTGAATGCAAATGTAGGATTATTTGAATTCTTCCATTTTATGTCTGCCACCTCCAGCTGTTCACACTGAATTGCAGTAGTGAACGCTATTTGATCTTAGCATTTTTTTTTCTCCATCTCCACTTAAAAATGCACTTTCTCTTTGTCTGGCATATCTGTAGTGTTTCTAGCTCTGTGGAAGAGAAAGCATGGGATGAAGAGGGGAAGGGTTTGAGCACTCCCAAATGTCTACCTAGCACCAACTGAGAGCAAATATAAACTTCACTTATAAAACCCCTGCCTCCCCAAACATAAATCAGATTCTGCATCTGTGGGAAAAGATTGAACCTTGGTGTAGAAAGGATAATTTCAGTAGAACTAGACATTTTGGAAATTTTGCACACAGTAGCAAATGCTTTAAGAGGAATATGAAAATACATGTGATGTGAACATTTTGGGGAAACAGCAGAGTGATCCTGAAATTGGAGAACTTCAAACCTTTCCCAAGCTCTGCTGGGGACTTCTAACTCCACAGGAGATCAAGTAATTTCCTCCAAATTAGACCACAGCACTTACCACTTAAACATACATACAAAAAATATTTGTTCAGCTTTTTTAATTATAGCTTCCAGAATATTCATTTTTTTTGATATCTCAAATACAAAATACTGAACTGCCTCTCTCAATATTGTCTTCCCTCATCCCAACAAAGGTAAAATGAAGTCAATATAAGTATCCTAGATTGGCAGTACTGTTCCAGGGAATTGTTTTGATTTTACAGAGGTTAGGGTTTTTTGAGATGGAGGGGTGGCATTTCTTTGGTTTTTATGGAAAAGGAAAATGAAAAGAAAAAAGAACGACCCTCCTGACTTTTCCAATAGAAAAAAGTAGCTTTTTTGTGAAAAAGATATGTCATTGGGACAAACCAGTTTAATTTGCTGACTTTAGCTGAGTGCTTTTGTCACTTCATCTATTTTCTTCCACTGCTGATTGTAGGTCTTTCTCTCCATTAATAACTCCAATAGTTTTGAGCAGCAGGAACGCCTGTACACACATACACCTAATTCTTGTCAATTCTACAGCTCCTCAGCAAGACTCCACTAGTACTGATTTTTTTTTCCTGCTTGGGTAGGTTATAAGTAAAGAAACATGGAAGCCATCTGTTTGTGGATGTTTGATGATAATCTCCCAAATGTAAGCCACTACAGGCCTATCTCTAGGAAGATAAATTAATTTTATTTTAATTGAAAACTTAATTTCCTAAGAAATTGATGAAATGGATCCCACTTCCTACACTGCCCTTCCAGATACAATTTCCTACTCACCAGTAGCAAAGTAAACGGATCTTCCAATGCTTTCATTAGCCCAGATATAAGTCCTACTGAAAATTTAATCTAAATGAATCATGCAGGAAACTAATTGGAGGGGTTTATTTTGCTAACCAAAATCTATTCTTAGCATGAATTTATTATCCATCAACTACCCATTAAACATATTCCAGCATTCCCATAACTTCAGGATCAAACTCATGACCATACTTTCATGGTTTCTTTCCCCCTTGGTCTAGCTACTACATTCATTTAAGAGATCCTCATCTGGCTCTGCTAAAGGCAGAGTCAGGGTAAATAAGGCATTTCAGATCCTTTTTGATGTTAGGATCGGAATATGACAACATGTCTTCCTCCCACCAGTCACAAGTTGGACTAGAATTCAGTAGCCTGCAAAGGACACAGTCCCTTGCTTCTTAGGCCAACCTCTATTGCAGTATCAGACACATAGGGTATAATACTGGGAATATATGGGAACTGTTTGACTTTCCTTAGCCTTTATACCTGGAACCAAAGCAGTGCTCCCAGGAGGACAGCTAATATAAATTAAATTATTCCTGTTTCTGGACATTTAACTTTCTGAAATTTCACCTTCATTGAACAATGTGAGCACAGTTTTGAATGTGTTTTAACCTCAGAACGAAGGAAAAGGAGGAAAAGTAATTATAAAGCTAAAGTGATGACAAAAAAGGACTGTTTCTGCTCCATTACTGTCAAAGGGCACTGGACTTTTATCATTACCAAAGAAATGGTCTCTGTTTTTCTGTATTCATTGAAGATTTATTAAAAATAAGCCATATGACCAAACCATGGCTGAAAGGTGAATGTTAATAACCTGGCTAAGATACTGTCCTCTCAAGCCTAAATTAAAACTTGCCATATTTACACACTTTCCTTTTTTTCCCCTCCGTACAAATAAAAAGCCATTCAGAGTCAAGTTCTGAATGTCTAAAAAGAATTCAGACTTTGAATACGTTGAGTGCTACTCAATTTGTCATACTCCATGCTGATCATCTCTTGGTTCTCCACTGGCTTTAAGGGGAGCTAGGAAAACTTCCTAGCTCTGACTCTCAGCAACACTATCATCAATTTATAGCACATTCCTGATTGAATTAGTTTTTGTTAAAATAAATTACTGCAACAACCTAAGAAAAAGTGAAGTTGATTTTTCACTTTATTACAACTAGCCATGCTAGCATTCTAGCTGCTCTTCTCTGACGACATTGTATTGAGTCTGGCTTGTGATATGGCAAAAGTTGCTATTAGGAACTGACCTAATCCAATCACGTAGAGAGCCCACAGGCTTAACGGAGAGGTTGGCCCCATATCATCCATCTATCAAGAGTCCTGTGCAATTGTTGTCAAGTAATACAGGGCATGGATAGAGCCACAGACTGAAAGTAATTCAAGTATAAAGCACTTCATGATCAATAATATTGCAATTATTTATCTCTTAAAAAAAAAATCCTTATTTATTTTCCCATGCTAGAAACTTGGTCAGATACCTGGCAACACATGTAGCTGTTACGCTCCAAGTAAAAAGACGGGCAAGAGCAGAAGCTACATCACTGCTCCTTCTTGGTCAGCCAGTGGAGTTGCTGTTGTGGCTGGGCAGTCCTCCCTTCCCAACCTCAAACTCTGAGCTAGCTGGTCCTCCCATAGGCCTTTCAGCTGTTCTGCCTTCATGTGGAAGGCTCTGTAGCCCTGTTTCAACTATCAACTTGGTAAATGATCAAAGTTTTGACAGTACTCATCTGTAACGTAATTGTTGACAGAGCAGTATAAAGGCTTAGTCTGCTGCCTGTGACCCAAGAAAACCTTCATAATGAAGCTGCTAGAGGCAGTGGCAGAGAATGAACAAACATAACACTGGGTAATCAGGAAGGCTGTGCAGTGCATCCTCTTCTCTTCCTCCTCTCATTTTGCATTGCTAGGTAAGGCCCCATGAGAAGTACAACAGGTCTTTCACAACAGACTGGAGATTGCTTGGTGCTCCAGGCCACATAGGACTGGATACCCTTCCATTGCAGATGCTGAGCCCTTGGGCCCTGCTGAGGAAGCCGAGGTCATGCTAACACAGACTGCTGTCTCTGGATTTGGAGCTGAACTCTGGATGCCTGGCTTGTAGAATAGGCAACGTGAGTAGGTCAACTTGCAAAAGAGAGAGAAAAAAAGCCAGACAGGATAAGAGCCTGGCAAGTTCAATATTCTGCAAACAGCACTTCCAGTAGTGAGTGTCTGAGGCCAGCTAGGCATTTTTATGCAACGCAGAAACAGTTTGTGCTCTTACAGTATCTTTCTGATCAAATAACAGATTGCTCCTGTAGGCATAAAGATAATAAAACATCAGTTCCCTTCCATTACTGTCCAAGCACTGAGGTGAAATGGGGTGGGGTGGATGTGTGTCTGTACACATCCTATCCCATCCTCCCTCCAGAAGACACTCACAGTTAAAGTAACTCCTTCCCAGGACCTCTCGCTGCAATAGTCATGACCCAATACAACTTGAACTAAAAAAGCTAGAGATGCCTGTAGTCACAGAAGAGGGTTGAGTTAGGGACCAGCTGTACAAATTAGACATATTACAAGGGCATAAAATAGCTCTGCTGTAAAGCACTTGGAGGTCCTGGCAGATGGCAAGGTCAACGTGAGTTAGCAGAGCACCTTGGAGACAATGAAGACAAAGCACGTCCTGGACTGCAGCAGGTCAAGGGATGTGATTACTGAGCTCTATTCAGCACTTGCTAGGGCACGCCTGGAATACTGTGTCCAGTTTTGGTCCTCCCACGTTTCAAGAGAGACATTGAAAAAGTGGATAGGGTCCAGCGAAGGGCCACCAGCATGATTAGAGAATTGGAGAACTTCTCATATGAAGAAAAGTTGAAGGAACTGGGCTTGAGAAGAACAGGCTCAGAAGATCTAATTATAATCTTCTACTACCTAAAAAAAGTAGTTATAGAGAAAACAGAGGTACTTTTCTCATCAAGATGCATTTTGACAGAACATGAAGTAAGAGGCAGAAGTTGCTTCAGGGGAAAGTACATGTGGATCTAAGAAAAAAATTCTTTACCATGAGAGCAATTGAGTGTTGGAATAGATTGCTCAGAGAAGTGATGGAATCTGCTTGCTGATTATTTATTCAAGGCTCAGCTTGGTCATGTCCTGGATAACCTAATGTAAGGCCTGAAATCTAAGGCTTGCAACAGAATGTCACACCAGATGATCTCGAGTAGTCCCTTCCGACCCAGACTTTCCTGTGGTTCTAGTTCAAAAGAGAAAACAAAGTGGAAAAAAAAATGCAACATTTTTATCTAAATGAAGATATTTCCACAAATTTATTTCCTTCACTTCATTTAGCAACAATCTTTTTTAAATAATACAAATCTTTCTCTCTCAAATCAAATAAAAAAGAGGACATCAAAAGCCATCAATGTAACTTGCCACGCACAAATTAAACTGCTGGGTTGTAAAACTACGCAGCTTGTTTGAGCTACATTTATTTTTAAAAAAGTTAAGATCCAACTCAATATCAATGGCAAAGAGTTTCAGCAATCATCAATAGCGTGAATCACTATTTTATCCTAAATGTCAAATTTAAGTGACTCCATTACTGAAAAAGGAGAATTCCACAAGACTTCCCTGCATTATTTTAAGGGAAATCAGAGGACGGAGCTGCCTACCTGACATGCAGCAAGCCTTGGCTGAGCAGTAATCCACAACCAGATAAAATGACAAGTGGTTGTCTGAGACAAAAGGCCTAAGAAATGGCTAATAACAGACTTTTGATAAATTACCTAATCAAAATCAACACACATGAAAGGAAGATTGTCAAGATGATTTACTAACAAAGCTGAGAGTCCAGGACCATCTTACTAAGAGGAAGTGTTATAAATTATTTCTACATTCAAATGTGGAGGAAAAAAACCCAAACCTGCATAAAAACTTAGAAGAAACGAGATGCTGAGTTATGTTAGGTAGTTACACAGTCTGGTCGCAATGATCCAGCCCCATGCCAGAAACCACTAGCAAGACAGCATTATGGCACAAAAATTAGAACAGATTTAAGTATCTATAATTCAGTGCTTCTTCAGGGACAGTAGTGAGTTTCAGTTCTTCCAAGATCAGGCTGGACGGGGCTCTGAGCAACCTGATCTAGTTGAAGATGTCCCTGCTCATTGAAGGGGGTTGAACTAGATAACCCTTAAAGGTCCCTTCCAACCCAGACAACTCTGTAAATCGATGGCTCTATTATTCTATTGCTTTTAAATTTCCAGGTCCAGTTGTGCAGTCTGAATGCTTATCATAGGTTCCACATATTATTTAAATACCATTCTTGAAAAGTCAGTTTGTTGTTGCATTATGCAGTTAGGAAAAGAAATTTGACCAGCAAAGCAGTGCTCAACGGGAATCACAACTGGGCAGAGACTTATGCTCACCAACTGCTCTTACTGATGTTCTGAACTTAAAGCTCATACAATATCAGTCCTATTTCTCCTCTAAAATCAAAGCAGCACAACGAACATTTCATTCTCTGAAGTCTCTCTAATGGGAACAAAAAAGGGCAACAGGTAGCTCCTCACAGGTGTCTAGAAGAGGAGGAAAGATGCACCTGGTGTGGAGTGAGATAGCTTGTTGGGTCTCCCATTGGGAAACAACAGAGAAAAAGGAGAATAAAAAACACACACTGGAGGAAAGAAAGATTTGGGAGATATGGATAAATTATTTAAAAAACAAAATAAAGACAAGAGGGAACAGGAGGAAGCTTTGGCAATTAAAAAGGAGATGACAAAAAATAATTATGAAAAAGCCTAAATAACACATAGGAAGGAGATCAGTTCTTTTGCTCAAGTTGCTGTGTTGCCATGCCTCCCTTGCAGAAGCTAGGGAAGGAGAGGAAAGCAAAGCACATTACTGACAGCAGTGCAATGGGGGAATACTCTAGCTGGCTGATGCAGTCTGTGGGAGGAACTGCACAGCAGCTCTGTATTTTCCCTGGTCTGATCTCTGTAAAACAGCACTAAAGTAAATATGTGCTCCTGTGGAAGTTCAGCGACGTCCCTGGAGCTCATTAATTTTCTAACCTTTTACCAGCTGCTGGCCTGAAATGGTAGGAGTTCACTTTAAGCCAGACTGGATTTCAAAGGAAAGGTCCTAGAGGTGACAAGCTGCTCATTAATTCACTGTAATGCTTTAGTGCTGGAGGAACTGTTTTAAACGCACAATCTGAAACTATTTAGAACCACCAAATAATTGTATCACGAGAAGCCACCACGCACGTCACGTTTACTAATGTTAAAATCTACCTGTGTAATCTGCTGATAGAATTAATGAAGAAAAAGGAGACTCGTATTTTATTAAGAAATGCAAATCAACCTGTTTTTGAAGTGTCCCTTATTTGCATTATAAACATTATTATGAAAATTCAGCATTATGCTTCTTTGTGCAGCATTGCACTGCTCTACTGAACATCAAAAATATTCGCTTCCATAGAACAGGGAAGAAAAAGGAATGAAAAATCACTATCAAAGATAACTTCAATTACTTGTTAATTTCACCTTAATTCCACTCTTGGGATAATAAGCCTTCCTCATAAGTTTCCTTCCCTGTAACAAGTTCTGATATATGCTTATAGGCCCCTAAATATATTCCCACAAGAAGTACATGAATAAATATGCATCAGTGTAATTTACATAGCCTTCACCACAAGCATGGCAGGCCTGTTCATAAACTCACTACTGTTTACTGTGTGAAAAACTCATTAAACTCCCCTTTGAATACAGGAATGAAACTTATTTTTTAATTTATTAGATGTATTCTCGTTGGTCTTCTATTCAAACACATAGTGAGGGATGCAGAGAGACACTTTTATTCTCCAGCAAAGATAAAATCACAGCGCAGAAAAATCAGAAATACATATTTCTGATTGCATTATCAAAATTTCACACACTTATTCCTGAACAAAAGACTTCTTTTGCTGTTGTATAGATTTGGTAAGTTGATAGAAAGAAAAACGAAATATTTTTTTAAGTTGGTTTAGCTATCACTTATCCAGAACTTGTTACTGAGTATATATTCTTCCCTCTTCCAGAGCTCTGACATGTTAGCTGCAGAGATCTAGGGAAACAGACCTGACTCACTGATCAACTCTATAAAGAGGTAGAAAATTAAGAAATTATTAAACGTGAAAAAGCAGGCAATGAATTGGTAGATCTCAGTTACTTATTTAGCTTGATCAGCTGCATATGAAATACGTTTCTTGAAACTATTTCTCTTTTGAGGAACTGGTGGGCTCTGAAGAAAAAACTTTATCTTGGAAAATCCCTGACCAGTTCTGCCTAAAACCACAGACTAAATAACATGATTTCCAGAATATTTAGTGAGGCCAGACAAACTTAAACTGGAAAATTTTTAAGAGATACCTGTCCATCAACATAATATGTCTTCTCTGGCTATGACTCTGAAATTTAATTGATCAAATGGAATGACAAAACAGCTAAAACCCAGAAAACACACACAACTGCTTTTTAAAACACAAATCTTTTGAAAGGAAAGGTGAGATCATCTCAACTTCTGAACAGAAAAATACCTATTAATATTCCTTTTGTGTGCGTGCTGGTTTGGAAAGCACAACCTGAGGACCGAAGGTTGCCACAATCTTTCCAGAAATGGAAGCCACCAAATGCTGGGTATCAAAATGGGAAAAAAAAACCACCTTTTACAGACACATTAGATAATGAGAACAAGCTCTCTCAGGAAAAAAGTGGACTAACTGAAATCAAAAAATCCAAGTCTTCTGGAGATACAGCACAAATTGTCATGGCATGTAGAAGCAGCCCAGCTTGCTGCAGTCTTGCACATACTATCTTTTTGGAGCAGTTCCTGAAACAGGTTGGCTCTCCAGCCAGCCCCAGACTTGGTCTTTGAGGGAGCAAGTTGGAGCAATGCAAACCAGAGCTGTGGGAATGCTCAAGGTTGCTCCATCACCCTCTCTATTTAGCAGTGTAGATGCTCTTGCATCCACGTGTCTATTATTAATCACACATTTTTCTTCTTTCTTTGGAAATAAGGTTAATCTCAGAGATAGAAAAAGAAACTGTGTCAGATACAATTTTATCTGTTTGCAAGATTATATGATTATGTCTCCATTAGGCCAAACTGTGGATGTTTCTGTAGGATACTAGGACCCACACTTCAGTGATGGATTTCATAATTTGTTAAGCATATACACTTAGTAAACTAGCATGCATCTCACGTTGGCCCTTTACCTGAGCAGGACTGAACTTTAAGCCTATAAAATGCATTTTGAAGATATGGATAGCAATTTGAGAATGTCTATAAACTATAGGGTACATAATGGTACATAACTCTTCCCTCTTCTCTGTTCCCAAATCCTATTCCCCCACTATTTTAAATCCACCAGTGGAATGGCTGACCTGATGAAAAGCCAAAACACGTGGTCTTCTGCTGTTACAGATGCTTTCATTGCACACTAGAGTCTTCAAATTTTTCTCCCTACCTGAAGACCAGGCCAAGGATCGTTTGGCCTCAGTGTGTTAGGAAGGGGTCTTGCCTGCTGCCTAATGAAGCAATAGATTCAGCAGTAGTCTGCTTCTCTGTCAAGACGGTTATAGATTTTCTGATGCAGTAGGTCTGCCAAAGGAAAAAGGTACTCAGGAAGAAGGCCATGCTGTGTAAGAGAAGGAGAGCTAACCATGACCAGAAGTATGTCCCTAAAATGCATCCTTCTCTTCTTTTTTCTGGCTGTAGATAAAAAACTACCATATCCCCAGTGAGCAGTGCTGTGATGAATAATATGTTCTTTACTTTTCTTTCTACCTGGACTGTAATTTTAGATGTCCTTCAAATTTGCTTTTATTTTCCTAATCTGGATGGTTGAAATGTCAAAGACCTTAAGGGATATATAAAACATTATTTACTCAGTTGAAACCTAGTTGCTAAACCACAAGCATTGGTCTGTCCAATCAACACAGCTTGAAAGACAACATGCTTGCACAACAAAGTTCTGTGATACGTCTTCTGGAGTTATATTATTTTTGAGTTGTTTTCTCTGCCGCATAATCCTCCCAAGGATATCAAACCCCAGGTAAACCAGCATACGATTTGTCAAACAGGCTGCATTCATTTTATTCAGCAATTTCTATTCACAGTATTTAGATATGTCAGACCTTGGGGAGATGTCTGAGAATCTACTCAATTCTGGTTTCCCTTTTCCTTTTAAAAACATGCATTTATATTATTGAGGACTGTGATTTAGGAAAGGCAAGACTACAGCAGACACCTTGAACCATCCTGATTTTCCCTCTTAGGCTACCACATTTTAAGTGACAACACTGGTTCTTCAGGGGGCACTTCAGCTTTTATTGGGGTGCCTGACAATCTTCATTACTACAGTATTTTGTCTTCTAAGGTTGAACAGCTGTAGCAGTCCTTAATTAAATCTCCTCTGTTCATATGTTTTTTACTGCATAGCAATCTAATCAATATTAGGAAAACAAAATATATTAAACAGCAGAGTTAGAAAAAGAAGAAAGAGGAAGAAACAAAGCATTTGGCAAAGCCACTACTTCGATGGCTTTCGAATAAGCACCTGGAACCAGATTCATCAAATCAAAGGAACAAATTACATTTGTGGATGCAATCTTTTGGGAGCTGCTTTTTTTGGTTTTGCTAATTCACTCCATTCACTGTATTAATTCTCTTGGCTTCCCATTCAGATTGAGTTTCTCTTTTAATCAATACTTTAAACCAAGGGCTTGATCCAAGCCAACAGGGACCGATAAAAAGTTTCTTTGACTTCAGTAGAGTGCAAGCACCAGAATTACATTAACTAGTCTTCATTGTAGATTGACTGTATGTGAAACAAAGCATAAAATATTTGAAATTACATCTTTTTAATAGTGCTTTAATACCACTTTAATCACATAGACATTTGCTCTGGGACTCTGACTTCGTACACTGAAATTCAAACAGAAGCTATCATTTTTGTCTCCTTTACCCAACAGTGTAAACAGAAAAATATACATTATAGGAACTGTATTAAAACTATTCTACAACACTTCAAAAAACAAGTCTCAATTTAAACCTCCATTTCTTATAGTCTGGATTTCAACTAGGATACCTGGGGCTAATAATTAAACTCCACAGAAATTACAGAAAGGGAACACTGAAGAAAAAGTCAACAGAGAAACCTTTTAGAGGAATTCTCTTTGGAACAAATAGTTGCAGTATTGACTCTATTAAACTGTACCTGAAGGAGGAAGGACCTTAAACCAGTCCTTAGCATAAATGCTGCAGGTGCTACAGAACAGCTTCCTATCACTTGGGAGATGCAGTTTCATTGCAGGGGGTTTTACTGCCTTTTAAGTGACAAAAAAAAATAAGATAAAGCTCAGGTTTACTGAAAATCATGGCATTAACTTTAATTCACAACATTGCACTGCAGTAGCCACCAGTGATGGATGCTGAAGATGAAACATCAAGACTTTCCTGTCTAGTGTGCCTAAGAAAGTCCTGCTATATTGTTATTCAGGTGATCTAACACATGGCAAGTGCTACCTCACTTTATTCTTTTTTCGTTCTAAAAATAAGTCTTCAAATGATAATCTCGGGGTGGTAACTCAAACTTGCATGAAACTGCATGGAGCTAGGGCAACTATTCACCCCATTTATCATTCCTTTGTTTCTTACTTGACAGGGATGATAGCCTACTTTTTCCTCTGCATTAACAGAATATTCACGTCACATCAAATTCCAAAGTTATTAGTTAGTATATTCACCAGATCTACATTAATAAAGTAATAACTTGATCACTGGTGTTTAAAATGCCAGTTCAAAATAGAAAAACAGGTGCTGTTTAAACAGCATAATCATTATTCTAATTGATACCTTATCGTTAACACTACAGAAGAGGGAATAACTACGAGCACTGAACTCCCACATACATTTTAGTTCAAGCAAGTGTCTCTCACTCAGCGTTTAAGGCACACTGGCATGTGAACAAGAACTGCTCCCGCAAATGCTGGTGGATCTCTGTCCTCATGAATGTATGCTATTGATTTAGCTTCCAAACACTAAACTATCAGACTTCCTTGCTGTGGGGGAGTTGTGGAGGAATAGGAACTCCAGCCAGAGAGATGATCATTAAATGCACCACCTCTGAACAGACCTGTTGAAGAAAAATAAAAGTGCCTGCCATGATTCTGTACTCTGTGGGTCTAAATCTGCTCCGTGAGATTCAAAACTCTTCAAAATTGTAAGGTATGTCAATCTAAATCCCAAAGCTGGTGAAGCAGAGAGAGAGATCTGGGGTTAAGAAGAAGCTGCACCACATGTCACGGAAGCTGAAGGATTGCAGAAAATATCTAAACCTTGAGAGAAGAGCTTAAATCACTTTCCTAGTAATCTCTCATGGAGTCTGCTGATTAGGCCTGCAACTTGTAACAGGTTCTAGACTTGAAGCAAACATTTCTCCAGGCTGTATCAGGGACAGTATGGAATGCACACCAGAAAAATGAAGTCTGAAGAAATGAAGTGGGGAAAGATGAAAAAAAGACAGCCTGTTTCACAGTATCTGCCTGACTATGCGCTCCATTTACTAAATGACCAGGAACAAGGAAGTTTTCTCCTGCAATTCTGATTAATCTGTCTGTAGATATTATTAGTACATTTTGAATAGGCATACTGCTCATTTAAAATGCAGTGTAGAATAATCTCCTTAAAAGTGGCAAACATTTGGAATATTTTATTCTATCATTACACAAATAAGTACACGGAGAAGACCCCCAGATTTATTGCAAAATACCTTTGAGAGATTGCAGTTCAGGTCCCAAGTAAAATGAATGAAAAGAAGCAGCAAATCTTATGGGTTTGTTATTTTAACAATATATTATGCAAAATAAATGTGCAAATAACAAGAACAATAGTACTCAAATTTCAAGCATATTTATTTTCACACAATTGTTTATTCGTCTGTCTTTTACATAATCCCTGTGACAGGCACTCATGGAGGAACATAAAATATGTGTTCACTGATAATACAACTCCACAAACAGGCACATTTTGAAGCAGTTCAGGTATGCAGGCATCTCTGCTCTACCTCAAAACTGAAGAATTTTTACTTTGCTTAAGAATACAGGCGTATTTGTAAGAAGGTAATTACTACTGAACAATTTACTGTTCCCTAACTGAGACTATAGCACAATTTCCTAGTGATACTTCTTACACCAACATGAAAAGGTTAAGTAAAAGAAAAAAGCACAAGTAGAATATATGAAAGGGCACTATGTCTTTGAACCTTTGTATGAAAACTTAACTGAAAACAATGAGGTGGTACTAACAAAGCAGAAACACATTACAAAGCTACAAATCTGCAAAGCTTGGACAAAAAGCACAAAAAAATTGCAGCATAACAAAATGTTCTAGAAGACTTTACAAGAGGAGAGTTTCAAGATGATCCACAGAGTGACAGATCACAAGCCAGAGAGCATTACTCTCCACTGCGGTGAAAATAACTATGGTAGAAATGGATAGTGGGCACTGAGGGAACAACAAAAAAAAAAAAGACACCAGACAAAGTTCAATATGGAAGCAAACAAAGATAAAAGATACATAAGTAGCCAGAGACATAGGTAGAGGACCTTTCAAATGTTTTAACTTTACAGTGCCTCTGAGGTAAGTAAATATTACCTCTTTTTGCTTCATAATCGAGGCAGTAAATGATTTATCAAGATCACATGGGAAGTCTGAGCCAGAGCCAGGAACCCACATTTATTACCCAGCCTCTATATCACACTGACTCCCGTGAACAATGTAGACAAACGGCAGGGAGCTCAGAAAGAAGAAACTAAGACTCCAAGCTGGCAAGACTTAGATACAAAATGAGGTTTAACAAAAACCAGTGGGGTTGGCACAGGTTTTCAATGATAAAGTGAACAAACTCATAACTCTACACCAAACCTAGCGCTTAATTAGATACACAGCAGTTCACACGTGCAAAAAAAAAAAACACCAAAAGACCCAGCAGAGACAAAATTTCTCTTCTGCACACATTCCTCCCACTGGTGACAGAATAAGGGAACAAACAAGTGACAGGAATGAGTCCCATTGCTCAGTTAAGCACTTAATGAAATGCTGGACATTTCTGACATACTTTGGTGTAGCACAAGACCCGGACAGAACAGTTGCATCTAACAATTCTTGAAAAAATTCAATCCATTCCTTGGCTAAGGAATGATTAAGTAGTCGTGGGGCTTAACAGCTTCCATAGCTATAAGGGTGTCCTGGGTTTGGCCAGAACAGGGTTAATTTTCACCGGAATCCAGGAAGGGGCACAGCCGGGGGGTGGGGGCTGACCCCACCTGGCCAAACAGAGCCGGGTATTCCAT
>Ga0065711_1027164_pt1 | contig 53238 bp, 49 predicted proteins | sample Hoacrofraction12_FD_59098 | JGI IMG/M metagenome (GOLD analysis project Ga0065711, IMG submission 59098) | Hoatzin crop microbial communities from Cojedes, Venezuela - Epithelial fraction 12 v2 (version 2) | ecosystem: Host-associated > Birds > Digestive system > Esophagus > Crop | place... | reverse complement strand
CCCCCCCCCAGCAAATTGTCTCTCACTACATATGTAGCCCAGGCCTTCCAGTCTGGTACGTGCACGTGCAGTGAGTTAGACCATGCCTCTTTGTCCAATCAATAGATGCAGTCACCATGACAGGATTCGCAGTTGTGTTTGATCAGTTGGTGAGTGAGCTGATAAGATACCTGCTCCTCCATCTGTTCTCCCTTTGCTCAGTGCTTCTCAGTGGTGCAGCGTGGATGCACACGTGTTTCTTTGCATCATTCTCTCCCCGCATATATCTCTGTGTTTTTGTTGTCATACTTCACTCACAAATGAGTGATGCTTTGCAGCCTCTTCCCAGTTGGCACCAGATCAAATTCTAGCTTTTTGCAAGGTAGTGAAAGTGGCATAGCAGATCTGTCTGATCAGGCTTGCCCAGTGGCCACGTTATCCTATACGCTTGGCAAGAAAGGAGCTTAAAGCCAGGGTGAGAAAGAGATTCCTCTCTAAAGATCAGCTAAGAGTCGGGTGGGATTTCAGCCATCCGACTCTGACATTCAAGCAGGGCACGTGGGCACCCCCTGTCCCTCTCCTGCTCTGCAGCGTGAACTGGGAGGGACCGCAGGGGACTGGGAAGGGGGAGCCGAGCTGAAGCAGGAAGTATTCAAATGTATTTCATTTCAGGGTGACCTTTAACAGGTGTGGATTTACTGATGGGGAGGGGAGAGGGAAGTAAGCGAGGGATTAAGGGGACTTTACCCTCCATCTACTTTAAGCACCAGCTTGCACAGCATTCCAGCACTGTGAGATGCAATTTGTGGCTCTGTGGCATTATATCTTCTGCCTCCCTCGGTTCTGCTCGGGGTCGTGGCTGCCCCTGGTCTTTAGCAGTGCTGGGGATTCGATAGATGGGATACTTCCCGTGGAGACAAGGCATGCTGTACTGCCAGGTGTCTCAGATACGAACCTGGGGTGCGAGGTGGGGAGAGCAATCACCCCCTTGTCTGCAAGAGCTGGCATTTAACCCACAGTGGAAGCGCACAGTTCAGGCAAACCCAAGGTGTGTAGTACATTCGCTGGGTGACTTTGCCTGGAGAGCTTCTCCTCCTGTCCTAGCGCTGCCGCATGCTGTTGAACAGCTGCTTTCCTCTAACCCAGTGTCTGCTGCAGTTCGGTGATGGATTAAGAGCAACTCTCCATTTTCCTTATCCCTCTCCGAGGGGAGCTGTAAAGTTTAATTAATTACATTTTGTAAAACATGATGAGATTCTTGGATGATAAATGCTACACAAATGTAGAGTATTTTTTAATGAGCACTGTATGACGGCTGCAGCAAAATGCTTGTTTAATCAAAGCGATCTGAGCTGCAAAAAATCGTCACCCTGCTGCTATCAAACAGAAATGTTGCCAAGCACTCTGTCTTTCATGAGCTATTTGATTTGAGGGTCCCAAGGCGTTTTTCAAAACTTTAACAAAATAAGAATGCAAGGACTGTATGTATAGCTCTGTATATTATAGCTCTTTCCCTTCATGTGTGCAGTCTAGGTTATATAACGATACCACTTCACAATAGGGAAGGCAAAGATCAGTTAACAGCGTGGTTTGATGTCATGGCTGTGTGGCGTGGGTATGTATACCTGCTCTAGCTTTGCCTGGCTGTGACAGGCACCAGAGTTCTGGCACCCTGTATTTTGTGTTTTACAAGTTTCCCGCAGCTGTGGGTATGTGAAATCAGCCTGGATGCAGCTTCTCTGGCACTCCCTCCTAAGCAAACAAGGTTAAAATGAAATCTGGGAATGCCTGTCTTTGTTGTACACTGCAGTGTAAGCTTACCCACAGAACTAAAGGTAGTTTCCATAATGAAAATTGCAGCCTGCTGTAAGTGCAAGCAGAGTGCCATTTCTTTTGCTGGAATTCAGTCAGGAAAGAAGAGAGTAATTTCTTGAGCTAGAAGACCTGCCTTGGGCTATTCGGTGGCTAGAACTTCAGCCTTACACTTCATCCAGAAAGCTGCTTCTGCTGTTAGCAGAATACTGAAGCATCAGATCACTGGTGAACAGAGGAGAGATATGACTTGAAGCAGCACTTAAAGCAGAGCCTGGAAGAAGCAGCCTATAGATTTCCATCCAGTGACGACACAGCCCAGTCCTACCCAGCCTTTGGGATCCAAGGATGCTCTCAGCAGAGGCTGCTATGGTTTCTGGGAGTGGTGGTGTGGGATTGAAAAGGTGGCAGCAATCAGTCAGAGCCCCCTGTGCTTCATCTGCACTACCATTTCCTTAGAGCTGCTGCTTTGCAAAACTTGCCTTTTCTGGACCTTTTATAGTCTCTGCTTCTTTTGGTCAGCTGGAGTTTTCCTCAAGGGAGAAGAAGAGGAGGATAACGGCCTCTGTGCAGATATTGGCTGGCTGTGCCAGGAAGGAAAAAGAAGACATAAGAAATGAGCTGTTGAACCCATGTTGATATGAGGGGGTTGAGTGAGACATTTTAGGGAATAACCAACCAATCAACCAATCTCACAAGCAGTTTGTCTTTCCTCATTATAAAGCAGCACCGTAGTGGGAGAAATATAGGACCGTTCTTCAGAAGATTTATTGCCCTGTAGCATCTGCGTGAGAAAACTCTAAGTGCTGAGCAGAGCAGGAAATTGGATGTAGATTGCACAACCCGCAATTCAACAAAGTTCTTGGACATTCCATGGAAAGAGAGTGCTGGAGTTTCAGAGTTGGCTCTAGCTTGTAAGGCTTTCTCAGTCCTGGGAGAAGAACCGGTGTAGGTTTGGTTGGAGCTGATGGAGGCTTTGTCATTTACTGGTCTAGGTAATAAGAGCATCCCAGAGCGCTGCTTTAACCAGTACAGAGGAAAATACTTCCCAGTGCTGTGAAGGATCTAACTGTGCCTAAGATTGGTGAACCAAATGCACTTACATGAGCTATTGGAGTTTACAGGACCTCTGACAAGAGAGAGGTGTCTGTGTTTCCTGCCTGTGAACATATCTCTTTACAGCCCTCTGTATGTGCAGCATTTTCTCAGAAACCAGCCTCAGGGACAATTATACATTAATAGCTACTTCTTTCAGAAGCAGCCAGCCCTGCTCCTGAGAAACAGCTATTTTCAGGCAGTCTTGTTCCTGAGGAACTGCTATTTTTAGTGAGTTCTATTTCTGATGCAAAAAAAAAAAAAGAAGAAGCCATTTCTGCATCCCTCCACCATGGCCCAGACCCACTGGCTGTGGTTGACTTGCATTTTGCGATAAACATTTCCTCTTTACATCTCAGTAGCCTGCTGAAAGTGGCTCTCCAGCCATTACAGCAAGCAGCAATCTGAGCTGGGGCTAATTATGCAGGGAGGGCTTGTGGGAGGCGAAGCCGTGCTCACATACTATAGATTCCATTAGAACGAGTAGGGAGATGTAATGGGGCTCTCCTGGGAGATGCAGGACTTTTAGATACCTAATTTGGAAGTCCGTTCTGGTATCCATTTTCAACATCCCAAGAGGAATGATTAATCCTGTACTCCAGGTTTCTCTGAATCAGTTTGTAGCTGTAGTAAATATGGGCTGAACATGAGAACGTCATTGATGCTATGGGTAAATGACTTGAGGCAAGAGAAGCTCAGGTTCTGTGGCCATTAACTCATTGTGCACAGTCATCTGGCAGCGATTTCAACTCAGGAATCTGCAGCTGAGATAAAAGAGGCTCCGTCAGAGCTGAGGAATGCGGTGTTTTGCAACAGAAGTATCTAATATGCTGAAGGCCCCATAAACGCACCCCAGCAATGCTGTGTGCTCATTCCTGCAGCATCCCAACCCCATGGACCCGGAGATCTTCCGTATGTTCTTGCGGCCATGGCCTTTCAAGGGGCATTTGGTAGACGCAACCACATGAAAATTCCAGTAATACCTTTTTGTTATTCACAGATTTAATGCAAAGACTGGTGTCCTGACACAAGGGTGAAGTGTTTCTCACCATGCTGAAGCTGTCCTGGATTTCAGCAGAGCCTGTGCAAAGTTCATCTCAGGCGTGTTATGATCTCTTCCCAACAGCTGCTTCTGCCTCTGATAGGTGTGTGGCTGAAGGTAACGGGTTTGGATAACAGCGGCATCAGCAAAGAACATACACTGGAACACTGTCTTGGCAGGTTTGTATATAGTAGTAGGTCTTTCCTTGGCAGGGCGTTGCTATCTGGATTCAACAGAATCAGCAGCTTTAGTCTTTGAACAGGGTCACGGCAGTATTGAAAAAAAGCCGCCCGTCCTTGCGCCGGCATCGTTTGCTCAGGGGCTGCTCTCTAAAGACTCTGGGGTGTGTGGTCTGAAGGTCACTCTTTCTTGGAGAGAGGCTTTTCTTTCCTGTCTGAGTGAGAAGGGGAGGTTGTTAGCGGTTCAGCATTGTAAGCAGTTTCCCTTTACTCTTGTGCAGGCAATACTGATGAACTTGGTCTCTAAGTGAGGATTATTTATGTTTTTAACCCTCTGCAAGAGGGGAACTGGGCTGTGTTTGTCCTGCAAAACAGACACTCCCTCAGCCCTCTTTGTTTTTAAAATATTCCTCATATCCTGCCATCTCCAGGAAAAGTCATTATCTCTGGACAGTTTCTTGAAACCCAGTTGCCTTTGTATTCTAGTCATAAGCAGAGCATTGTTCAAAGTGCGAGTGAGTCGTGGCTGCTTTTATCACGAGAGCCCATTATTGGCACTTTTCCCTTTTTACTGCTTCACTAGAGAAAGGCAGGCGAAAAATGGGACAGAAATCTAGGAAATGAAGGGTAATTTACAGTTCACAAAGGAGCAGTAAAAATTAATTAGCTGTCTGAGGATCCATTCCGACCTGGCCCACGGAGTGTGTGCCAGCTCTTTACATTGCATAAACTGTCTGTGCTGTGCTCAGCTGCTGAGATCAGGCTTGTGCTGTGAAATTAAGGCTCTTTGCTGAGGTAGAAGTCCTTTGGGGCATGCAAAATGTGTATGCACACCTAATTTGGTGTGCCAAAGAGACATGATGATGCATAAAACTCAGGTCATTACAAGCTCAACTGGCTACTTATGACGTTCACTACTAGTTGTCACAGTAACTGCTCATGTAAATTACGGATGCAGTTATCCACATAATTTAACACTGAGCTCCTTTGAAAATCCAGGCCCAATTCCTCCCCCTTTTCCATGTTGGAGTCTGCATGAATGAAACACACTTTGCACACCATATCCATATGCTCCAATTCCAAAAGGGGACAGAGCCCCAGAGGGTCTGGAGAGGTCACAAGACACTGGCCCAGCTGGCTATGGGCCAGTTTGGTCCTGATGTGGGACACAGAACTGAGTGACTTCAGCATCTTGCCAGCCATGTTTCCAGCCCTCCAGTCAAGCCTGAGATCCCCACCTGGAGAAAGGACTTCACAAATCAGAAATGTCCTAAATTGGATCCTTTTTTGGTGCATAATTTTCAAAACTGTAATTTCCATTTGAGAACTATTTGTCCTGATCCTGAGCGTCAGCTGAACTCATTTTTTTCCCTGTAGTTTAATTTAGGCAGCAGATGCCATCAGAATGTTAATGCCTTCTTAATTCTCACCTACATGCTTTTATTCTTATTAATTTGTTATCTGGGTCTTTAATTTTCTATTTTTTTCCTACTTTGATCAGTTGAAATAATTTGATGGCAGCATTTCAACAGGGCTTGCAATGGGAAAGTGTGTAATGGTGCATCACCAATGTATGTTGCTGTGTATCCTGCAGCGTGCTCAGCTGTTGTACTGTGAGAGCATGAATCATGTGATGTTTTTAGGTGATTATAGATGAGGCCTTACTTATCCCTGCTGTGAAGAACTAGAGAGAGAACAAGCTTTAAGGACCATTTCCCCGGTTCAGAATTTTGCCCAGTGCAATCTAAGGGTTGGCAATCCAGCAGTGTGATCCTAGCCCCTGGAAGTGCAACTGAGCTTGTATGCAGCACGCTTGGACAGCTGCCCGGCCACAGTGGATGCTTTCAGGCAGCACCCTTAAACCATCGGGACGGGGAGGCAATGGAGGTGGACCCACAGGACTCCCTCTGCTCAGCTCAGGGATGGTGCTTCCTAAAGGAGAGCCACGGGGAGCAGGGCAGGGACCTTTCCCAGCTGGGAGGCAGTGCTGGAGGACGTCACCTGCCAGGACCAGCGGGCAGCAGGAGCTCTTTGCAGAGAAGTGGGGATGGATGGGTCCGTTGCTGCTCCCCAGATCTGACTGCACAGGAGCCGCTCTGTTGCTTGGGTGTAGGGAGGCAGCAGGTTCTCAGATGGGTGTAGTGAATGTTACATAGGAAAGGGTGTTTCAACCAACAAAAATAAAGTTAAGGAGTGCCAGACAAAATGACTGGTTTTCCTACTGTAGTCAAAACACTTCTGCTTAAAGGAAGAGGAAGAAAAAAGCCCAAGTCCCCGTTTCTCAGTCAGGGCTGTTCACTCCCTCCTGGCAGCAGAGAGAGGGGAAGCCTCAGCAAACCTTGCTGGCTACTTTGGTACAACTTCCACAAGCAAAGAAGCCCTTTTGCCCAGGAAAGGATGGGAATGACCTGAATCCCCATACCAGGAGGTAAATAAATAGAGGGAGAGGGGAACTATTTGACCCTTTACATTCTGACAAAACTCCACTCTTAGTGCACTCACAGGTAGCTTTGGGGTAGGCAGCTGGAAGGTTATTTTATCACAACTGGAAGATACAAGATGAGATGTTTTTGGAGGCACTCTTCCCCACTGTGAGACAAAAGACAGAAGAGAAAGAAAGGGATGAGGATGAATCAACATTTTGCTATGTTACTTCTCCAGCCCAGTTTCTACAATGGGTTCTAACACATGCATACTTGGTGCCCTAAATTGGGTTTACCTACCCTTAAATTATTCAGTTTCTCCTAGTAAATCTAAGTCTGTGGGCTTTCAAATACCTAATTCCTAATGCCACTGGCTGAATTTTGGGAGACACCAGTTCAGGAATAAGAGCGTGATTTTCTGTGTTCTGATTGTTTAGGGGATGGAATATGTGTCTTGGGTTGTCCCCCAGACTTTCTGGGAAAAGCGTGGGACCAGGTTCCATTTTACCCCTCCAATACTGTTTGCAGATACCAGAGGGGAAGAGCAAACATCTCTTTTCACTGGATCCTACCTACAGGATGACGGGTGCAGAAAATTGCGAAGTCATGTAATTGGCTTTTTGCAAAGGCGTTTCTGAAGGTGAGGTTTGTGTTGAAGTAAGCAATGGCCTGCATTTGCACTCCCAAACATGTCTGAGTAAAGTCTCAATCCAGATGTGCCCTTTATAGACTGTTATGAATAACTGGCTAGTCTGTGTGGGTTTTTGCACAGGATCTGTGCTCCAAGCCGGGAAAACACTAGCCAGTACTGTGCTCAGAAGTGCTGATTGTGTTCACGGGATCACAGTGACTCCAGATCAGAGCTTGCTCATGTCCAGGCAGCCTGAAGGGTGACTGAAATGGTAACGAGCTTGTGAAACAAAATCTCTGCATTCAGACCAAAGACTGCATAAGGAAGGGGCCTGGGTAACAGCTGCATCCAGCAGTTTGGTGGGAAAAGTCTGAGTAGGGTGAAACCGTGGCTTTTATTTGGGTAGATGCAGTCTGTCTGCTGACAGGATCAAGGATGGGACAGCATCCTCTGGAAAACTGGGATTAAGATACACAAGTGGTGCATGCAAATTAGGCACCAGATTATGCACATATGAACCATGACGGTCTTCTGGTATTTTGGTTGGCTTCCAGGTTCGGATTTGGAGTCCTTTATTTGTAGTGCATGAAGGCAGCAGTGTATGGGCTGTGCCTCAGAAGATGCTTCTGCTACTGACATCCAGATTCCAGCATGACCCGGTGCAATGACAGTCACACACCTAGCACAAGGTGTTCCCCCCTCGTCCGTACTTCCCTCCGCAGGAAAGTGGCTCCTTCTGCAAACCGGTACCAGCTTGGATAGAGATGCCAGAGGAAAAAGTTTCAGAGGCCAGGTCCTGCCACAGGCTGTGCCCTGCCCATCACCCTTGAAACTCAGTCCCATTAAGAGACGATAGCTTTCTGGCTGATGGGAACTGCTGCTTGACACATCAGATATTGTGTATAGGACTTGAAGAGGTCGATGAGAGCTATCTGAATCATTCATTACCCAGTGAAGTAGGTGAGTGACCGCTGTTGTCCTTATCCTTTTAGAGAAGGATGCACAAACACAAAAAGGTTGAGAGATTTAGTGAAGGTCCCTAAAGGAGGAGGCGTCAAAGCTCAGAAATAATGCTTGGTCCCATGCACAGACAATTATTCTTTACCTGTTTCTCCCTGAAAATTGCGTACTAAGGATTAATGTTATTACGGCTGGTCAGCTTATGCTGTAGAAACACCGTAATGTGAATTTAATCTTTTCCGCTATTATTTGGTGGTCCATGTTCACCGAACATTTCCTGCTGTGTCTCTGTGATAAGCTTTCTCTCTTGGTAGGTATTCTGTTTGTTTGGTTGGTCATTTGGTTCATGCGAGGGTTTTCCTGATTCTTGTTCAGAGGAATGAGGCTTTTCTTAAAAACAAGGTAATCCTAAACGTTAGATTGCTGCTAACATTCCCTGGGGCTGCATGGAAGGGTTCATTCTTTAGGCTTCCTGAATGGTTTCTCTGGTTCTCAGCAGCTCTCACGCCATTCACGAACAATGTTATTTGTGTTGTTATTGCAACCAGACATTGACTTGGGCACCAGTGGTGCTGGGTGTTGTACAAACATGGAGCAACTGGGTGATTCTTGTCCTAAGGAACTTATGAGATCAAGGTTTGCAGTGTGCTGCAGGTCAGGTCTGTCTTTATCCTTCCAGCTCTAGTGCAATTGTGAGAGGTAAATAATAGAAAGAACAGAGTGGGAAGAAGGTCTTCTGCCTGAGATATGTATCTGAGGTGATTCCAGGATAGTGGGGAATAGAGAAATTCACATATACACACTGGTAAATATGTATAAATGAGGGACTTGAAGAGACCTTCTGTCTATTTGGGAACAACTAGAATTCCTGCTAAATAAGACTCAGCAATTCATGTGGCAACTAGGGTGGTCCTGATTTTTAACCAATGAAAGAACCAGCCTCTTGATCTCTGGCCTTTTTACAGTGTCTGTTTCTTTCTCTCTTTTTCCTTTTCCCAGCCAAATGCTCAAATACCCAGAAAAGCCTGTTCTTTTCCCAGCTGGCTGCATCTCTGTGGAGAGAGTCTGTGGCCCTCTCCCATTTCAGGCCCGTTTGACCTTGCCTTGTAACCAGATGTTTCACTGGAGAGCTTAGACTTGGGAGAGCCTGGGTTGCATTCAGCTGCTGGTGAACTCCCTGCCTCGGTCAAGCGGCTGTAAACAAAAACAGCCCAAGAAAAACAAAACCTTTTCTAAACTGAGTTGGCCAAGGACAGGACTGAATCCAGAGATGCAGATGGCTGTTAGGGTGTCAGTGAGGCTGCAGAGAGAAGCTCTTCTGCCATCTCTGATCTTCAAAAATGGTCTTCACTTAGCTGAGGGATCGCTTTTTGGGATAACAACTGTTGTTCCCCTGGTGTCCAGGGATTTGGAGATATGTGACACAGAGACCCCTTCCAGTGCTGCCCACAGTGCATCATACTGTTTGCAGCTGTCCATGTATTTGAGTGAGTTTCTGGCCAAGAATGTTTAGAAAGTGGTGTCTTGCTAGCCTGAAAGTCTCAGAAGAAGGAATTACAAGAACACAAGAGCAAAGCGATTAGTCAGGGACATCCTTTCTTCTGAAAGGCATGTCACATGCCTGTTGAGATTATTCACCTGGTGCTTGTAGATCAGCTTTATGCAGAAACAGTCCTGTCTTCCACACTTGGTCAGGAGAAGATGTGAGCAATGTCTTCTGGGGTGAAAACTACAGCGGGAGTTTAGATTGTCAGAACGTTGTTCTTCAGTGTGGGAAGTGGCTAACTCTCAGAGTTCTCATTTTTCACAAGATGTAGTGGGGCTGATCATTAGCTTAAATGCATGAGGTCCCCTCATCCTGTTACCATGACAAGTTACAGGAGTTGGGAGCTGCTGCCCCAGCCTCTTCAAGCTTGGTTTGGACCCGGGATTCAGATCTGAGAAGGCTTTTTCCATGTGAGTTGTGTTTGCCCAGGTCAGAGGGCGGAGGAGCTTTGCAAACAGCAAGATTTTCCCCATCATCTCTGAATAGAACCAGTTCTTGAGCCAGAACCATTTTCCAGTGAGAGGATGTGTTGAGATCACTGGAAGAGGGGTGGCTTGGCACACTGATCATTGCTGTACTGGGAAAGATGGAGGCCTGTGACTGAGCAGCGTACACACAGAATTGTGTTGATATCCACATCAGTGATTTCTCCTCCAACAGGGTCAGGCGTGCCTGTCCTCAAACATCTGCTACCACTCAGCAGATGTCCACCACTGTGTTGAGATATTTATCCAATATTCAGTGTTCTCTCAGAGGGAAATGTGCCATCTCCTGCTCCTACATGTACACTAACTCCACTTTCTACAGCCAAGTACCAGCTTGCTGTAGGAAATGTCAAGGGGACCTGGCTACAGCCCATGGCCACTTTCTGCTCTGATCCATCTCTGGCCCTATAAATCATTTTTAATAACCAGAGTGCTCTTAATGCAGCAGTTCTAATGTGGGCTAGATCTGTTTAACCTAATCTGAGTATTAAAGCTGGTCACAGTGATATCTGAGCACCTGTGACTTCCTCAGACCAGCTAGAATTCAGGACTGCGAAGCCAATGGCTTTTCCTGTTCATGCTGTACTGACACGTCCCTCTTGGGGTGATTAATAACTTCCAGAGATGGCATTAAGGTCAGTTACACCAAGGTAAGGAAGAGATTAATGGGGCCATACAGCAAATATTCCTTTCAGATTCCCAAATGAAAAAGTTTTCCGACTTTCCAGGCCTGGGCTTCAGCATCTCAGGGAGACGTTCTTCTTTTGTAAGAAGCTCTGGGGATGGCATTGCTCAGCCAGCTGGGCACAAGGAGAGAGCTGGAAAGAGGAAGGGATCTGATAACACTATTTTGCCCTCTGTGTTTAGATCAACACTTCAGTCTGTTTTAAACATCCGCTTCATCATTCCTGCTGTCCAGTATCCCACTATGGCCCCAGCAAGAGCTATTTTAATCCCTCATCATTCATCGGGAGGCCCCTTCCTGTTCCCTTTCTATCTGCTCCCGCATGCATGTATGTGCATCTCTCTACCGAGAGATCCCCTGTGCTAGCTGTTGTCGGAAAGGTCACCCAGGGATATTCACAAACAGCAGGTGTAAAATTAACAACTGGTGCGATTCCAATCATCTGGCAGGAAGGAAAACATTGGAAAATAGGTAGAGCCAGGGTAAAGTTTCCAGCTGAAGGCTCATTGCCTGATATAGGACGGCAGATCGGTGGGCTGGGAGCTCTCCTGAGAATGTGAAACCGATAGGGTATTAGCAGGCCCTCTCTGCCCCTCCAACACAATTGTTTTCAGCTTGCTCAAAAATATTTGGAAATGTTACCGAGCAGGACGTGTGGGCGAGAAGGCATCCTCCAGCCAATCAGCGGAGTAGATTTCAGCCCTCCCCTTGAATTTCAAGCTTTTGTTTTCCCTGATGGAAGGGAAGGTGAATCCTCCATGATTAATTTAGGGATCTTAAAGCATTTTGGATGAATTCCTGCAGCACACTAACAAGTGGTGCTCTCAAGGATTACAGAAATTGTGGAAAGATGGCGAGATAGATGGGTGGATGTACAGTCGATATGGGTTCTGACCCCTTATCACTTTTGTTAGTGGAACTGATTTTAGCCGCTTGAAGCTATGTGAGTATCACTCGATATTGGCATCTTGATGGTATAAGACTTTTGGAGGCATGAATGGTAGATCCTGTTAGACCTGGACTAGTGTCAGCAACCAGAATGGTGGTTTGAGTCTATGAGCACAGGAGTAAGGTTTACTGTACAATTTGGGCTGTGGATGCACCCAAGGAAAGTTGGCAGCGCTGAGCACAGTGAAGACAACGGAGAATGGAAAAGGTTATTGAGAAGTTGGCTTTAAACCATGGTGAGCTGAGTTGTTCTGCAAGTATTAGAGAGAACGTGGTAGCTGTTCCTCGCATGGAGAAAGAGTTTGGCCAGAGGTTTTAACTAACACACAGCCTTTCCTCCACTAGAGTTCAAACACAGAAGTCTTGCCTCTGCGAAGCAGGAGCAAACTTATGGGGATCACTGCACCACAAGAGCAGTACGTTGGTGCCTACAGCTGTCTGGCTTCCTTAGTCTCATCTGCCCTTCTCCTTCCCCACCCTCAAAGCTATCACTTAGTGTGATGTGATACCAGGTGTCCTTTGGCAAAATGCTACCACACCACAACCAGCACTTGTAGGCTCCTGTCCACTTACACAGTGCCCATCTTCTGCTTAAAGAGGTTTGGTACAAGCTACATCCACCACAATACAACTAGTGCTGAAAAAATGCTCTTGCGGGTCTCTGAGCCTATGTAGGGATCCCATTGCTCTCGCTTAGCAGGGATCTCACACATGGGCTGTGCTGACAAAAGATGCCTGGGCTGAGAGGAGGTCTGATAACGCAGTGTAACCCTGACGTACGTTGTCAGCAGCACTGCCATCGCCAACGAGAGCAAGGGGGAGGACTGAAATTCTCCTGTTCAATTGGGCGAATTTGACACCTTCTCGTTCTTGTGTCCTCGTGGCTCGGCCACTTGACATTTCTAAACATTCTCAAGCAAGTTCACTGGAAAACTATCCCATGTCAGGAGCTGGTGATGTCAAGGCTAATAACAGTCCTAAGGTCAGATCCTTCTGATCCTTCAGTCAAGGACCTCAAGATTTGGCTCCAAGTCAATAACAAGGTCTGTCACGTCAACGATGGCTTATTATGAATCCCAGCGCAAGCCCTTCCCAAACAAAGGGCGTTCGTTCGGTTTTCCGTGTAGGAAAAGATTAGCAGTTCTCAAAGGTGGATTCTCTCTTTCTTGTGTGGAGCAGCAAGCAAAAACGGTGAGCTTGGGATGGGCAACAGCACTTCGCCTTACAGCAGGAGACGGGGACAGCGATAAATCTTTATCTGGGAAATTCTTCCCTTCCCCTCTGGAATGGTGAAAGCTGGTGGTTTCCATCTCTAGAGGTGCTGGGGGTTTTTTTCTGTGTCACCCTCCGTCATTTGGATGTTAACAATACCAGTTGGCTGCCTTTGTTAAAGTTACAATGGACCTCAGAAAGAGGGAGCTAGCCATATCGGGAAATGCACGGCTGGATGTCGGGGAAGGAGATAGCAGCGATCTTACTGGCTCACACTTGTGCTGCAGTGAAAAAAATGAATTGTAGGATGACATTCGCTTTGCTATTACGTTATAATCCCGACAGCATGTTGAGAATGATGCCAGTGGAATGGTGTCCAAAATGATAATTATAACCACTTCCTATTTTTAATTTCCTCTTAATAAGGGAAACAATGGTCATCATCCTAACAATAATGATTCTGCTCTGCCCTTCCAGATGTCAGAACATTATAAGGCATGGGTTAACAAACACTGATGTCTCTTTACAGGCCTTTCTTCTGAACTGAAAACTCCTGTGCAACCTGACCCACCCAGCCACACGCATCAGCAGGTACAAATCAGGGTGCTGCAGAAAATGCTGTACCTGCTTTTCCGTTGGCCTCATTTTACAAGGGAATATTTGAATCATGGAGAAATAAGGTGACTCGCTCCATGTCCCTTGGTGAGTCAGTGGCAGAAAACAGCTTCAGCTGTTCACATCTCCCCGTTTTTCTCTGTCAAATGGCCTTTTTGCTATTTTTTAGAAGGCATTTGACACGAGGTTCCTAATGTGTAAGCTGATGTTCAGAATTGCTGAGTCCTCACTAGTTGCCCTCCAGGCAGTACCTAAACAAGATATCCATGGGGAAAGCTGTCTTGTCTTGAATATCAGCAGCCACTAATGGTTATTCCTCTTTATACACTCGTATGTGTTTTTGCAGGTGGACCCCAGCTCTGCTCACCTATCCAATCTGATGCACGCAGAACAAGCACAAGACAAGGAGGACCACAGCAGATAGCCCCGGTTTCCTGAGCTGCTATTAACAACAATGTGACTGTTTCACACATCACTCCTAAAGACCCACCTGATTATAGGAAGTCCTTTCCCTGGGAGGGTTTGGACTATGGTTTTCAAAAGTCTTAGCTAAGGGAGGGTTGGTCCACGTGGCTTGGCTGAGTGACACTTTGCTTCTGAACAGCTCTTGACTCCAGAGAGAGTGAGTTTCTCATTTTGCAAAGCACTGATCTCCTGCACTGATCTGCTCGTTTATAGGAAGCTTCTGTAGGATCTCTCTCCATTGAAGGTCAGATTTGGTGTATCTTCTGAGATCCTAGATCAAGGGTTCTGCTGTGCTAGAAAAGCAAAAAGAAGAAGACTACATGAGGTTAGCAACATCTGAGCAAAACAGCATTCATGGCTTAGACAGCAATTCTAATTATCCAGCACTTAGGCGTTGAGAAGATTCAGATAAGAGGTCTCAGATTTAGCTCCTCTCTTCTCTCTGCAAGTTAATGTGCCACTTTTCTTCTTTTTTTTTTTTTTTTAACAGACAATCAAATCTGTGATAGCAAATTTCAAGTTAAGAGGAAAAGATTGCAGAGAATGGAAAGAACCATTTTGGCTCTAGGGTGAGTTTTGTGATCCACCTGAGGCATGGGTAGCTGTCATTCCACACACATTGAACAGAAGCTAGTGAGCTTGTTGCAAGAGTAACTGGATAAAATCCTATGGTTTTTATATACAGGGTACCAGACCAGATGGGTGGTCCTGTCTGGCCTCAAAATATTTGAGTCCATGATATATCATTTGCTGTGCTGGGTAAAATCTAACTGAGCTCCTATTATGCTGCCACCAGGGCTATTTATACACTGTGACAATGCAGGAACCTAGTTTCTGACTTCTGCCTTAAATCTGAGAAGAGTCAATTGAAAATCATATAGTTCCTGCAGTATTAGATCATATGAAAACCTTAACAAAAGATCTGCTCTATAGACCCATCCATTTCGTCTCCATTGCACAGGGCCAGACATTGCCAAAAGAAGCGATGTCATCACCAAGCTGATAGGAGCCGTCTCCCTTCCTTCCTTGGAGTATTTATACAGGTCAGCCGTTCTAATACGTAAGCTCTCATCTCCTGGCAGTTTCCTCATAGAAGAGCTTCCGAATTCCTTCTCTTCTCACTGCATAGCCACCCACAAACAGCCTTTCAGTCATCTCAATGCTCATAGATCACTAGCATATAGCAAAGCTTTAAGAAGCATGGGCAAACAACCTATGTACTAATCCAACAGCACTGTGTTCGGGCTTGTCTTTATTTTCTGGGATAGATAATCATCATCTTTAGAAGAGCTTAAGAGCTTCTTCCTTAACACCTTGCTTCTAAAAGGCTGTCAGTCTGATCCAACCCTGTTTTCTACCAAGAGCTCTGAACCCTGTTGCACTTCTGAGTGATGCCTGGGGCACTCACCCATTCTAGCTACTTCTGGTTACCTGGGTATGGCAGCAAAAACTTCTGCAGGGTCCTGACACCTTGTGTGAGGGTTAGGCAGCAGAAAAGCTCTGCTTCTCTGAGCCTTTTCTCTCTACCACAGAGCTGATTGAATCTCTCCCCCTGTTTGCCCTTTGCATTATGCTATGGGGTAGAGAGGAAGCAATCCTCTGAATCTAAAACTCTCCTACCCTTCTTTTCCCACACAAGTTAACTCCCAGCCCTTGCTTCCTTCTGCTCCAGCCCCCTTCTGAGCGTGCTCTCATTAAGACCCCAGAGGGAGGAGGTGATGCTCTGAAATCGTCTTAATTGCTCTTGTTTATGCTGGTTACGATGGCAATAAGTTGCCATGCAGAGGAGGCTTTCTTCAGATGTGCAGGTTCTCCATTGTTCTGTATTCTGAAGGATTGTCTGTAGGCAGCTCCAAGTCATTTACAACAATAGATTAATATGAAGATCAGTAATACCGGGTGACTCACAGTCACACACATGCGAGACCCGCCAATTGCTGTGACCTGCCACTGGATTTGAGGGGAGGTTGAATGTTGCTGGTAAGCTCTTGCAGGATGCTGAAGAGATAATGCCTTGCACTTGCACAGTTTCTGCTATCCAGGAGCTCCCCAAACATGAATGGAGAATGCTGTTTTGCTAGGGCAGGCGATGACTGCTACACTTGCTGGAAAGCAGGGAACTGGAACAAAGTGTGGTTTTTGTCCAATGTAAATTTTCAAGTGCCAAAGTTTAAACAGGGGTCAGGAATCCTGACTTTTAGTCCCTGATCTATCTGACAGGCACTCTATCATCCAGATCCTGAAGAGAATCTTTTATGTGTGGTGTGCACTACGTGTACTGTATCCCATTTATCACCCTTGAAAAATGACAGAGAACAAGTTCCATCATGCAGGTTCTTCTCTAGACCTCTGCAGTACAGTGCCTGGGTCTTCGTTTGGCAGAGACCCATCGGAGACGACTTTGAGATACCCCAGCTGGGGGTTTGCCCCTTCTGTCCCACTGTTCAGACTTAGGGCTTCATGCTGGGACTGACTGTGTTGGACTAGGGGTACTTCACTTTCCATTCTTACTTTTGTGGATAGTCCCAGTCTGCCAGATCAATATCAGAGATACCCTACACCCTTCTGATCCATCCCTTAAGCCAAGAGGTCTGTGTGCCATCCTTTCCACTGTATCCTTGGCTCAGGTATAGATGTGCCCTCCTACTGTGTCCCCGCAAGTCCCCATTTCTCCAGGATCCACCATTCTCCTTCCAGACACTCCATGCATCCCATGCCTTCTCACCCATCATTCTCCCTACTTCTCCACCGCTGTCAGGGGCTCACCATTTCCCCCATCTTTCCTTTCCCCCATGCTGGGTGAAAGGGCAGATACCCACTCCCATTTTTTCCCTGTTTGGGAGATACATTATTCAAACAGTAGGGAACGCAGGCAGAGCTGAGAGGAAGGCTGGGTTGTGCTGGAAGGGATTAACAGCTGTCATCAACCTGCTCTTGACTCTAAAGTCCATTACGGAGCTGGGTCAAGCTGCTGGAACTCCTCACATGTTTCCTATTTTCTGTTTATTTTCAGTTCTTGAATGCTGACAACAGCTCCACAATTCCCAGTGTCAGTAAGGTTTGGTGCTCCTTGTTACCGCAATGCACGTACTCCAGCAAACAGACAAGTGGAGAAATGCTTTCCAGCTGAGTGTGAAGAATTGCCTAGCTCAGTCCATAAGTAATGATGTGCTTTGTCGAGTCTAGCTAATTTTCTTCCCCATATAAAACAGTGCAGTTTCTGCATAATTCTGTGCATTACAAAAACACCAAATCTCAAGAGCTTGATGGTAGGCCAGGCCCCAAGTGTGTCACTAAGCAATTACTGGGTCCGCACCTGCCTCAAGCTGAATAAAACCTTGAGACAGAAGCTGAGGACCTGACCCCTGATTAGATCTGTGTGCTTTTCCATATTCATAACAACAGAAGTGTGCTTATACTGGGTCAGCAAAGGGCTGATTCAGTATCCTGTCTTATATATAGCCCCAAAGAGGGTACCTAGAAAGGACTACGAAGACTTTTCTTCCATAAATACATATTTCATTTGGAAATATAACTTATATAAATGGTTAGAAGTTTTATGTAATTAGTAATCCTCAGTGACAAACAAACTTTTCCAGACTCCCCTTAAGTTTGTATACATTTATAGCTGCTTCAACATCTTGTGGCAAGGAGTTCCTCAGCTTAGCCACACATGTCCTTTCATTTGAACCTGAAGTCCCCCTGTTCCCAGGAGGTTTTGAACCACTGACCTTTTATCTAGCAGTGGTGCACATTCACAAAGATCTTGAATTAGCCATATATTTAGCAGTAAAGTTTGTCTACTTTCTCCATCCATGTGAATCCATTATCTGCTGTAAATCTGCACTGCAGTGTAGCCACCATGCTGGAAGGACAAATGCAGAACTTGAAGGTCTTTGCATGAAATAGTGCAAAGCATCTGCATGAAGTACCAGTGGTCACCTACGAAACAGTCCCCTTGGAGTCACCACATGCTGCCATCACTAGTGACATCTCCCAAGCTTTGGAGCAGAGCTGGTTGATAATCCAGAAGAGGGCAATGGTGACACATCCTCACTGATGCTCTGAGCACCAAATCAGCTAAGGACAGCCACTGCAGGAATGTAGCCGAGTAGCCAAACCACCTTGGCTAGCAAATCTGTGTGTTCCTGGCTGTTTTGTGGCAAGCAGATTGAAGTGGGAGGCAGCTTTCAGCTACTGTCTCAGGTCAGATGGGACTGTCAGTCAATTGTTAATTATGACTCTTCTTCTTACTAATTTCTGTAACTTCTATCACCATGGCAGCTAACTGCCATGGAAAGATTCAGCCAGAAAAAGGAGAAGACAACCAAACTTTTCATAGCAAGGGAACAGGAATGAGCTACAGAGGAGGGGGATGGAGGAAGAGATCTGTGAATTGTCTTCTGGGAGAGTCTACCTCCATGCTCTGAAAGCTGGTCGGGTTTGGCTTGGCACGGTCCTATCAAAGGGAGTCCAACCTGTATTCTGACTGTCCCGTGCTTGAGACCTTACATTCAGCTAGCCTGGTCCCAGCACAGTGAATGACGAATATATGGTACCTGTTCATTGCACAGGATGCTGGGCACTATGGTTTTTCTTACTCTGTGCTGATTACTGGCAAACTGCATTTTTATCACATCTTCTCTGCCCTGACCTGGTCAGTCGATCAGCTCTAATCTTTGGTGATGGCTGTGTGTTCACATAGGGAGGGAGGCGGAGAAACTTGACAGCACTTTGAGCTCTGATTAATTTTTAAACTTCCTCTCTTTCTGCTTATTTTGTTGCTTTTGTCCTGATGCTGAATGTGTTCTTTCCCCCATGTGTCACTTCCAGAGGAATACTGTGGAGACAAAAAGCCACTCAGCCAGCACAGGGCATTTTACCTACGGGAGCTGGATGGAAAGTCATAGGCTGGGACCACACAGGGCCCTAGGACAAATGGCCACTTCTGTCACTGCAGCAGCCCACAGTGACATAGTGCCTCAGTACTTCTGTGACATGGGCAGAGCAGGTTGCGTGGGATCGTTAAAACAACAGCCATTTTGTTGCTGTTTTGCAGCAACACCGTCCAATTCTTGCTAAAATGACTGTGTCTGGCCCGTTCAGCAACTTCAATTTCTGATTAAGCTTTCCAGTCTGTAGGTATCTTCTCTCACACCTGTCTTACCATTTCCATTTAGAAGGGTTTAATTTAGAAACCTATTGTACCTGGCCCTGCGCAGACCAAGCCAATTTATTTTGCATAATGCCTCAGCACTTTAGGGAAACAGACTTGTTCTAAGTCCTTTCTGGAGGGAAGGATGGACTCGTGCTTCAGGTACTGGTTTGAGATCCAGGAGAAACAGACCCTGTTCTGACAGTATTTGCAGACTTCCTGACACCTTTATCAAATCACTTACCCTGCAGTGAACCTAACTTCCGTATCTGGAAAATAATCAACATCACAACACTTTCCTTACCTCTTGTTTTAGGAGGATAAATGTAGTATCTAGATGGCATCAAAGTCCTTGTGCTCTGTGCTTTACAAATAGAATAAAAAGCTGATTTCTGTGCTGGAGGGACTTCAGTATGTAAGTGCAAGATGGGGACAACAGGCGGGTGCAAGCCTGCTGAGAAGCAGTGAAACAAGGCAGAGCCGAAGGGGAAACAGACCCTGGGCACTGCCCACCAGCTGCCTAGCTGCTGTCAGCCTTTCCATCGGCATCTTGTCAGGGATGTGCAAGGAGAGAACGAATCACTCCGTGGGCGTTCACAGGAAGCTACCCCCGAGCGCGAGGGAGAGGCACGGGACAATGCACACGAGGGGCGGTTTGAGAATCCACGTGGGTGATCTTCCCAGCAAGCCTGGGGGACAGGAGACTCCGTGATATGCCTGAAGGAGGCACACACCCCCCTCCTTGGCAGGGAACTCAGCTGGCAAGATTTGGTCTTTTCATACACTTGAGGCTTTCTTTTTGCTCACTAAATGTCCCTGTACCTTGCTTTTCAAGACTCTTTTCCTTCTCTTTCTTTGTCACTGCCACAGCAACATGTGAGTTTAATAAGTTATGTGCAGGGGAAGATGAGCTTGCATTGAAGAGGTGACTCGAATTGTTTGCAGACCCCACTGGAGCCAGTAGATCTGAAGGCAGGTGCTCTCCATCCATGAGACCACAAGCATGGGTGAACCTTCCAGAGGTTACATCCCCTCCAGAGCTCTTGTCACCATCAGCAAGCTCTTTCCCACAAAACAGTAGTGGAGAAAGCTCAAGAAGTATTGCATTTTAATTTCAGTGCTGCCACAGTCACTGACGTCCTCGCTAATCCTCTTGCGGCAGCAGGCTGCTAATCAAAAACTCTTTGCTCGCCACTTTGGCATCATTCTGGGAAGCCAACTGAGTGCAGAGATGCTCAATTCCTCCCCCTCCACACACCTTCCATTGTCTTCAGGACTGACAGCTCTGATGTGGAGCAGTGATAAAAGCCAGCTGATGCTGTCAGGGCCTGGTTCAATTGCACCGCAGGGAAAAAAGCGACTGGCTCTGACTCATCCTAGCCGCCTGGAGCTCAAGATGCCTTGCACATGTGCTGTCTCCTGGCACACTTAGCACAGAGCAATGCACCTTCCATGGGTTCTGGATCCTGCCCTGTGAGGCAGGAGTTGACCACAGGCCTTTGAAAAGGCTAGAACTGGTGGCCAACTGGGTGGCCAGTCATCCTTTGAGATGCTAGAAAAACCCACAGGAAAATAGGAGACTCTCTGCTGAAGTCTTTGGTGTGTATGGGGGAATAAAGGTAGTTGGTTGGGTGTTCCTCTGCATGACCCGTGTTCAGGGGTGTCTAGCAAAGCATTTTGTAGCTGCTGGATGGTAATCTATGACAGTGGCACCTCACCTTCAGCTCCTCACATGGCCATCCCTATGGAATGAGCTGAGCTGGGGTTGAATTTCTGGGAGGTTCCAAAATGCACGGGGTCCAGACTTGAAATGCATCAGGAGCGCCAAGCCAAGATGTAAAGAACATTCAAAGAGGGGAAGCTGGACTGTGATGTGAACTTCTGGGTGACCTTGAGGAAACTGGGCTCAATGCTGCCCATCCTGGCCAGGTCAGCAGCTGAAATTTCCATTATTGAAGGTAGAAACTCAGGGGTCATTTCTGTTTCATTTTTCACTTTTTCCCAAACATGACATTGAATGAGAGGCATTAGGAGTTCCTCCTATAAATAGGATCACCCCTGTCAAAGCTGGTTAAGTCATACCCAGTGTCAAGCCCATAAACAAGTTGCCTCTCAGATGCACTGCCTGGAGGGTAGAGAGGGCTGTAGAGGGAAGTTTAACAGCTCCCTCTTTGACTAGTTGGCATTGGGACACCAGCTATTGTCAAGGCCACAAACATAATCATCCCTCACTCCCATCTGGAGGATTTGAGGAGTGGTGCAGGACAGAAGCAATGTAGTTGAGGACTACTGCTACATGTTGTAGCAGAAGTGAAGTCTCCCAGCTGTATTGTGAGAGGAGGCAGCTAAGGCAGAAGGTCATAGAATCATTCAGGTTTGAAAAGACATTTAAGATCATCAAGCCCAACATAAGTGTGTGAGTTCTGGGATGTCCATGTCTGCCATCACAGCAGGGCTTAAACGCTCTGATTTCACCCATTCCTTCAAGGTGTTTCCCCAGTTCTGCTCTAGAGGTCCAGGATGACCTGGAAACCCTGCACTTTCAGTTGATTCAGTTTTCCCTGGAGAGAGCTGCAGTTTCCTCTTCCTTTAGAGCTGTCCAGTTCTTCTTCAGCTCCATAAGAAGCAGCAGGTTCAGTGGCATCTATCACAAAGTGGCTTTGCAGTACTGGAAGTCAGCTGGGGCATGGCAGGGAAGCCAGAGACACAAAGCAAAGCATCTTTGAAATGAGAGAGTGTATGCGTCCCTCCATGCCAGCTGCAGGGACATCTGGATGGAGCTGGCTTGGCAGAGCTTCAGTGGTCACCAGGGTAATGCATCACGGGTGGCCCCGCAGCAGAGCACCTCGGGGTCACGGGAGCCTGCAGAGGCACCCTGAGCCCCCTTTTGCTTTCCTTCGCACCCCTGGGAGCTTTTTCCCACCTCTTCACCAAACTTTGTGGGGCTCTGAGACTGCGGGCTGCAAGGAACCTGTTCTGCTGAAGTGATGCAAGTGAATGTGTCTTAAAAAAACAAAGGAGGATTTTTTTTTAAAAGATCATTTCTGTGGTCTGATTTCCCCACAGATCCACAAGCAGTTGCATCAGTACAGCTGAGGGGGTGGAAAACTGAAGTGGGGGCAGAAAGGAACAAAAACTTTCTAAGTCAGCTCTACCACTGAAAATTTTCTGTAACTATATGGAGACCTATAGCTGCTTGTCCCTTCCAGACTTCGAGAGCTGTCTGGTTCTTGTGTGCGGAGACACAGGCAGCAGAGCAGAGAGGAGAGATGATTTGTTTGAAGCTGAACTGGGAGAAGCTTAGCAGGGGAGGAATCACTGCTTGTTCTGAAATAGGCTAATTATATTCTGTGTCCTTGGAAGCCAACCCTTTTCTACTCTGCTTGCATAATAGAGATCCTATAGCTTTTTACAGAAATACAAGGGTTTCCCTCCCGTCACTGCTGTACACAGCAGCCTGTCCCACTGCCAGCCTCCACTGGAAGCGTCTAGATGTCAGTCCTGCATTCCCTGGAGCGCTGCTGAAGCACTTTGGATTCCTTGGAGATGGAAACCTTTCTAGAAACGTAGGGTAGAGTTACCATAATTCCCTGCTGTTTGGGATCAAACTGAAGCCTGCTGCTTAATGGAGGATAAGTGGATGTAATGCAGTCAGTCAATAACCTTACACACACACGCAGAGCCCTTTGGATTACTGATTTCCAAAAGAGAGAGTCTTCCTCACGAGCCCTGCAACACACTGACTCAGCTCTGAGCTTTTGGCTTTGTTTTTCCTTCTTTACAAAGTGACTTGTACTTTTAATTCTTTTTCCCCCCACTTACTCATTTTTTTTCCCACTTATTCATTTTTTTCCCCCATAAAAGTTTTCAGCTTGTCAAACGGCTCTCCCTCTCCCTGTCTTTTTTCTCTTTGCCTTTTGCAGTGGGAGGAAAGATAATAATAAAAGGAGCAGTTTTCAAATAAAAAGCCCCACGTGTTACCTGGGAACTGTCTCTCAGCATCCAAATACCCGCTGGGGCAGAGATCGCTGAGTCCCCGCTGTTGTTTTGTACCCGCCAGACACTGTTTGTGTTTTGTCACTCAGCGCTGCTGTCAGCTCTGTCACTTGGTACAGGCAGGACTGACTGGGCCCTTGTAAAATAGGATTTCCCTTTACACCTCCCTGCTAAGCGCTCCTCACTCCTTCCCATCTTCCTGAGAGGGGAAATTGCTGCTTCGGCTGCTGCCATGGTAGCTCCCAGGCTGGAGGAATGGGTTTGGGACCATTTGCACTCTGTGCCTTGTTGTCTCTCTGAAATGCTTTTTGTCTTGGGCAGCCCTTTGGTCCTGCCTTGCGTTTCAGAGGGGAGGGAAGGGTGAGATGAAGGAGTCGGTGAGTCTGCATTCCTCTCTCTGTCAGTCCTGTGCTTAGCTACAAGGTGAGCCCTTCAGAAGTCCAGCACTCTCTGCAACCTCCTGGGACAGGTAGGTTTTGGCCACCTTTTTTATGGCCCTACTGAATTGCTTTAGAAGGAGAAACTTGGAGGAGGGGGAGCCCCTGACCAAGGTATTCCTGTAAGACTGAAGGACTGAAATGGCTCCCTTGGCCCCCCAGATGGGGAGAGGCAGGAGGCTCTGAGGTTTTTAGCTCATTTGACTTTTATGAGGGCTGGAGAGACCAAGCAAACAAAGCCTCAGGGTTTAGTCAGCGCCAGCGGGTACAGCACGTGCCTGTTCCTTCTCTCCCCTCCTTTCGTTCCTGATGACAGCTCTTCCAAGAACGTGGTGTCTGCTTGGCTCGGGAGCCTGTCCTCGGGAATGAGCCTATTCATTGGGGCAGGAGAGTATTTCTTACCATCTAAGCGGGGGCCACCTTCTCTTTCTCCTCCAGGACATCTCGTTATTCTTTGAGCTCCAAGGAAGCTGAGAAAGGCAGGGAAGGAAGGGGAGAGATGCTGGAAGTGTCTTGAAGCATGGAGATGCCCTGCTGGATGGAGAAGCGATTCAGGCATGAGCCCAAAAGCTTCCAGGTAGAAGGGGCATGGCATTTTCCCTCCTTGCTCTTTCACGGAGCTCTAGCTTACAACCACAGCCTGTCCTTTTCACTTCAACAGTGGTGGGGGTCAGAGGAGTTCACAGACCTCGAGCTGTGGTTCCCACAGCATCAGCCTCCCCCAGGCTGAGGGTCTGGCTTGGGTCACTATAAAGGTAGAGCTGGAAGCAATGTTTGGAGCTGCAGCAGAAAAGCTCCTTTTCCCACACGCTGCTGCCTTTTGTTGACTGTTACAAACCTCTGCCTTGGCTGCCGGGACTGTGCTCTGGGGCCAGGAATGAAGCATTGCTCATCCTGCTCATCCGTTCACTACAGGAGTTTTGGGAATCTTTGTAAATAAGCCAAGAACATGAGAAACAGAAATTCCTCCCGCTCCAGCCCCTGCCTGACACTGCACAGATCCTTTGTTCTTGGCTTCCTTCTCCCTCCCAAGGCCTCAGAGAAGTTCTTCCAACAACACACCACCCTGCTCAGCCTCTTCCACCAATTAGCAGTTATCCATTAACTAGCCATCAATAATTCCATCAATCAGCCCATCTCTTGAGGCTCTCCTTCCCCAGGTGCTAGCAATTCCACTTTAGCACCAACAAGAAAGGAGCACTCAAGAGCTCTATATATAAGTGCTTGTATAGGACCTCTTTGTTCTTGCTAGCTTTATGGTGTTCTTAGTTTCAGCTAGCCCAGAGAGAGCTTGGGATCAGCCTGTATCCTTCTTGCTAGGATTCCTGCATTCTGGGCTGCGCTGGCAGAGGGGAATCAGACCTTTCTGGCATTCATTTCCTTGCACTTTGTTGGAGGGAGTGTGTGAGGATGCCAGGAAGGCTTTGAAACAGCCCATCTGTGACCTGGTCAGGTGTGATGGATCTGGGATGTTGAGAAGTAAGCTGACTGTGTTGCAGTGGAGATGGTTCCATAAAATAAATGTTTTCAAAAAAGTAAAGTACAGCAGCTAGTAAAAGAAAGTTTTCAGCCCTTAAAGGGGAATCTGGAGAGAAAGAGATCCTTTTTAAAGTGTAAAATGGTGTCAGCAGGAATACAGTATTGTTATACCTTTGATGAGAGCCTTTAGCTGAAGATGGGAGGACTTGCAGGTTATCCCAGGTAGGAGGAGAAAGTGGCAATGGAGTGGGGGTTGCTTTGAAGTGCTCTTGTCCTGCAAAGAAAGGGCACACTCCTGCTTGCCTGCACCCAGCAGGAATCAGAAGCAGGGGACGTGGCCATGCTTGCTGCTCTGCCCTGCTTTCTCAGTGCTCAGCACAGACTTCCCTGGCCTTGTCTCTTCTTTGGGCCATATTCTCAGAGCCTGCGTGGCTGAGCTTGGAATTTCATTGCTGCTTTCCTCCATTTTCCATGGTTTGTCCTGCTTTCTCCCCCTCCAACATAACTGCAAAGCAGTGTACTTAAAACATCACCTAGCAAATTCTCTCAGCCCCTTCCTGGGCGCACTCATGTGCTTTGGTTTAGTGTTGTTTGAGGTGCGGATTTCTGATGGTTTGTTGTCTTCTATCAATGCCTGTTCTCCCCGTGCTAAAGGTGAGCCACAGGGATAGGACCAAGGCACAGGAGGAAGAGAGAAGGTAAGTGGATTAGGCAGGACAGCTCTGCATGTCTAGGAGCTCCTAAACTGTGTGATGGTCTTACAGGGTAAATGATGGAAGAATGAAAGCTGGGGATACCCAAAGCTAGCCTAAGGTGGAGGGGAGAGAAGGTGAAAGGGTGTGATATTCCCTGGAATCTGCTTTTTACTCTTGTATCTCCAGCTTTCTGCTCCTGACACAAGCAGGACAGAACCCAGGTGGTATGAGTGGAGCTGTACCTGCTTTTGTCAGCTAGGAAGGTGTGTGTATGATTTGATGCTATGCTTTTCGTGCCCAGATACCTCGTGAAAACTTCTACAGCTTGTCTCTTTTCACAGGGCCATAGTGGGGTGTTGCCAGCTATTTCCTAGTTCCTGAAGGGAAATGCTAAACAGGCACCCAGAATGTACCCATATCCTGTGAGTAAGCTGCAGGTGCTCCGCTGCACCAAGCTTGGTAATGCAGCTAGGCAGCGTGCTCGCTTCTGCTCAGGTAACTCAAAGGAAGAGGACAGTGGCTGCAAATTAATTACTGTTAATGATGCCACCTTCCTGCAGAGCACAGCAATTTCTGCAGAGGGCAGAAAGCTTGGTTTTATTGAGTGCCCAGTCTGTAAAGATGCCTTCTGGCATCCCTGCACTGTCCATGAGCCCATATGTTCCCAGTGGGAGCCATGGAGCCATCAGGCAGTGCCAGATGGAAGCACAATTTGACTCATGGGTCAGAGGCTGTGCAGAGAAGTCTATCATTCCCAGTCACTTCTCTAATTGACACAGTGAAAGAAGCCACATCTTCCTGCCTGATTTTGACCGGGTCTGTAATTGAATTCAGCTCAACATCTCCGCTTCAGCCCCCCAGGGGCCCATCAATTAATGACAGATTTTTTCTCGCCTTGGGGATTTCTCCTTGCTCCCATTCTTTTTATTTAATAGGATCTAGTGAGAAAACCGGTAGTAGTAAATCTCCCACCTCCCATTTCCTACCTTTCCCAAAGGTGCCTCGTGAAGAGAAGTGCTTGGGCATTAAAAGAGAGACAAGGGAACTTCAGGGATTGAAACTGTGTGCAGCTTTCCTGTCTTTTGTTCATTCATCGTTTCTCTTGCTCCTCTCGGGTCTTTTGTTTTCTCCTTGACAAAACTGCTTGCGCACACTTCACTCAGGATCTAATGAGACTGTTTTAGAAACTGCAAAGCTGAATTGGATCCTTTTTTCCTCTGAGTGCAGTATCTATTTAACCTTTCTCCCTTGGCCTCTGTCTCTCCCAGCAACCTATTTGCAACTCCTATGGTTGCAAAGAAATCCCAGTGCTGACTGGGTTTACAATGGGGGTTGCTGGGGATGCAGGCAGAAGTTGGTGATACGCTGTAAGGTACAAATTCAGGCTGGCTGCAGGGGGCAGTTACTCCATGGATCTGACTTAGCCTGGTCTCTCCAAGCCCTGCCAAGATGTAGAGGTTTTTCCTCGATCCTTGAAAGGGAAATGTGATTTGCATGTCAAAGAGAGAGAAAGGACAGGGGTCGGCAGTTCTCCAACCTCTTTATCCTCTTCTGCACTCTCTTGGCCTCCCCACATTGCCCTGGCTTTCGCTTTGGCATTCCCACGCTGCTAATGAGTTATTGCCGCATTAAAGGGTCCAGTCGTCATGGGAGAGATCTTGGGGTTTCTTAAAATTTTGGATCCTGTTGAACATCATTGTTAAACTTCGCCCTTGCTGCTGCGTGCGGGGAGCTTCCCACGCAGATCAAAGTTCGGTCCCCAGCCCACCGGTTCTCCTCCACAGGCAGTGACGTACGAGTCTCTGCACGCAGGAGGCGGTGAGGGGAGGCTGGTTGGGAGAACGTGTCTCTGAAGCAGTGACTGTTTGGTGAATGTGCAGAGACAAGTGGATTGGGTTTGGTGGTTAACTAGGTGAGAGCATGGTGTCTCCGGTCTGTGTTTTTAGAGAAAACTCACTAAGTCTGCTCCTTGTCCTTGCCAGCCATGGCTGGTGGTGGGTGGGATGGATGAGGGGAGGAGGTGATCGTTCTCTGACCTCTGCTTGGTGCTCTACTTTTCCTGTGTACACATGTGAGAAGGGATGTAGTTGCCCAGGTTTTGTAGGACATCTGGGTATGTTATAGGTGATACCTGCCTGAAGGGCTAGGAGGCAGAGAGCTTTTTCCCTCCTTCCCTTCACTCTCTGATTCTTTCCCAGTTTCCAGGTTGTCTGGTTTGTTCTTGGAGGTTTTTGGGGTTTTTTTGTGTTTTTTGTTTTTTTTTTTTTCCTCCACACATGGCTGCCAGATCTATGTTACACTTCTCCATGGGCACCCACATTCACTGCCCAGAACTCCTGGAGCAGGAGAGCCAGGAAGATGCTCATACACAGCTGGGAAGAGTGTATGAACCTCAGGATGTTGCATCCAGCCACCTGCTCCTGAGACCATTAAGACAGTATCTTCACAGGCTGCTGAGGCTGGTTACACCAAGAACTCACAGAACAGTACAGCTCTGCAATGTCCCAGAGGTACCAGCACCTGCCGTGACTGGTGAGAGCAGTAACCTGCTCTCCACATGCTGAGACCTCTTTCATCTGGCAATGACAATTCTGGAGGCAGGGACAGTCATACTGACATGTGCTGGTGTCCTGCCTCCACCAGCTGTGAGGAGGAGGAGTTCCTGGTCATTAGGCTGTGCTGAGACATCGATGGAATCATTGGCTTAGGGAGATTTAAGCGTTTGTTTTCTGTTCACGGTGTCGTGCTTTCCCAGGCCTGGCAGAGAGCAGGGAAAAGTCGTATGCAAGTCTGAGTTCAGATCAGTGGGAGCAGTGCTGTTACCCTGCATGTGTACAGGATTGTTCTCACGCCCTGTTTCCTTTGTGGACAGAAAGAAGAGTTATCAGGAGCCTGCACCTGCTTCCAGCTGAGGAGAGGAAATGCTTCTGGAGGGAGCAGGGGATGGTGGTGGAGTCTGAGGAGTCCAGGAAAGATCAGGGCTCTGTTGGGCTCAGCGTGGTAGGGACTGATACTGCGAGCTTGTGGTCAGGGTGGTTGGAAAAATCATTGCTGTCAGCAGGAGAGGACTCAGAATTAAGGTTATCACACTGATGATTTGTAGAACTGAGCTGCTGGTGTGAGCTGCCCTGGGCCACACAGGACATGATCCCCAGCCCATGGGTCAGTGAAGGCTGTAGCTCCCCTCCTTGCACTGTCATCTGCCTGGCTGCTTACAAGTGAGGAGCATCCCAGCTGTCCCCATCACCCTCCCAGCTGCTTTTGGGCATGGCTGGGGCTCTTGGCTCCGTCCCACAGCAGCGCTTTAGTCCTGGGGACCCTGACGTCTGTCTTGGTTGGGTCCCAAAAGCCTTGGAGACCCAAAGGAGATGTCCAGACAGCAAAGCTGCATGGCCTGAGGGAAGGGAGGGCAAATACATCTGATTAAGGGGTGATTGTGTTAATGTGATGCATTAGTGGGGAAACTGAGTTAAAGGACTCCATCAGGGATGTAAAGTGAGTTGGTGGGAGGCTGAAAGTCTCCTAATGGGTGTTCTCCCCTGGGTTTTCTACACTCTTGTGAAGCCAGGACGTGCTATTTTCAGATAGTGCATTAACTCAACACTAAGAGGCTTCCTAGAGGTGGGTGGGGAGGAAGAAGCCAGGAGACAGAGGGAAGCACTAGAGAGTAATGCTGAGAGATGCTGTTCTTGCAGAGGGTCACGCTGGATCTGAACCCCCCTGTGACTCTGGGCATGATCAGGAGCCTGGACACCCCAGCCATGGGGCATGAGCTGGTGCCTCAGCTCTGGACAAGACAACCCCAGCCCTTCCCTAATGCTGATGTGTCCTTGGAGGCATCTTCCCACATGAAGAGTTGGGCAACAGCACAACCGTGTGTTTCCCCCCCCCGGCACGAGGCACCCAGCAGTTCTCCCTACCTTTGTGTAATAAGGTTAAATCACTGCCTCATTAGAGACCACAAATGAAGTCACCACCTTTCTGGATCAATACTATTTTCCATGATGCACTTGTGACACTAAGTCCAGGAGATGGATTGATGCTGGGAGGCTGAAGCGCTGCAGGGGAGCTCCAGTTAGACCCAGCAATGGGCAGAGTTTGTTACTGGGGAAAAATAGCAAGTTTCCATGGAGAAGAGCAGCAGCTGATGACAGAGGCAGGAGGTGTGATGGAGTGGGGACATGAGGACAGTGCCCATGTCTCCTGGCACCTTGTGGGGCTTGGTGCTGGACCCCATTTTAGACTTGCAGGGCTATTACAGGAAGAAGGTCTTTGTCTGTGAGAAGCCTGTGGCAGCAATGATCTCCTCCAGGTGTGTCTGCTCTAGAAGCTTGGGCTAAAATGGGCTGTTTTCTTCCCTCTGAGCAAGGTCTGGGAGAGGAAAGGCCAAAGGAGCAGCTCCCACAGGGTGGGGTGGGTGCCCAGGGCTGTCTGATACCATACAGTCCCCTCTGCACAGCAGATGCAGCCTTCCCACCCCAGCAGCCACCGTTGCACAGTATCCCTGGCCCCACAGTCCACAGGAACTGCCACCTTGTGCTGGCTGGAGCATGACCAAAGAACCCCTCCAGCTGCCTTGAGCCCTCTGGAAAGACATTAACTGGTGTCCACCAGGTTGCTGTGGCTCAGCTGAGGACTGGAGCCAAGTGAGGTGTCCCTGGGGCTGAGTTTGGGGTAAGTAACGGGGCGGTTTGGGTCCTGGGTGCCAGATCACTGTACTCCCAGATGCAGCCAGGCCAGGAAAAGTTTGCAGCCGGAGTGAATCCTGGCAGTCCCAAATCCCAGCCCAGGGATGTTTGCACTTCCGCCAGCTCCTTGCTCAGAGAGGCTCGGCGTGGACACCTCTGTCCTTTCCAGGGATATGCTGTGGACCAGAGACCACCCACCTTGTCCAGCCACCTGCCTGGCTCCAGATGCCAGGGCTAAGGTCATTACTGTATCTCTTGCCCCTGGGACCACAAAGTGTGGGACCCCCAGTCCTGGGTGCTTGTTCAGCTGGCCAGAAGGAGTAGGCAGGGCAGCAGGGTGGGTGGTGCAGAGCAGGGGCTACAACTCCCTTCCTGCTGCTGCAGCTGACCAGCACACTGCTGAGAGCTGGGGAGGGGAATGGGACCAGTCAGGTGGGTGGGCTTGGTGGGCTTAACCCTTCCAGGACAAGCCTGGCTCTGTTGAACAGCTCTGTGCAAAATCAGAGCCTTCTGCAGAGCCAGTGCTTCACAGCGTCCTCACTGGGAGCAGGGGGGGGAATTCAGAGGAGCAATTGTAGCCCTGAAACCATTCTTCACCCCACAGACCCAAACACCTCCTGCCCCCAGGGTGCCCCCATCACTGCTAAACCAGAACTCCTGGGTGCTGGCTGTATTTTCTTTCTAAACCTGTAACAGCACAATTTGAGACGCTTGGCATCAAAAATGGAATTTCTCCTCTTAATCCCTCTGCAGGCATGCCCAGAGGTGACATGACGGCTGTCCCAGCCTTGTATTTGAGCAGAGGCGGAGGAGTGGGTACCAAGGCAGCAGGTTGCTGCCCACCCCAAGGCGTGAGGGTGGGTGAGTGGGTGCATCTGAATAAAATACTAAGGCAACAGGAGGAGGGCAAAGCTGATAAAAATGCCCAGAGCAGCTGGGGCAGTGTGGGCAATGAGGTGACACCACAATTGGCTGTTGTTTATTTTGAGGCTTATCGTCTCTGGCTTGCTGAAGAAACCTTGTTCTTTCTGTCCCAAGAGCCCTCTTAGGAGCTGAAGCATTTCTGCAACCCAAACGTCTCTGATCTGTCTCCAGCAGTGATGCAGGAGCAAGTCCAGGGAGCAGGACAGCATCCGTTGTGAGAAACAGGGGGCTGCTGGCCTCGTTGGGCTGAAAAGGTCTGATTGAAAAGTGAGAGGAAGGAAGAAACTTCCATGTGTTTTAGGCTCAGGCAGGGAGCAGTTCCTGAGCTGATCCCTGACCCTGGGGAGCTCATCCCTGGGCCAGAGAGCAGGGGGAGGGCCCACAGCTCATGTCGGGGCTGCCAGGGCAGCGGGGGTGTCCCCACGGAGACAGAGAGCTGAGCTCTTTGCTCATCCCTGCCCTGCGACAAAGAAAAACACTCCTGCCAAGCGCAGCCAGAAATAACCCAGGGCTCCAGCAGCCAAAAAGCTTCCAAGGGTGAATATAAAAGTGCTGGGAATTTGCCCTCTCAGCCTGTGCTTTGGGCTCTTCTGCTGTCATAATGTCCCAGGAAGGGAAAGGCAGACCCTGAACCCAGCCCTGCTCCTGATGTCCAGGAGCCAGCATCTCAACAGCAAGCAGTTTACTCCCCAGTCACTCCAAGACCCGCTCAGCTCCTGTTTTCACCCCAGTCTTTTGCAGCACCATCATCAATATCACCATCACGGCCCCTGCCTTGAACGGACACTGGTGATGGACAGTACTTCCCCTGTGGGACGTGCTTCAGGGGCTGCAATGCCCCAACGTCCCTCAACAGCCCTTCACTTTGCTGCATCGCTGGCTCAGGATGCCCCTGAGATGAGGCCACCTTGCAATGACAGCCCTGGTGCCAGTGAGGCCAGAATTTGGGTGTCTGTAAGGGGAACATCAGAAGGATGAATAAGCTTGACCAGTCCCTTGCCCATGGGAGGGAGGAGCTGGGAGCAGTTAAAAACAGACCTTCCCTGTTACTGGAAAGCACGGCCGATTCCTGCGCTATGCAGATGGGATTTGAGTCACACTGTGAAGAAAACTGTTTCCCCGTGGCACATGTCAGAGGCTGCAGGGAAGATAAATGTTGCTTCATTGCTCCGGCCCCACTGTTCACCCACAGGGATCTTCTGGCCAGCTTTTCTGTGTGTCAGCACCTTCTCACCACCCCAGAGCAAGGGCATCGCGTGGCAGATGCTCCATGGAGGAGGAGACACCTCCTCACGCAGCAACGGCTCTGCTCCAGCTCCTAGGTGGCTCAAGGCTGCTCTGTCCCTTCACTCGGGGATGTAACCCTGTGCATCTCTCGGCTTCCAGCATCCATGCGCAGGCTGCAACCTTGGAAACCTCCCTTGCCCCTGAGCTGTCCCTGCACACCCCAAACTGCCTCTCTGGTGCAGAGTTCCAAGGTGGAATGGACCAAGTGGTCTAGGCACATGTAAGAGGTCACTGAAGACATGCTGGCTTTGCAAAATGGATCCCGTGATGGATACAGGATTGTCTATTTATTTTAAGTTTTATAGGGGGCATTTTCCCTTGCCAGGAGTTGGAGAATAGAGGACTGGGGTACCATCTGCCCAGGGGACTGGTGAATCATCCTATTTTCCAGTTAACCACACTTGTTTGCTTTGGGAGATCTCCAAGTTAAGGGGGAAGAAAAAGAAAACCCAACCCATGGATCTTTTCCCACACAATAAGAAAAATGCCTTTTTTTTTTTTTGTTTTTTTTACAAAAGCCAGTGTCAACTCTGCTTTTACTTAGCAGTGGGCTGGGTAAAAATAGACAGTGAAGTCATGACGCCTTCAGAAGAAGAACCAGGTATGGCCTGGGGAGAGGGTGAGTGAAGCCAGGCCTGGGGGAGAGGGACAAAAAGCCACGATGGGGGCAGGCAGGGGTTTTGTCCCAGGTCCGTGCTGGGACAAGGAGAGCTGTTTACCCCTGTGCCTTGTGATTTCCCCAGCATGTTGCTGGGAGAGGCAGGAGGTTCTTCGAAGGATGCACCAGAGTTCACATGATGCGGATGGGGCTGTGGCCCAGCAAACACCAGGAGATCAGCTCTTTGCAAAGCCGAGATTTTCAGAGCTTGAGGCACACTGGAAAGCGAGGGTAGAGGCATGGAAGGGAAGCCAAGGGGTTGTGCTGCTGCTTTCTCCAGGACCATATTGCTGCAGCCTCTGCTCTTCATCTTCTGTTTGGATCTGGCTTCTTGTCCTGTTTTATCGCCATGCCGCGCCGTGAGCATGCTGGGCTGCTTGGAAGGAGTGTACATATGTGGGACTTTGATGTCTCCTGCTCAGGACAGGGGCTGTGGAAGGCACTTGGCCACTGGGACCACCAGGACATGCAACTGATGCCCATATCCCAGTTCTGCTGGTGGGAAGCTCCTGTGGCAAAAGCTTTGTGGGGCTTTTAGTGCAGGGCTGGGGCACGTGATGAGCTCGGCCAGGCTCGGTGCCAAGGTGGCTGCAGGTGACGACCCTCTGGGGCAGAGCCTCTGCAGTATTTCTGCATCACAGGAGAGAAGAGGGATGTGAGGGCAACTTTGCAGCCCCCCCAAGGGAAAGTGAAAGCCCAGCAGGTACCAGGGAAATGGCGAATAACCCCTGCAGGGCTGGCTTGTGTCAGGTGTGACTTGACTGAGTGCTGAAGAAGACCCCAAATTGCTGGTGCACCCCAGCCCTCGTTGCAATGGGACTCTGTGCTGTCCCCTCAGTCACCACACAGCTCTAGCTCTGCTCCTGCCAAAGCCACAGCTACTGCATTGGCTTTGTACCCTTGCAGCCAAGCACCAACTTAGGTCACAACTGACATGAGTTTAGCAGGCCTCAGCACGTCCTTCCATGGGTATTTCTTTACATGCTTGGAAACACCATGGAAGCTGCAAGGAGATGCCAATTTGACATAGCAAAAGGATGCTGCACAGCAGGGGTAGTGTGCCCTGCCGGAACGGGGGAAGCTGGAACTTCAGACTTCCGATTTTCAGGATACAAGGTGAAGGGTTTTTTTGGCCTTCTACATAAATAAAGACTTTCAAGGAAAAAGTAATCCCTGTGGAGACTTTAACCTCTCCCACAAGCAAGGAACCTTCTATCAGCAAGAAAACTCACATGGTGGGAAAAAAACATGTCCTTTTCTGCTCAGCAGCAAACATTTCCACCCGCTCCTGGATGCTGAGCCACAGTTTCTCTGCAGCAGGAGGCTCGAGAGGCACGAGGGGAATATCTGCATTTCTCCCCAATCAGTCACTGGAACGAGCATTATCGCTGGAACAATGGGTTCAGCCCAGGCCCGCCTTGCCAGGGCCGCTCCGCTGCAGCGCTCCCGGATTTATTTTTGTCTGGGCTTGGAGCGGGATGCGGAGATCAGGTGACGGTGCCCGAGGAGCGCTTGGCATCGCCTGTCCTGCCGCCGTGTGCGCACATGTCCACAGGAGTAACGAGCAGGCCAGGGATGATGGAGCGGGGCTCAGCAGGCAGGGTGGCCGCATGCTGGTTACTGGATCTTCTTCCCTTGACTGAGCCCACTCTGGCGACCAGCTCGTGGGAGAAGGGATGCTCTCTCACACTGCGGGGACCACTGATGCTCCCACTTGCCCTGGCTGATAGCTTTGCAACTCGGTCTAGGGAATCAAAACCAGTGCCTGTGCTGTGGCACTGGGATTAGGACCTGAAACCAGTTTCTGATGGAATTGTGTCATGGGTGTTGAGGCAGGTGACCAAGGAGACATGCAAAGGACTGTGGCAGAGCTGGGGAATCCCAGCTTGCCAAGAACCAGTGCAATGTCTCCACCACCGAACTTGCCTCCTTTCCATGTGGTTTCCATACTGGGTTGTGTTTGAGCAGTGACTGAGAACGCAGTTCGTTCCCAGTGCCACCATGCTGTCCCAGAAGAGCAGTCAGCCTGGCAGGTGTGGCTGGGATAAACTTTGAGTTGGCTCGTTTGGCAAGGTGTCCAAATCCGAACAATCTTGGACACAACAATAAATACTGGGAGTCCCTGGGGCACATTAAGGAAACCTGAGCTTCTTGGTGACTCCAGCAAGCACTGGCACACAGGGACTTGGGGCAGAAGCTGGGTTCATGGTCCTGCCCAGTCTGAGGGATGCTGGGGTGGGGTTTTTCCTCCCTGCTCCCTCTTGGTGCCACGGGGATGTGGAGCATTCCCAGTGCACAGTGGTCAGCTGTGCAGAGCAGGATGGGAACGAGCATTCGAAGCTGAACCTCCCAACCTTGGCTATAAATCAACCCAAAATCTAGGTCATGCCAGCCCTGGACAGTGACAAGTTCAGAGTCATCTGCGAGGATGAACCAATCCCAGACTGGCCACTGAGTGGGGTATTTTGGAGCCTCCCTCACCCCCCAGACATCTACTTCCAAAAGGATCCAGTGAAGCTTCTACAGCAAGGAGCCAACCTCAGGCTGTGGCATCCGTGATGCTCTAAGTGAAAACATCTCCCAGCAATATGTCTTGGGCTGTTCTCCAGAAGCGACGTGAAGGTACCCGTGGGGGTTCAGGGGTACCCCACTGGCTGCCAGCATCCTTGGCCACGCAGGGACACCTCACACACAAAAAACCATCTCAGCTCCATCCCCAGCCTCAGCAGAGCCCGTTCTTGGAGGCGAGTGTGGCCACTGTCGGCAGGTTCACCCCCTGCTTTCTCCATCAGCTGGAAACAGTCTGCATCACTGGAGGTTTTTATTTCCCAGCGGGCTGTGAATAGAGAGGAGCCTGGAGTTAATCAAAGTCTGGGGAGTGAACAGGAGCAGCCATGGCCAGAGAAAGCTCAGCACAGGTTTCTGTGCAGGAGAAGGGGCAGAACTCCACTGAGGTCTGGGGAGACAGGGCCTAGGGAGGATCAGGTGTTTGTTCAGCGAGCAGCACCACAGGAACATGCGGAAAAAGACCTTAATTTTTCAGGTGTGGGATGAGGAGAGGGACCAGGGTGCTGTGCCACAGCTGGGGGTCCAGGCAGAGCCAGAGGCATGTGTAGCATCACTTGATGCACACGAGCGGCCCAGAGCCCTGTCCTGTGACTCGATGAATGGGTCCAGCCTGACCTCAAAGGGAGTCAAGTGCTCTGTGGCAGAGGCTGGGGCTCACCCTGATCCATGGGGGTAATCAAGCTGCGGTCCATGAGCAGCGCTCTGCGAATGTCATCCTCCATGGGTCAGGCCATCCTGCGAAGAATCCTCTTTTATAAAAATCTCGGCACATGATGTGAAAGTGGAAGGAGCCTACTCTGCCCCAGCAGGTCATTTCAGGCTTGGCTGAGCTTCTTTCCTCTTGAGGGGATGCTTGCCAGCATCTCGGAAATGGCACCGGTGGGATCTGCAGCCCAGGCACAGCACTGTCAGTTGAGGACCTGCTCTCTGCATCTCGGAGCAGCAAACCCCTGTTGCAGCAGGAGGATGAGGATGGACAGAGCGGGAGCAGCTCCCTCTGCCAGTCCTCGCCGAGCAGGAGGCAGCGGTACCCGCTCCCATGTTGGGAGCTCGTGACTGACTTCTCATGTGCAGCAGGGACACGGTGACAATCCTGGCCTTGCCTGCTGCTGCCTGCGGTTTCTGTGTTTCGCTGCCATGTGTGCAACAGATGATTTGTGTTTGATGCTGTGCCTCCGGGGGATGCTCCATGGCTTGTGGCATTTGGAAATCTGTGGACCCCTATGGCTACAGTTGCACTGAGTCTAACACGGCTCCAAGGGACTGACCCTGCCAGTGCCTCCCAGCTGCATTTCCTTGGGTTGCTGTGTTTGGATATCTCTGATGTGGAGATCAAAGAGCTTGTTTTCATCCACCGGGCTGAAAACACCCAGTGGAAGGGATGCAGGCACAAAGTACCATCCTCCTCTGCACTCTCAGCATCACCCTTACGTTGCAATGTGGAGAAAGGACCCAAACACACACAGAGAAGTAAAACTGTGGCTATCACCCATCAGTCTTCCCGTGGGGAAGATTACCGGTCTGCTCTGCTGGATGACATTCTGCGGACATTGAGCCCACAGGAGCTGGCTGCGTTGCATGAGAGGAGCATCCAGGTAGGATTTGTAGTGGGGGTCTAACGCACATCCTGGTCGATGGACTGTCACGGCTGAGGCAACGTGTCCTTCTGGGCTGATTAGGGAAAGTATCAGGGACCTTGCAGCCTAACACTATAAAGCAGCCAAGACTGACAGGCCAGAGCTTCTCCTCTCACTCTGCTGGTGCTCCACTAATTGCAGCTTTCCCTGATTAAAAGGCAGTGATGTGGGCAAGCCCCAGGCAGAAGCTGGGTGGCAGAGAAGGATGGGGTCATCCCTGGAGCATGGCACGCTCCCTGCTGAGCCATGTTTGGGCACTGCAGAGGACCCAGGCGTCCAGGAGAGTCCTCAAAAGGAGGAATGAAACCAGAGCCAACTTTGCCAGAGACACGGGGCAGCCAAGGGGTGCTCCGGCCCTGAGCTGTTGCTCTGAGCTGGAGTCAGAAATGCTCTTTCCAGGTAACAATGGTGAGTTCCTGCTAAGCACACGGCTCTGGGAGCTGGGGTCCTGCAGCAGAGGTAGCAAAACCCCCGACAGACTTGTATGAGCTGGCAATGCTCTGCCTCTCCCAGAAGGAATAGAAGGACCAGCGCACTGCCAGGTACTTAAAATACTACAAAGTAAAAGCTGGGTGGTCTTTAGAAGTGCAGATTCCTCTTGGCTTGTTGGTTGCTCAGCTAACAGCTCTTTCTCCTTCCTTATCTCCATGTGAGGACAACTCATTGTTCAGGTATGTCTTCCCATGGGATAATAATTTCTCGCAGCAAACTCATCCTGAGCGAAGCCAGGAGGAGCATCCAGATGCCAGCACAAAGGTGTAATGTGACTGCAGGGTGATTTTATTAAGAAGTGCTTGTGCTCTTACTGCATCAATACAAATTCACAGACAACAGTGAATTTTCACCCCAGACACATCTACTCAAGCACGTGTCCTGCTCTCTCAGGTTGGGGCAAATAACATGATTTAGACTTTTTCACACCCATACATGTCCTGTTTTGAAATCCATGGGGAAAGGGGGTGTTGATATATCAGGAAGGATGTCAGTGATGGGTGTGATAGATGATGCTTTTGTCTCCTGGAGAAGCCGGAGATGGGAATAGAACCAGCAGCTTATAGCTCCTTAGAGGCTGCTGGAACGAGGTCTTGGGAGAGGGCTGATGGTTTGGGAGAGGGTGACCTGCATGGCAGCTGCTGCGCTGGGACAGGGCAGGGAGGGTCTGAAAGTGGCAGGACAGGCTGGTCTTTCTGCTGGCATGGGTGTCTCTGGGAGAGCAGGCTGTGGAGAGTGGCTCGAAGCCCTCAGCGTGGTTGCATCTCCCTAGGAATATGGGGAGGTTCACACACAGCTCCTCTCCCTGACCCGCAGCCGGGGAGGGCTTGCAGGTGGAAAGCTTGTGGCTTGGGCTGGTTGCTCCCATTACAGGCTGTCAGACATCACCCTCATCTTCCAGAGCCTCCAGTAAAGTTTTGGGATGTCTTGGAGGGGAGCTGGTACTGGAAGCCCTCCTCCTTCACCGGGTTTCCAGGCAGCCGGCCATGACCGGTTATCCCCACCATGGTGTGGGGCAATGCAATAAACCCCAGCACCAGTCCCTGCTCTCCTGTCCCCGCACAGCATCCTCCAAGTCACCGCATCGTGCGCGGCTTCCCTGTCCCAGTGGGACCTCGCTACCGCCGGACAGGCCTCCGTGCCATCCCACCACAGCGAATGTCCCAGCGGAGAGGGTTTTTCTTGCTGAAAAGCTGCTTAGCAGCTTATGGAAACAATAAAAGTAGTATTATCTTCAATGGCGAGGCAGATGGTTTGGATGATTGGTTTGACTTTTAAGCTGGATTTGAGCTACGGATATTCCGATTTTTAACAATTTTTGGCTGGTCAGACTCCGGCGGCGTAATCCCCAGATTCCCACTCCCCATAAATCCAGCCCTCCTGCACCAGGAGCTGCGGATGGAGACCTGCCCTGGGTGGGGGGGCATGCAGAGACCTGCATGGGGGGGGCACCCAGGCACCCACCGCCTTGGCTGGCAACTCCCAGACCCCGCTGCCACCGCAGCCTTGCCACCCCAACCTTGCGGGGACGATACCCCTCTCTGCTCTCGGCCAGCGTGGGTGGCAGCGCTCGGCAAATCCATCGCTGGCAGGAGCCCAGGCCTGAGCTTGTCCCCCCCCACACATTGTCTTTTTAAAAGGGATTTATTTAGTCTTTCTCCCAATTATCAGGAGCTGCGGACTTCCCCCTGCCATCTGAGCGCAGTTACCAGCCCGCAGCGCTCCTCCTGCCGACGCCGGGTGCCTGTTCTTGCCGTCGCCCACGCACCCGGTATCATTATGGTGCTGCCGTATGGACCCCGCAGCGGACGACGTCTCGCTCGCCGGGGCACGGCCGGGGACCTTCTCCATGCCTCCCACCATGCAGGACCCTCCCCAGGGCACGGGGATCTGCCTTGCTCCAGGGCTTGCCAGCAGCCTTCGAAGCCTCTTGGGGTTCCCCATGTGTTTGGCCTGACGAAAGGAAAAGAAGGGATTCGGGGATGAAATCCAGGTTCAGCCGCACTGGGGTTGGGGAAGGCTCCTCCGGCGGGCAGCTCCAGCCAAATAACAGCCATCCCTGGGGGGTTCAAGGTTAGCTCTGGTGCCGAGGGATGTGCAGCACCCACCCAGGCAAGGAGCAGGGTCTCAAGTTATTAATTACCCAGCCCAAACCCCCCGGCTGCCCCACACGAGAGAAGCCATCACACCCAGTGCATCCTTCGTATTAGAACTGGTTTTATTTAGCAAATCTCCAGAGCATTAAAATAAAACTCCCGTAAAACAAGGGTCATCTTTGTGTTTACACTGAAGTTGTAAACTGAGCAAAAGAGGAAGACTTCTACAGAGGTCAAAGGTCACCCGAAACATCCCTTTAAGAGAAATAACATCAGTTCTCTGTTCCGATCGCGAGCTTCGGTGCTGGTTGGCAGTCACCAGCGAAGCAGAGAGTGCGGGAGGGAGGGAGGGAGGGAGTGATGGGGGTGAAGGATGCGGGGAGGCTCCGTGCAGTTCGGTTCAGTCCTGCAACTAGGCAAAATAACTTCCCTGCTGCACCCAGTTCAGGAAACACCGGGAGAAAAAAAACCTGTTTTAAGGAACGGGGGTGGTTTGGGGTCTGTTTGGAAGCGGCAGCGCAGAGGCTGCAGGAAGGCAAACCTGGAAAGGGCGAGCTGTGGCTGAGCACCCGCGGGTGCTGGGGGGGAGAAAGCAGCTGCTGGCAGCGGGTTTCAAAGCTGTTTCTTGCCGGCTGCCCACTGGGCAGCCGGGACGGCGAGCGGGGCCGTGCCCCTGCGGCTGTGGTGGCTGCCAGCTCAGTGCCCGATCCCCGGCAGCCTTTCCCCCGCCAGCTCCCGTGGGTCCCGGCAAAGCGCTTGCCGGAGCTGCCAGGCTTATCTTTAGCTCTGTTCCCTCCCTCGCCCCCGCGCCCACCCCCTCGCCGCTCACCGCATCCCCGGCCCCCACCAAAACACGCCGTTATATAAACGCTCGCAGCAACCATCTGGGGCTGAGTCAGCCACGAACCCAAACGGACAGCCAGCCCGTGAGGCGGGGATGCCAGCCCCCGGGGAACAGCCTTTTGGGGTCACCTCCCCTCTGTCACCGTCCCTGATGCCCCGCACCCTCACCCAGACCCCGCACGGGTGCTGCAGCCTGGTGAGCTGGAAGGGGACAGCAGGAAGCGTCCCAGCCTGAGGGAAAGACGCGATGCTTGGGGTCATCAGGTGGTGCTGGCAAAGAGGGGAAGGCTTAATTACACCCTAATGAGGTATTGCCTAAATAAATGTGCTGTAGGGGCAGAGGAGGGGAAGCATCCACCGGCTGGGGAAGGGGTGTTGGTCTGCCAGCTCGGACACGTCTCTTCTTCCCTCTTCATCCACAACCCCGATATCCCATCGGAAACCCTTCTGCACATCTTCCCTTAGAGCAGCACCTCCGTGCCCAGTTTGACTCCAGATTTGTTCATTTGGGGGTTTTGTTTCCCCGAAAGCTGGGGTCAGGACGGGGGTCTCCTTCACCTCCTTTAAATCTCAGTTTTTCTCCAGGAGCAGCGTCGTGGCGAGCGTTTGTGACCTGAACTTCGCGGCATTGTGCTGATTCACGGCGGCTTGTCACCGAAACTGCCTAAAACCGACAGAAAAAGGGACGCTGACTCATGCGTTTGCCTTCCCAAGCGGGGAGAAATGTGAAAGGTGAACAAAGTACTTAATGGGTGATAATTACGTTCAGTGCTGAAAAATTCAATCCATATTAATAAGCTGGCGTGTTAGTACTAATAGAGGCCTTTTACAATTTAAAAAATAATAGTATTTAAGGTTTTTAACCTTGACAGTGACCTTTTAACAACAAGTGCAAGGAAACCCCTAATTTTGTCCCACTCACACCTATAAATCTGTGTTAAGGAGAAACTCCAGCTACTGCCTTCCCCATCTCCTAGCACGATGCTGGGGGACGGTTCCCCGGCACTGTCCCGCTAAACAGCGGGATGAAACCTGGCATGGGATGGGGTGGGATATGGCATGAGGCTCCGGAGAGCCAGCCCCTCAGTGGGAGAGTTCTCGGCGTTGCCTTTCAGGGCAGGCGGAGGGGGAGAATGGAGTCGGAGAGGGTCCACCTTAACGCAGGATGAAAAAGCAAACTGCCGGCAGGAGAGCAGAGATGCTGCTCCGTTACTATGGTTACCCCCAGAGACAACCGAGCATCCCTGGGTATTGCCCTGCGGTACCCGAGCTGCACCCAGCCGCCCGGGATGGCACTGGGGCAATTCGGGTGGGCAAGGGAACGAATTTGGAGGGGTTTGTCGGGTCTGAGCTTCTCGAAGCAGCCAGGAGGGAGGATGCAGCCGGGCTGGGTGGAGGAGCAGCATCTGCAGTGGGGCCAGGGCAAGGTTCCTGCCTCCGCCCCTCTGAAATGTGGTGCCTTAGCCCGGCTGGGGAGGGTTTGTTGGGACTCAGACCAACGTGGCACCTTCCTTGCCTGGCACCGTGCTTCTGGCCGGAGAGCAAGCCCTGCGCCGGCGCACGCAGTCGGGACGCACAGCTCAGTGTGCAAACCCACACCGGCTCCATCCCGGTGGGAATCCAGGCTCGTGGTCCCTCTGCCCACTCCATGCCCAGTTCAGAGAGGTCAGCGCACCCCAATTTTGGTGCTGGTGTGTTTGAGCCAAACCCATCCAAGCCGATGAATAGTCGCCCTGCTTTTGGGGAGGCCACACAGCTCTGCAGGGCACGGAGAGCCGCCCTGGTACCCTGAAGCCAAAGGGAAAGAGGCAGGAGGGTGGTCAGCGAGGGCTGGTGCAATGTTGACTTTAGAGAGGGCTTGAGCATTTAAAGACATCTTGAGTATTAAAAGTGGAGGGTGCCAGCTCAGAAACAGCCCCAACCTCGCCTAGCATCCCTGCTGAAAACACCCTGGCCGTGCCTGCAAGGTGTAAAGCAAGGTCCTTCCCCGCAGAAGCAGCTGCTGCCTTGCCCATCCCTGCTGCTCCCGGCCACCACGGCCACCCTTTAATTTAGCTCTAACCCCTGAAGATGAGGATGGTTGGAGTGGAAGTCAAGAAAGGACCGCAAGTCCTGGTAGCACGTTGCCTGTGGTGCCTGTGCCAGCTCGGCTCCCTGGGGATGCCTGCTACAAGCAGCCACCGAGGGAGGAATTCTGGAGGCAGTGGAAACCATCCCCAGGGAGCTGCCGGCTCCTGAATCATTAAATGCTTCCACAAATGAAGCGATGGGTTTTGCAGTGCAAGCTGCTGCGCGAGGGGTCACTGCCACACGGCAAAGCAAATCCCGAGAGCGGAGGCACAAGAGCTGTGGAAGCTGCTGCACCGGCCGGTGCTTGTCCCCAGGAGGGATGCTGGCAGGGCCCCACGCGAGCGTACCCCGCGCCCTCCCTGGCATTTTCCTCTCCAAGACCCAGCCCACGTTTTGGAGGAGAGAAGGGAGGTTTCTCCCACCTCACCTCCTGCCTGCCTGTAACAGGCCATTACCTTCCCCAGTAACCCTCGCTCCTCTCCTCAGCAAGAGAAAAGCTTCCAGAAAAGCATCTGGTCCAGATTTAAAGGCATTAAGAGACAGAGATTGGTAGCTTGTTCTAATAGCTAATCATTATTAAAAGATCGCTCCTTATTTCCAGGATAGATTCGTCTGGCTTCAGCTTCCAGGAAGAGCTGGTTATTATGCCTTTCCCTGGTAGATTAAGTTACCTTTTGTACCAGTGCATTCTTCCCGTGACAAATGCTGTAGTCAAGTCACCTCTCAGTCTCTCCCTTTGATAAATTAAATGAGCTGCGCTCTTAAATCATGCTTCGCCCCGGCCCTATCTTTGGTGATTAGAGTGAGTGGCTGGCAGTGATTTTTTTTTAATGAGTAAAAAAGCTCCCTTATGGGGGAAGGGATGGAGCTGATGGGACCCAACTCACCATTACTGGTGGGTGGAAGGTACCGGTCACCAGTCACCCGATCCGGATTCAGACCCGTGACCAGCCTAACAAAATGCTGATGCATAATTTCTCCAGGTTATCTTGGTACACAAACCCCATTCCCTGCAGCGGCCAGGAGCAAAAACCAGGAGGCAAATCCAGAATGGTGAATCCAGGGGCTCCATGTCCACCAGGCCATTAACCTCTCCGTAAATAGCATCCCACGGACTTGCTCTGCTTTCCTTCGGCCGTGACGTACCATTAAAGACATTTAAACTGTCACTTGGCCGTGGCACATTGTCCCCTGAGGTCCCCGGAGGAGGCGATGCCTGTAGGAAATAGATCCTCGTGGAGCCCAAGGGCGACCAAGGTTGCCCTAGGAAGATTTGTTGGGTCAGTCTCGGGTGACTGGGCTCTTTCTGCCTGGGCTCCAGACGCGTTTTCCCATCTCCGGGCTCCCCGCATGGCTGAGCCGCTGCGATCCGGTCCCCTGGCGAAAGCCCATCGGGGCGGTGCAGCAGAGCAAACGCTGCCCACACGCGGGGCTGCGCGGGGAGGGGGGACCCTGCAGCCCCCCGTCCCGCCAAGCATCCATGCAGCCCCTTCCCGGGTGGAGAGGAAAAACAATCCTCTCCTGCAGGATAACAAGGAAAACTCAGATTTGGGGTTTCTGCTCCTACCTAGAGGCAGCAGGACGGACATTTGCTAAAAGGCTCCTAAAAACCATCTGTGTTTGTCCCGCCAGCCCCCAGTCTCGCTTGAAGTTTGCTGCACAGAGATATCATATGTGTGACAACCGACAGCCTCGAAACCACGGCTGAAGTTTGCTGCAGGCAGACACTTCCCTGTGATCTTTAAAATACACAGCATGACGCGAGGTATTTTAAATAGATCAAAATACATTTATTACATATTTATATTATTTTCTCTAGTCTATTTATATCTTTTGGAGACTCTTATATATAATATATATAATATATTTAAAATAACATAAAATTGGCCAGTTTTTGTCATCTGAAATACATTTTACAAATATATATATACATTGTCACATATATCTCAAATATATGTGCAATGAGACAGAAACACCGGAGGTGGAAAAGGTACAGATACTTTCATTGCATCCATCAGCTTCCCTGTCACTGCACGTCACCACTGCCCCAGCGAATGGACTCGGCCTTTTACTCCCTGGGAAACCAGTGCTCCCAGTTGCCGACCTGCCCATGTGAACTGGTACCGGGTCTCGGTCCCCGAACCACCTGGGGCCAAGCCTGGGGGAGCACTGGGGTGCGTTTTGGGGGGGGATGGAGGAAGGGAAGGGGCAGTGGGACAATGTGCACAGCTGGCGGGCGCCGGGGCTCAGCGAGGTGACGGGTGGCATCGGGTCGGGCACCGCCCCATGTCCCTTCCCTGCTCCTAACGCGGCCGGACCCTGCCCTGCGCCAACCCCCCGTGGCAGCATCCCTGAATTGGGGGGGTGGGAGAGCAGGATCCAGCCAGAGCTGCCACACACTCATTTCAGCGTGCAAGAAATGGGGGGGGACACACACACAGAGGGGACTCTTTTGGTTGTCAGCACGAGAAGAAAGGAAAGAGCAAGAAGGTTTAAAAATAAACGTATTTGTTCTGCCTTATTAAAGATAGAAAAGGTGGCTCTGAATTCATCTCCTACAAAAGGTTTGAAGGTCAAGCAGGCACCGAATCGCGAAAGGTTAAGCGCTAAGTGATTGTCCCAGCCCTAAAAGACTAAGTGCACGAAATTCAGTTACGAGAAGCTAAGGCTCGTCCCGACGGCTCCCGGCCCCGGGGACCCAGCGGTCACGCCTTTCGGGGCAGAGGATGCTCTTTCCAGCCGGTGGTTTTGGGGCGCAGGGATGCGACCGCTTTCTGCTCGCACCGGTGCATCTTTCCGGGGTGAAGCCGAGTGGAAGCAGCAGCGGGTCCGGCTCCCGGTCCCCGGCCAGGGCAATCGCTGCGGGATGCTGGCCAAGAGGATTAGCGGCTCCTTCCTTTCTCAGACTCCCGCCGTCCTCTGAGGATCAAGTGTAACGCTGGAGCTAACTCCGCGAACGGAACGGCCTCAGCTCGGAGGAAATGGCCGGCGGCTGTTTCGAGGGGACATGTCCCCTCGCTCAGCTCTGAGCCCCTTCCCGCCAGGATCCCGCTCCGTCCCTGCCGTGACCGACACCAAAACCCGCATTCCTGGGCATTCCCAGCCCCCCCGGGGAACCCGAGTGCTGAACCAACACCACTTCTTGCCTTTTTTTCACCTGTTTTTTCTTCCTTTCTTTCTTTCCCCCCCTTTCTTTGACAATCCACGTGATTAACACTACCGCTGGGCAGCCCTCCCAACGCTCCCTGATGGTAGGAAAAAAGACCAGTAGCTCCAAGCACTCACAGGTAGGCAAAAATAATATTTATACGCTATGTACCGGCGTGGTCCATGGCCAGGACGAGGACTATACAGTATATATACGACGACTCGCCAGGGCTAGAGCCTCACTAGTGGGGTTCGGGGAAGGGGGTGCGTGAGTGGGGGCTGGGGAGGGCCCGAACCCCTCCTTGCCGTGCTGGCTGTGGGCGCTCCCCAGCCCGGTTTGCATCCTCCTATGCAGCAATTTTAAAATACATCTGTATATATTATTCTATTCTCCCAGGTAACACTGTACAGTCATAGAAGGTTCTTTAAAAGGAATAATTTACTTAAAGACATCTCTATTTCTTTTTTGTTTTTATACAAATATTTACTGTGAGAGAGATATATATTTATAAAGAAATTAACCCTCTGAGAACCCTACAGCAGCAAGATGTGCACCTTTTTTAATAATTATTATTTATTCAAAAGAACCTAAAACCACTTAAAAGCATTTTTTTAAAAAAATAAGTAGTGCGCACACAAACTCTCTCTGGCCCCTCCCCGCCCCCATCCTTCCCACCCCCAGATGCTACGGGGCAAAAAGCGGGTGGCAAAACCATTCCCCCTGGGAGCAAAGGGACGGGCGATGGGATGGCATCCGTGTTCGCTGCCTGAGAAACACAAATGTGGTGGCCGGAGCGCAATGGCACATCCCTGCGTGTCCCTGCTTTTGGGGACAGCCCTACTGGGGCGCTTGGTGACACAACATCCAGCTCCTTCCCGGTGCCACCCCGGGGGTATTTCCTCCCAGGAGCTGGTTTTCAGGGGAAGCCAAAAATCGAGCAGCCCCTCGGTGGGCAGCGTGGGGTGGCGGTGATGGGCGCTGGTGGGCACAGGGTGGGAGAAACTCCGCAGGGATGAAGCCCCGGTCCCTGTCCCGCAGCCGGCCGGCGAGACGCGATGCTCGGGGGCAACGGGGGGCCAGCTGCTCTCCAGAGCCCTTTGCGAGAAGGCAGTGGGGATGGGGACACAGGACAAATCCTGCCTCTGCCACCAACATTTGGACACTCTGCGGCAAATTATAACCCGGAGACACGGCTTCCCTGATGTGGGCAGCGGGGAGAAAAGCACCGGGAGCCGGTCACAGCCGAAATGCTGCTGGAGACCCCGCTCTCCACCCCTGCTCCCTGCGGCCGGGTGCTGCCGGGGCTCCGTGCCCGGGGTTGGGTGCGGGATGCCTGTGGGTACCAAAGCCTTTCCCACGGCCACGGGGAGCAGGGAGCCACATTTTGGCTCCCAGAGCACCAATGAGCAGCATGGCCGGGGCGAAGGGACCCGCAGCCTGCGTCTTCCCACCTCCTTCCCTCCGTGCAAAGGCGGGGAGCAGGGCAGGAGCGAAGGTTTCCCACGCACGGGGTGGTTTGCCGAGTTCTGCAGCAAAAGCGAAACCAGCGTGCCATCCAGGCCAGCCTAAATCCCAGCGGATGGTGGGATGTGAGGAGAGCGAAGGGGGCCATCGCCCCAAGGGGAGGATGCAAGCGGGGTGCCGGGGAGGAGGGCTGGGGCGCGGGATGAGTTTGCATCTCTAAGGCACGATCCACCTCAAGGTTGGGACGCGGGGACGGGCTGAAGCGCAAGACGGGGTGGTTTTCTCGACTGGCATCTGTTGTTTTCAGAAGAGCATCTGCCTCTGAAGCAGGACTCTCCGGTGAGTGGGGAATTCATAATCCCAGCCTGGCGTGGAGACGGCTCCTGTTCCAGAAGTGGTGCAACCCAACAAATGACTTGCACATTGATTTCCACGTTTGTAATGATTTTTCAAGGGAGAAAATACCAAATTGGTTGGAAAAGTGGAGAAAATACCCAAATTCGAGAGCTTTCCACTCTCCTTTTTGTGCTTTTCACTATTTTGTCCCCGTTAGGGTGAAACTTATGAATTCCACGTTGGAGATGTTGGGTGCGACCCAGCAGTTCAGCAGCTGATGCCCCAGACTCCATTTCCACCCTGAAGATCAATATTTCCAGAAATTGGCCAATTACTGTGTTTACAGTGCTCCTTTCTATCACAGTCTGGCTTTTCCTGATTAGCTGCTTTGCCAGCAATTACGCTACTCGCTTTCGCTGCCACGGACCTCCAGCCACTTGCGTCTGTTTTATGCCTAGAAAGCCATGCCAGTGGGAAAAAAAAACCCACCTCAAAATTGAATGCAGTCTTGACTTCTAGCTGTTGCATCTGCTCAGCAAGTCACCCCCTCTCAGGACCCCGGTGGCTTATTCATTCCCTCGTTCATTTTTAAAAAATACTGAATCACTTCATTCAGATTTAATATTATTATTATTATTATTATTGTTATTATTATTATTATTTTGGTAAACAGTCTCCCAACCGGTACGGTGAAAAAATTAAAAACGCTCTCGCCTCCCTCCCCGCCCTTTTCCCCCAAATTAAAAAGAAGTACGTGAATGTTGCATGTTATTTCAAGTGTTGTTCTTGTGCAACTGAATCAGACCACCTGCCGGAAGGAGCAATTTTTGTTGTCGTTGCTTCTCAGTTAAAAATTAAAAGGAAAAAAAGAAAAAGAGAGAGAGAAAGATTTTGTTTCCTGATATTTCCTCTTTTTGGATCTCGCAGTGCTCTGCTCCAAGAAAATGCTGGCGTTTTCCCCACGGGGAGAGCAAACCCCGCGGAGCCGCGCGGGGCGAGCGCCTGCCCGCGCCCCACGGACCCTCCTCTCTCCGCCCGTCCACCCGCCCGCCCGTCCGTCCGTCCCCCCAGAACCGCCAGCCCCGCTGCGGGCGCCGGGCGCGGGAGACGCGCCGTGGCCTGCCGCCGTCCCCTCCTGCAGACCGCTCAGTGGTTATTGCGATGAAACTGAAAACTATGAATGATACTAATTTCTCAAGCATTCCTATGGCACTTGCATTGTTCTGCATAATTTGAGCGGGTTGTAGGGGAAGAGATTAGAGGAGGAAAAGAAATACCCTCGGAAAAGTCGATGGAAGGACCAAGAGTCATATTTCCGACTCCCTCCTGTACGACCGCTGATCCAACGCTATTGTGGCTTGAAGCCTATCGAACTCGTGCCTGTTGTCCGGGCTCAGGTCCTCCAATCCCCGGCTGTCGTCATCTTCTTCTTCCTCGTCCCGGCTCATGAAGGCCAGCTCGTTCTCATAGCAGAAGGAGTTGGTGCTGGGCAGCAGGAATTTGTTCTCCACCAAGTCCTTGGCGCTGCAACGGGGGGTGGACGGGACCTCATAGGTTTTGTGGAAGTGGGAATAGTCTACTTTGTACTGGTTTTTCTCCTCGAACAAGACAGGCTCGAAGCGGTGGCCCCAGAGGATCTCGCTGGCCAGGTAGGAGCTCCGAGCTTGTGTCGTCATAGCAGTGGCTTCTACCATGCCTTCCAGGATGACCACAATCTCAAAGTCATCTGTCTCCAAGTCCTGGCGGCTGATCCCGAACAAGGGGCTGTCTTCGTTGATCTCATGGAGAATGGTGATGGGGGACACCAAGAAGATACGGTCCAAGCCTTTATCAAACCCCACGTCAATGTCTATTTGGTCGAGCGGTATGTACTCCCCTTCTTCTGTGATCCTGGGCTTAATTAGCTGAGCTCGTACGTGGGCTTCTACTATGTGGCTTTTCCGGAGGTTCCCAACTCGCCACATCAGGCAGAGTTTTCCATCTCTCATTGCCACTACTGCATTATGGCTGAAAAGTAATGTCTGGGCCCGTTTTTTGGGCCTGGCCATCTTTGCCATTATTGCACCTATCATGAAAGAGTCAATTATACACCCCACGATGGACTGAACCACCACCATGAAGACTGCAAGCGGGCACTCCTCTGTCACACAGCGGAAGCCGTAACCAATAGTCGTTTGGGTCTCAATGGAGAACAGAAAAGCAGCCACAAAGCCATTGACCTGCAGAACGCAAGGCTTGAAGGTATCATCTCCACCTGGGTTTTCTAGGTCTCCATGAATGAGTGCAATTAGCCAGAAAATCAGCCCAAACAATAACCAGGACACCAGAAATGCCAGGGAAAAGAGCAAGAGCATATACCTCCAGCGGATGTCAACGCACGTGGTAAACATGTCTGCAATGTACCTCTGTGGCTTGTCATCCATGTTGGTGAACTCCACATTGCACTGACCGTTCTTCTTTACAAACCTGTTCCTGCATTTCCTCCTAGTGTGGATTTTCCCATTGCCAAAGCCGTTGATACCTGGCATGGTGGTCAACCTCAACCCGTCTTCCTCGGAGGACACGATGCTGTAAGGGTTGACTCTGCCCGCAGTCATCCCTGAGCCAAGCCCACAGTGAAAGTGAAGGGTCTTGCGATTCCCGGCGTCCCCCTGGCCCACCCCTGCCCACCCCCCAAATTCTGTTGTGGTGGAAGAGAAGTCCCAGGCTTCCACGTCTTGGCTGCTACGTCACCACGAAGATCCCGTGAGAAGTTCTGCAGCGAAAAAACAAAGACATGGCCATTACCTCTCATGGCAAAGGGAGCTGAGGGGGTGTTTGGCCATGGGTCTGATGGGGTGGGTGGCTATGTGTTGAGCGGGGACACCCCCCAGCTGCCCTTACTCTCCCTCCTCCAGGTAGGCTGTTCCCAAAAAATACACACAAGGAAGGAAGGTCTTAGAGTTTGTTTTTTCATACTACCAAGTGAGTAAGCAAATCTTGCTGGGGAGATGTGGCATTCCTGGGAACCCCAACGACACCAGCCGATGAAAAACCTTGGGTAGTACTGGAGTCTCACCCCTTCCCTTTCCTCATGAGCTCTGCTATCGGAGCAGGGTCAGGCTGCTGGAGAGGAAAGCAGCGAGGCCAAGCTGCTCTCCTCGGCACAGAGATATTAATAAAGGTACATCTGAAAGCAGCTCCATCAGTTCACATTGCCCGTGCCAGATGGACTGCTGCCCAGCACATCGCAGGAGCAGTCACCCGACCTCCTGAGCACCAGCTCTTCTGGGGTCAAGGGAAACCACAGGGAGATGTGAATTTAACATCTGTCCTCCAGCCCAGGGATGGGAGAGGACATGGCCAACATACAGCTGGAGAAGGCCCCAGGAAGGCAATCGCTCAGGGCAGATGTCCCAAGGAGCAACTTTCCCAACACATCCATTGGGACATGGAGCCATCTACGGTCACAGATGGGTTTTGCTGGCCAAGACTTACGAAGGGACAGCTGCCGCTGGGGAACAAGGAGCTGTTTTGATCCCTTCTGGAGGGCTCAGCTATAGGGTCAGCAACCTATAAACAGCTTTGCCTGGGACAGAGAGTTGCCATGGACATGGGAGAGGTGGCCCAAGCCAGATGGGCTCCCTGGTGCAGGTGACCCCATGCTGTGAGAACCCAGTGGCACCTTCATAGCTCCTCAAACCACCCCCTGCTGCAGCTTGTCCTTTTCTTCAGCGACATGGGATGTGTCACTGGGGATGAAACCACCTGGATAGCAGTGGGACATGCAACGGGGGCGGGGAGCGGGTGCAGAGCCCCCCACAGCCCCCCGTCCCCTCAGCACGAAGCTGCACGGCTGATGCCTGGAGGCGCAGGCGAACCCGCCGGGCTGTACGTGCTGTGTCGGATCCGCTGGCCCCGTCGATGCGGTCGATTCCTGCAATCAGCTCGAGCGCCCGGGGACACGCGGGGACAAGCACACCCTTTCCATTACACAGTGGCCGGGACCAGCCCAGCGCCAGCACTGGGGAGCATCGCCAGGCACAGCCTGCCTGGGGCCGCATCAGCCCAGCCTGCAACGATTCCCTGGACTGCCTTTTGCTGAAATTTTCCCCAAATCCAACCTGGGATTTGGAGATCCCTGCAAGAAGCCCAGCACCGCAAGCAGGAGCACTGACACCCTACCCAGACCTCCCCGGTGGCAGAAACAGACCCACACGCGCCACCATCTTACACGCCGAATGACGTGTTTCCACCTGCCGCAGTCCAGGCGCGCTCATTTTTATCCCCAAAGCTGATTTTTCAAGCACCGCGGTTATTTGCTGGTGAGTCGGCAGGCCGAGTGATCGCTCGCACCCGGCTGGGGCCACCGGCGCGAGATCCCCTTCCTCCTTACAGCCACGGGGAAGAGGAGAAGAGGCAGGAACCGTTAATATTAACGGTGAATATTTACAACCTCACAGTCACTGAAGTCCAATGGGACCAAAGTGGCCTCGCGGAGCGGACATGCCATGCTGGCTGCAGGCTCTCCCTGCTGAACCCCAGCCTGGTCACCCCTCCCAAGTCTTCCTCCTGACCACACCGGCTACATTCATTAATTTCTCTCCTTTTTCAGTGAAAGCTGAGCATTTGGAGCCAGAAAAGGCTGCGTCTCCATCACCCCTCTGGCTCGCCCCAGTGGAACACACCGAATGCTTTTGCCGCAGGATGAATTTACTGTTGGGGTTTTTTTTTAATTAATTCTAGATGCATTTGAGAAGTGGACAAAACGCAATGAGCTCCCGGTGACCTGCGAGGGGATTAGCTGGGGTCTGGATTAACTGTGCTGGGAGGGGAGACGTGCCCGGGCGGCTGCGGTGGCAGCGGCGCTGCCCTCACCCAGGGTGACGCTCCTGGGGACCCACGGGCTCCCCGGTCACCGACACTGCTCCCCTCCGCCTTCCCCCCTTTCCCTCTTCCCTCCTCCCTTCCGTCCTTCCCTCCTTTCTTGCTGTCTCTATTTCTTCCTTTCTCACTACCTTCTTTCCTTCCTACTCATTACCTTTCTTTCTCTTTCTTGCGTTCCATCATTTATGTTTGTTTTCTTTTTCTTTCTTTCTTTCTTTCTTTCTTTCTTTCTTTCTTTCTTTCTTTCTTTCTTTCTTTCTTTCTTTCTTTCTTTCTTTCTTTCTTTCTTTCTTTCTTTCTTTCTTTCTTTCTTTCTTTCTTT